>Ga0351964_1008_pt1 | contig 49731 bp, 50 predicted proteins | sample TotcelT113001N15_FD_205807 | JGI IMG/M metagenome (GOLD analysis project Ga0351964, IMG submission 205807) | Enriched cells from coal bed in the Powder River Basin, Montana, United States - Total cells T11 rep3 HSBNCT.T11.300.1.N15 ... | reverse complement strand
ACCGCGCATGTCCTGCGCAGCATGACCTTCAAGCCGTATGGCATGAAGGAATACCTCATGGAGTGGCTGACGGGGCAGAGGGCGACCGACTTCTCCACCGCCTCGGCTTCTGGACTGCTGGATATCCGGAAGCGCGACTGGAATCAACCGCTGCTTGATAAGCTGGGCTACCGGCGTGAGGAGATGCCGCGACTGCTGCGGCACAATGTGGCCGTGGGGCAGGCGAAGGTCAAGGGCGAATCGTTCGTGGTGGTTCCCGGCCTCGGTGATGGCGGCTCCGCCAGCTACGCGTGCAAGGCGGTGAGCGAGGTGGCCGCCAATATCGGCAGCACCATGGCGGCGCGTGAGTTATCGCCCGTCATCCGCCACAGCTCCCCGGACAGGACCTGGACGTTCGTTGTGGACGAATCCCGCTATGTGAACGGAGGCATCTCCTCGAACGGCGGCTCCGTGCTGGATTGGGCGCGCAAGGCGAAATGGGCCATCGACGAGGTGAAGGTTACCCCTGGTGGCGAACGCTTCTACCCGTGGTTGCACGGCGAGAGAACGCCGTTCTGGAGCGCCGACCTTCGGGGAACGTTTACGGGCATCGATGTGAGTACCGACATGACCACGCTATCGGCGGCCATCGTGAAGGGTGTGGGGTTCACTCTCAGTCGCATGATAAACGCCATGGCGCACGCTCGCTCGTGTCCATCCGGCGTTGTGGTTGCCGGTGGTGGCGTTCGGCTCTCTGAGATGCTGCGCGTGGTGCAGGGAAGCGTGACCGTACCGCTCACCATCCTGAAGAGCTTCGACTACCTTGCGTCGGATGGCGCCGCGCTCTCCGCCGCGGAGGCGCTGGGTGTGTCGCTGAAGTTGCACCATGACATAGAGACCGTGCTTGAGCCGAATGATGCGTTTCAGGATGACTACGAGGCCTGGATAGCCGAGGCGGGCAGCGTCGCCTCGGGCGTGTACCAGGTGGGCGGAGCGGCGAGGTAGTGGGGTTCAAGAGATGCCGCGACTATGACAGGGGGCCTCGGACGTTGGCCTCAGTCCCCTGCCGTGTTCCCATCTGGTACACTTGCTCCACTCATTCATGAGGAGGTAACGCGTGAAGATTGTTGATGTCGAAGCCTTTGTGTTTGATGCAGGCTGGCAATCGTGGACCTTTGTGAAGGTCAGCACGGATGAGGGGATAACCGGCTGGGGCGAGTGCAGCGTACCGAGAGGTCCGTTCGCCGTTGCCGGGGCCGTTGAGGATATCAAGAACATACTCGTTGGCACCGATCCCAGGGCTTACGAGATGCGCTTCTGGGACATGGCGAGACTGAATATCCAGGGGCCTCTTGGTGTCAGGGCTCAGGCGGCCGCGGGAGTTGAGCTAGCACTCATCGACATCAAGGCGAGGGCTCTTGGCATTTCCGTGGTGGAGCTTTTTGGAGGCCCGACGCGCGATGACCTGCGCCTCTACTGGTCCCACTGTGGCACAACCCGTGCCCTGTATCCGCAGATGGGCAAGCCCCCGATACGCACGATGGCCGATATCCACGCCCTGGGCAAGGAAGTCGTCGCCACCGGCTACAACGCGCTGAAGACGAACATCCTTCTCCCCGGCAACCCGTCGTCCGCGCACTTCCATGGGTTTGGTGGGGGACCCGGTACGACCGACCAGGTTGCGGACAACGCGATGCTCTCGCACATCGAGACACTCATCGGAACGTTCCGCGATGCGGTCGGCCCGAAAGTCGATATCTGCCTCGACCTCAACTTCAACTTCAAGCCTGAGAGCTGTATCCGCATCGCCCGGATGCTTGAGCCGTACAAGCTCATGTGGCTGGAGATCGACATGTACAGCCCCGAGGCGATGCGCGACATCCGGAACTCCAGCAGGACACCGCTATGTACGGGTGAGAACTTCATCTACATGCGCGAGTTTCTGCCGTACTTCCAGAACCGCAGCGCCGATGTCTTCATGGTTGACGTCCCCTGGGTGGGCTTCAGCCAGGCGAAGAAGATCGGCGAGTTGGCTCAGGTGTTCGAGTTCAACATGGCGCCGCACAACTACTACAGCCACCTGTCGACGTTCATCGGCGCGAGCCTCTGCGCGGTCCTCCCGAACGTGCACATCATGGAGACCGACGTGGATGAGCTGCCGATAAAGAGCGAGTTGATGACAAAGCTTCCCGAGATATCGGGCGGCCGTATGAAGATACCCACCGGACCCGGCTGGGGCACCGAGATAAGGGAAGACGTGCTCAGGGCGCACCCGTGGAAGAAAGCGAAGGGAGCCTGGTAGGCCGGCCACGCTGGGAAAGCCTGTTGGACACGGAAGAGGGTCGGGGATTCCCCGACCCTCTTCTCTTTGTCGCAGTGTTCCTGCGGTGACTCTATGGTGTGGAGGGACTACCGGTTGGTCTTGGGGCCGACGGGAGTCCTCAGGACACCGATGCCCTCGATGATGACTTCCGTCACGGCGCCGGCGTCGACGATGTGGTGACCGTTCTCAGGCGTTCCCGTGAAGACAACGTCGCCCGGCCTGAGCGTCATGAACCCGGAGATGTAGCTTATGATGTGGGCGGCACTGAACAGCATCTCGCTCGTGTTGCTGTCCTGGATGACCTCGCCGTTGACGGTCATCTTGATGGCGAGATTCGTGGGGTCGAGGTCGGTCTCCAGCCACGGGCCCAGGGCGGCCGACAAGTCGAAACCCTTTGCCCTCGTGATGGCGCCGTCGAGCTGCAGTATATCCATCATTCCTATGTCGTTTCCGCACGTGTATCCGAGCACGAAGTCGAGCGCCTTCTCCTCAGAGACGTTGCGCGCGACGCGCTTCATGACACAGCACAGCTCGCCTTCATGAGAAAGCCTCTCGGTCAGGACGGGATAGGGCAACTCAGCTCCCGGGTCAAGCACGGCCACAGGTGGTTTGAAGAACAGGGAGGGGCGTTGCGGAATCTCCGCCTTCATGTGGCGAATCTCACCCATGTAGTTGAGCCCGCAACAGAGGATGATGCTCGGCTCAGCCGGAGCCAGCAGTGTCGCCTCTTTGAGGGTGCACAGTCTCGCCCCCGCCTTGAAGTTGCCGTAAGGGGAGCCCTCGAGCTTGTGGACGTCGGGGCCGTTGATGATACCCCACGTCGGTGCTCCCTTGAATTGTATGCGCGCGAGTTTCATGTTTCCTCCTTGTACCGTCGGGCAGTGGGGGACCTATACCGGCCGCTGCCCCGGCCACGCCGGCCGGGAGCTACCGCCCGGTCAGCGACAGGCCTGTTCAGAGTCTTCGCACAACCGCCACGCCCCACGGAAAACGAAGGCCCGGTGGTGCCGGGCCTTCGCGCTGTGTCCGGTGGAACCGCTTTTGGCTTACATCCCGCCGAGGGTGTCAAGCTGCGCCTGCGCGTCGAAGTTGTAGGCCTCGGGTGAACTGACATTGTACTGGTTGCCGCACGTCACCGGCGGTTCGCGTTTGATGGAGTTCACCAGGTCGAGAGCCTTCTTCACGTGCGCCTCATCACCCTCGATGGACAACGTCACCGCGCCCTCGGCTCCGCCCACGCCGCCCGAGCAGATGTGGTAGGCCTTGACGCCGGCCAGTACGCCGAGCGCCTGTATCTCGGTGACTACCTTGCCGGTGATGGCGGGGACAAGCTTCGCGGGCAGTCCTAGGCTCCATTTGTAGTAGTAGACACCGCTGTGGGCGGATGCTTCAGCCACGGACGGCACGAGCTTCTCCAGGCCGACCGTGATGATGAGGTTCGAGTTGCGCACGGTCACGTGAGGCGTGAACATGCCCCAGGTGCCACCCTTCAGCGACGACGCCATGATGCCCGCGTTGCCCTGAGGGTCAACCGCGTTCGCGCCCTTGATGAACACATCGTTGGGACCGAAGTTCTTTATCTCGACGCCCGAGTCGGCATTTTCTATCGGCTTGCCGTCCTTCAGGACGTGCTTCGTGCAGGGAGGCGGCGCCGTGTTGCCGTTGGTTGCACTGTTGGTTATCAGCCCGAACGTCTGGTGTGTCTTCGGCTCAATCTTGATGTTGAACAGTTCCTCGCTGATGTATGCGGCCGTGATGCCGCGCGCGATGATGATGTAGCCCTTCTTCATCGCGGCCTTCACTTCAGGCAACTCTACTGTTGCCTTGGCGATGAGGCGCCTGGATGCTGCCGGATGCAGAGTGACGAGTGCGGCTACTTTGTCCTTGCCGGGATCCGGGATGTTTACCTCGTAGAACATTCACAAACCTCCCTATGTAGTGGATACGTCGCCCGTGTGGGCGGAAAGTGTCATTCTGCGTTGAGGTCGCGAGCCGGACAGCATGGAAGCGTACCTGTGCGACCGTCTCGGAATGGTATCGTGACCCCGTCGGGGTGTCAAGAAAGGGCATGCTGCGCGCCGGGCGGTTGGCTGTGAAGCGGCGCTCCACTATAATGCGGGCTCAGCCATGGACACGCTCGCCATCGTCGGACTGGGGAATCCCGGTACAGGCTATGCCCGTACCCGCCACAATGTTGGCTTCCGCTGTGTTGATGACTATGCCGGGAAGAAAGGGGTCCGGTTCACCAGGACGGCGTGCCAGGCTCGGATGGCGGCGTTCGAGCAACATGGGACACGAGTGGTTCTTGCGAAACCCCGAACTTTCATGAACCTCAGCGGACAGTCCGCTATGGCGCTGGTTCACTCTTTGCGGATACCCGTTGGGAGTCTTCTGGTGGTGCACGATGATGCCGATCTGCCACTCGGCCGGTTGCGGGTGCGGGCGTCCGGTGGGCCGGGGGGACACAACGGGGTAAGGTCGATCATCGAATCTCTCGGCACGGACCGTTTTCCCCGCGTGCGTGTGGGCATAGGCAGGCCTTCCGGTTCAGGCAGCGCCAGGTGGTCTGAAGACTCCCTCATCGATTATGTGCTGGGGCGATTCTCCCCGGATGAAGAAGCCGTTATTCAGGAAGCCATCGTAAGAGTGAGTGAGGTGCTTGATTGCATCGTCGCCGACGGCGTTGACGCTGCAATGAATCGCTTCAACAGTGTAGTATAGGCAGAGTGATGCTGGCGGTTGCGGTGATTGGGAGGTCGACGTGTTCTCCGGCTGAAGCTGCCCTGGCCGAGGAAGTAGGGGCACTGCTGGCTGAGAGGTCGGTCACGGTTGTGTGCGGCGGATTGGGTGGTGTCATGGAGGCCGTCTGCAGGGGGGCGGCATCGCGTGGCGGGTTCACAGTGGGCATACTGCCCGGGAATGACAGGTCCGCGGCCAACCGGTGGGTATCCCTGCCCATAGTCACAGGAGTCGGACAGGCGAGGAATATCGCCGTGGTGCGGTCCTGCGATGCGGTCATCGCCATTGGCGGGGCATACGGAACATTGAGCGAGATTGCCTTCGCGCTCGATTCGAACATCCCCGTCGTCGGGATCGGTACGTGGAGGCTTGGCGAAACGCCCACCGCCTCCCATGCGGTCCGGGAGGCGACCACAGCCGCGGAGGCTGTTGAACTTGCACTGAAGCTTGTCTCTGATAAGGAGTAGTGTGCCGTGAGTGTGATTGAGAAGACAGCCCGTATCTCCGATGTGAAAGCGCGTGAAATCATCGACTCGCGAGGGAACCCCACGGTCGAGGTAGAGGTGTGCACAGAGGGCGGACGGAGGGGCTCTGCCGCTGTCCCCTCGGGGGCCAGCACCGGTGCGTACGAGGCAGTGGAGTTGCGCGATGGCGACCGGGCCCGGTTCGGCGGCAAAGGCGTGTTGCAGGCCATACGCAACGTTACGGAGCGCATCGCCCCCGAGATACGCGGCATGTCCGTCTTACGGCAGGCCGAACTGGACCGTGTTCTGTGTGAGCTTGACGGCACCTCGAACAAGTCGGGACTTGGCGCGAATGCAACGCTTGGCGTGTCCATGGCGACCGCGAAAGCGGCTGCCGCCCTTCTGGATGTGCCGTTGTACCGGTATCTTGGCGGGGCGCACGCGACCTTGCTGCCTGTGCCGATGCTCAACGTATTCAACGGCGGCAAACACGCAGTCGGTTCGACGGACTTCCAGGAATACATGATTGTTCCAGTCGGAGCTTCCTCGTTTGCCCAGGGGCTGCGCATGAGCTGCGAGGTGTACCAGACCCTGAAGACCGTGCTGCATTCGAAGGGATTGGCGACGACCGTTGGAGACGAGGGCGGCTTCGCCCCTGCGGTATCCTCCAATCATGAAGCCCTGGAACTCATCCTGGAGGCGATCGGCAAGGCGGGATACGAGCCCGGAACGGAGTTCGTGCTTGCACTGGACCCGGCCGCCAGCAGCTTCTTCGAGGGGGGCCAGTATGCCCTGGAACGCGATGGACAGACCCTGAGCGCCGCCGGAATGGTGGAGTTGTACGCCAAGTGGGTCACCGACTACCCGATCCTCAGCATCGAGGATGGACTCGCAGAGGAGGAGTGGGATGGCTGGCGGATGCTGACCGCGCGGCTGGGGCGGCGGGTGCAACTGGTGGGCGATGATCTCTATGTGACGAACCTGGAGAGACTGGAGAAGGGTATCGAACTGAAGGCCTCCAACTCCATCCTCATCAAGGTCAACCAGATCGGGACGCTGACGGAGACGATGGCGGTGGTGGAACGTGCTCAGAAGGAAGGCTGGACGGCGGTCGTCAGTCACCGGTCAGGCGAAACCGAGGACACATTGATTGCGGACCTCGCCGTGGCTCTGAATGCCGGCTTCATCAAGACCGGCGCGCCTTGTCGTGGCGAGCGCGTCGCGAAATACAACCAGCTTCTCCGCATCGAGGAGGAACTCGGAAGCTCGGCGCGGTACGAGGGCAGGAGCGCGTTCTACAGTGTGAGGTAGAGACACGTGGAGATTGTCACAGGCGTCCATCAACTCAGGATTCCCTTTCCCGAGGGTATCGATCGGTTTACCAACGCGTACGTGATCGAGGGCAACCGTGGCAGCATCCTGGTCGACTGCGGCTGGGACAGCTCTGAGGCCATCTGGGCGTTCCGTGAGGAACTTCGTGTTGAACGGCTGTCTTTCGAGGACATCAACTGGGTTGTTGTCACCCACGTGCATCCTGACCACTTCGGGCTGGCAGCCAAGCTCCGGGAATTGTGTGGCGCCAAGATAGTCATGCATCGCGCCGATGCCGAGTTGATACATGCTCGCTACGTCGACTATGCGGGGTTGGTGGAAGCTACCGGCAAGATGTTACTTTCAGAGGGGGTTCCTGCCGCCGAAGCCGACGAGATGCGCGAATCGTCAGTGTGGGCAGCGCAGTTTGTGACGGCCGCGGAGCCGGATGTGGTGGTTGAGGACGGCGACACCGTCTCCAACGGCACGTTCCAGTTGGAGGTGCTGCATACCCCGGGGCATACCCCGGGCCACATCTGCCTGTATGACCCTCGCAAGAGGCGCCTCTTCTGCGGCGATGTTATCCTGTTTGACGCCATTCCACATGTCGGCGTGCATCCTCAATCAGGCGGCGACCCTGTTGGTGACTATCTGCAGTCTCTCGAGTACCTCGGACAGAAGTCGGTCAGTTTTGTGTTTCCCGGGCACGGTCCGGTGTTCAACAGCCTGGGCATCCGTACCGAGGAGATTCTGCGCCTCCTTGAGGCCAGACAACACCAGGTACTGGAAGTCCTGGAAGACGGGCTCAAGACTGCGTATGAGGTGACCTGTGCTCTGCCATGGAAGATTGACGGGAAAGAGACGGCGTATGGGGAATTGTCGGCTCGAGACCGAAGAGCGGGAGTCTTTGAGGTAGCCGCGTGGCTCGGCCGGCTCACGAGCACTGGGAAGGTCGCAGCGTTGCAGCAGAATGGCAAGACGGTCTACTTGGTGAAATAGCGAACGGGGAGGTTCTACTATGGCAACACGTGTGGGGATCAATGGTTTCGGGCGTATCGGTCGTCTGGTTATGAAGGCCATCATTCAGCGATCTGAGGGGGTTCTTGAGGTTGCGGCGGTAAATGACCTCACGGATGCGGCGACCAACGCGCATCTGTTCAAGTACGACAGCAATTATGGAGTGTACCCCGGGACCGTCGAGGCCAAGGGAGACACCCTGGTCATCGATGGCGCGCAGGTGAAGGTGCTTGCCGAGCGCGACCCGTCGCGGATTCCGTGGGGCGCTCTTGGCGTGGACATCGTGCTGGAATCCACCGGTCTGTTCACTGATGCCGAGAAGGCAGGCGCTCACCGCACGGCCGGAGCGAAGAAGGTCATAATCTCAGCCCCCGGCAAGAATGAGGACGTCACCATCGTGCTCGGAGTGAATGAGGGTAAGTATGACCCCTCGAGACATCACATCATCTCGAATGCATCGTGCACAACCAACTGCGTGGCGCCCGTGATAAAAGTCCTCAATGACAGCTTTGGAGTCGCCCGGGGACTGATGACGACGATTCACTCCTATACCAATGACCAGAAGATTCTTGATGTGTTTCATAAGGACCTGCGGCGAGCCCGCGCCGCGGCGCTCAACATCATTCCCACCACCACCGGCGCGGCCAAGGTAGTGGGCGTGGTAATCCCCGAGTTGAAGGGGAAGCTCCATGGCATCGCGATTCGCGTGCCAACACCTACGGTGTCACTCGTTGACTTCGTGGCGGATCTGAAGAAGAAGGCGACGGTCGAGGAGGTCAACAAGGCATACCTCGATGCCTCCGCCGGCAGCCTCAAGGGACTTCTTCAGTACTGCACCGAGCCGCTCGTCAGCATCGACTTCAAGGGCTCGCCATACAGCGCCATCTTCGACAGCCTCAGCACGATGGTGATGGATGACACGATGGTGAAGGTGCTTGCCTGGTACGACAACGAGTGGGGATACAGCTGCAGATTGGCTGACCTCGCCGTCTTCGTTGCCCGGAAAGGCGTGTAGCAGTCCGCACTCCAGGGGGCGCGCTGCCGCATGCGCAGCGCGCCCCTTTGTTCGTCCTTGTTGGCATCCCGTCCGCGCCATCGCGGTGAGACGCCGGTGTCGCGCCGCGCCGCGCCCCGCAGAGGTCTGTTCGTCCGGCTTGCTTCATTCCGAAATTTGGACGTTGGAGTCATGTGTCTCCATAAATGATGTTGCCGCGCTGTGCGCCGCGCCCCTGGTTGTTGTCCTGACCGGCACCGTGGCTGGGCCATCACGATGAGACGCCGGTGTCGCGCCGCACAGAAGTCTCTCGGCCCGGCTTGCTTCATTCCGGAAATGGGGCGTTGGTCCAGATGCTTCCGTCGCGGATGCTGCCTCGCTGCGTGCCGCTGCACAGCGAGATTTCCACCGGCATGTAAACCTTCGTGTGGGCTGGCACGTTTGCCTTATAATAGACATCTTAGTGATGTCTGAAGAACAGGACCTTGTTGCCCGGGCTGCCCGGGGGGATGCGGACGCGTTTTCGAAGCTCTATGAGGAGAATTTCGACCGTGTGTATCGCTATCTCTATGTGAGGCTGGGCAATGAGGCGGAATCGGAGGATCTGACACAGGAGGTATTTGCCAAGGTTCTCGAGGTGATTGGCTCGTTTCAGTGGCGGGATGTACCGTTCGCCTCCTGGCTGTTTCGTATTGCACACAACAAGATGATCGACCACATCAGGAAGGAGAAACGGGTCGAGCGGGTTGATTCTGATGAGACTGTGCTTTCGCTGGACGATCCCGATCCTGCTGATATAGCTGAACACAACCTGCAACTCGAGAAAGTGAGACATAACATCGGCAAGCTATCCCCGGCGCAACGCGAAGTCATCTGGTTGCGCTTCGGTGCGGGTCTTACTACTACCGAAGTGGCCAGTGCGCTGGGCAAGAGTACCGGCACCGTGAAAGCGCTGCAGTACAACGGAATAGTGGCATTGAGGAAACTGATGGAGCCAGCCTTATGAATGAGAGCATAGAGGACCTGTTCGATCGCTACGTAGATCGTCTCGTTTCGGGAGACGGTGTATCCTCGTGTGCTGTCGACGAGGCGGACCTCACCGAAATGCTTGGGCCGCTGCTTCATACCGGCGAGCTTGTGGCTCACCAGTTGAGGACCGTGGAGCCGTCTCCTCAGTTCAGGATGGCTGCGCGAATACGTATGCGCAATCTCTTCTTCGCGAAGCTCGCCCGCCGGGACTCTCGACCGAACTTCCTGTTTGTCTGGTGGCAACAGCGGTGGGCCACCGCGATGGCAACTGCCATGGTGGTGTGTCTTGCGAGCCTTGGCGTGCTGGCTGCGTCCTTCAACGCCCTTCCGAGCGGCTTCTTCTATCCGGTGAAGGTGACGACCGAGCAGATGCGGCTCGCTGTCACTACCTCCGAGTACGAGCGTGCTCAACTGCGCCTCGAGTATGCGGAACGAAGACTCTCCGAGATGACGAGTATGGCGGACCGGGGGGATTCTGCGACTGCGGTCTTGCTGGCGGGAGAGGCCACGCGCCTCATCATTCAAACGGCCACGAGTACCGCGATCGGGCTTTCGGACGGCGGGAGTGGCTACTCCGTGCTTGCTCCGGACAGCACATCGGTAGCCGTGGCCCCAATCGTGCTCCTCAACGCTGATCGGGCTGAAGCTCTCCTGGTGCTTGAGGCCGCGCTCGCATCGGCTCCTGAAGAGTTGAAGCCCAGCATCGAGCGTCTCATGGGTGAGCTTGCGCGGGAGTTCGATGCAACCATTGCCCATCTCGAGACGACGGCAGCGTCCTGAACCGCCGCTCGCGCGCTGAGCCGCTCTTCCCCGCTGGTATAATACCCCCAACCATATGTCATCGGAAGTCCTCTATCGGAAGTGGCGACCTCAGACCCTCGGCGAAGTAGTGGGCCAGGAGGCGGTCACCACTACTCTTCTGAACGCGGTACGCACGGAGCGTGTCGGTCACGCGTATCTCTTCTGCGGTCCACGGGGCACGGGAAAGACAAGCACCGGCCGGATTCTCGCCAGGGCGGTGAACTGTCTCAATTCGCAAGGTGGCGAGCCGTGCAATGCCTGTGAGGCCTGTGTCTCCATCTCCGAGGGCCGGTGTCTCGACATAGTCGAGATCGATGCGGCCAGCAACCGGGGCGTTGATGATATCCGTTCGCTCAGGGAACGCGTCAACTACGCTGCCGGCACTGTCAGGCGAAAGGTGTACATCGTTGACGAGGTGCACATGCTGACGGACGTGGCCTCAAATGCACTTCTCAAGACACTTGAGGAGCCTCCACCTCACGTCATGTTCATACTGGCCACGACCGAGTTTCACAAGGTCCTGCCTACGATTGTCTCCAGATGCCAGAGCTTCCACTTTCGCCGCCTGACGCTGAACGCCATTGCCGCCAAACTCAAGACTGTGTGCGAGCAAGAAGGCATCGATGCAGATGATGACACCCTCGTTGCGATATCCCGCGCCGCAGGTGGCAGCCTGCGTGATGCCGAGAATATCCTGCAGCAACTCATCGCGAGTCGCGGCAAGTGCCTGCGCCTTGATGATGTTCGTGTAGCGCTGGGCATAGGTGATGAAGCGTTCGTCCTGAGACTGGTCGCGTCCCTCGTTTCACGAGACCTTTCCGGAGGACTCCGGGTGCTGCACAAAGTGAGCGATGAGGGCATCGATATCCGCAACTTCGGACGGCAGGTGGTCTCGACGCTGCGCGACGTGATGCTGGTGCAGTCGGGGTGCGACGATATCGTCGATGGCGGCGCCGAGCGACTCCAGGAACTGCGCGCCGTGGCGCAGGGGACGACTACTGCGGATGTAGCCCGTGCGGCCCGTCGCTTCTCTGAGATTGCCGCACGGGATGCTTTCATGCCTCTGCTCGCGCTTGAACTCGCGTATGTTGACTCTGTCATCGCAGACTCCGGGGAGCAAAAGAAGGACGCACGACAGGAAGGCGGCGCGTCCGCGACGAAACGGGCAGGCGAGCCGATGCGGGCGCTCGAGCCGGGACATGCGCACACGCATCAAAAGACTCAGGGGCGCGTCGCATCTCAGCGCACAGGTCACCCCGCAGCCCTGTCCCCGTCGCAGCTTGCTTCGCCCGCTGTACCTGACGCCATCCAGACTGCCGGGGCCAGTCACGACGCGAACGAGACTGTAGCGGCGTCAACAGCCGGCGTGGCAACTGCTCCTGCTGCGGATGCAGCCCGGACTGCGCAGTCACTCGAAGACGTGGATCATGGTGCGCCGCAGGTTGAAGAAGCGCCGGCAGACTTGGAGTTGGGGGAACTCGGGCATGTGCGCTCAACATGGAAGGAATATGTTGACTCTCTGCGCGGGCTGGGTTCAGCGGGTAATCTTGACGCCTTTCTACGCAGTGCGTGCGAGCCCGTTTCGCTTGAAGACGATGTACTTGTGCTGAGATTCGCGTATGAGTTTCACAAGAGCAAGATCGAGGACCCGAAGTACTGCCACGTCGTTGAGGAACGTCTTCAGGAGTTCTATGGACGTCCGTTCAAGGTGTCGTGCGTGCTGGAGACGCCTGCCGGTGCGCCCGTCTCGCCCGTGCCGGCGAGACGCGAGGGCCTGGTCGACGCAGCCGTGAGAATGGGTGCGCGTCCGAAGAAACAGGACTAGTGTCTACCGTCTTGAAAGGTGGGAGCAGCCATCATGTCAATCACCGCGGAACCCATCGCTCGGGTGATGCTTGCACTGAGCAAACTTCCCGGTATCGGGCCGAAGAGTGCGCAGAGGCTCGCCTATCACCTTCTTGACAGTCCTGATATGGAGATTGAGGAACTCGCCAACTCTCTGCTTGAGCTGAAGGGCGGGCTTTCCCTCTGCTCCATCTGCTTCAACGTTGCCGACAGGAATCCCTGTTCCATCTGCGCGGATACCCATCGTGATGCGGCCCTACTGTGTGTCGTCGAACGACCGTCTGACATTCCTCCGGTTGAACGTACGGGGCGGTTCCACGGGTTCTATCATGTACTGCATGGGTCGCTGAATCCGGCGCGAGGCATTGGGCCGGATGCCCTCAGGATACGTGAGTTGCTGCCCCGGGTGAGAAGCGGCGCGGTGACGGAAGTGATTCTCGCGACCAACCCCACGGTTGAGGGCGAGGCGACAGCCATGTATATCCGCCAGTTGGTCAGTCCTTGCGGCGTACGTGTCACCAGGCTGGCGCGAGGCCTTCCCTTCGGCGCGGATATCGAGTACGCTGATGACATAACCCTGGGGCAGGCGATTGAGTCCCGCCAGGGTTTCTAGTGGCAATCTATGGCCGGCCCCAGAGACTATCAGGTTGAGGGCCTTGTCATCAGACTTGCGGACGTGGGTGAGCGTGACAGGGTGGTCACGCTGTTTACTCGAGACGAAGGGAAGCTTACGTTCATCGCCCGTGGCGCGAGGCGACCGGGCAGCAGCCTTGGCCCATGCGTCCAGATGCTCACCCGTGGTCGCTTTCAGTGCGTGAAGCGTCGTGCGCTGCATCTCATCACTCAGGCTGCGGTTGTCGACTCATATAGCAGTTTGAGAGCCAACCTCTGGTCCACGTCCTGTGGACTCTACCTTGCTGAGCTGGTTGATGCGGCCACGGTGGAGGGTTCCTCGAATCGCACGCTCTACGACCTCATGGTGGAGGCACTCGAACTCGCGAATCTGACAGGCGGGAACGACGTGCTGCTCCGGTTCTTCGAATTGCGCTTGCTGCAGTGCGCGGGGTTCTGCCCGTCCCTTCGGCAGTGTGTCAGTTGCGGCGTCGAGTTGCGTCCGGTGGAAAACGCTCTGAGTGCGACGCTTGGCGGCGTCCTCTGCCCCGACTGCCGCAGGGCGTGCTCCGATGCACGTCCCTTGAGCGTCGATGCCCTCAAGGTACTCAGGTTCTGGCTGGCCAACTCACTTGAAACCTCATGTCGCGCCAGACTTGGGCCGGAACTCGCGACCGAGCTCGAAGAGCACGTGCACAGGTTCATTGCCTGTGTCATTCAACGGGACCTGAAATCGCGGGCCTGGCTGTCGAGGCTCCGCAGTGAGGCACTGTTGACAGGCAGTAATGAAGCCCCTACAATCGCCCAACAGCCGGGTATCGAGTGAACGGGCATCGTGAACGATGCGATGCCGCCGGGAACGCACAGTCAGGAACGTGGCGATGATGGCCAAGTCGCCCTCTCTCGTCGGTCTCCGCAGCAACGCCGGGTTGAGACTGCGGTGGCAGCCAATGTGAATCGGATGACTCAATGTATATCGTAGTTGTGGGCGCAGGCGCCACGGGACTTTATGTTGCCAGCCTCCTTGCCAGAGAGAAGCAGGAGATCGTTGTCATCGAGCAGGATGAAGAGGCTGCGGAGCAAGTGCGGCGCACGCTGGATGTTGGCGTGGTGGTTGGCAACGCGGCTATCCCCAGGGTCTTGTGGGAGGCCGAGGTGCAGCGAGCCGACCTCCTGGTAGCGGTCACGGGGACTGACGAGGTCAACATGATTACCTGCTTCATGGCCAAGGAGCTTGGCGCCAAGAAGACTATCGCTCGTGTCCGGAACCCTGAGTACTCCGGCTATCTGCTTGTCGGCGGCAAGTCCCCTTATGCAACACGGAAAGTGGTTCGCCCCCGCAGCCTTGGCGTCGATCTCTTTGTGAACCCCGAGATTGAGGCGGCGCGCGAGATTGTGTCGATTCTTTCGGGACTGTACGTCACTCCGATGGAGGAGTTCGCCGACGGCAGGGTGCAGTTGCGGGAGTTCAAGGCCGAGAGTGCCGCTGTTGTTGGCAAGCGACTCGCTGACATCCCGTTTCCGCGGCCGTGCGTGGTTGTCATGCTTGAGCACGGTGAGGAGATGATTGTGCCTTCCGGAGATGAGAAGGTACAAAAAGGGGATCGTCTGTACCTCGTTGCCGCGAGGAAGGACATGGACCAGCTTGGGGCGATATTTGAAGTGCCTCGTCGCTCTCCGCGTACGGTTGTCGTGTTTGGTGGAGGCACAATCGGATTCCACGTTGCGGAAGCGCTTGAGAAACGCGGCGTGCAGGTGAAGTTGATCGAGAAGAGCGCCGCGCGCTCTCAAGAGATAAGCTCCAAGCTCAAACGAGCTGTGGTCATTCAGGGCGGACGGCCCGATCGTGATCTCCTGGAGGACGAGGGAGTAGCGCATTCCGATGCGTTCGTCGCCGCAACCGGCGATGAGTCGCTCAACATACTCGCGGGCCTCGTTGCGAAGGACGTTGGAGTCTCGCGGAATATTGTGGTTGTTGATGAGCCCGAGTACATCGCACTGGCGGAGGCGGTTGGGGTCGACGTCGCCATGTCGCCGCTCCTCATCTGCGGCAGCCGCATCGCGCACTACATACTCCACGGTGGTGCTGTGTCGGTGGCGCTGCTGGGGAAGGAGGATGCGCAGGTCATTGAATTCTTGGCAGGCGCCAACGCTCGTGTCAGCAAGCATGCTATCGGTGAACTTGAGTGGCCGAAGGGCGCGATAATCGGCGCCATCGTGCGAGGGGATGCTGTTATGGCGCCTACCGATGCGACTACGATCGAGCCCGGCGACACGGTAATCGTGGCTGCGTTGCTCGACGAGATACCCAACGTCGAGCGTCTCTTCAAAGCGCCGTGAGCATTCGCATTGTTCTCAAGTACCTCGGCCTTGTGTTGGCAATCGTCGGTGCGCTGCTCTCCTTCCCGCTGTTCTGGTCCGTTGCCATCGCGCACGACGGTGCACACTTCAGCTTCATCATCCCTATCGTGATTGCGCTGCCCGGAGGCCTAGCGCTTTTCCGCCTCATTTCACAGAAAGAGAGGAGCATCTCGAGGCGAGAAGGTCTCGCCCTGGTGACATGTGCCTGGCTGGCGGGTTCGCTTGTGGGCGCCCTGCCATATGTGATCTCGGGGACGCTGCCTTCGTACGTTGACGCCTTCTTCGAGACGATGTCCGGGTTCACCACCACCGGCGCGACGGTGTTGACGTCCATAGGTCACCAGCCCCCAAGCATCTTGCTGTGGAGAAACTTCTCGCAGTGGATAGGCGGGATGGGAATCATCACCTTCTTCGTGGCGCTGTTTCCCATGCTCGGCATCGGTGCAGCGCGGCTGTTTGAAGCTGAGATGCCCGGTCCTCAACCGGAACGACTTCGTGCACGAGTGGCGGATACCGCACGCGCACTCTGGTTGCTGTATGTCGGATTCTCCCTCGTTGAGTTCCTGCTTCTGTGGGCGGTGGCCGGAATGCCATTCTACGACGCGATGAACATCATGTTCGGGACCATGCCCACCGGTGGTTTTCTTCACCTCAGTGAGAGCCTCGGGGCGTATGTTGATAATCCGTTCGTCACGACCGTGGTTACCGTATTCATGCTTGCGGCGGGAGTGAACTTCGCGCTCTACTTCTATGCCATCCGACGAAGGAGACTGGGGACCCTGGTCGGTAATCCGGAGTTCCGTCTCTACGTCGGAATCTTCGCGGTGAGCGCGGGCGCAGTCACCCTGGATCTGGTACGCAGGGCCGGCATGTCCGTCGGTGAGGCGCTGCAGCATGCGACGTTTCAGGTTGCGTCAATCCAGACAACTACCGGATTTGCCACCGCCGACTTCGACCTGTGGCCTTCGCTATCGAGGGGGCTTCTCGTAGTGCTCATGGTGATTGGCGCATCTGCCGGCTCGACGGGTGGAGGCCTCAAGGTGGTCAGGCTTCTTGTCGTCTTCAAGTATGCCTTCCGACAGGTAGTGGCGGCCTTCAGTCCTCGCTCCGTCATGCCGATGAAGATCGGAGGCGAGACGGTTGCCGAGCAGACGGTCTCGGCTATCGCTGGACTGGCGTTGCTTTACGCACTGGCTCTTGTCGGGGGATTCCTTTTCATGAGCGCCCTGGGACTGGATGCGGTGACCGCGTTTTCCGCGGTTGCGGCCACCGTGGGCAATGTGGGACCCGGCCTCGGCGCCGTGGGGCCTGTGCAACATTATGCGTTCATCCCCGGGGTGGGGAAGATTGCGCTCTCCTTCTTGATGCTCGTTGGTAGACTTGAATTTGTGACTGTTATGGCGCTGGTGAGCTGGTCTTTCTGGCGCTGGCGGTAGAGGCTTTGTATGTTGACTAATCTTGACCAAGCCACTACCATGCTTCGCCGTATGGACATTGGAAAAGTGCTGGTGCCTGTCAGTGGAAACCACGTGGATGCCGAGGTGATTCGCATTGCCTGTGACCTTGCTGAGGACAGCAGCGCATCCGTGTATGCGGTGTATGTCATGGAGATCGAGCGGAGTCTTCCTCTCGATGTGTCTCTTGACCAGCAGACTGCCAAGGCAGAGGAGATCCTGGACCGCGCTCAGACTCTTGCCCGGGAGTTGGGCCACGAGATAGACACTGGGATCCTGCAGGCTCGCGAGGCGGGCCCCGCGATTGTTCATGAAGCCACTGAGGGCCGCGCTGATCTCATCGTGATGGGAGTGGGGCACAGACGCCGCCTTGGCGTGTTCGACATCGGAGACACGACTCTACACGTGCTTCGGGACGCGCCCTGCCACGTGGTTTTGTATCGGGCGCCGGCTCCGCCGGAGAGCGGCTCATGAATGCAGTCATAATGGGCAGCGGCCGGGTGGCGTCCGAACTGGCCACTCTGCTTGATCGAGAGGGGCACGGCGTGGTGGTAATCGACCTCGAGCCCGCCCCGTTCAAGAGGTTGCCGGCCACGTTTGGCGGCAAGACCTTGCTGGGGGATGCGACCGATGAGGAGGTGCTGCGCAGGGCCGGACTGGCATCGGCGGACGCGTTCATCGCCTTGACCAGAGATGATGATCGGAACGCCATGGCGGCGCAGATCGCGAAACACATCTTCGGTGTTCGCAAGGTCATCTGCCGTATCTACGATCCATTGCGCGAAGAGTTCTACAAGACCCTTGGATTGGAGGCAATCAGTCCGATTATGGTGTTCGCGAGACTGGTGAAGGGACGCCTCGAGGAATGACGTCGTGTACATCATAATCGCTGGCGGCGGCGAGGTCGGATTCTACCTCGCCAGAGAGTTCATCGAAGGTGGGCACGAAGTCCTCGTCATCGAGCCGGACGCCAAGCAGCGGGAGCGGCTTGAGGAGGAACTTGGTGACATTACCCTGGGCGGAGAAGGATGCCGCATCGAGTGCCTTGATGAGGCGGGCGTGTCCAGGGCGGATGTCTTCATCGCCGCGACGGACGCGGACGAAGACAACCTTGCCGCCTGCCAAATCGCCAAACTGAAGTACAAGGTGCCGAGGGTGGTAGCGAAGCTCAACAACCCTCGGAACCGGAACATATTCCGCAAGCTCGGCATCGAGAACACGGTCGATGTGGCTGCCCTTGTGCTGGAAAACCTCAAAGCCCTCATTCCCGTGTTTCCGTTTGTACGTGTGCTCAGCCTCGAAGCGGCAGATGTGGAGGTTGTTGAGGTACGTGTAACGGAGTCCTCCCCACTCGTCAACAAGAAGGTGGGGGAGACGGGGGTCGCGTTTCTCGCAGAGACGGCGTGTCTCGTGAGAGCCGGGAGCGCACCCCAGATGGTCGGCGAGTCCACACGATTGCTCGTCGGGGACAGCCTCATCTGCGTAATCCCACGCGACCTGCTGGACAAACTGCGGGCCGAAGTTGGGGAGCCGGGTCCGTCAGTCCCTTGAACGGACGACAAGCGGCGCTGCTATGGCGCCTCGCACGGGGGGCGGAGAGCAGGATTCTCCACCAGCGCCTGTCTCAGTCGCCGATACATCGCGGCCAGGCTTTCAGATATCACGCGCGTGTCTGAAAGCACCGGCATGAAGTTGGTGTCTCCGAGCCAGCGTGGCACGACGTGGGTGTGGAGATGCTGGTCGAAGCCCGCACCGGCGACACGCCCCAGGTTGAGTCCGACGTTGAAGCCGTCCGGGTGTGTCACCGTTCTCAGGAGCGCCACCGCTAGTTTGACCATCTCGTGGTGTTCGGCGCTTTCCTCCTGAGTGATGGCCTCAAGGTCGGCTGTGTGCCGGAATGGTGCAATCATCAGGTGTCCGGGGCTGTAGGGGAAGGCATTCATCATGATGAAGTTCGAGTGTCCCCGGTGGAGAATCAGCGATGCCTCATCGTCGCCCCGCGCGGGTGCCGTACACAGTACGCACTCCATGTCCCTGGCGTGCCTGATGTATTCGATTCGCCACGGGGCCCACAGACGGTTCAAGTGTTGGCGGGTGTCTTCGAAGCTTTCCAAGATTCCCTGTTCCTAGTCCAGATAGTCTTTCAGCTTGCGGCTCCTGCTCGGATGCCGGAGCTTGCGGAGCGCCTTGGCCTCTATCTGGCGTATGCGCTCACGCGTCACGTTGAACTCCTGCCCGACTTCCTCCAGGGTGCGCGCATGCCCATCTTTGAGTCCGAAGCGTAGTTGAAGGACGCGCTTCTCCCGCGGGGTCAGTTCATCGAGGACGCGGTCGAGCTGTTCTTTGAGCAACTCCTGGGTTGCTACCTCCGCCGGAGCGGGGCTTGTCTGGTCTTCCACGAAATCGCCCAGGCGCGTATCTCCATCCTCGCCGATGGGGGTCTCAAGCGATATGGGTTCGTGGTGAAAGAGGTCCATCACCTCTTCAACGCGCTCGGAGTTCATGTTGAGCCGCAGACCGATCTCCTCGTAGCTGGGTTCGCGCTTCAATTCCTGGCTCAGCTGGCGCGTGGTCCTGAGAAGACGGTTCATCGTCTCCACCATGTGTACCGGGATACGTATGGTGCGCGCCTGATCGGCGATTGCCCTCGTGATTCCCTGGCGTATCCACCAGGTGGCGTACGTGCTGAATTTGAAGCCCTTACGATGACGGAACTTCTCTACCGCCCGCATCAGGCCGATGTTGCCCTCCTGAATCAGGTCGAGAAGGGACATGCCGTGCCCTATGTATTTCTTGGCGATGCTTACCACGAGGCGAAGATTCGCCTGTGTGAGATGATTCTCGGCGTCACGGGCCACCCGTTTCACGTCCTCGTAGTGGCGCCGGAATTCGTCCTCATACGGTTCCAGCAGGGGCGCCAACGCGTTGTCTGCGACGAGCTGGCGAAGGGAGTCGAGTGATTCGGTCTCCAGAAGCTTCATCGCCCTGGGCGGCAGCGCGTTGCTGTTCACCGAGAGGCTCACTATCGCCTCGTCTGAGGCTGGAGCGGCCCTGTTGGTCTCTTCCTGGACCGCAACCACAAGTCCTGGCTTGATGTCGTTGTCGATGGCGGCTCGCAGCTCGCCAACGCACAGCAGCGCCCCGAGACTGAGACCGTCCTGGATGTTGAGCTGTCGGCGGACAACATCAAGAACCGGATAGGTCCGCACGATGCGCCCGATGAGGTCACACGTCAGTTCTACGGCGGACAGTTCGGCCCGGTGCTTCCTGAAATGGCCGTCCTCCAGTTTGGCAAGGTGACGTCCGCGTTCTATGGAGCTTGATAGCTTGCGCTCCTCCGCGGCAGTGAGCAGCTGTACCTGTCCAATCTCGCGCAGATACATGCGAACCGAGTCGTCGATGACTTCGTGGTCTTCCAGACTGATAAGTGTCTTGACATCGTCGGCGACAAGCGCCAGTCCTGCGTCGTCCACAGCGTCAGCGTCGGGCTGGATATCAGGTTCCTCGGCCTCCTCGTCGCCATAGCCGTCGCCCGCCGCGGGCGGTGAGTCGTCCTGAACATCAGGTGAATTGGTGTCTCGCATCATCTCCATGCGTCAGCCTCGTTTGTCTCGCCCTCTGTGGTCTCTTTGCAGAAATATCTGGTGCAGTCTCTCATTTGATGTCACGCCGGCCTCATCCAGCGTCGCAAGCTCAGCGTCCAGCCCCTGTTCCAGTCGTTCGCGCTCAAGCGTAGTCTCCATCATGAACTGATGACGTTTTGCCTGGCGCTCCTGGAGGCGGAGAATGCACTCATCAAGTGCACGTTTCTGGGTTTCTTCATCGCAGGGAACACCAGGGGGGAATGGCTTTGACAGCAGGAAGTCTAGATGCTCGGCGAGGGGGTCGTCAAGCGACGAGCGCAGCCTGTCGGCGTCGCCATCCTTCTGCCATGCCTCATACAGTTGCCGGTTCTCGGTGGACTCGAAGGTCTCACACTCGAGGGTCCCGGCGCGGTCCCGCAGGCAAGGGGTCGTGAGGAGTAGACAAAGGCAGTACTCCTCAATCGCCAGAGTTCCCGGTCTTCTTTGCGGCTTTGAAGCGCCTGCTGCCGGTTCCGTCTTGAGTTGTGGCGTGCGACGATCGATTCGGCCAAGTTCGGCCAGGAGGTCGCGCTCAGGAATCTTGAGAGCACGACTGAGCCTCGAGTAGAAACGCGAACGGTCCATAGCGTCTTCCAGCTCCGCGATGACTGGCTCGCATGCTGCCAGCAACTCCCGTTTCCCTCGGGCGGTCGATGTGTCGGCCGATTTCGTGAGCGTGTCGACATAGAAATCCACGTAAGGCACGGCCGAATCGACCAGCCGCGCCCAGTTATCCGGGGTTTCCGAGATTATCTCATCGGGATCCCGGCCCGCCGGCAGTACGATGATGCGTATGTCCGCGTCGAGAACCGATCTGAATGTCTGCTTGCCCTTCGGGCCGAGCTCGGCCACCGTGCGCTGTCCGAACGCGTTGCGGAATCTGCCGGTGGTCTCGCGGATTGTCTTCATCGCCGCAGCCTGTCCTGCTTCATCGCCGTCCAGGGCCAGGTAGATGTTCTTCGTGATGCGGGACAGCAAAGACGCGTGGTGTTCCGTCAGTGAGGTTCCCATAGGGGCAACGACGTTGTCCCAGCCGTGCTGATGCGCCTGTAGCACGTCTGTGTAGCCCTCAACAAGGATTATCCGGTCCTGTCGGCGTGCAGATGTTCGTGCCCTGTGGATGCCGTAGAGTATGCGGCCCTTGTCGAAGATGCGGCTCTGCGGCGAATTGAGGTACTTGGGCTCGAGGTCACCGAGCGCGCGGGCGCCGAATCCCACGACTCTGCCGCCGGCATCGGAAACCGTGAACATGAGCCGGTCGCGGAAGCGGTCGTAGGTGCCGCCGTCTTCCTTCTGCACCAGCAATCCGGCTTCTACCAGCTCGCGCTCCGTGTAGCCTCGGGCGAGCAGAAGGTCTCTCAGTGTTGTCCATCCCGCCGGGCTGTAGCCCACCCGGAACGCCTCGCCCACCTCACCTTCGAGCGGTATCTTTCGCCTCGCCACGTATTCGCGGGCAACGGCGGCTGAAGGAGACGTGAGCAGCAGGCTGCGATAGAACTCCGCCGTGATGTCGATGGCGGAGAGGAGCCGCTCTTTTTCCTCGTCACGCTCAGTAGGGGGAGCTGAGATCTGCTCAAGCGTGACACCGGCGCGTTCAGCAAGGAGGCGCAGAGCCTCCTTGAATTCAACGTTCTCCTTCTTCATGACGAATGAGAACGCGTCGCCGCCGGTGCCGCAGGCTCCGAAGCAGTGCCACGTCTGCCGGTCCGGGAAGACGAAGAACGAGCCGTGTTTCTCGCTGTGGAACGGGCATAGACCCCTGTAGTTCTTACCCGCCTTGGTGAGTTGTACGTACTCGGACACCACGGAAACGATGTCGACACGTTCTTTGATGTCTGAGATGGTGCTCATGTAGTGGCCCGGCTGCGAGGCTGCCTGTGAGGATGTTTCAGTGTTGCTGCGCAGCCATCTTGACAGGCATCAGGATAGCACGCCACAGTCCGCGCGGGCGACACCCGGAGCGGCACGCCGAAGTCGCCTCCTGGCTAGCTGTCGGCGAGGCCAAGCATCTCCAGGTCAGCCACTCGGATGCGGGTCCGCAAGACAACGTCAGAGTTGAGCGACATTGAGTCAATTCCGCACTGCACAAGGTACTCGGCGAACTCGGGGAAGTCGCTCGGCGCCTGGCCGCAGATACCGACCTTGCGTGGTGGCTTGTGGGAATGGGCGAAGTCGATGGTCTTCTTGACCACTCGCATCACGGACTCATCCCTCTCGTCCGAAATCTTCGACAGCGTCTCTGAGTCTCTGTCAATGCCCAGCATGAGTTGCGTCAGGTCGTTCGAACCGATGCTGAAGCCGTCAAATACGTCGGCGAACTCATCTGCGAGCGTCACGTTCGAAGGTACCTCGCACATCATGTATACCTCGAGCCCGTTCTCGCCCTGCACGAGGCCGAACTCCCGCATCACCTCAATCACCTTTCGTCCTTCCCGGGGGGTGCGGCAGAATGGAACCATGACCTTGACGTTGACCAGACCCATGTCGTTTCGCACCAGCTTGATTGCGTCACATTCCATGCCGAAGGCGGGTTTGAATCGCTCGTCATAGTAGCGTGATGCGCCACGCCACCCGATCATGGGGTTGCTCTCCACCGGCTCGTAGAGGTATCCGCCGACCAGGTTGGCATACTCGTTCGTCTTGAAGTCAGAGAAGCGCACGATGACGTCGTTGGGGAAGAACCCCGCGCCGATCTTGGCAATACCCATTGCCAGGTTGTCCACGTAGAACTGGCGCTTGTCTTCGTATGCCTCGGTCCGCTTGTCGATGGCACGAACTACGCGAGCGATACGAGGATCGCCAGTCGCGCGTTCCTTGAGCCGGTCGTACTCGATAAGCGCCATCGGGTGGATGCCGATGTAAGAGTTGATGATGAACTCCTCTCGCGCCAGCCCCACGCCGTCGTTGGGAATCTGCCCCTTGATGAACGCCTCGTCCGGAATGCCCACGTTAATCATGATGCGTGTCCTGGGGCGGGGGACATTCTTGAGCGCGACTTCGTCGACGCGGTACCTGAGAATCCCCTCGTACACCTTGCCGCGTCCTTCCGAGCAGTCGATGGTGACAGCGTCTGTTCTGGCGAGCGCTCGCGTCCCCGTTCCGGTGCCGATGACGCACGGGACGCCCAGTTCGCGGCTGACGATGGCCGCGTGGCATGTCCTGCCCCCCTGGTTCGTCACGATCGCCCCGGCAATCTTCATGATTGGCTCCCAATCGGGGTCTGTCATGTCGGTTACCAGTACCTCGCCCTCGCGGAATGTGTCGATCTCCGAGGAGTGGGCTATCACGTGGACCTTGCCCTGACCTATCTTCATGCCCACGGACTCGCCGGTAACGAGTAACTTGCCCTGCTGCTCAAGGACGTAGGTGGTGAGAACCGCTTCCTGCTGGCGGGCATGCACGGTCTCGGGTCGTGCTTGAAGTACGAAGAGCCCTCCTGTCAGACCGTCCTTGGCCCACTCGATGTCCATCGGCTTGCCGTAGTGGTCTTCGATGATGCAGGCCCACTTCGCGAGCTGAATTATCTCGTCGTCATTGAGGATGAATCGATTCCGATCATGGCGTGCAACGGGGGCCTGTCGAGTGCCGCGCCCGCTGGCGCGGTACACCAGTTTCTTGACCTTTGTGCCGAGAGTGCGTTCTATGATGGCGCGATAGCCCTGATGCAGCGTTGGCTTGAAGACGTAGAACTGGTCGGGGTTCACTGTGCCCTGAACGACGTTCTCGCCGAGGCCGTAGGCGCCCGTGATGTACACCGCGTCTCTGAATCCTGACTCGGTGTCGATGGAGAACATGACCCCGGAGCACGCCAGGTCGGAACGCACCATCTTCTGCACTCCCACCGACAAGTACACGTCGAAGTGGTCGAATCCCTTGTCCTGGCGGTAAGAAATCGCGCGATTCGTGAAGAGCGAGGCGAAGCACCGGCGGACCTTGAGCAGCAACTCCTGTCGCCCCTTGACGTTCAGGTAGGTGTCTTGCTGTCCCGCAAAAGAGGCATCCGGCAGGTCTTCAGCCGTCGCACTGCTTCGGACGGCCACATCGACCTCGGCACCGTACTCTTCTTCCATGGAGGTGTACGCTTGCACGATTTCTTCCTCGAGCGCGGGAGGAAGAGCGGCGTCTGTGATTGCTTTTCTCACCCGTGCCCCACGCGACGCAAGCCCACGCATGTCATGAGTGTCGAGGTCGCTCAGGATGCTTCGTATCTGCCGGTCGAGGCCGGCTGCTTCCACGAAGTAGCGATACCCCTCGGCAGTGATGGCGAAGCCGGAGGGAACGCGAATGCCCTTGCTGTCGAGTGCGCGGATCATCTCGCCCAGTGAGGCGTTCTTGCCCCCTACCAGTCCTATGTCGGAGATGCCTACCTCATCCAGCCGCTTGGTGTAACGCATGTTGCCGGACCTCCCTGCGTGGCTGTGGCGCCCTACCGGAATGTCGGGTGGCGCCCAAGCCGGGGGTGATGACTCGGGATTATAGATGAACCCTGCTGGAGCGGCAACCGCGGCTTCATCGGGCAATTGCCTCCACGAGATAGCGCTGTGGTATCATAACGCTAGCCGATTCCTGTTCTGCGGGCGGAGGCTGGAGGCGTGATACATGGTCGAAATGACGATTGACAGCATCCGGGTCAGCTTGATGAACTACCAGAGGGTGGTTATCCTCAAGGAGAAGTTCTCCAACCGGTACCTCCCCATCTGGATCGGCCCGGCTGAGGCTGATGCCATCGCAGTCAAGCTACAGAATGTGGAGCTTGCTCGCCCTCTGACGCACGACCTGCTCCAGTCCGTTATTGCCTCCCTGGGAGCTACGCCTGAGTACGTCGTGGTGAACGACCTGCAGAAGGATACGTTTTATGCCAAACTCGCGCTGAAGCTCAATGGCGAGGATATCGAAGTTGACTCGCGACCCAGCGACGCGCTGGCGCTCGCTGTCCGCGCTGATGTGCCCATTTATGCTGAGGAGGCGGTCCTCGCCAAGGCCGGCATCACGCTTGACGAAGACACCGGAAAGCCGGTGACTGAAGGCAAGGTGGACGACCGGGAGATGGAGGGGCTCTCTGCGTTCAAGGACTTCATCAGCAACCTCGATCTCGAGGATTTCAAGCGGCGCAAGTCCTGACACCAGTCCTCCACCACGTCCGCAGTCCGTTGGCTCCGCGTGAGCGGCGGCTCCTTGCGTTGGCATTCTCTGAGGTTCTTGCGCGACAACTGTATTTGTTTAGCCTGCGCTGATAGACTCTGATGAATCTCTGCCCGGGCTGTCCTGTTCTGCGTGGGAGTGTGGTGGTGTGCCCGGCAGTTGTCGCCCCCGGGACGGAAGGGCGACCAGCGCGCAGGAAGCGGGTCACAATGGTATCGAAGGGCAGACTACTCCTTCTGGTGCTGGCGGTTGGCGCAGCGGTCGCGGTCATCAGTTTCCTCGGCGGTACCGTCGGGTCAATCATGACAGGGCGGCCGCCTCTCGCCGTGTTCGCGGTTGGGGCGCCACATGTCGTGCTCCCCGCTGGTCGGCCATTCCCGTCCCTCCCCATCACCAATACCTTGTTGGCCAGTTGGTTGACCTGCCTGGTCGTCATCGCTGTCTTCGTCCGCGCGACCCGTAGTATCGAACTCATACCGCGAGGGCTCCAGAATCTCGTCGAATATGTCTGCGAGTTCGCGACAGGGTTCATCGAGGAGATGGTCGGCAAGGAACACGAGAGGAGGTTCTTTCCTGTCGTCATGACCGTCTTCCTGTTCGTGCTCGGAAACGCGTGGCTGGGTCTCGTGCCGGGGTTCGACTCGCTGAGTCGGAATGGTGTTCCCCTGCTGAGAGCGGCCAACACGGACATCAATGTCCCGCTCATGCTGGCGCTGTTCTGCGTTTGCATGGTGGAGTACTGGGGGTTCAGGAGTGGAGGGTTCGCATATCTCGGCTATTTCTTCGATGTGCGGTACCTGCGCGCCGCGGCGTCCAGTTTCAGGAGACGAACGTTCAAGGTCGGTGTGAATGAGCTTGTGTATGCAGGTATCTTTCTCTTCGTCGGACTCCTCGAACTCGTGGGGCATGCGGTGAGAGTGTTGAGTTTTTCCTTTCGTTTGTTTGGTAATATGACGGCGGGAGTTATCCTGACCGGAGTGGCAATCTTCATCGTGCCGATGGTGCTGCCCTCCGTGTTCTACGGTCTGGAAGTGCTGTTCGGTCTGATACAGGCAGCGATATTCGCAGGATTGACTGCGGTGTTCGGGTATGCGGCTGTGAGTGTATCTCAGCACTGAGTCGTGCGTGTGAGCAATGAGGAGGGCGCATCATGGAGATTACTGCTGAAGCTGCCAGGTTCCTTGCGATAGGCCTGGCAATCGGCATTGGCAGCATCGGCCCGGCCATTGCCGTCGGCATCATCGGCAAGGGGGCGATGGACGCGCTGGGCCGGAACCCCGAGGCTCGTGGTCCTATCGGCACCAACATGATACTTGCCATCGCTTTCGCCGAGGCGGTCGCCATCTACGTACTGATCGTGGCGATCCTGCTCATCTTCGTGCTGTGATGCTCCTGACAGGGATGTGCAGCTGATGGGAATAGGTCTTGATCTTCCTACGTTCATCGGGCAGCTTGTCAGTTTCCTCATACTCCTGGTGGTGCTCTCTCGCTACGGGTATCCGCCGATAAGGCGGATAATGGAGGAACGGGCCCGCCGGGTGCGGGAGAGTGTCGAGCAGGTGGACCTCGCACGTGCGGAGTATGAGCGCGTGAGGGCCGAGGCGGAACAGGAACTGGCGAGGGCTCGCCAGCAGGCTCATTTGATAATGGTGCAGGCCGGCACCGCTCGCGACAAGTTGCTTGAGGAGGCGCTGGGCGAAGCCAAGCGCGACTCGCAAGACATCATTGATAGCGGGCGGGCGCAGATTGCGGAAGAGCGGAAGAGCATGATTGAGCAGCTTCGTCGCGAATTCGCCGATGCTGCTATCGCGGCTGCCGGAGCTGTTATCTCGGAGACGCTGGATGCGGAGAAACACAAGGCGCTCATAGCGCGCGCCCTCGACGAACGGCTTCCCTTGGAGGAACATAGCCCAGAATGAGTCCACTTAAGTCCGCAGGACTGTACGCCCGCCGCGCACTTGAACTGGCCGCCAGGTCGAACCAGCTTGAGAGATGGCGGGACGACTTGCGGGTGGTGGCCGCCACTCCCGTGAGTGATGTGTTGCGCTGCTGTCGCTGGCAGGATGGCGACCTGATGGCCGATGAGTCGGCTATTGCCAGCCACATAGGCGACGTACTCCCTGAGGTCGCCGATTTCGCCTGTCTCCTGGCCCGCAACAACAAGGAAGCCATTCTCTCCGAAATCGCTGCTGAGTACTCACGGTTGCTGGATGAGTACTACGGGGTGCGACAGGCCGAAGTGACTACCGCCGTGCCGCTTGACGATGATGCCAGACGCCTGATTGAGACCAGGCTGCGCGAAATAGCCGGCTCGTCATTCACGCTTGATGAGAGAGTTGACCCCACCATAGTGGGCGGGATTATCGTGCGTGTTGGCGATCGAATCATAGATCGCAGCGTGAGAGCGAGACTCCAGGCTCTGCGCGACTCAGTCCTCGAAAGCGAGCATTCCCAGTAGCCGGGTGCATGCCTGTTTCTGCAGATGGGGGAAGACGTGGCAGATACGAACCACACAGATATCGGACGCAGCTTCACACGGCGAATCGCACAGTACGTCGATGAGCCGGTGGTGAAGTCCGTTGGAGTGGTCACCCAGGTCGGCGACTCAGTTGTGAGACTCCGTGGACTTGGCAACGTTGGTGCTCAGGAACTGCTGGAGTTCGCCGGCGGAGTCCTCGGCATGGCGATGAACCTTGAATCCGACGCGGTGAGCGCGGTGCTGCTCGGTGACAACCGTAGCGTACGAGAGGGAGATGAAGTCCGCTCGACAGGCCGTGTCGTCGAAGTCCCCGTTGGCGATGCACTCCTCGGTCGAATCGTTGACCCGTTGGGCCGCCCTCTGGATGGCAAAGGACCGATTACCGCCACCAAACATCGTGCCATCGAACATCTGGCGCCTGACGTGACCAAGAGGGCGCCGGTGGACACGCCACTCCACACCGGGTTTAAAGCAATCGACAGCATGATTCCCATCGGCCGCGGGCAGCGCGAGTTGATAATCGGCGACCGCACCATCGGCAAGTCTGCGATCGCGGTCGACACCATCAGTGCGCAGAAGCACACTGGTGTGATCAGTGTCTACGTTGCCATCGGCAAGAAGCTCTCCCAGGTCGCCTATATCGCGGCGACCTTGAAGAAGATTGGCGCTTTTGAGCGCTGCGTTGTGGTGGCCGCCGGCGCGGCAGAGCCTTCGCCATTGCAGTACTTGGCGCCGTACGCGGGTTGTGCCATCGCCGAGGAGTTCATGGAGCGTGGTGGGGACACACTCGTTGTGTACGATGACCTGACCAAGCATGCATGGGCGTATCGCGAGCTGTCCTTGCTGTTACGCCGTCCGCCGGGGCGCGAAGCTTACCCGGGCGATGTGTTCTATCTTCACAGCCGCTTGCTCGAGCGCGCCGGGAAGCTCTCCACGGAACTGGGAGGCGGGTCGATGACCGCACTGCCTGTCGTTGAGACGCAGGCTGGCGACTTCTCGGCGTACATTCCCACCAACCTCATCTCGATAACCGATGGCCAGATATACCTCGAGCCATCTCTGTTCAACTCGGGCGTGCGGCCCGCCGTAAATGTCGGCTTGTCGGTGTCGCGAGTCGGCGGCGCCGCTCAGAGCAAGGCGATGCGGCAGGTGGCCGGTCGACTGCGGCTTGAGCTTGCTCAGTACCGCGAATTGGAGGCCTTCGCTCAATTCGGCTCCACGGACCTCGACTACTCGGCGCGCCAGCAGATCGAGCGTGGACGCCGCATAGTGGAGGTGCTGAAGCAGCCCCAGGATTCCCCCATGTCACTCGGACATGAGATTCTCATTATCTACGCTGTCACCAACGGATACCTGGATGATGTGCCCGTGGCTCGCGTGAAGTCCTGGGAGGAAGACCTCCATGACTTCGTGAGTACGTCTCGTCCTGAGTTGATACGGGCGATTGAGTCGGACCAGGAGATACGCCCCGAGACCGAAGCACTGCTACAGTCCGTGTTGCTTGAGTACAAAGCGGGTGCCGGTTAGGTTTGCGCCATGGCTGGGAACACGAGGCAGGTTCTGCGACGCCGAATACGAGGCATTCGCGAGACAGCGAAAGTCACCGGGGCGATGGAATTGATCGCCAGCACGCGCATGCGCCGCGCTGAGCAACGTGTGCTGAATGCCAGGCCATACGCTCAGCACCTGAGCGACCTGATGGCGCTCACCATGGGGCAGGCGGTCATAGGCCCGGAGCACCCGTTCTTCCTGCGGTCCGAGGAGGGTTCGGCACTTGTGGTGCACATCACGACCGACAAGGGGCTCTGCGGTGGGCTCAACTCCCGGCTAAACCATGCGCTGGGTTCTTTCGTCATGACGCAGCACGAACCGGTTCGTGTGGTAACAGTGGGGAAGAAGGGGCGCGACTTCGCCCTGCGCTCTCGACTCAACTTGATTGCCGAGTTCACCGAGCTTGCCGGCGCGCCGGGCATAGCGGAGTTGCGACCGTTGTGCCGGCTTATTACCGACATGTTTGTCCGGGGTGAAGTCGACCGGGTGTTTGTCTGCTATCCGCAGTTCGTGAGCGTGGCGATGCAGCGGCCCACGGTTGAGAGAGTGCTTCCGGTGGAGGGTGTGGACACCGGTGGAGCCGTCACGCACGAAGTGGTCTTTGAGCCGGAGCCTCTGCGGATACTGGAACACCTGCTGGTGCGTTATGTGGAAGCAAGCGTGTTCCGTGCCTGCCTGGAGCTGGTGGCGTGTGAGCAGTCGGCGCGTATGGTAGCTATGCACTCCGCCACGGAGAGCGCGTCCGACCTGGCCGAAGCGATGACCATAGAGTTGAACAGGTCTCGGCAGGCAGCCGTGACCGAAGAGATCTGTGATGTCAGCGCCGGCGTCGAGGTGCTTGCCCACGGAGGCATACATGAGTGAAGGGCGCGTGGTTCAGGTCATCGGCACGGTCGTTGACGTCGAGTTCCTGGGGCGCGTGCCGCCACCCATCGGACAGGCACTGGAATTGCTGCACGGGGAACGGCGTATTGTGCTTGAAGTCCGTCAGCATATGGGGGATAACCGGGTCAGGACGATTGCTCTCGCTCCGATTGAAGGTCTCAGCAGGGGGCAGAAGGTCAGTGACCTTGAGGCACCCATCTCTGTTCCGGTGGGAAGAAGCACACTCGGTCGCCTCTTCAATGTGCTCGGCGAGCCGATCGATGGATTGGGGGCGATAGAGCCGTCGGTTCCGCGCTGGCAGATTCGCCGCAGGCCTCCTCCCCTGAATGACCAGGAGACTGTCCCACAGGTGCTTGAGACGGGCATCAAGGTGATTGACCTTGTCGCGCCGTTCACGCGCGGGGGAAAGATCGGCGCGTACGGGGGAGCAGGTGTGGGGAAGACCGTCATCATCATGGAGCTTATCCGCAACATCGCCACAGAGAGGGGAGGGCTGTCTGTATTTGCGGGCGTGGGCGAAAGGTCGCGTGAGGGGGCAGATCTCTGGCTGCAGATGCGTGAGTCCGGCGTGCTGCAGAACACCGCGCTGGTGTTCGGCCAGATGAACGAGCCGCCCGGGGTTAGAGCCAACGTGGCCCTGACTGCTGTGACCATGGCCGAGTACTTCCGGGATCAGGAGGGCCAGGACGTCCTTCTGTTCGTGGACAACATATACCGCTACGTGCTGGCGAACATGGAGGTCTCTGCGCTCCTCGGGCGGATGCCGTCGGCCGTGGGGTATCAACCGACGCTGGCGAGCGACATCGCCGCGTTGGAGGAGAGAATCACCTCGACAAGCAAGGGATCGATTACGTCTTTCCAGGCCATATATGTGCCGGCTGATGACTACACTGACCCGGGCGTTGTGGCTACCTACAGCCACCTCGACGCCATCATCGCGCTCGATCGGTCCATCGCCGAGCTGGGCATCTATCCGGCAGTGGACCCACTAGCATCGACATCGAGGATTCTGAGTCGTGCAGTGGTGGGTGATGAGCACTATCGAGTTGCGCGGCTGGTGCAGCAGACGCTCCAGCGGTACCAGGAATTGCACGACATAATCTCCATTCTAGGCGTCGAGGAGTTGAGCGAAGAGGACCGGTTGGTGGTTCGACGAGCGCGCAGGCTGCAGCGATACTGTTCCCAGCCGTTCTATGTTGCCGAGCGATTCACAGGAATCGCCGGCAAGTACGTGCCGGCAAGCGAGACTGTAAGAGGATTTGGCGAGATTCTCGATGGAAAGCACGATGACCTTCCGGAGAGTGCGTTCTGGATGGTCGGTTCCATCGATGAGGCGGTTGAGAGAGCGAGGGGCAGCCTGTAGGACCCTGACTGACCCCCGGGATAGACATGATTCACCTTGAGGTATTGACGGCAGAGTCCAGCGTCGTCTCCACGGATGTCGACAGCGTTGTGGCGACAACTATGGATGGTCAGGTTGGCATACTCCACGGGCACGTACCACTGGTCACGGTCCTTCAGCCTGGTGAACTGGTGCTGCGCACAGGGGGGGAGGAGGCGTATCTGGCTGTGAGCGGAGGGTTCCTCCAGGTCACGCCTCAAGGGATTATTGTGCTGGCCGATGCGTGTGAGTACGCCGAGGAAATAGACGTGGAGCGCGCCGAAGCGGCGAAACGACGGGCAGAGCAAATGCTGGAGGCGGGGGCGCCGGAGACAGATGAGGCCGCTGTTGAAGCAGCGCTTCGTCGTTCGGTTGCCCGCCTTCGTGTCGCTGACAAGTATCGTGTCAAAGCTCGCCGGCGAGTCCTTCCGGCACCGTGACAAGGAGACGTTGCGGGGGGGTGACAGCGCGGAAGGTGACCATGCAGCTCCCGCTCAAGCACAGCGATAGCGGACTACCGACGGCGCGGCGAGCCACATGACTGGACTGCGTGCCAATTCTGAGGCGGCTGGCGGTGGAGCTAGACGATCTGCAGCCTGACTCTGGTCTCTTCCTTGGCTGCCTTGACTCTCAAGAGGGTGCGCATGGCCTCTGCGACCCGGCCTTGCTTTCCGATTACCCTGCCCTTGTCCTCGGGAGCGACTTCCAGTTTGAGAAGCAACCCTTCTTCGGTGTCTTCCGTGGTGATGCTCACCTTTGTGGGATCCGTGACGATGGCCTTGACGATGTACTCAACTAGTTCCTTCATCGCTTCTCCTTGAGTGTAGGATGCGAGCCCTAGAGCTGGCTGGAGCTGGCGGTGATCCCTGTCTTGGTGAGTAGACTGGCCACGGTCTCAGTAGGCTTTGCACCGCGTGAGAGCCACAGGAGAGCCTTCTCCCGGTCAATCTGCACTGTCGAGGGTTCGGTCTGGGGGTCGTAGTGACCGATAATCTCGATGAAAGAGCCGTCGCGCGGCGCCCTGCTGTCTGTCACTACCACTCTGTAGACGGGTTTGTGTGTTCTGCCTATGCGGCGAAGTCTGATTTTTACCATTGGAATCTGCTAATTATTCCCTATTTCGTTTCTCTTGTCAAAGGAACCGGACTAGTCGACCGTACGCGCGGAAAACGCATACTGTGTTGTGGTCCTGAGCTTCTTGCGCAACAGAGCCAACTGTGGCTTGTACACGCGCACCCTGCCGGGCGTTTCGTAGGTTAGATGCATTCCGAGGACGAATGATATCACTTTCAGCTCCACGTCGCTCGGACACAGGACGATGGCTTCTGTCCCATCTCCAACCATCTCAATGATGATGGGGAGCAGCAGCGATTCCCTTTCGTTCTCGTCAAGGATGTCGGAGAGGAAGCGCAACTCGGTACGTTTGAACAGTTGATGACTGCCGTCGCTGCATCCGACGGATGGCTGCTCCTCGCCCAGCAATTCGCTGAGCCGGCGCCGCTCTCTCGGCAGCCCCGAATTCACGAGCCGCATCTCGCCGCTCAGCCATCCCTGGAGCAGCCTGTCATAGCCCGATTCCGCCGGCTCATGAGCCGGGTGTGCCTGCATGTGTACCTAGCTTTCCTTCCGTGCCAGAAGGACCTTCACACGTTTCAGCCGGGCCTTCTCCTCGCGGTCACGTTCCTCGAACTTCATGCTGAGGAAGCGTATTGTCACCTGAAGGTTCGGGATCAATATGTACTCAAGCGCATTGGTGATCCGCTTGGTGCGATTGATCTCGGCTCCCAGCAATTCCAGTCCACGCTGAAGCTCCGCAAGCTCGATGATGGCGCGCAGCGCCTCCCTCGATGTGTCTGATGCGCTGTCAACCAGGGAGGATGTCTGCGTGAGGTTGTAGCCCCGCAGCCCGCCCGTCGGCTCGTTCAGTTCAAGTGAGGGCAGCCGGATGCCTGCAACGCTCCGTGGACCCGCCGTGACGCTGATGTCAGCCTCGCAGGCGATGAGCTCCTTCTGCAGCGCCACATAGCCATGATAGCCGCTGGCGACAGTCATGGCCTTGTACGCATCAGTCATGGCCGCCATCGTCCGTTTCTTGGCGGTCACCGTCTCGCGCGCGGCCTGGAGGAACTCCATAGTGAGGATTGAGAGCCTGTCCTTGACGATCTTCTGTACCCGCTGCGAAAGCTTCAGTCGCCGCTTCAGCTTGACCAGCTCTATCTTGGTGGGCCGTACCTTGATGAGGTGTGCCATACAAACCCTACTTCGCGTCGGCCGCAGAGCCCTGCGCGTACTTCGGATGGTACTTCTTGATGAAATCCTCTTTGATCAGCTTCAGGTCTTCTTCCGGCAGGGCGGAGAACAGATTCCATCCAACTCCAAGCGTGTCTTCGATTTTTCGCTTTTCCTGTTCCCCCTGCGCGATGAATTGCCTCTCGACATCCTCCGCGTTGGTGAGATACAGGCGGTCGCGGTCTCCCAGGGCATCAGCGCCGATGATGGTGGATATCTCCCGGAGATATATGCCCTCGGCGTAGGACGCGTAGAGTTGCATGAAGACGTTGTTGTGGTCTTCCCTCGTTTTGCCCGGCCCGATACCTTCCTTCATCATCCGGGAGAGAGAGAGGAACACATCGATTGGCGGGTAGACTCCCTTGCGCGCCAGGTTTCGTGACAGCACGATCTGGCCTTCGGTGATGTATCCCGTGAGGTCCGGGATGGGGTGAGTGATGTCGTCGTCCGGCATCGTGAGAATGGGCATGATGGTGACCGATCCCTCGCGGCCGATGATTCTACCTGCACGCTCATAAATGGTCGCCAGGTCGGTGTACATGTAGCCTGGGTATCCACGCCGGGAGGGGATTTCCTCGCGCATCGACGACAGCTCTCGTAGCGCCTCGCAGTAGTTCGTCATGTCGGTAAGGATGACGAGGACGTGCATGTTCTGCTCCCATGCGAGATACTCCGCGGCCGTGAGAGCAAGTCGTGGTGTTGAGATACGCTCGATGGCCGGGTCCGATGCAGTGTTGATGAACGCGACGGCCCGTTCCAGGGCGCCGGTGCGCTCAAGGTTGTTGATGAAGAAAGAGGCATCGTCGAAGCTGATGCCGATGGCGCCGAAGACGATTGCGAACTTCTCGTCTGTTCCCTTGACCGCCGCCTGGCGGATTATCTGGGCCGCGATGCGGTTGTGTGGCAGACCGGAGCCGCTGAAAATGGGGAGCTTCTGGCCCCGTACCAGCACGTTCAGTCCATCGATGGCGGAGATGCCGGTCTCGATGAACTCAGCAGGGGGCTGCCTCGCCGCAGGGTTGATGGCCTCGCCGTTGATGTCCAGGTATTCGTCTGCGATGAGGGCCGGGCCACCATCCAGGGGCTTTCCCATGCCGTTGAAAATACGTCCCAGCATGTCCATGGAGACGGGCAGTTTGAGGGTCTCTCCCTTGCACCGTATCGTCGAGCCCTTCAGGTCCACTTCGCTCACGCCGCCGAAGACCTGCACTACAGTGGCGTCTTCGCTGATGTCGATAGCCTGACCGCTCTTGATTTCTCCGTTGCTCAGCACAACATCGACGATCTCGTTGTACTGAGTGCCGGGTATCGCTTCGGCGATGAGCAGCGCGCCCTTCGCCTTGTTGATCGCTCTACCTTCCCTCACATAGAGTCCAGATAGCTCCATGGGCTTCCTCCTTAATCGTGCCTTGACGGGGCATCGGAGTCTCTACGAGCGTTTGTGGGCCACCAGAGTATCGTCCATTTCGGCCCAGAGCTCGTTGCACCTGTCGGTGAACTCCTCGTTGAAAATCTCCTTCATCCTGGCGATGCGGTATACGATCGGCGAAGTGCGTATGGTTTCGTATGCCACGCCACCGTTCAGCATCTCTTGAGCCATCTCGTGGAACTTGAGGATGGTCTTGAGCATCAGTCCCGCCTTGTTCGGCGTGCAGTAGGAGTCCGCGTCACTGTACGCGCTCTGTTGCAGGAAGTCCTCGCGGATCATCCTGGCTACCAGCAGCAGCAGCTTGTCGCTGTCAGGGAGTGCCTCGGGGCCGACGAGTCGGACGATTTCCTCAAGTTCTGCTTCCTGCTGGAGAATGCGGAGTCCCTTGGCGCGAGTCTCTTCCCATCCGGGATCGAACTTGTTCCACCATTCTCTGACCGCATCCACGTACAGGCTGTAGCTCTGCAGCCAACTGATTGCCGGGAAGTGGCGCTTGTTGGCCAGTCCGACGTCCAGTGCGAACAACGCATCCACGATGCGCAGTGTGTTCTGTGTGACAGGTTCGCTGAAGTCTGCCCCGGGCGGGCTCACGGCGCCGGCGATGGTCACAGAACCCGTGCGTTCGGGGCTGCCGAGGCAGTCTACCATGCCTGCCCTCTCGTAAAATCCTGCGAGACGAGACCCCATGTACGACGGGAATCCTTCTTCGCCGGGCATCTCTTCGAGACGGCCGCCCATCTCACGCATCGCCTCCGCCCAGCGCGAGGTGGAGTCGGCGACGAGAAGCACGTTGTAGCCCATGTCGCGAAAGTACTCGGCCATAGTGACGCCGACGAAGATGCTTGCTTCACGCGCCACGACCGGCATATTAGATGTGTTGGCGATGAATATCTCCTTCTCCTGGAGCAGGTGCCCGGTCTTGGGCTCCTTCAGTTCGCGGAAGCTGTAGAGCACGTCAGCCATCTCGTTGCCTCGTTCGCCGCAGCCCACATAGATGTTCAGCTTGGTTTCGGCCCAGCGCACGAGCTGCTGTTGGGTCACTGTCTTGCCTGTGCCGAAACCTCCCGGGATGGCGGCCTTGCCGCCCATAGCCAGCGGGAACATGTAGTCGAGGATGCGCATGCCTGTCGTCAGAAGTCCGGAAGGGTTCTGGCGCTTGAGGTACGGCCTGGGCTTGCGCACCGGCCAGTCCTGCATCAGTGTCAGTTCCCGCTTCTTCCCGTCTTTCTCGACCACCGCGATGGTCTCTTCAACAGTGAAATTACCCTTCTTGATCTCTTTCAGTGTGCCGCTGACTCCCCAGGGCACCATGATCTTGTGCTCCACGAGAAACGTCTCGGGGACCGTGCCGAGGATATCGCCGTACTTGACCTCGTCACCGGCCTTGACGGTCGGCGTAAACTCCCACTTCTTGTCGCGCGGCAGTGCCACAGCCTTGACGCCGCGCTTGATGAACGCTCCGGAGGTCTCGACGAGCGTGAGGAGTGACTTCTGCAATCCGTCGTAGATTGCACCCATGAGGCCGGGGCCCAGTTCAGCGCTGAGAATCTTGCCTGTCGGACGCACCTCTTCGCCGGTCCTGAGTCCGAGGGTCTCCTCGTGAGCCTGGATAACCGCCCTGTCGCCCTCGAGGCCTATCACTTCTCCGACGATGCCCTCTTCCCCGATCTCCACCACTTCGTAGACCTGCGTCCCTCTCATCTCATCGGCGATAACCAGAGGTCCGGATACTCTCCAGATCTTGCCCATGTCTGTTGTAACCTCCTAAGACTGCTCCGCTCGGCCCATGGCGACCGGATTCGGCTATAGCTCTATGTCGAAACCGAGATACTCTCGACTGAACTGCTTGTAGTAGGCGACGACATCCGGATGACGCGTGCCGCGCTTGGACGGCACCTCTACGATGACCGGAAGGACGCTCTTGCCCTGCCGGTACTTCGAGACGGCGTCGCCCGCCATCTCGGCATACTCCTCCAGCATGACGACGACGCCGACTTCGGGATCGCTCATGCACTCGCTCAGTGCCTTGCGGATGTCCTCGGCGGCGTGGCGCTCGCTCTGTATGGCATAAGTCTTGCGCAGTCCGGCCAGGCGGAGTGCGCTCACAAGCTCCAAATCACCGATAACGGCGATCTCCATGTTCCTGATTGAACTCGCGCTCATAGCAGCAGGTACCTCTTGACCTCTTCAACCGGCACGCCATCGTAGATGGCCTTCAGAACGAGTCTGACGTTTCTGACCTCGGTCTCTTTGAGGACCAGGTACCAGGCCATCACAAGCGGTGACAGCACCCTCGGTGAGAGTAAGTCGCGCAGTGTGGCGAACTTGTGCCGTTCGATGACTTCTTCGATGACGGTGACGGATTTCGTCTTGTCGTACGCGCTGGCAATCTCGTTGGCGAGATCGCGGTACTGAGGCAGGTCGATGCGGCGAGGGACGTCAGGTAGCTTGTAAGGCAATACGTCGCGCAGCATCTTCTCATCAATGATGTAGCCGTCTGAGATAAGAAAGTCGCCTGCAGCGGAGCCGATGCCTTCGACCACCGCCCTGCATACGATGCCCAGATTGACGAGGTCGATGATAAGTCCGTATGCCTTGGCGAGGCTGCTGCCCTCGCGAACAACGCGAGCAGTCTTCAGCAGCCCGTGGTAGTACAGGCTCTCGAGTCTGGATTCCAGCGCAATCTTCGCTTTCGCACCGCCGGTCGGGTCGTACGCCTTGACGACAGGCGCGAAGTCAGCGAGGCGACTGCGAGTGAGGACGTCCGCCACGTCCTGTACGGTCTCGGAAGCCTGAAGGTCTTCGGAGAAGCCGTCGTCGTGTATCACGCCGAGGGGGAGGAGAGGGGTCTTTTCTCCTGTTGCGATGCCTTGAAGAGTCGATTTCACGTTCGCGACATCGAACTTGACGACGAACGCTCGCGACACCTTACGCATGTCGTCGGGCAGGTACTGGAATGCCTCAACGTGCGCGATGCGCGCAGCAAGGTATTGCCACAGGGCGGCATCGATATCCTCGAATCCACGAACGCTCACTCCCTCGAGGTAGGATCCGATGTCCGTCTCGCGGATGATGCCAATCGCGTCAGCCACGTTCGTCACGCGCGACAACCGGTCCATGTGACTTCCGCTGACCATCTTCGGCTCCTCAGCTTTGAGGTAGGCCGACATATACGCGTATCTTGGATCGAGCACCATGCGCTCCTTAGTCGGTTATCTTCAAAACAGCTTCTTGCCAATCTCGGGTAGGATTCTGGGTAGCAGCATCTCCAACCGGGTGGTGTACGTGTTGTCGACGGAAAGGGTGTTGTCTTCAGTCTGCACGGAGACTCCGCCTGCACAGTCGCATGCCTTCACGTCGGCAACGACAGCCGCCAGCTTCTTGTCTGCCTTCACGACCTCGCGTGCGAGAGCGACATCCTTATCGGCCACGGAGAGAATCACTTTGTCGGCTCGTCCCAGTCCTTCGATGGCGTCGCTGATGAGGAATGCCAGAGACTCACGCGTGGTTGGGGTCTTTGCCAGCGTGTCGCGCGCCTTAGCCACGATGGTGTCGAGCACGGAGGCTTTAGCGTTGGCGACCAGTTGACGCGACTTCATCGCGTTCTGTGCGGTAATCCGGGCGGCCTCTTCGTTGGCGCCCGTGAGAAGACGTTTCTTCTCGGCCTCAAGCCGTGCTGTGCGCAGGGATCGAGCCTTGTCCAGTTCCCTCTTGGACTCTTCTTCTGCCTCGTTCACCAGGTGTTGGGCGTCTTCCCTCACCTTGTCAACAACGGCTTCGCTGATTGTCTGCATTTGCTCAGCTCCTTGTGTGACGGTGCTCCCTAGAACAATCCCAGCATGCTGAGGGCCATGATGGTGAAGACCAGTCCAAGTACGCCCAGAAGCTCAACGAAGACGGCGAGCATCATGGCGTTAGTGAGAATCTGGCCCTTGGTCTTCGGCAGCAGGGAGATGCCGGAGGCGCACACAGCGCCCTGATACGCTGCGGATACGCATTCCGCCGCGGCGGCGATCAATCCACATGCGAACACCGCAAATCCCGCTCCGGCAGGGTCCGCCATTGTTGAGATATTGGGGATGACCGTTGTCAGAATAAGAATAAGGATGATGAGCCCGTAGAACGTCTGCGTCATAGGCAGCGACACGAGCACGATGACGTTCCGAAGCTGACCGGGCTCTTCGGCGAGTGTCGCGGCCGCCGGCGCGCCGGCCCACCCAAGGCCTATTGACGAACCCGCCAGGCCTCCGGCAAGGGCCAGTGCTCCACCCAGCACAGCCAGGGATTCAGGACTGATCAACATCGTACACCTCCGAATCTAGGTTTCAGTCGCCTCATTAGCTTGCATCAAATATGTACTACATGAGCCCGAGCATGCTCAGGGCCATGATGCTGAACACCAGACCGAGTACTGCCAGGAGCTCGACGAAGACCGCGAGCATGATTGCGTTGGTGAGATTGCGGCCCCCGGTCTTCGAGAGACCGCAGATGCCTGCCGCGCATACCGCACCCTGAAATGCCCCGGACACGCCGAAAGCCATGCCTGCCATGACGCCGATGCCGAATACGGAGAACCCCGCACCTGCCGGGTCGGGCATTGCGGCGAGAGCCGGGAGCGACGTGGTCACGATGAGTATCAGGAAGATGAAAGCGTAGAACGCGCGGGACATCGGCAGCGCCGCAAGGATAATCACATTGCGGAGTTGCTTGGGGTCCTGTCCCAGCATGGCGGCTCCGGCTGCGCCGGACACGGCGATGCCCAGAGAAGACCCGGCGAGGCCTCCCGCGAGCGCAATGCCTCCGCCCAGTGTTGCCAGTGACGCAGTGTCTATTGGCATAGTGTTGCTACTCCGTTCAGGCTCTGCCCTTCACGGGCACGAGTTCACGCTTTCGCAGCCGCAGAGGGTCGTATGTCTTGCCACCGCCTTCGTAGAACTTGAACAGGAACTCCACGAAGCACAGCCGCAGCGAGTGCACAAAACACGTGATTGAACTCAGCACGAGATTGAGCACGTGTCCGAACAGCAGGATGAGGATGATAATGACTGTCCCCACCACAAGTCGGATGATTCCCGCCGGCAACATGTTGGCGATCAGCACCGACATCAGGTTGAAGCAGTAGGCGAGGTAGTAGGTCGCGAGGCCGACGCCGGCCAGCCTGGCGTATGACATGACATCACCCAGTATGCCGGTTATATCGAATATCCAGAAGATGCTGCCGAGGAAGGGTCCCTTCTCGAGGAGAGACGCAATCACGATGAGCACCACAGAGAGCAATATGACATAGAGGAGTATTGTGTACGTGCTCTCCGCAAGCGGAAGCAGGTCCGAGCCGATGAAATGCATCATCCACGGTATTCCCGCAATCTGCAGGATGAACAGGCCCAGTCTGCCGATGACGAGGTGCTTCTGCTTCTCCTTGATGCCACGTATGAACATGAGGATGTGTCCGGTGTTCACGTGGATGATTCCGACGACCAGCGCATAGACGATGAATGTCATCGTATTGAGATAGACATCCTGAATCGCCTGGGATATCGCCAGATTCGGAACACCGAAGAACTTCGTAAAGAAGTCGCCGAAATAGGTTCCGGAGAGCGCGCCCACGACGATGGCGCTGCCAGCGCTCATATACATGAGCCGCTGAAACACCTTGAACCCTTCTCCGTGCGGGTCGTCCACAAGCTTTGGCAGCGCGTATTTGATCAGGAACAGGAGAAGGATGCCGTAGGCGGCATCGCCCAGCATCACGCCGTAGAAGAACGCGAATGAGTAGGCGATGATGGGGGTGGGGTCCCATTCACGATACTTGGGGGTGCCAAACAGATTGACGATAATCTCGAACGGCTTCAGGATATTGGGGTTGCGCAGCTTCGTGGGGGGCTGCTCGTTTATCGTCGGCTGGCGGGTATCGATGTAGACGTATCCTATTTCCTCGCGGAGATCGCCGGTGGCCGTCTGAACCGCTCTATCGGGCACCCATCCCTCGATGAGGGTGACGTACTTTGCTTCGCACGCCTTCTCCAGCACGGCGAGACGCTCGTTCTCGGCGAAGAGCGCTTCGCGCAGCAGGACGAGCATATCGAGATTGTCGAGCGTTTGCTTCTCGATATCCCGGCGGATGACCGCCACTTCGTTGTCTATGCGGGCGGGCAACAGGTTGCCCGCGGAAGCGAACTCTTTGAGAGAGGTCGGCTCGTGGGGAGCCGCGAGGATACGGCCGGCATTGTCCGCTACCCATGCCTGTAGCCCGGCAAGGTTGGCCGTCTTGCCGATGACAAATACGTACGTGTTATCGCCGCTGTCCACGGCCTCTCTGCTGACTGTCAACGGCTCGAGGTTTGCCTCGACCGATTGGTACAACTCTCTTGGTATGACGAACAGACGGGAGAAGAGGTGCGCACCGGTGAAATCGAGGTCCGCAAGTGTGAGGTCGGCACGCGGAGCAAGAGCAGTCGCCACAGCCGTCAGTTCCGCCGCCGCCTCTTTCTCCTGTGCCAGTTTGTCGGCACGCTGGTGCATGGCGACCAGCTTGGTGCACAGTGCACGCGTCTCTGCGCTGATGTCCGCCAGAGGCTTCGTGTAGTAAACATCCACGTCCTGCTTCAGCCGTACCAGTTGCTCGGTGGGCACGTACTTGAGGACGTCTTCAATGCTCGTGAGCAGTTCGCTGACCTGCCGCCTCTCCCGCTCTATCGACTCACGGTCGACAGGCTTCAGTTCGGTGCTCTCCTCGACATGCAGCACGCCGGACCTCTGGAGCACCTTGAGCGTCTGGCCGGTACGATCTCTGGACGTGACCACGCGCATGCGCGTCATTGGTTCCGGGGAATTGACGATAGCGCCCATTACGCGGTCTTCTCTCCAAGGACGATGCGCACCATCGACTTCGCGTACTCATCCGTCTTGCCTGCGGCGCTCGCCTTGATGTCTGTCGCGCGCTTCTCAGCCTGCTTTGTCTCGGCGTCGGCGTTCTGTCGGGCGTCTTTCACGATCTTGGCGCCCTCCGCCTTGACATCATCCAGAGGCAGTTGCTCTGAGGACATCTTCCTGGTGGTCTCACGGGTCTTCTGGAGTATGTCGCCCGCCTTGGCTTTGGCCTCCTCTATCACCCGTGCCGCCTCCGCCTCCATCGCCTGCACGCTACCGGTTATGTCACTGGCCATTGCACACTCCTTAGCGGTTCTCTGGTTTGTTGTGCGGGGGGAGATGGAAAACGCACGCTGGAACAGAGGTAATTCTGTTCGTTGTTGCGAAGCTGTCCGGGCCGGTACTCTGCCACATTGTTACGAGGAACCGAAGCTGACCACGTGCTACGGCTCACTGAGTATATCACCCTCAATTCTCCTGCGGCAATGACATGTCCGGACAATCCGGGCATTTCGTTGACCGGCGTGCACGACTCAGGGCATAATCTTGGCTGCCATGTACGACGTAGTATCGATGGGCGAATCCATGGTTGCCTTTGAGGCGCAAAGCTTCGGTCCGTTGCGGGAGGCGGAGGATTTCAAGAAGTGGGTGGGGGGCGCTGCCGATAACTTCATCATTGCCCTGGCTCGCTTGGGCTTTAGCTGTGGCTGGTTTTCCAGGCTGGGTGACGACGAACTTGGCAGATTCATTCACCGCTGGATTCGTGGTGAGGGCGTTGATGTGTCGCGCGTGAAGATCGACGCAACGAAACCGACGGGACTCTTCATCGTGGAACGCCGCTCTGCCGAAAGTAACTTCAAGTGCTATTTCTACCGGTCCAACTCCGCGGCAACGAATCTGTGTCCGGAGGATGTGGACGAAGAGTACGTGGCGCAAGCCAGGGTGGTCTATCCGGAGGGGATTCTGCTGTATGCGAGCGAGTCCGCACGTCGTGCAGTTGAGAGGCTCTTCGACGTGGCGTTCAAGCATGACCGCACCATCATCTTCGATCCCAACCTTCGCCTTACGATGATGGGCGCGGAAGAGGCGCGGAGCATGGTCATCCCTCTGATGCAGAAGGCGACATACGTCCTTCCCGGCGCGGATGAACTGATGAAGATAATGGACAAACCCGACCTCGATGCGGCGATTGCGCGCGCTCATGGTATGGGCATACACAACATCATCATCAAGGCGGGCGCCGGCGGTGCGCTTCTCGCGATACACGGTCAGGAGACCAGGCACATGCCCGGCTTCTCTCTGCAACGGCCGGTGAGCCCCATGGGGGCGGGAGATAGCTTCGTTGGCGGCTTCACGGCCGGATTGCTCAAGGACCAGCCGCTGGAGACCTGTGTGCGCTGGGGCAATGCCGTGGGGGCGTTCTGCACGATGGCATACGGTCCGTTTCATTCCTGTCCCACGATGACTGAACTGCAGGCATTTCTTGCCGGCAAGGAAGAGGTATCACGCTAGGTGCGCACAGTGCGCCCGGCAGACTGAGGAGGTTAGCATGAAGCCCATGGACTTTCGCGGAATCATCCCGCCGATGATGACCGCGTTCACGAAAGACGGCGAGATCTACGAGAAGGGCACCAGGGACATGGTGGATTTCATCGTCCCGCACGTGCAGGGACTGTACCCGGTGGGCAGCTACGGCAGCGGCCCGATGATGTCAATCGCTGAGAGGAAGAGAACTGCCGAAATTGTCATTGACCAGACCAGAGGGCGGGTGCCCGTCATCGTGCACGTGGGTTGTTCGGATACGAAGAACACGGTCGATCTGGCCAGGCATGCCGAATCCATCGGGGCGGCGGCGGTCGGCGCTGTGACGCCCTACTACAATGAGTATGATCAGGAGTGCATATACGTGCACTTCAAGACGCTGCTGGACTCTGTCCGCATCCCCGTGTTTCTGTACAACAACCCCAAGCTCTCCGGCTGCACGCCATCCATGGACACCATCAGGAAACTGGCGAAGGATGGCATCGCGGGCATCAAGGACAGCACGTTCGATATCGTCAACTACTACCACACGTGGATGGCGTTGAAAAAGGACTTCCCCAATCTGAACCTCATCATCGGCACTGAAGCCATGCTGGTAGCCACCTTCGATGCCGGTGCTCAAGCTGCTGTCACGGGTCTGGGCAATGTGTATCCCGACCTGATTGCCGAGTTGTACCGCGATTATCAATCTGGTGATCGGCGCAAGCTGATGGACACCCAGATGAAGGTTCTCCGCGTCCGGCAGATAACGAAGTTCGGACTCACTGTACCGACCTGTCATGCCGTACTCGAATTGCGCGGCGTGGATGCCGGAGTCCCGAGACTGCCCTTCACACCGGTCTCGGCCGAGATCAAGCAGAAGGTGAAGTCGGCACTGCAGGAATTGAAGTTGCTGTAGCCGCGATCCAGACCATGCGTGTGCTGAAGCTCCACGAGTGGGACATCAGTACCGCAGAGGCGGGACAAGTCCAGCGCGACCTTGCCGCATCGGTGGTGAGGTCGCGCTGTCTATTTAGCCCTCCGCGCTATGTTGCGGGCGTTGATGTGGGAGTTGACCGCGTGCGGGGTCTTGGTCGCGCGGCGGTTGTGGTGCTTTCGTTTCCTGACCTTGCGGTGGTCGAGGTGAAGACGCTCGAAGGTCCGCTGCAGTGGCCCTACGTGCCGGGGTTTCTGTCTTTTCGGGAATTGCCGCTGGTTCTGTCTGTGTGTGAACTCATCCGGACGACGCCGGACATGGTGCTCGTCGATGGACAGGGCATTGCGCACCCACGCCGCCTTGGACTCGCGTCGCACCTCGGACTGCTGCTGGACGTCACGACCGTCGGGTGCGCCAAGTCCCTGCTCTGCGGTGCCCACGGCGCTCTTGGGACCCATCGTGGCGCGGTTGCCGACATCGTCGATGCAGGTGAAACCGTCGGCGTCGCGGTGAGGACGCGCTCCAACGTGAAGCCCATATACGTGTCCATAGGGCACAAGTGCGGTTTTGCAGATGCGGTCGAATCGGTGCTACATTGCACGAGCAGATACCGGCTGCCCGAACCGACCAGGCTGGCGCACCTCGCCGCCGGTGGCAGATTGTCCTGCTAACGGGTGTCGATGCCGGTTCTTCAATCCATTCAGTGGGGAGTAAGCATGTACGAATTGCGTGACAGCCTTGAGACACTGCTTCGCCGACTGTCTGACGTCATGGTGCGTCTTTGACATACCCAACGAGGAGAGAACCATAGCGGAGCTCGAAACGAAGACTGCGGCTCCGGAATTCTGGAAGGACCAGCGGGCCGCGAAGTCGCTCATGCGCACCCTCAACAGCAAGAAGGCCCTCGTCACCTCGTGGAAGACCATGGAATCGGAGGCGCGGGACCTTCTGGGCATGGTCGAGCTCGCCCTGGCCGATGAGGACGAATCGGTCAAGGCGGACGTATCGAGTGAAGCGGCAGCCCTGTGGGCCCGCTTCGAGAAGCAGGAGACCAGTCTGCTGCTGTCCGGAGAGTACGATGACCGCAACGCGCTGGTAGCGCTGCACGCCGGCGCCGGCGGGACCGAGTCGCAGGACTGGGCGAGCATGCTCGTCCGCATGTATCTCCGCTGGGCGGAGATACAGGGATATCAGTCAGAGGTCTTGGATGTGTCGGAGGGGGACGAAGCGGGCATTAAGAGCGCATTCCTCAGCATCAAAGGCGACCACCCGTATGGCTTTCTGAGAGGGGAGCGTGGGGTGCATCGCCTGGTGCGGCTGTCCCCGTTCGATGCTGACCATGCCCGGCACACCTCCTTTGCCCTGGTGGAGGTCCTGCCTGAAGCTGAAGTGCTCGTGGACCTCGAGATCCCCGTTGCGGACCTGAGAGTGGATACCTATCGTTCGAGCGGCCCTGGGGGACAGAACATGCAGAAGGTCAGCAGCGCCGTCCGCATTACCCATCTGCCTACGGGCATCGTGGCGACGTGCGAGAGCCAGCGCTCTCAGCACCAGAACAAAGAGGTAGCGCTGCAGATACTGTATGCGCGCGTACTCGAGTTGCAGCGCAAGGAACGGGAGGAGGCCAGGGCGAAACTCAAGGGCGAGAGGATTGACGCAGGATGGGGCAACCAGATACGAAGCTACGTGCTGCACCCCTACAAGATGGTCAAGGATCACCGGACGGGTTGCGAGACATCGGCCGCAGAGGCGGTGCTCGATGGGGAACTGGACGAGTTTGTTGCGGCCTATCTTCGTTCCCAGGTGGGAGAAGCGTGATGCGCAGAACAATCGTTGCAGCGTGCATCGTACTGGCGTGTGTTGGCCTCAGCTTCTCGCCCGTGGCATCGGCTCCCACGGCGCTCCAGGTGATGGACACCGGCGTCGTTGCGCAATACCCCGGAAGCCTCCAGTTCACCGTTTCGGCGGAGAGCCCGCATGCGGTAACCGACGTGCGGCTGCTGTACCAGATTGACAAGATGAACTATGCCCGGGTGACAAGCGAATCATGGGCGTCGTTTGAACCGGCCACCAGCGTCAGCACCAGCTGGACCTGGGACATGCGCCAGTCGAGCCTTCCGCCCGGTGCGAGCATTACCTACTGGTGGAAGGTGCGCGACGCGAGCGGAGATGTCGTGGAGACCAACCCTGAGACGGTCACGTTCAACGACGACCGCTATCGGTGGCAGAGCGTCGAGTCCGACCATGTGACGCTCTACTGGTACTACGGCAGCGATGCGTTTGCCCGCGAGTTGCTTGATGTGTGCAACCAGGCTATCGACATGCTTGCGGAAGACGTGGGCGCCAGGGTAGATCGCCGTATCATCGTCTATATCTACCAGTCGGCAGCCGACCTGCGCGGGGCTATGGTGTACCCGCAGGAATGGACGGGGGGTGTGGCTTTCACCGACTACGGCATCGTCGCAATCGGGATGGGCCCCGGGGACATGGAATGGGGTGCCCGGGCGCTTCGGCATGAGCTCAGTCATCTCGTGGTGCACACCCTGACGTTCAGCCCGTACGGTGGTTTGCCGACATGGCTCGACGAGGGCCTGTCGATGAATAGCGAAGGTGAACCGGCGGACACGTTTGTGTCGGTCCTGCGCCATGCTGTGGCGGATGACATGCTCATCTCTCTTCGAACGCTGAATGGTCCCTTTTCCTCCGAAACGCAGAAGGCGTATCTGTCGTATGCCCAGAGCCACAGCGTCGTGCGGTATCTGTTGGACACATATGGCCCCGAATCGATGTACGAGTTGCTCATGCTTCTCACGAGCGGCGAGACCGTCGACTCGGCACTGCGCCAGAGCTATGGCAGTGGGCTTGAAGACATCGATGCCGCATGGCGAATTGCGGTGAAGGGACAGATGGCGAATGCGTGACAGTCTGAGCGGTCTCCGGCATGGCGTGTTGAGAAGAAGCGGCAGGGCCGTGCATCTGATTCGCCTGATTCTCGTTGCAGCCTGCAGCCTCAGCCTTCTCCCCGGTGTCTCTTGTACTCTTCCCTTCGACGATTCACCGTCGTCAGTCCTTCGCCTGTACGACGTAGGCCCAATTACGCTTGACCCCGCCGTTTCCGGCGAGATGAGCTCTCACATCTATGTGGTGCACCTCTACAGTGGGCTTCTCAGCTTGAGCGAGGACCTCCTGGCGGAGCCCGACATTGCGAAGAGCTGGACTGTCTCAGATGACGGCACCCGCTATGTGTTTGAGCTGAGGGATGATGTGCGCTTCCACTCGGGCAAAGCAGTGACCGCATCCGATTTCAAGTACTCGTGGGAGAGGGCCTGCAACCCGTCAACAGGTTCACGCACCGCCGCCATCTACCTTGGTGACATTGTGGGAGCGCGCGACGTTCTCGAAGGCAGGGCGGTCGAATTGCGTGGAGTGACTGTGCTGGACGAGTATACGCTCCAGGTGGATATCGAGGCCCCTCGCTCCTATTTCGTCGACAAACTGACGTATCCGACTTCGTTCGTGGTGGATAGTGAGACGGTTGCCCGTGGCCCCGACTGGTGGCGTCAGCCCAACGGTACGGGTCCGTTCAGTCTGTCCCGATGGGAACCGGGCAGCCTCCTGGAGTTGAGGCGCAACGCAGACTACTACGGTGCGCAGCCGCTCGTCGATGCCGTCCAGTTCCTGCTGCTCGCCGGCGTTCCGATGTCGCTGTACGAGCGCGGAGACATCGATGTCGTCGGAGTCTCGAGTTCATACATCGAGCAGGTCACCGATCCCGCCAATCCCCTGCATCTCGAGCTGTTGTCAACGCCCGAACTGAGCCTGTACTACATCGGTTTCGATGTGACCAAACCGCCATTCGACGACGTGTATGTGCGTCTGGCGTTCTGTCACGCCGTCGACCGGGAGCGCATCGTAACGGTCCTGTTCAAGGATAGCGTCGGCGTGGCCGGCGGAGTGCTGCCTGCAGGACTCCCCGGCTACGACCCTGAGATGTTGCCGTACGAGTTTGACCCCGCTCTTGCCCGCGAACTCCTTGCGAAGTCTTCCTACGGTTCCGCGGAGGCGTTGCCGCCCATCACCATCACCATCTCAGGCTATGCGAACCAGGTGCCGGACTACATTGCGGCGGCCATGCTCGGCTGGAAGCAGAATCTCGGTGTTGAGGTTGCTGTGCGGCAACTGGAGCCGGAGGTGTTCCTGTACTACCTGGAGGAGGAGCGCGACGAGGCGTTCGCAATGGGGTGGGTTGCGGATTACCCCAGCCCTCACAACTTCCTCGGGACGCTGTTCAGCGTCGGGGAATCCTACAATATCTCGGGATACTCAAACCCCGAGCTCGAAGACCTGCTGGCGAGGGCCGCGGCGGAGTCCGACGTTGAACGGAGTCTGGAACTCTATCGTGAGGCAGAGCGTGTGGTTGTAGAGGACGCACCGTGCCTGCCGCTTCTGTATGGCTCCAATCAGGTGCTGGTGAAGCCGTACGTGTCGGGTTTCGTGCCCAACCCGTTGGGTGTTCCGGACCTCACGGTGGTCAGCGTGGACAGGACCTAGGTGTCCCGGGGAGAGGTGGGACGCGGAAGGCGGCTCCAGAGTGATTCGACGCGTGTGCGCAGAGCATCCAGGTCGCCATCGTTGTAGATAATCTCATCTGCGTGCTCCATCATCTGGAGCACGGGCATCTGGGCCGACATCCGG
>Ga0351964_1006_pt1 | contig 53117 bp, 49 predicted proteins | sample TotcelT113001N15_FD_205807 | JGI IMG/M metagenome (GOLD analysis project Ga0351964, IMG submission 205807) | Enriched cells from coal bed in the Powder River Basin, Montana, United States - Total cells T11 rep3 HSBNCT.T11.300.1.N15 ... | reverse complement strand
CTTTCGCGCCGAAATGCAGACGCCCCAAGGCGGCTTGACCGGTTTGGCGCGGCGAGAGTGGGACCGCGTGACCAGCGTGGACGAACTTCGCAAACTGGTCAAGACGGCCCGCCAGGTTTTCCGAGATTCCGCGTAACTGCGTCACTCCGTGAGGCCATTCCGCCTGACAGAGTGACCGGCCTTCTTTGAGGACAGACTACCCAAACTGTGAACGAAGCCATCCTTCCAACCGAAGACCATTACCGCCAGGCGATCGCCTCGGTCGAACGGACCATGGACCGTCTGCGCGGCTGTACCGACGCCGAACGGCAGCACCTGCATCGCGACTGGGACCAGCTGCAGGAGATGCTCCGCAAGCTGACCGAAGGCCGCGTCGAGATCGTTGTGTTCGGCGAGATCAGCACCGGAAAATCGGCGTTGATCAATGCGATGGTCGGCGAGGCGGTGGCCGCGGTCGATGTCCGCGGCGGCTGGACGCAAGAGGTCTGGCATGTGCCTTGGAAAGGCTGCGGCTACTGTATTCGGGGGCTGGCCAATTCGCAGATCGTGCTGGTGGACACGCCAGGCCTGAACGAGGTGGGGGGCGCGGATCGCGGCGTCATGGCCCGGGAAGCGGCCGAACGCTCGGACCTGATCCTGTTCGTCACCGATTCGGACCTGAACGAAACGGAGTTCTCGGCGTTGACTTCGCTGGCGGCGATCCACAAGCCCATCCTGCTGGTTTTCAACAAGATCGACTTGTACAGTCCCGACCAGCGCCAGCGGCTGCTGCAGGTATTGCGGGATGACAGGCTGTTGGGGATCATGCCTGCGGAGAACGTGGTCACGACCGCCGCCGATCCGCGGCCTGTGGAGTACGTGATCGAAGCGGCGGACGGTTCGACGCGTCACCAATGGCGGACCCCGCAGCCCGACGTCGGCCAGCTCAAAGCCCGCGTGCTGGAAATCCTGGACCAGGAAGGTTTGGCGCTGCTGGCCTTGAACGGCGCCCTGTACGCCGCCGACCGCAGCGACCGGATCGCCGCGCTGCGTGTGGCGTTGCGCGACCGGACCGCGAACCAGGTGATTTGGAGCTATGCAGCGGTCAAATCCGTAACGGTGGCCCTGAATCCGCTGCCGATTGCCGACATGCTGGGCGGCAGTGCGGTGGACGTGACGATGGTGATGACGCTGTCTCGAATCTATGGTCTGGAGGTCTCCTGGGGGCACGCCCGCGAGTTGATCACTTCGATCCTCAAGGCCGCCGGCTGGCTGGCAGGCGGCATTGCCTTGGAGTATGCCGTGCATTTCGCCTCGTCCGCGTTCAAACTGTTGACCGTAGGTTACGGAACCGTGCTGACGGCGATTCCACAGGGTGCCGCGGCGGGTTTCGGCTCGTATCTGGTCGGACACGCGGCCAAACATTACTTCGAGCACGGCTCGTCGTGGGGAAACGAATCGCCCAAGGAAGTCGTGCGACGAATCCTGGACCAGACCGATCGCCAGTCGGTTCTGGCGGGCCTGAAGGAAGAAATCAGCAAAAAGCTGCATGGGAAGAAATCGGAGCCCCCGGCACGAAGATAAGGATTCGCGGGGGAACCGAACCCGGCATTCTTGGTTCTAAGTTGTTTTCAGCAAGCAACTTGGCAATTGTATCGCCAGCTGATATCGCAGACACAGAAAGAGGCCAGTCAGGATGTCCGACGCTACATTCAATCCCTACCATCAATGGCTGGGCTTGGAACGTTCCGTGACGCGTCCCAACCATTATCAGTTGCTCGGATTGGACCCCACTGAAACGAACGTCCAGCGCATTGCCGAAGCGGCCAATCGCGCGCTGACCAGGGTGCGGAGTTGCCAGCCGGGGCCGCGGGGTGTCGAATGGGCGCAGGTCCTCGAACAAGTCACCGCGGCAGCCAGTTGCCTGTGCGACCCGGCGCGGCGCGCCGCGTACGATCGCCAAATGGGCAGTGGTGGCACGGCGGGCCGAAGCTTCAACCGGCCGGCTCCGCGCAGCCGAGTCGTGCCTGCCGCTGGCGGTGGGGCGCCAGCGCTGCCCATGCAAGCTCCGCAACGCGTTCCTACATTGCGTCCGCAGGGGCCGTCGGGCGCCGGCGGATACGGGGACCCGATGGCGTCCCTTCCCACGGCTATTCCGGTGGCCGCAGTCCCCGGGGGCGGGGCGGTGAAGCCCGTTCCCGTCGCCACGGCGCCGATGCCGCACAGAGCGCGAAGCGCCGCCTCGACCAGCCGCAGCCGGGCCAACAGCTCGAGCCTGGTCTTTCTGGCCGTTGCCGCCGGCGCCGTCATGATGCTCTTGGCGGGCGTTATTCTTGTGATCGTTATGTCTCGGCAAACCGACAACCGCAACCGCCTGGAATCTCGACCCGTCGTTCGCGCCGCGCCGACCGTCGTTGATCGAAGGCCGAGTCCCGAGACCTCTCGCAAGTCGGCACCGCGGATTCGTCCGAATCGCTCTACCGAACAGAAAGAACTGAGGGACCTGGAGCCGAGGAGCGAGCGTGGCGACGAGTGGCCGGCCGCGGGGACGTCCGAGGGTGTCTTTCCCGACCTGCCTGCCTCGTCGGTGAGCCCGCCGCCGGCGCCTGTCGAATCGCTGACAGAACCCCCGTCCGGCCCACCGGGCACGGCCCCGCCGACGATTTCCCAACCAGCCGAAATGCCCGCGTTCGCCCCGTCGCCGGATGCTGCCTTGACCTTGCCCACGTTCCCCGCCGGCCCGACACTCGCTCCGCTGGACAAACCGGTGGCTCAGCCCTCGTTGCCCGAGTTCAAGCCGGCGTTGTCGGACGGGGAACTCGAACCGCCGCAGCCGACCGAAACAATGCCTGCCGCGGCTGACGTGAAGCCGGAACAAGTCGCGGCGCTCGCCAAAACGCTCAAAGCCGCGCACGCCGCCATCTTGGCCGGCAATTACGAGGCCGCTCTGGGGGAACTGGACAAAGTCGCCTCACTGCCCAAGTTGCCGGAGCATCACGCCAAGTACGAAAGGCTGATGTTGCTGGCAGGTTACGCCAAGAACTTTCAATCCGCGCTCCAGTCGGCTATCGCCGGCCTGCAGGCCGGCGACGAGATCGAAGTCGGCGGCAGTACCGTCGTAGGGTTTGTCAGCGCGGCCCGGGGTTCGATCACGCTGCGCGTCACAGGTGCGAATCGCACGTACGCCCTGGAAAAACTGCCTGTCGGACTCGCCGTGGCCCTTGCCGATCGCTGGCTGGACAAGGACGATCCCGTATCCTTGGCCGTCAAAGGCGCCTACCTCGCCTCGCTGAAAGAGACCACCGACGAGCGAAAGGCCAGGGCTCGCCAGTGGCTGGAAGAAGCCTCGCAAAAAGGCGTCGAAGGCGAATTGCACAAAGTCCTCGACGACCGCTACGACTTGGACGCCACGTCCCAAGAGAAATGACAGGAGGACAGGCAGAAAGATGAGGGGCAAAAAGATGGGGGCGGGAGAATGGACGCGACGGATTTCTGTGTTCCTCGTGTCCGCCGTGATCGTCTTGCTCGGCTGTGGATCGTTCGCCCATGCCCAACAGACGATCACCCTGCTGGAGCGAATCCAGACCGAGGGCACCGTCAAAACCGTTGGTTTGGGCGTGATCACGGTCACCGGCGCGGACGGCAAGGATACGGAATTCAAGATCCAGCCAAAGGACGAGAAAGGGGTATCCTTGTCGGGCGTGCAGGCCGTGATCGACTTTCCGGCGCAAGTCGAGATCCGCGGCGTGCTGAAGCCCGAATCCTTGACGCCGGGCACGTTGGTCCGTTTCTCGGGCCGTGTCAACCGGCTGGGACGCACGGAGGGCGCGATCGACCACCTCACGGTCTTTGACGAGAAACGCTACGAATTGGGGCTGGAAGTCGTCAAGGAACCGGCGGCGCGCGCCGACTGGGCCGAATGCACGATCACCGGCGAAGTCTTCTCCTATCGCGACAGTCGGCTGGTCGTGAACGTCCCGACCACGGAGTACGCGCGGAACAACCGGCTGGCATTCAGCCTGAGCAAGGACGCGAAAGTCTCGCTGGACAGTGACCACTATCGCCGCGCCAAGTCGGGCGACAAGGTCACGCGATTGCTCGCAGCGAGGTTTTCCACCGGCGATGTGGTGATCAAGGAACTGGCGATCGAAGTTACCGGCGATGCGACGCTGGCGCCGCCGCAGACGGCGTCGGTCGATCTGAGCAAATATCGGCAATTGTCCGATGCCCCCGCAAAGCCGCGGGACGTCCGATCGGCGCACTTTATGCTGCACACCGACGTGTCCGATCGCCAGGCCAAGATTCTGCTGGACACGCTGGAGACGATGATTGTCTTGGTATCGAACTATTTCGGCCGGTTGCCGGCCGGCATCATCGAATGCTACGTCGTCCGCGACTTGCAGCAATGGCCGCCGGGCGTGATTCCCCCCGAGGCGGTGGCCAAGATCGCGGAACCGGCGGGTGTGACGCTTTCGGTGCGTCTGGGGAATATCGCCAAGAGTGTCGTCTATTCGTGCGACAAGGTGGGCGTGGTCCAGCACGAGGTGATTCACGCGTATTGTCAACAGACCTTCGGCGACACGGGGCCAACCTGGTATGCCGAGGGGCTCGCCGAGATGGGACAGTATTGGAGGAAGGATCTGCTGGCGGTCGAGATCGATCCGGTGGTCATCAACTATCTCAAGAATTCGCCGCCCAAGAAGATGCTGGACATCGTCGCGGCGGGACAGATTACCGGTGATTCGTGGCAAGCTTACGCCTGGCGGTGGGCCCTGTGCCATCTGTTGGCCAGCAATCCAAACTATGCGGGCCGCTTCAAAGCGCTGGGCATCGCCTTGATGACTCGCCAGCCCGGCGTCTCGTTCGAGAGCGTCTACGGGCCTGTGGCGCGGGAGATCTCGTTCGAATACGACTTTTTCGTCCAGCACTTGGACAACGGCTATCGCTCGGATCTGTGCGCCTGGCAGTGGGGCCGCAAATTCCAGTACCTGCCCAATCAGGGTTACGTGACAGCCAAGGTAGCGGCGAGATACGGTTGGCAAGCTACCGGCGTCAAGCTGGCTGCCGGACAGTCCTTCGATTACGCGGCCAAGGACACGTGGAAATTGCAGGCCGGCGGCGACGAGCTGACCGCCGACGGCGACGCCAACGGCCAAGGCCGCTTGGTGGGGATCATCATGAAGGACTTTGCCCTGAGCGAACCGTTCGAGCTGGGCAGTCGCGGTACCGCCACGGCTTCACAAGAGGGCGACCTGTACCTCCGCTGCCGTGCCCCCTGGCACCAACTTGCCGACAACGACGGCGCGCTCCGCGTTTATCTTCGCAAGAGCGCTGCGCCGTAACGCGGAGGCCGTCGACGCGAGCGTCAGCCGCACCGCCCTGGCAGCTGGTTTTGCGCGCGGCATCGCGCAAAACCTCGTGCTACTTGCCCGACGTCGTTGTCAACTTGAATTTTTCGAGTAGCCACTTGAGCACGGCATGCTGATCTGAAATCGTCGCACGTCGAACTTGTGAAAGCAAGTGAACGAGGTCTGGTTTTGGCGGGGCAGTGTTTTGCAAGCCTTCGTTACAATTTGTGCATACCGCTCGCAGATTGTGTGGAGAATCATCGCCGCCCTTCGACTTATCAATGATGTGTCCCATTGTCAGACGCACGGTTCGTGGACCGCCGAATGGATCTGGATCGCCAGCTGCAAGGCCGCACATTTGGCAGGTGTATCCGTTGCGTTCAAGAACCCATGCGCGCGTTTCTTTGGAAATGCCGCGTTTGAAAGCTGGAATTCGTGCGTCTGTTTCAAGAAGATACTGGCCCGGTCTTAGATCCGCACGGTCCTTGTGTGAAAGAATCTGATACCCTTCCTCGTTCCGCAATTCCCTGACCCGGCGAGCCCACTCCGATGCACCACCACTGGCTGCCTGAATATCTCGGGATTCCAATATGTCCCCGAGGTTGTCAAGAAAATACTTGAGAATTCGTGCTTTAGAACCTGAGTCTCTCTTGGACGCCATGTCGCATTCGCTTTCTGCACAACTCGGAATACTCGGGATTTAGTTCGATGAGGATGGTGCTGCGTCCGAATTCGCGGGCAACTTCGGCGGTGGTCCCGGAACCGCCGAACGGGTCGAGCACCGTATCGCCGGCCCGGCTGCCGAGTAGAATGCACCGCCTTGCCAATTCCCGCGGAAACGCGGCGGGATGCGCCTTGCCCTTCGCGTCGGGGCCCAAGATCCAGCAGTTGCGCAGATTCGCCCCACTGGTTTCCCGGACGGCATCTGCATCGTAGTAGTAGGTTGGTTCCTTGGACATCAGGAAAACCTCTTCCGTGGCGTTTGTCGGCCGGTTCCTCACGCTCTCTGGCATAGCCGTCCTTTTCACCCACGTGATCTTCGACCGTAGAATCCAGCCATCGGCCTGGAGAGCAAACGCGACACGCCAGGGCAAGCCCATGAGATCTCGGTCTTTCAATCCCCAGCATTTGGGTACCTTGCAGTTGCGTTTCTGAATCAGTTTTTTCGTGTTGCCAACAATGGCGTTGGGGCCGCAAACGCCAGTGCCGCCGTTGCGAGCGTAGCCGTCGCCGACGTTCAGCCACAGGGTCCCATCCCGTCGCAGGATACGGCGGACTTCCCGAAATATCTCCACGAGGCTGGCCACATACTGGTCCGGGGACGGCTCGGCCCCCAGCTGCAGTTCGTGATCATAGTCCCTCAGTCCCCAATACGGTGGCGAGGTGACGCAGCACTGAACCGATTCGGCATCGAGCGTGGGTAGCAGTTCCCGATTATCGCCCGTAAGAATTTGGGTCGTAACGGCTTTTTCCCTGACCTTTTCGGCCGATTCCCTCATCTCCGTGGGATCCTATCCATAAGTGGAATTTGTTTGGGTCCAGAAATACCGAACTCATTTTGGCACGTGGAAACGCTTGGATTATGGCATTTGACGCGCCAGCCGCAAATAGCCCACCGGCGGAAAAGCTCACCGGTGCCTTCGTTGCGAGGCACCGACGAGCGTCTCGAACCGGAGGCTGTTCCATCGCCGAGGGGGAGGGCGGGAAAAGCGGGACAGGTTCAAAACTGTTCGGCACGAGGGTTGCTGCCGGCAGGCATCCTCGACGCTTGCCGTCGAGTGATTGGGGAAAACGGGCCACGAAGGCAACTCACAGAACGCGACCTTTGATCCTTGCCGCTCGTCGGCGAGTGCTTCAGGCTAATTGGCGGTATCACCATCTCCACCATCTATCCTGAATCTCCCGACGGCAAGCGTCGGGGATCAGCGTCGTTCGGGGCGGCCGCTTTCGTGGCCACGTAACCTGAACGACTCGCCGACAAGCGGCGAGGATACCCCGCCCCCGCAAGAATCGTGCCGAACAGTATTGGGGCAGGTTCAAATCCGCAAGCTGGAAGCTTACGCCGCAATCCGCTCCGTCCTGCATGCGGTTCGACGGGAGTGCGGAGTCCTCTGGGAGATCGTCGAGCCCGGAACGACGAAACAGGAAGCCACTTCGAATCAGGGCTACGGCCGTGGGTTGCCATGCGAGTACCATCGTGCCAGCGTCTCAGGCGAGATACCAAGGTAGTACCCCAGAATGATCTGTTGATTGATCCAAGTGGTCTTCCAGGGGCCGAGCCGGTCCCAGCGGCGCGCGGAGGTGGTGGCCGACGCGGACGCGATGGCGATCTTGCCATTGCGACGCAACCGACGGATGAACTGAAAGTCCTCCATGATCGGCAGTTCGGGAAAACCGCCCAACCGATGAAAGATGCTCGACCGGAGAAAGATGGCTTGATCGCCGTAGGGCGTTTGCAGCCATCGCGATCGCAGATTTACCGCCGCCTCGATCATGCGGAACGCTCGACGAGCCCCGTTGATGCGCAGACGGAACGCGCCGCCGACAACGGCCCGTCGGGCGAGTAGCTCCCGGACATGTTCGTCGAAACGCTCCGGCAGTCGCGTGTCGGCATGAAGGAACAGCAGGATCTCGCCCGTGGCCGCCTGCGCGCCGGCATTCATTTGGCGGGCGCGTCCCACGGCCGAGCGAACCAGCAGCGCGCCGCGATCGACCGCCAGCAAATCGGTCCCGTCGTAACTGCCGCCGTCGACGACGATCGTCTCGATGTTCCTGGCGCCGCGCAGCGCCGACAGGGTGCCATCCAGATGGCTCGCTTCGTTCAACGCGGGAATGATGACGGAGATTCGGGACGGACTCGATGCGGACGTCGAGTCGTCCTTCACACGCTGCCACACCGGCAGATCCTCGGGGCGATCCACGTCGGAGAGCATCGTCAGCAGGGAGGTCGCCAAGCCGAGTTCCTCCGCACGCTTTTGGGTCTCGCAAAGCACCGTTTCCTGCCCCCAGGCGATGCCGGCGAACAACGAGAGGACCGGCCGCCGCAGTCCGATCAAGTAGTAACCGCCGTCGGTGGCCGGACCGAGAACCAGATCGGCGGTGGCCAAACGCTCGAAGGCCTGCTCGGCCAAGTCGGCCGTGATGCCGGGGCAATCCGTTCCCACAACGATTGCGCGATCAGCACCGGCCGCGAACGCCGCCTGGATCGCCCGCGTCATCCGCTCGCCAAGATCGCCCGGCCCCTGCGGCAGGTACGGGAACGAATCGCCAAAGCGATCCCGCATTCGAGCCTCGTCCCCACCCTCGAAACGCACTTGGACCGTCATCGACGCCTTGCTCGCCAACTCGCGAGCCCAGGCCAGCGTATGGTCCGTCATGTCGCCTTGCAGTTCGGCGGCTCCCTCCGGCCCCAACCGCGGAATCAGTCGCGTTTTGGTGCGATGCGGTTCGGGATAGCGGGTAAAGATGATCAGGTGTCGCTTCATCACGGCACTACGCGATCGCCCCTCGGCAGCCCGAGCCGGCGCCGGCGGCCGCAGCCGGATTGTACGCGCTGATCAAACGTTCCATGTACTCATCGTACATTGCTTTGACAATCCACGCTCAAGACTCGCTCGCTGGTTTGAACTGTTGAATGGCAGGGTAAAATTCTGAACAGCAACCGCATCGTAACGCCAACGAAAGCCCGAAACAAGGGACGATGGACACGCAGGCGATGGACACGCAGGCGATGGACACGCAGGCGATGGACACGCTGGGCGACGTGGGCTGTCGGGCGACGTGGGCTGCTGCCTGATCGGAGATGATTTGTTACACTGGCGTCTCGGTTCCCGCGGGAACCGGGCAAATGACCGCTGGTTGCAGATCTTCCGAGGGATTGCCGTGCCGATTGAACGAAAACCGCTGTTTCGCCCCGACGTGATTCACCAGCACTTGGCGGCATTCTCGTTGCCGGAGCATGTCGACGGGTTCCGCGCAAAGCTAGTGCATTGGGCCGATCTGATCGCGTCGGGGCGAGCCGACAAGCTGAACGAGAAGGAGTTGCTGCCCGACTTTTTGACGGACTACTTCGTCTCGCTCCTGGGATACACGCGGCCTGCTGACGGCGGCGCGCGATACACGCTGTCGCGCGAAAAGCACGTGCAGGTGGATGGCAAATTCGCCGATGCCGTGCTGGGTGACTTCAACGGGCACGACCGGCCCGTCCTGGCCGTCGAGGGCAAGGGCACGAAGGATCCGCTCGACCGTCCCTACGCAGGCCGCAAGCTGTCGGCCGTCCAGCAGGGATATCACTACGCGATCAATCTGACCTGCGATTGGATCGTCGTCACGTCGATGCGCCAGACGCGGTTGTACTACAAGGGCGCCGACACGCAGACCTACGAGTTGTTCGACACCGCGTCGCTGGCCGACAACGAGAATCTGTTGCGCAAGTTCGTCTTTCTGCTGGGCGCGGCGCGCGTCGTACCGGCCGACGGACGCTGCCACTTGTACGATTTGCTGAACGAGTCGGACAAAGTCGGCCGGGAACTGACCAAGAAGCACCGCGCGGCCGTCGATGGCCTGACCCGCGCCCTGGCCGACGCCGAAGCCAACCTGAACGACCGCGTCTACGCCCTGTTCCACCTCTCGCCCGACGAGATCAAACTCCTCCAACGCGAGGTCGAACATTGACATCGTCCCGCCGCCTTCCATTTGCATCGCTCAGCGTCCATCAGCGGTTGGCTCCACAAACGGGCCGAGCACGAACAGCGTCCATCAACGGTTTCCTTCGCCCGGTGTTGTGAATTCGGCGCCAGGCGTCTGCAGATTGAACCCGCTGCAACTCCCGCTTCGAGTCCACCACGACATGCCCGATCCCTGCGTATGCCAGACCAACGCCCGCCGCTTCTTCGGTTCCTTGCACCGCGCCAAGCAGCGCTCAGCGGCCCGCATCTGGTGCGGGCGCAGGACGACCTTAGACAGTTCCCCGTCCTTGCGCGTGAACAGGATGAAGTCCCGAACGATCCGCAGCACGCGCCGCGGGGCGACAAACGTCTTGACCAGCGTCTCGAAGTCGCCCGCCTGCTCGTCCCGCCAGTTGAACAGCCCCTTGCGCGACAGGTTCCACGTGGCTCCGTAGAAGAAGTGGATCAAGTGCGTCAGGACGTGCAGTTGCAGGACGGCCAGCAGTTCCGGCCCGTCGCGGTGGTAGGCTCGAAGGTCGTCCAGCGCCTCGGCGATCCCCTCGGCCTTCTTGGCCGACTTGGTTTCGCCCAGGATGATCGGGAGCCCGTTGATGAAGAAGTTCACATCGGTGCGGATGTCGGGCGGCGTGCCGTTGGAGAACGTGAGTTCGTCCGTCACGTGGTATATATTGGGCCTGTTCGGCTCCACGTTGTCGAAGTCGATCAGCCGGACGTTCCGTTCCCGCCGTTCGGCCTCGACGAAGACCGTCTTCAACCCCTTCATGAACTCCCAGGCGTCCAAGTTGCCTTCGATGCCGGGCCGCACCCGGATCAGCCGGTCCCGAATCGCCTCGGCCCTCAGATTGTCCACCACGCCGGGGTTCAGCCGCTGGAGTTGATCGACCAGCACGCTGTCCAGCACCGGGCTGATCAATCCGCGCCGCAGATCGAGGGCCTGTTCGGGCGTCAGGTACGTCCAGCCGGCTTCTTCGGCGTACCGCAGGAAGGGGTTCTGGACCGAGCCGCGTTTGCTGCCGATGGTCATGGGTGTTGGGGGCAATTGCCCGTCTCGTCGTCTGTCGTGTCAAATAACCGTCAAATAAGATTGCAGCCGTATGAATTCCCGTAACTTGTTGTTTTGCAACGTGTTATGCAAGATGCCTGACGCACTTCCGGCGGTTCCCGCACATCTCTCATCACATAGCCATCAAATAGACAAAAGAGCCTTACGCCCAAAACGGCAGGACCAGGCACAAGCATGCGTGCTGGTAGCAGGCCCGAATGCGAGCGTTCGAGTCCATGTCCGTCAGCTTCTGCGGGGCGAACAGCGTCGCCTTGGTGAAGCCCGGCGGCACCGTGAAATCGGGGGCCGGAAGCTGGAACAGCTCGACGGCTTCGATCACCTTGTCGATGCCGCTGCCCCGTTCCTCGCAGACGCTCATGCGCCGCATCATCGCGGCCAATCCCTCGTTGCGGGACCGGGGTGGCGAATCGATGAACCGCAACGGCTCGACCAGCGGCTCGCCGGGATTGGTGATCTCCATCCGATCCGTGAAGATTTCGACCATCGGCCCGGCGCCCGTCACCGCGAAGTCTTGATGGATCAGGGCATTGGCGACCAGTTCGCGGATGGCCTTCTCCGGGTAGATGCGAACCTCGGTCCGGAACGCCTGACCGATCAATTCGTTCTGGGGGAGTTGCGAGTTGATGAACGCCACCGCGGCCTCGAAGGCCGTGGCATATCCTTTTTGTGCCGGCGCGTCGTGCCATTCCCGTTCCGTCTCCGTGCGCCCCGTACCCCGATACTTGATGACTCGCAGCGCCTTGCGACCCAGCCGGGCGAACGGCGGAAGCGTCTTGGCGAACAGGATCGCCCCCAGGGCCGTGATGTCCCAGCGACCGCCGGGCTTGGAAACGACCAGCCGTTCGTCTGCCAGCCGTGCCAGGATGCCCGCTTGATCGGTCGGCAGCGGCAGCTTCAGCAGATTCTCGATGGCAGATGTGCCTATCCGTCGAGTTCCGTGGGCAGACGTGCCAATCTCAGGAAGAAGGACATCTCGGTGGCGAATGAGGGCGTAGAGAAGGTAGTCAGATGACAGTACCCGATCGTTCGGGAGAATCGCCTTCATGTCCTGGTTGAACGCCATCGAAGTCATGGCCAAGGCAAGCGGCACTTCTTTCGCCAAGATCATTCCTCGAACGACGATGAACAGTGATCCTGCCGGAACCAGTCGCGAGCCGTCTTCGAGCCCTTGTTCCGAAATATGGTCTTCGGCGTCCCAAAGCCGCGGACTCTTCATGTCCTTCGGACTGACCCACGGAATTAATCCGCGCCAGAAATCGAGCCGCTGTTTCGACGGCGTGCCGCCGCTGGCCAGCCGAGAAACGCTGTTCAATGGCACCACCTCCCAGTGCTCAGGCATCGGGCCGATTGCCGTCTCCTTCAACTCCACCTGATCCGCCTGGTCGAACGGGATGGGGCCGTAGGTGAAGAGGTGGCGGAGGAGGCTCTGCTTGAGTTGCTTCGTGGCGGCGAGCACCTTCTCCGTCGCCGCCTTCGCCCGCTGCACCGTCCGCAGCACCTGCGCGATCGCACGTTGTTCGGGGAGGGGAGGAAGAGGAACAGCCAATTCCTGCAACTGCGGCTTGTTGATGTTCGGGAACGTCGAGCCGCCGCCGGTCGCAAGATCCAGGATTCGCGATTGCTGATGGAGAAGGACGAACTCCAAGAAGTCGTTGCCGTATGTGCCTGACTTGCCGCGGATTGCAGCAACGCCGCGACCAATACAGTACTCGGCATCGGCAATGCAAAGCCGCCCAGTCGTGTTGCCTCGCACACATACCAGTACATCACCGGCTTTGCAGATTCGACTTGGCGCTGTCGTCCACTTGACCGGTCTCGGGTGCCGAGGCCCATACTCCGCTGGCCCGTTGATCAGTGGCAACCCGTCGCCCTGTTCGTTATAGGTTGAACCGGGAGGCGAGTTCCCCATCAGCAGTTCGCTAACATCGCCAAGCCGCGTGGACTGCCAGTCACAAGAGCAGCCTTCCTCAGTCTGGGATTGAACGTCGGCCCTGTTACCCATTCCGGTACCCCTTGAATCCCAGGTTGGCCAGGAATCGCATCATCCCACCTTCGCCAGGCCGTATTCGTAAACCCGTTCCTCCTGAACCAACTGGCTGGCGTATTGCAGGCAGGCCAGCAGGTCTTCCCGCTCCAAGCCCGGATAGTTCCGCAGGATCTCCGCCTCGGACCAGCCTTGGGCCATCAGCCCCAGCAGAAAGTCCACGCTCAGCCGCGTCCCGCGCACCACGGGCTTGCCGACCAGGACTTCCGGATTCACGACGATTCGCTCTTCCAGTTGCATCGGTTACTCCCGGCTCACCTATCTCTTCGCTCCGTTGTCCCCGCCGCCACGCCAGTCGGCAAATCCCAGCTTCGCCAGCACCTTGTCCAACTCCCGATCCGCTTCGGCCCGTTCCTCTTCGGCCTCGGCCAGCAGGACCACGGCTTCGTCCAGCGGCAGGACTTCTTCCTTGGCACCCGTGGCGACATAGCGGCTGGGCGACAAGTTGTAATCGTTCTTGACCGCCTCGGCCTTGCTGATGACCGCCGCCAAGCCCTCCTCGGCCTTCCAGGCTTGGTACGCCCCGGCGATCCGGTCGATGTGCTGGTCCTCCAGGAAATTCTTGGGCCGTCCCTTTGAAAACAGCTTGTTGGCGTTGAAGTCCGTCACGTCCACCACACCCGACAGCTTCGGGTTCGCCCGCGCCACGGCCCGCACCGCGTCTGTCAGAAACTGGCCGATCCCCGTGGTCTGCCGTGCGATGGTCGGCCAGCGAGCCGTCTCCGGGATGAAGAACCGGACCAGCTTGTGGTCCTTCTCGACCAGCTTTGCCGCCGTCGCCTCGCTGCCGAACTCGGCGGCCAGATGCCGAACCTCGTCCTCGAACACGTCCGACAGCCGCTTCAAGAACACCAGCGGCAGGATGTAGTCCTTGAACTTCGGCGCATCCACCGGCCCGCGGATCACGCAAGCCGCTTCCCACAGCCAGTTCTCCAACCGCGAAACGTCCAGCTTGCCACCGTTGGCGTTGCCCATGCCCCGCGCTTCCCGTTGGGGCGCGGTTAAACGAGCGGAAGGTTCCGGCTTCGCTGTTTCCTCGCTCATCATTCCGTCCCGTTTCTTCACGAGGGCCGTTTGTGGCTGGCCGTTACCCGACAGAATCCGCTCGATCATTTCCTCGCGCCGCCCGGCCGCTCGAACACCGACCGCCGCGCAGACGGCCTTCAGCGAGTCCTTGCCCAGACCGCCCAGCAGCGATTCCGCCGTAGCCCGGCGGCACGCCCCAACTGCCGCCCGCATCGAATCCGCCGAGCGCCGATCCGCCCCCTCGACGGCCAGCGACTCGGCCAGTCGCCGCAGATCCTCCCAACCCAGGCTCTCGACAATGACGGCCTTCAACCGCATCTGGACCGCCTTTCCCTGCCGCCACACTACCGCACAGAGCATCCGCGCAACGGAATTCCGACTCCCCAGTATCGCAGACTGCCCAAGTCCTTCAAGGGGCAATGGCGTCACGACAAATCAATCACGAAACCGCATCAACGCGACGCACGGCGCGTCCCTCCGCGCCGCCGATCGACCACCGAGTGGTGTGGCGGTGATCGCTTACCCCGGCCACCGGCATCAGCTTCGTTTCGTCGGCTTCGACGGGTAGACCCGGCTGTGGTCCAATTCGTATTGGGCGTTCGAGACAAGACCCAGCGACGTGCGTGCCGCCGACAGGAACCCCTGCGCTCGCGCCCACCGCTTGCGGACTTCCACCATCGCCCGATCCTCGTTGGCCGCTACCGCCTTGTCGATGTGCTCCTGGATCAGCGCCAACTGGAAGTCGATGGCAAAAGTAGCGAACGGTACGGCCTCTGTGGCCCTGGCGCGATTGCCTGGTTTCCGTGTCATATCTGGGTTACCGTCGCTTCCCAGACCGGCGGTCCAACTTTGGATCGCTCCCATCGCCTGGTTGATCGGCAGCGCGCGGACGATCGTCAGCAGCGCCGCCAAAATCAACAGGCTCGAAATCCACCGGACCGCGGTGATCATCCGCTGGCGAGCAGAGTGCGTGGGGGCAACCTCGCTCCGATCGGTCGCAGGGCAAATCCCCCCCGAAATAGAGGCGATCACGTCGATTGTCTGTGCCCACCCAATGAGTACAATACGAGATGGAAAGGGAATTTTGTGCGGACACACCCCATCCGGCATGTGCCTATTGTTCCGAAAGTCGGTTGGCACGGCAAGTGCTCAAGAGCGTCGTGAGTTTAGGCCGCCCGTGTGGCGGGGGATTGGCAGTAATGGACGCAAGTTTCGAGGAGGTGGTCAATGAAGTCCTCCTCGCGAAGAAGACGGCGGGGAAGTTCGCCCAGGAGACGGGGGCGGCGTTGGCGACGCCAAGCGTCAAAACTGCCGGCTTCACGGCTGGCCTCGGCCAGCTTGGCCGGGAGCGCCTCCAGACTGCCGCCGAGCACCAATTGCAGATAGGTTTCGTTTTCCAGATTCAGGATCAACAAGTATTCTTCGGGCAGCGACTGGAAGTCCCTTGTCAGCTTCCCCCGACCATGCGTGCGACGACGACATCGCTTCAGGTCACCCCAGTCGCTTTCTAGCTGGTTGGTGGTTCGCTGCCAGCACTCCCCCGCGGCCAGTGGCTGGTCGGGTAGCAGGTGTCCCCAGTATTTGTCCAGGTGCTTCAGCACGATCTTAGCCAACGGCCCGTCCGGATCGTTCTTGTCTTCCGTTTGTTGTCGCAACTCCTGACGCAGCTGCTCCAACGCCCGTTTCATGGGCGGTTGTTCGTCCGGCGGTAGTTCCTGCGGTTGTCGCAGTTGGTTCATGTGTTGGGCTGAAAGCCGGAGCGTTTCTCGGAGCCGCATCAACAGGGAATAGCAGCGCTCGTACAGATCGGCGGCAGCCCGGATCTCGGTGTCGTTGCGATAGGCTTGCAGAAGGGCTTGAAAATTGCGTAACACCTGCGGCGTCCGGCATGACACCGGGGTCTGAGCGAGCAGCCGATCCACGGCCTCGCCGGCCCTCACCAGTCGGCGATGCAAGTACAACAGGTACGGATCGAATGGGAAGCCGCGTCGCCGGCCGTCGCTCCGGTAATCGAGAATCCAGAAGTGAAAGGCCAGCAAGACCTCGCGGCCGAGCGTGTCATCCCAGGCCACCTCGACGGCTCGGCCCGCGAGCAAGTCCGCCAGGACCAACTCCGAGGGGCAGTCGATGCGCTGTCGGAGCCATTCGTTCTGACCCCGCCGCTGTTCCTTCAAGCGGTATTGCAGCTTGAGGGTTCGCAGACGCTTACACAATGCCGCTTGGGGGACCTCGTAGAGATCCTCGCCCACGTCGCGGGCCAAGTGCTGGTGGCACACGAAGTGGGAGACGCCTGGCAACGCTTGCTCACAGGCTCCGCTCATGGTCGGACTCAAATCGTGCAGCACGTTGTCCGGCCAACCAAAGAGGTCCGCCGCCTCACGGAGGCAAGGGACCAAGTCTTCCAGATTCTCACTGGGGATTTTCCAGTTTCCCAGGAACAGACCATGAGCCGCCTCCTCGATGCCCAAGAACACGGCCGTTTCCGGTTCCGTGGTCCCGTCCAAGAGCCACGTCACGGGACCGTGCTGAGCCAAGTACTCGCGGAGGACGGGCGTGGCTTGCCGATGCAGGCAGCCCAGGTAGAAGAGAAATTTCTGTTGCTGGTCCCACAGGGTACTGCGCGGGATGTCGATCGCCGGCCGGTGACGGGCCAGTTCCTCATGAAGTTCTTGCAGGCTCCGGCCATGCAAATAAGTCTCCACTCCTACATGGGCAATCAAATCAAAGCCGTAACGGGCCCCCGCTGGCACCATGTCGGCCAGCTGGGCAGAACGGCCCGGCACAGGAGGACCGTCCCCCGCAGCTTGACGCACGGTTTCGCAAGCCTGAAACCGGCCGTGTTTCAGGCTGACCACGGTCCGGCTGGCCGTTTTCAGCACGCCGCCGTGGGCCGTAGTCGGGGCGTGCGGGCCGGGAACCCACGACGCTTCCCGGGCGGGATCAAAGCGGAGTCGGACATCGGCGGGCAGAATCGCGGCCTGCTGGAGTTGTTCGTGAGCCTGTTGCTCGACCTTGTGAAGCAGGGCCAACAAGCTCAATTCCGTCGTTTTTTTTTCAACGCGTAGTGCTCCTGCACTTGGCGAACTTGCCCGGCCGTTACCTGCCGGCCTTGCGTTTGAAGTTGCCGGGCCCATTGTGCGGGGCCATCGTCGGGTGCCAGGATCATCTGCCGCAGCACATCGATGACCAGCGGGGCCGAGCAACCGGCGGGTAACGCAGGCGTCGTGCTGGCGGCCACGGCACGGAGGTCTTGTTGCCGCTGCTCCCACTGCCGCTGGCCGCACTCCGCCTCGGGACTCAAGTACACCACATGGCGTCCTCGCAGAACCTGACGCTGCAGCCGGCCGTGCTGAACCAGGCGGGAGAGCAGATTCGCTACCGGCGTCTGTAAGCGTTCTTCCAATTCGCCGACGGTGAGTCCGGCCGGGGCATGGGTCGCCAAGGCCACGAGCGTTTCCGGGAGTGTCCCCGCGCGGGAGAAGCGGACGTCGCGGTACGCCCACAAGCCCCAGTCGTCGAACTGCGGCACGTCGGCGAGCGTATAATACCCGGCGTTGCGATTGTAGCTGGTGTGATAACCGACCTTCTTCAACGCCCGGAAGACGGTCATGTGGCAGACCTGGAATTGGTGCTGCAGATGTCGCATGGTCGCGACCCTCCGTGTCCGGAGCCAGTTGACGAGCTTCTGTTCGCTGTCCGTGAGCATGGCGGCGTCCTGTTATTGTATGCGATCACGATTCACAACAAATATCACATACAATAACAAATCTGACAAAAAAAGAACCCCGAAACACCGGGGAAAGAACCAAAAATGCGCGGCCGAGCTGTTAAACTATGTGAAATGCCTAACCGCCCTTAACCCAAAGTCAACCCTGGCCTTGAGATACGACGCAACCGGATTTCGGAACAATTGGGCATGTGCGGGTCATGTTGGAATAGCATGGAAAGGACAGGCGACCAATGATGCCCGACACTCTGCAATCGTTGCTGGCTCGCCCGGACTTGCCACGGGTTGCACGTGCGATCAACGAAACGCTGGAACGGGAACGAGTGTGTCGTGAACGGTTTCGCCGCGAGTTGACGCCGAGCCTCAAAGCCGAATTCATCGGTGGCGAAACCGTCATGCATTCGCCAGCAAAGGCCAAGCACCTGCGTGCGACGCAGAACCTCGTTGGCTTGTTGCGGGCATTTGTCCAGCGGCACCGCTTGGGCGAAGTCTTTTCCGAAAAGGCACTGATCTGTTTGACTCGGAACGATTACGAACCGGATGTCGTCTTTTTCGAGAAGGCCAAGGCCGAGGGATTCAGCCCCGATCAGATGGAATTCCCCGCGCCGGATTTCGTCGCCGAGGTCTTGTCGGAATCGACCGAACAGCGCGATCGGGGCGTGAAGTTCGACGACTACGCCGACCACGGCGTCGCGGAGTATTGGATCATCGATTGCGACGAGGCGTCCGTCGAACAATACCGTTTGCGAGACGGCGTTTACCAGTTGGCTCAGAAATTGAACCAAGGCGAAGTCGACTCGCTGGTCATCGCCGGCTTCCGAATTCCGATCGCCGCGATTTTCGACGATCGCCAGTTTCACGTGGCGTTGAAGGAATTGCTGAAGTAGGACTTGCTGCACCGAGGGCTCCTTTTCTGGGTTATCGGCATGCCTACAAAAAAGTAGAATGCCCCTTTTTCCGCCCTCTTCTGCGCTCTCTTTTCCGCCCCTGGGGGTGCTGGTCAGGGTGAAGACGACCACCAAAACGCCCGCGGCCGGAGAAGAATCACCGAACGTAGGCTCACCCAGATGCGTCAGCGTTTCCAGCGTCGCGTCCCGCAGCAAGCCGCGAGCCCGTACCATCGCCGTCACGGATCGCGGCGCGTTGGGCTTGCCAAGATTGGCAAGATTCGGGACGATCGGGTTTCACACGGAACAAAAGGACGGAACGTGAACGGCAATCCAAGACAAAACGACTCGACGCAACCGCTTTCCGATGCGGCGCAAGCGGACATGCTGTGCGCCGAATTCGCGCGGGCTTGGCGAATCGTGCCGGAAACCGGGCCGGGAACCGGGCCACGGATCGAGGATTGGCTGGATCGCGCGCCGCCCAAGGAACGCCGTCTGCTGTTCTGCGAACTGCTGGAAATCGAATTGCACGCTCGGCAACAGCGGGGGGATCTGCCCGCGGAAGAGGAGTACGTCGGGCGGTTTCCCGACCAGCAGGAGGCGATTTCGGCCCTTTTTGCTAAATGGGTCCGCAAGCGTCTGGGCGACTACGACATCCTGCGGGAGATCGGCCACGGAGGGATGGGGATCGTTTACCAAGCCCAGCATCGCTTGCTGGACCAGGTGGTAGCTATCAAGCTGCTGCCCGAATCGTCGTTGGGGGATGTGCAAGCGGTGCGGCGGTTCCAGCGCGAGATGCTGTCCATCGGCAGGCTGAACCATCCCAACATTGTTCGCGCGCTGAACGCGGGCGAAGAGCGAGGCGTTCCGTACCTGGTGATGGAGTTCATCGAAGGACTGGATTTCCGTGACTTGGTCAACGAATCGGGCCGGCTCGGTCCCGAGGCGGCGTGCGAGTTGATCCGGCAAGCGGCGGTGGGGTTGCAGCACATCCACGAGCACGGCCTGGTGCATCGGGATATCAAGCCGGCCAATCTCATTCTGGCGCGCGACGCGGCGGTCAAGATCCTGGATCTCGGCCTGGTCCGTTTGGAAACACTGCCGACGTCGCGAGAACTGACTCAACCGGGCATGCCGATGGGGACCGTGGATTACATGGCCCCCGAGCAGTGGGTGGATCCCAGCGCCGTCGATATTCGGGCGGATATCTACGCGTTGGGCTGTACGCTGTTCTTCCTGCTGACGGGCCAGCCGCCGAGTGCCATGGCGGCCCGCAGGACGCCGTTCCCCCGCAGATCGGAGGTTCAGCCGACCCATCCGTCCGTCGCTTCGCTGCGCCGGGATTGCCCCCAGGATCTGGACAAGATTCTGGAACTGATGCTGGCCGAAGAGCCGGACGAGCGATTTGACACGCCGGGCGAAGTGGCCGACGCCATCGGCGTGTTTGCGGACTCGGCCGCTTTGGACCCGTTGGTCTCTGTCTGCATCAGAGCCTCGGCTCCGGACCGAGGAAAATCGGCGGCCGGTTCGATCGTACCGACGACGACGTGGGCCAATGCCGCGCGACGATCGCCGCCGGGCGGGGTTGGCAGAACTCGGGCGAGGTCCGCGCGGCGCCGGCTGGGGTGGGGGATCGAGGCGATTGGGGCCGTGGCGCTGTCGCTGGTCGTGCTGGCGATTTGGCTGGCGCTGCGATTCGTGGGCGACGGCAGGCCCGCGTCTGGTTTGCCCGACCAGGCCGATCGCGAACCGTCTCGAGTGGCCGCTGAACTGGCCGCGCTCCCCGGTCTGAACGGCCACTGGTGGTTTGACGAGACGCCGTGGCTGATTCCCAATGTTCGCGATTACCTGGCTCGCAGCGCAGCGTCCGCGGCGGCAACGGACGGTGCGGAACAGGCGCGCGGTCCCGAGGGCCACGAGGGACAGTGGCTTTGGCAGCCGAACGTGTGCGCGGTCCAGGATCAACTGTTGAAACTGGTCCGCCCCTCGTTGGACAAGCTCTCGCCGGCCGAGTCGGCGTTGATCGCGGATCTGCTGGCTCTTTCGCAGCAGGACTTGGGCGACGAACCGCTCGCGGCGCAGCTTCGCGCCGCTTTGGACCGGTTCCAACAGGCGAAAGCCGCCGTGGCCTGGTCGGCCGTCGATCTGCATACGCGAGCCGTCCTGCAGCACAAGATCGCGACGATTCACAGCGACTTGGAATTAGCCAAGCGCGCAGCGGAATCCTACGACGCCGCGCTTGCCGCGTACGGGGCCGAGGACACCGTGGATGCGGCGCTGCGTGCTCGGTGTCTCGCCGACAGCGGCCTGTTCTACGCAAACGTCTTCAAGGATTACCCGGAAGCCCGCCGCCGGTTTCGCGAAGCCCGGCCCTTGGCGGGAGTCGCTCGCCTGCTGATTGCGGAGACCTGGTTCAGCGAGGGAGTCGCCAGCGCGGTGGCGAATCCGCACGCGGCCGACAAGTATGCCGAAGCGGGCGCCGCTTTGACCCAAGCCCGGCAGGTGATCCAGGAGGCCGGACCGGCCCTGTCGAACCATCCGCTGCTGGCGCACGTGCATGAGCGTCATGCTTGGATTCTGATGGACCAATGGAACGTCCTTCGAGCCAGCCAGGAGTTCCAGGAGGCCAGGAACATTCGGTTTGACAACTACTGGAAGTCCAAGAATGATTTCGCCCAGATCTTCGTGTTTCACAACGATCATGGCCTGGCGATGGCCGAGCGTTATTGCGGCGACGAGCGGATCGCGCGGGCCAAGTACGAGTTGGTCATCGGCGAGGTGGAAAAGGCGTTAGCCCAAGCGGAAACGCAGCCGGACCGTCCCGGTGGGCAGCGTTTCCGGCGCGACCTGCGAGAACGTTGGTCGAATTCGTGCGAACGCCGCGCGGACTGCGAATTGTATGGCGGCGCGGCATCCGGCGCCCCCGTGGATCTCAAGGAAGCGGCCCGCCTGTATGCCGTCGCCCGGGATCAAGCGGACGATCCGGCGGTACAGATCGCCATGTCCTGCAAACGGTCCATCGTCCTGGCGTTGGACGGGCAAGTGGCCGAAGCCCGCCAGGAGATCAGCACGCGGGTTGCGCAGCAGACCGTGATCGGCGTCCACGAGGAGCGTGTGCGTTTGCTGCGGAGACTGGCCGAGGCCACGTTGCTGTTGAAAGACGCGGACGGGGAAACGGGGCTGCCGGCGTTGCGAGCGTTCCTGCGGGCCTTTGACCTGGATGCCAACTATCCGGACCGGCACCGCCGGGAAACGCAGGAACTGCAGTTGCTGGCCGCCGAACTGCTGATCGCCACGCAGCGGGAACAAACGCTCGGCGAGGCGGCCGTCGCCGACCTGAACTTCCTGGACCGCTTGATTGTCGCCTTTCCATATCGGGATCAGATGCTGCCTTACCTGCGGCGATACTACGATTTGGCCGTTGACGTGATTGCGGCGAGCGACCCGCAGCGGGCGGCCGGCTACATCTTGGCTGCTCGAGATCAGCGTCCGGCGCCCGACGCGACCATGCTGCTGTTCCATTTCGAGGCGGCTCGTGGCCGGGCGATCCTCCACCACAACGACACCTCGACGCATTTTCCCTTGGATTTCGGCCGAGACGACGTCAGACAGGCCGCTGCGACCGGGCAACCATCTCTTTCGTTGCCCCAGGAACTGGTTGAATTGGTGTCCGCGGACATGCGCGCCGAACGCAGCGTGGTTTTGTACTGGAGCGACGGCCGCTGCTGGTCGCGCGCTGAAAACGCCTTGTCAAGAAAAGACTGGCCGTTCGGCAGCCAGCTGGACGTGGAAAAACTGGCCGAACCGGCGACGGGGAATCCGCCTGTCGAACGCGCGGCCGCGAACAGCTTGTCGAAGCCAGAGCCAGCGGCGGCGCGGCCGACGCCCCCGGTTTCTCCTGCTCAGGAATCTGGACCATGATCTGGACGATGATGACGACTCTCCGCTTGGCGTTCTGTGGACTCCTGACGATGGCTGGGGCGGGAGAAGGGCCCGCCGGCGGCGATTACGGCGAACCGCGACTGCTGGTGCCGGCCCCGGACGACCCGTCCATGGCCCACTTGTCTTGGCCCAAGATCGTGGCCACGGCCGACGGCGTCCTGGTGCTGGCTTACAGCGCCGGCAAGGGGCATAATATCGGCGGGTCGGGACCGGCTGTTTCCCGCTCGACCGATGGCGGCGCCAGCTTCAGTCCCCCGCGACTGCTCCGGCGTTTTCCCGACGACGACCCGCGCTATCGCGACTGTGGCAACCTGGCCCTGGGAGTGGCCGGCGACGGGGCGGTTGTTCTCCTGGCGATGGAACTCGAATGGCAACGAGAAGGCTTGGTCGTGAGCATTCCCGCCGCCGCCGAAAACCTTGCGGATTGGTCGTATCCCTGGACGACCCCGTTGGGCGACCGAAAATGGCTGCTGGTCTTCTACGCCGGCACGAGCCGCGGCTCGAACGCGATCTACGGAATGCCTTGGCAGCCTGAGTAGGCAGGTTGCGAAATCCTCGCAACGACGAACGCTACCGACGGTCTCAACGCTCGCCGCCGGGTGGCGGTTCGGCCTTGTCGCCTGCGGCGATTTCGGCGTCGATCAACTCGTCGAACATGCCTGGCGTCGAGCCTTCGGCCACGTCGCGCAGGTCATCGTTGGCGTTGATCAGACAGGCGATGGCATAGCAGACCTCCTCCGGGGTGCGGTGCTGCAGAACCAGCTCGACAAACGCAGCGATCCGCAAGTCGGTCAGCTCGTGGCCCCCAACCTGTCCGTCGTACTCCGGCGGCCTGCGTCCGGTGTGCAAGTCGTCGTTCAGCACGACTTGCCCGACCGGCAAGTCGATCACCAGCACGGTCGTCGGCTCGGAAGCTCGCCGCGCGCTCTTTTCGTCGAATCGTTGCCAAACCTCGTCCCAGCCCCAATTCAGTCCGCAGTCGTCTCGCTTGAGCTGCTGCTCCAATTCCGTCCGGCGGAGACAGTATCCCCGATCCCACTTTTCTTTCGCCGCCAGCCGTAATTGCCAAGCGATCTCGCCCAAAACGCCCGCTTGGCTCAATCGGACGTGCAGCTCCCGCTCCCGCTGCAAGCCGAACATCTGCCCAGCTTCCCCCGCCGCCAGAGTTTGCAGCTGCTCTTTGTTCAACATCAGTGTCCTCTCGGTCAATCCTAATCCCGCCGCCCGCCCAGCAGTCCGGCTCGCCACAAGTAGTATAGCAGGGTCAGCAGCGTCGAGACGGCGGCGGCGACATAGGTCATGGCGGCCGCGTTCAAGACGGCATCGATGCCGACCCGCTCTTCCGGGTACACAATCCCCGCCTCGACAACCAACCGCTTGGCTCGCGAACTGGCATTGAACTCGACGGGCAACGTCACCAGCTGGAACAGCAACACGGACCCGAACAGAATCGCCCCCAGAATGACCACGAATTGGCTGATGAACAAGCCCACCGCCATGACGATCAACCCCAGGTTGGAACCGATACTCGCCATCGGCACCAGCGCCGAACGGGCCCACAGCGGAAAATAGTGCGTCGCATGCTGGATGGCGTGTCCCGCCTCGTGCGTGGCGACGCCGATGGCTGCGACCGAGTTGCTCGAATAGACCTGCTCGGACAGCGCCAACTCCTTGGTCAGCGGGTTGTAGTGATCGCTCAAGAACCCGTGCGCGGGCACAATCCGCACGTCGTGAATGCCAGCCTGATCCAACAACACTTGGGCCGCCTGGGCACCCGTCATACCTCGGATCGACCGAACCTTCGAGTAGCGATTGAACGCCGATTTGACCATCAAGCTGGCAATGCCGGAAATGGCGAGGCCGGGCAACAGCACCAACACGATATACATCGGATCGAAAAACATCGAATTCCCTCCTTTTTCGTCAGGAAACAAGCGTCATTTTGTCAGGCTTTCTAGGGACATTCTACCGGAAGCAATTGTCGGACCATAACACGGATGCGAACCATGAGCTATTTCACTTTCTCTTGATTACGGTTATTCTGACGGACACAAGTTGAATTCCAACGAATCCTCTTTATTGAACGCCTGCTCCATGCCACACACGACTCAAACGGCTTCGCCGTCCACGAAATCGCCACAGGATCCAAATCATCCTTTCGAGATTCGATTCTCGCCACGCCTGTATCGGCTGCCTCCGTATTTGTTCGCTCGGATCAACGGATTGTTGTACCAAAAACGCCGAGCGGGCAAGGACGTGATCGATTTAGGTATGGGAAATCCCTCCGATCCGCCACAGGATATTGTGATTCAGAAACTGGCAGAAGCAGCGGCGGACCCGGACAATCATGGGTACAGCAAGTCCAACGGAATTATTAACTTGCGCCGCGAAGTGGCAAGCAAGTACTTCAAGCGTTATGGGGTTCGGCTGGATCCCGAGGGCGAAGTCATGGTGTGCCTGGGGTCGAAAGAAGGCTTCAGCCACATGTGCCTGGCATTGATGGGCGAAGGCGATACCGCCATTGTGCCTGCCCCGTATTTTCCCGTGCACACGTATGCCATCGCGCTAGCAGCCGGCAACGTGATCTCGCTGGAGGTGGCCGACAGCGAGCAATTCCTGGCGAACATCGCTTACACCTGCGAGCACCTGTATCCGGTCCCCAAGTTGCTGATCATCAACTATCCTCACAATCCGTCCACGGTCACGGTCGAGCCGGAGTTTTTTGTCGAGGTCGTCAAATTGGCGCGACGCTACGGATTCATGGTAATCAGCGACTTTGCGTATGCCGATGTCGCCTTTGATGGGTATCGTCCGCCCAGTTTTCTCGCCGCGCCGGGCGCGATCGAGGTGGGAGTCGAGTTTACGACGATGAGCAAGGGCTACAACATGGCTGGCTGGCGAGTCGGGTTCTGTTGCGGAAACTCGGAGATGATCCGCGGATTGGGCATCATCAAAGGGTATTATGATTACGGCATGTTCCAGGCCATCCAGATTGCCGCAATCGTCGCGCTTCGGCATACGGAAGCGGCGGTGGAAGCGCAATCGGTGTTGTATCAAAGTCGCCGCGATGTGCTGGTGGACGGACTGCGCCGCTTGGGCTGGGAGATGAACAGGCCCAAGGCCGGGATGTTCGTCTGGGCAAAAGTTCCCGAACCGTGGGCCAGTACGATGAGCACGATGGACTTTGCCATGATGCTGTTGGAACAGGGCGATGTGGCCGTCAGTCCCGGCAGCGGGTTTGGCGACAGCGGCGAAGGCTTTTTGCGGCTGGCCTTGGTCGAAAACGAGAACCGTTTGCGGCAAGCCGTGCGGCAGATCGGCAGATGCCTGGACCGTTCTGGTACGGACGTGAAATAGGCAGGCGTCAAACGTCGGCGAGGCGTTCGTTGGAGTCCACGCTTTGGCATGTCTGTCGGATCGAGCAGAGCCCGACGAGGCGCGCTAAAGCGTGGACTCCAACTCCGCCGGGTGCCACACTTTCCAGCAAACCGCAGCGTTCCCCTGCCGGTACCGCAGCGACGCAAGCCTGCGGCAAGGGACGATCGGAGAGGCTACGGCATGGACTGGCCCAAGAACGCTAGCGTTCTTCCAAGGCCAGTTCCGTAATGATTTTTTCGGCGCCCGGGGTCATCTTGCGAATTCGCCCGGCAATCGCCAGTTTTTCCGAGACGCTTGCTTTGGGCACGCGCCGTTTCAGGTGAGAAACCTTCTTGGCTCGTTTTCGCCGCCTGCGAAGTTCTCGCCGACGTTCACTGCAACTCATACACATTTCTCCTTATTTCCGGCAAAGTAAACCGCGTGGGGTATAGCAGGAACGGGCAGCGCCGTCAACGGTCGCTTACCAGTTCTGGCCCTGCAAAGCGTGCGCTTTGGCCATCGCGTGCTCCGCTAAATGGATGTATTCCGGATTTCGCGTCCCCGCGAATGCACGCTGGTACGTGACGCTCATCGCGGTAAAAGAAAAGGGATCGTTGGGATCCAGTTGACAGGCCCGCTCGCCGTGCTTGATCGCATTTTCGTGATCGCCGACCTTGCCGTATACCACGGCCAAGGCGTGATGCGCCAGCGTAAAATTGTCGTCGATCCCCAAAATCTCCAGGTGCTTGGCAATTGCCTCTTGGTACTTGCCGTCGTCTTTCAGCTTTTCCGCTTCGTCGTACAGGGCATGCACATCGGCCATGGCAAATCTTCTCCTTTTGATCTTGAACGGAACGTCGGAACTAGCGTACAAACCGATCTACGATCGGTAACAGAAAGAAAACAGCGATTCGGATGCTAGTGCCCCCCAAGAAAAGCGGGTTCTGGATTCCGGATCGCCGTTCGTCGGCTCTCAGTGTAGCAGAACTGCGAATGCCGTCGCAGGGGGGTGAAATCTTTCGCAACTGGCAAAATCGGTTGCATGCCTCCCCTCTATTTGGACGATCAATGTGCTTGCGCGGCGATGTCAGCGATGTATTCAAGACTCTTCAAGCGAGAACTTGCCCCGTGGCCAGCATTCATCCGACAGCAGTGGTAGACCCGCGAGCGGAAATCGCCGCGGATGTCTCGATCGGGCCGTTTTCCGTCGTGGAATCAGGCGTCGTCATCGGCGAGGGGTGTCGCGTGGCCGGCCATACGGTGATCAAAGCGGGCACGTGCCTGGGCAAAAATAATTCGGTTTCCGAAGGCGTGGTTTTGGGCGGACGTCCCCAACACCTTCGGGCCGGGGACCGGGTGGGCAGGCTGCGAATCGGGGACGGTAATTCGATCCGCGAGCATGTAACCATTCATTCCGGGCTGGGAACAGACGATTGGACGGAGATGGGCGACCAGAACTTGATTATGGTCAACGCCCACATCGCCCACGACTGTCATGTCGGCAACCACACAGTATTGACCAACAACGTGATGATCGCCGGCCATGTTTCGATCGGCGATCGGGCGTATGTCTCGGGCGCGGTTGGCATTCATCAATTCTGCCGCATCGGCCAGCTGGCGATGGTCGGCGGCCAGGCGCACCTGAACCGCGACGTGCCGCCTTTTGTGACCATCGATGGATTGAGCAGTCACGTGGTCGGTCTCAACACGATCGGCCTGCGCCGCAACGGATACCGTGAACCGGACATCCAGCAGTTGAAAGCGGCTTATCGCGTCATCTACCGCAGCGGGCTATCGTGGAACGAAGTGCTGCAGACGCTGCAGCAAGAATTCCCCACCGGGCCGGCCGCCGCGTTCCATGAATTCCTGAGCCAGGCGCGCCGCGGGATCATGCAAGAACGCCACGGACCTGGACGAGCGCCGCTTCGCCTGTTTACCGATCCGGAGACAAGCGAGGCCGCAGCCGCCGTGCGGCATGTCATCTGAGTTCGCATTCCGCCTGCTGGCATGACGCAGGATTGCGATCAACGCTCGTTCGCCTATGATATGACATGGGTATTTTACCTGTGTTGTTGTGGTCTGGGGGTTCGTAGCGTGGCGCGTGTTTTTCGAGTCTGGGGCAAAAAACGGGGAAATCGCCGCACCGGTTCCCCGTGGCTAGGGACCGTGGGCGAGGTCCTGTTCTCCAGCGCGATGTTCTTGCTGGGCGTCGTGTCGTTGACGGCCTTGATTCTGGCGCAGACGCTGAGCCATTCGCCGCCGTATCCCCCCGGACTGGGTTTTTGGGTGCTGGTCCTGGTGCTGTCGTCGTTTGTGCTGCTGGGTGGCGGTGGAGTTATCTGGACGGTTCTGCACGCCAGCGCGACGCGCGAACGGCGATCCGCATTGGTTCGCCGGGCAGCCAACCTCGACTTGCGCGGCACCACCAAGCCGTCAACCAGCGACGTGTCGCACCCCGTCTACCCCAACATCCCCAGCGACGCCAATTTGACGAACAGCCCGGGAGTGAAACTCAGTTACCGCCTGCCTGTCGTCCAGTCGCCGGCTTGGCGGCTGGTGTTCGCCTCGGTGTTCGGGCTGATCTGGAACGTCAGTGCGGCGTTCCTGATCTATTTCGCGGTCAAGAGCATCCTGAGCGCCCAGCCGGAGTGGTTCCTGGTACTGTTCATCATTCCGTTTGTGGCCGTGGGCGTGTGGGTGGTGCGAGATTTTGTACGGCAGATGCTGATCCACACCGGCATCGGTCCGACCAACCTGGAGATCTCCGGCCATCCGTTGCGTCCCAGCAGCGCGTACCAGGTTTACGTCTCGCAAGGCGGGCGGCTGACGATGCGTTCGCTGACGCTCAGTTTGGTCTGCGAAGAAGCAGCGACGAGCCAGCAGGGCACGGACCTGCGAACGGAAACCAAGCTCGTGTTCGATCGCCAGATCTTCCGCCACACCGATTTCCGGATCGATCCGGGACTGCCTTTCGAGCATCAATGCACGGTGGAAATCCCCAATCACGCCGTCCACTCGTTCCAATCTGAGCACAACGCGGTAAACTGGAAACTGGTGGTGCGCGGCGAGGCGGAATCCTGGCCGCCCTTCGAGCGCGCCTTTCCGGTCATTGTTTACCCAGCCCATGACGGTCACGAAACCCTTGATCGAACCCCTGATCGCGCTCAGAATCTGTAGTCCCTCCGGCGTGTTTCATCCCGGGGATCTGCTCCGCTGCGAGTACCAGATCGACGCCGTCCAACCGGCCGAGATCCAAGCGGTCGAGGTCTCGGTGTTATGGATCACCGAAGGCAAAGGCGACGAGGATTTGGGCGTCCATTATTTTGAACGGACCACGCCCAGCGATTCGGTCGACGGCGACTTGCGGCAACTGCACTGCCTGCAGACGCACCTGCCTCGCAGCCCCTTGACCTATAACGGTTTCCTGGTCAAGATTCGCTGGTGCGTGCGGGTGCGGCTGTTTTGGGGACGCGGCAAACAGATGCACGTCGATCGCCTATTTCAATTGACGTCACGCGATCACTAGCCTCCACAAAGGAACCACTCATGAACCGTTCTCGGCTGAGATGCGCATTGGGCTTGCTGCTGCTGGCAGGTTGCCAGGGCGATCGCACCAGTCCACCGCCGCCAGGCCCCGAAATACCGGTCGCCCAGAACGATCGCGGCGCGACCACCGTTGCCGAAGCGGACGATGCACAGGCCGTCGCCGCGTTGCAAGCTCTCCAGGCAGTGCTGAAACGCGATGCCGAGGGAGCTGTCACGGAGGTTGATTTCCGCGAGACGACGATCGACGATGCGGCGCTGACGCATCTGGCCGGGCTGCGGCGGGTGCGGTCGGTGACGCTCGCCGGCACGGGAGTGACGGACGCTGGGCTGGAGACCTTGGGCACCATCTCGACCTTGCAGGCCCTCGACCTGCGGGAATGCAAGATCACCAACGCGGGCCTTGCGCACCTGGCCGGACTGACGAACCTGCGGACCTTGCGGCTGGCCGGCAAAGACGGCGGTACCAAGGTCGACGATGAAGGCCTCGTTGCCTTGGCGAAACTGACCAAGCTGAAAGTTCTGGGACTGGATTTTCTGTGGGTCAGCGAAATGGGACTGGAAGGACTCGGCGAATTAAAGGACCTCGAAGAGTTGTATCTTGCTCAAACGCTGGTCGACGACAGCTCCTTGGCCACGCTCGCCCAGTTTCCCCGCCTCAAGAAATTGCGCATTTCAAAGACGCAGGTTACCGGCGAGGGCCTGACCCACTTGGCCAAATTGACGCAACTCGAAGAGCTGGACCTCAGCGAATGCAGCCAATTGGAGGACGACGGACTGGCGCCGCTGTCCGGCATGACGCAACTGACGCGGCTGAATCTCTGGCGGGTGCAGATCGGCGATGCGGGCGTCGCCCATCTGGCCGGCTTGACCAATCTGCAATGGCTGAACTTGGACAACACGATGTTGACCAACGCGGGTCTGGAAGCCTTGACGGGAATGAACCGGTTAACGTTCTTGCACCTCGGTTCGACCGCCGTGTCCGACGCCGGCCTGCAGCAGCTGGAGTCCCTGACGACGCTGAAGGACCTCAAAGTGACTCGCACCCCCGTTACGGCCGACGGCGTGGCGGCGCTGAAAAAGAAGCTGCCCCACACCGAGATTCAGCTGCAGTACATCGAGGGGCAATAGCGAGTGAGTTGGTGGCATGGCGCGGCGGGTTCCGTGGCAGCTGGCCTCGGTGCAAGTCTACGCGGGTCGCACCGTGCATCGCAATTCCGCTCACGAAGTGACCTGGCTACACCGAATTTCCGTCACGGACCGTCCGAACGACACACCCCCTTTACCCCATCAGGAGACTTTACCATGCGTCCGTTTTTCCTCGCTCTGTTCGCCTCGTTCTGCGGGTTCTCGACAGCGCACGCCGCGTCCGACGATGCCGCGGCGACCGGCTTGACTGCCGCAGAAACGGCGGAAGGCTTTGTTCCGCTGTTCGATGGCCGATCGCTGGACGGCTGGGTGGGACTGGGCGGCGACACCAGCAGCTACTATGTCCAGGACGGGATGCTGATCTGCAAGGCCACGGGCAAAGTCCACATCTTTACGGAAAAAGAATACAGCAACTTTGTGCTGCGGCTGCAATTGAAACTCGATCCGGGCGGCAACAACGGCCTGGGCATCCGCACGCAGATGTCTCGCGAGCCGCACATCTACGGCATGGAACTGCAGATCCTGGAGGACGACTACTATGCCGACGGCGACCCGATCAAGCTGAAGGACTACCAGCATCACGGCTCGATCTACGGCGTCGTCCCGGCCAAGACCGGTCATTTGAAACCGGCCGGGCAGTGGAACGACCAGGAGGTGATCGTGAACGGCCGGCAGGTCAAAGTCATCTTGAACGGGACGGTGATCGTCGACGCGGACTTGGACCAGGTCCAGCCGATCGACGGCCAGGACCACCCCGGCTTGAAATACGAGAAAGGCCACATCGGCTTGCACGCCCACGGCAATTACGGCGCCGAGGTCTTCTTCCGCAACATGCGGATCAAGGAACTGAAGTAGGCGGGCATCGCCTTGACAAGGTTGGCCGAACGCTGGGGCCGTGTACCCGGGGAGCAGGAACCTTCGATCCAAGAGCTGTTTTCTTATGAAGATTCGGTTTTCATGTTTTGCCTTTGGCGGGGTAGGCCGGCGCGGGATCTCGTGCCCAAGGACCGCAGGTACGTACTTGTTCCTGGTTGCCATGACTTGTGGCTTGTGCGCCAACGCACGCGCGGCGGCCGATTCGGATCCGCCGAAGCCGGCCGCGTGGACGGTCCACGAGATCCAAGGCTGGACCGTCCGCGTGGACGAGCGGTTGCTGCAGTCGCCGCACGAGGAGCTGGGCACGCGTGCCCTCCGGTTGCTCGAAGCGAAACTGGTCGACATCACGTACGTGGTGAATTCGGACCATTTGGCCAAGTTGCAGGCGGTCACGATTGTGCTGGATCTGAGCCACGGCAAGTTGCGTTCGATGCAGTACCATCCCAGTGCCGGCTGGTTGCAGGCCAATGGCTATGCGCGGGACCTGGAAAAGTGCGTGCATATCCCGGAGGCGGCCGCCTTGCCGACCTCGCGCAGCATCAACGAGCAGCCGTGGGTCATCCTGCACGAACTTGCCCACGCCTATCACGACCAGGTGCTGGGCTTCGAGGAACCGCGGATCCGCGAGGCCTACGAGCGGTTCAAAGACAGCGGCCGCGGCGAGGCGGCGTTGCGCTACGACGGCAAACGCGTCCGGCACTATGCCCTGACCGACCACAAGGAGTTCTTTGCCGAAATGACCGAGGCGTACTTTGGCCTGAACGACTTTTTCCCTTTCAACCGGGCCGAGTTGATGACCGCCGAACCGGAGATTTTTGATTTGCTGCAGGCCCTTTGGGGCCCGCTGGCCGGAGCTTGAGAAACTCGGTCAAGGAGGTGGCAAGCCGTGGGTGCGGCGGGGGCCAGGAAACAGCCGCCCGGGGTTGCGGTCATTGCCGGAAGCGGCAGGGTGTGGAAGAATACCGCCTTGGGCTGGCGTCGATACGACGGCCCACGCTTCGAGACACTGTCGAGCCCGTCGCATGTACGTTCTGGAAAACCCCGTGCTGCAGCGCGAGTTGTTGGTGAATCTCCGCATGGTGCGGGCGTTTGTGCTGCTGTTCTTCTACCAGGCCCTGTTGGCCACGCTGGTCTATTTCGCGTGGCCCCAAGACACGCGGCTCGATTTGAGTTCCAATCCCGCCGCCGCGCGCAACCTGGTCGATTTGTTCTTCATCGGCCAGTACGTGCTGGCTTCGCTGATGGCTCCCAGCTTTGCCGGCGGCGCGATTACCGGGGAAAAGGAACGGAAGACCTACGAGTTGCTGTTATCCAGTCCGTTGCGGCCCGCCGCGATTGTGGCGGGCAAGCTGATCGCTTCGCTGACGCACTTGGCCGTGCTGATTTTTTCGTCGCTGCCCATCGTGATGCTGTGCTTGCCGCTGGGCGGCGTGTCGTTCTATGAAGTCTTGGCCGCGTATCTGGGACTGATCGTGTCCGTGATCACGTTCGGCATGATCAGCATCGCCTGCAGCAGCTATTTCCACCGCACGGCGTCGGCCCTGGTCGTCTCGTACTTGTTGATCCTGCCGCTGGCGATCGGCGGCGTGCTGCTGTGGCGCTGGCTGTCGGACGTAGGTGCCTTGCGTCTGCTGCTGACGGTGACCGTCCTGCCGAGTGTCGGCGGGGCCATTTGCATCTTCCTGTTTGTCAACACCTGTACCCGCCTGCTATACCCGCCCGACGTGGGCAGCGAAGGCAAGACCGTCGTCGATTTGGAGCAGGAGGCTCGCGAGGTGGTGGGACTGGTGATCCAGCAGGACCAGTTTCCGGACAACCTGTTCGCCCCGGCCAAACGCGACTTTTTGCTGCCCGACGGGGCCAATCCGGTGTATGACAAGGAAATGCGCAACGAGATCTTCAGCCAAGGCACGCTGATGCTGCGGGTGGTGATCCAGGTCAGCATGGTGCTGGCGATTCCGCTGATGGCGTGCTGTCTGTTCATCTGGCCCCAGTACGCGCCGTGGTACGTCAGCTATGTGCTGGTGTTCAACATGCTGGTCGGTCCGGTGTTTTCCGCCGGGGCGATGACCAGCGAACGCGAGCGGCAGACGCTGGACTTGCTGCTGACGACGCCGATCACGCCCTGGCAGATCCTGTGGGGCAAGCTGATCGCCGGACTGCGCGTGTCCAGCGTGCTGACGACGTTTCTGCTGTGGCCGGTGCCGCTGGCGTGCCTGATGATTGACAGCTATTGGACGAACATTCCGGCCGTGGGCGGTTATCTGGTGATCGTGCTGTTCTGTTGCCTGACGACGGCAGTGATCGCTTTGTTTTGTTCCGTGTTGTTTCAGAAGACGTCGATCAGCCTGATGACGGCGTACCTGATCATCGTCGTGCTGTTCTGTGCGCCGTTGGCAGCGAGGTTCTTTGCCGAGGGCTTTTTTCCTGAGCACGAAGCCACGCCGTATGTGGTCCGCAGCGGCTTGACCAGCCCGTTTGCGGCCACGTTTGCCATTCCGTTGGATGTCGACATCACCACGGACGCGACGCCGCGGCCGCCCGTCGGCGACTTGGCGCTGGTGGCCGGTTTCGGTGTCTTCACCGCCGGCTTGAATCTGGCTCTGCTATCGGCCATGATTTGGCTGTTTAACGTGCGTTGGCGCGTGTCTCAGTAAACCGAGTGTCTCAGTAAACCGGTGTTTCTCCAGCAATGAACGACTCCTGTTACCACATCGACGACACCCGCGAGGTTTTCACTCCGGCGCTGATCGTGTTCCGCGAGCTTGTCGAGCAGAACTTGGAGACGATGATTCGCATCGCCGGCCGGCCGGAGCGTTTGCGGCCGCATTGCAAGACGCACAAGATGGCCGAGGTCATCGAGCTGGAATTGGCCCGGGGGATCGTCAAGCACAAATGCGCGACGCTGGCCGAAGCCGAGATGCTGGCGCGGGCCGGCGTGCGGGAAATCTTCCTGGCCTATAACCTGGTCGGGCCGAATATCCAGCGAGCCGTGCGTTTATTGCAAACGTATGGCGGCGTTCGGCTCGCAGTCACTGCGGATCACGCGCGGCCGATGGCGGCCTTGGGCGCCGCGATGCACGATTGCGGACTGTCGATCGACGTCCTGTTGGACATCGACACCGGCATGCATCGAACCGGCCTGACCGTCGGTCCCGCAGCGCGAACCCTGTACGAGCAGATTGCCGCGACGCCGGGCTTGGTGCTCGGTGGTCTGCACGTCTACGACGGTCACAACCACCAGGCCGCGGTGGCCGAACGCCGAGCGGCAGTCCACGCCGACTGGGACCGCGTTGTCGGCTTTCGCGACGAACTGGTCTCGGCCGGCTTGCCGGTGCCTCGCATCGTGGCGGGGGGAACAGGCACTTTTCCCATCTATGCGGCGATCGACGATCCCACGCTGGAACTGAGCCCCGGCACTTGCGTCTTTCACGACGCCGGGTACGCGGCCGCGTATCCCGATTTGCACTTTCAAATTGCCGTCGTGCTGTTGACGCGTGTTGTCAGCCGCCCCGGCCCGGAACGGTTGACCGTCGACCTGGGGTATAAAGCCTGCGCCTCGGATCCTCCGGCCGGCAAGCGGTTGGTGTTTCCCGAACTGCCCGATGCGCAGCAGGTATTGCAGAACGAAGAGCACTTGGTGTTGCAGACGCCACTTGCCTCGCAATTCCAGCCGGGCGACGAACTGTTCGCCATCCCCTGGCACATCTGCCCGACCACGGCGCTGCACAAACAGGTCTGCGTCGTTGTCGGCGGGCGCATCGTCGGGCGCTGGGACGTTGCCGCTCGAGATCGCCAGCTGACGATCTGACGGGGACTGCGCCGGCCTGGCATCGTCCTACGGGCCCCCGACGGTCTTCAAGATCCACGACGACCTGTACGCTTGGATGATCAACCACGAGTACGGCTCGAAGGGTTACCGGCAACGCCGTCACCCTGGGAGAGGCCGCCGGAGCGACCGCCGCCTTGGCAGCGCGGCAGCAGTGCCTGCCGCACGAAATGACGTGGGAAGATCTGGCGGCGAGCATCCTGGCGACAGACCGAACAGATGCTAGAATAGGGGCCGTTCATGACACCCTGACAAATCAGTAGCAACGGAGAAAGCGATGCCCAAAATTAACCGGTACGTAGACATCTCGACCGTGGATCGGGAAGCCAAGAAGGACTATATCGATCGCCACTCGCCGTTCGTGCAGTGTGCGGCCGTCGCCAAGGCCGGACAAAAGTTCCCCGTCACGGTGCGCGTGGGCAACGAGTACACGCATCCCGACGATCTCGACCACTATATCCGCAGCATCGCCCTGTACAACCGCGAGACGCTGCTGGCCGAGGCCAGTTTCTCCGCCGGCTCGCTCGGCGGCCAAGGCCAGAAGGCGCAGGCCGAGGTAACGTTCCAGGTCGTTCCTTCGGGCAAAAAGCTGGAGCTGACGGCCGTGTCCTACTGCACCAAGCACGGGCTCTGGGAATGCGACCCGGTCGAGGTGACGGTGGAGGAGTGAATCCCCGCCTCCGCCGAAGGAGGCTGACACCCTACTCCGCGTCCCGCTGGGCGGGACGCCGTTGGTCGAGCATTTCCGCCAGGGCGCGGGCCAGGTCGCGGCCAAAGGCGCGGGCGCTGGCAGCGGTGACTTCGACGCCCAACGCATCGGCATAGGCCAATTCCAGACTGGCGACCAGGTCGGCTCGGGGAAAGGTCTCCCGGGCCCAGGTCGCACAGGACTTGCCCTGCGTCCAGTTTCCGCCCGTGTTCCAGGCCGTGCCAAAGGGCAGACAATCCTGTTCGCGAAAGCGAATTGGTCCCGTTTGGGTTCGCGCCAGGATCGCCGCAAACTGCCGCTGCTTGTTCCAGAATTCCTCGTGGTTCGGGCCGACAAAGTACGCCCGATCGTTCCACTCGCCCCGGATCCAGGGACAGTGCATGTCCATTACCGCGACCACGCGGTCTTGCACGGCCGCTCCCCGCTTCATCACCGCGGCGATCTCCGGATACAACGGCTGGTCGTTGTAGTCCCGGTTATGGTCATGAGGCGCGCGGTTCTTGCCTGAATCGCCGTTCTCGACGCCGTCCTTGTCCAGGAACGGAACGGCGAGCACTTCCCAATTCGCCTGCCACTGCCGGCCCAGCGGGTCGTCGGCCAGCACCGCCGACAGAAAGCCCTCCAGCGCGTATGTGGCCATCGCTTCGCAGGCGTGGGACCGCGAGGTGAGCAGGACCGTACCGCGCGAGCGTTGCGGATCGAGGCAGCCGGCGCGAAGCAGTTCCACCGAGCGGCCTTGGCGGCTGCGGCACAGTTCTTCCACGGCCAGCGGCGCAGCGGGCGATTGCTGCTCCAGCCACGCGCGGAGGTGGGGCTGGCGATAGTGCGGACAGAAGGCGTACAGCACCTCGCTTGCCGCATCCGGCACACAGGCCTCGAACGACCAAGCCGGCTGGCCTTCGTGACGGAACGACTGTACCTTGTCGCCGCCCAGCCACTGCCAGGTTGCTCCGCCATCCAGACTGAACGCCGGTCCGCGTACGCCCAGCGGATTCTGCCGCGAGAAGACGATCGTGACGGGCGTTTCGGCCGGCGCTCGCAGGCGGAAACTCCAGTAGAACCACCACTGGCCTGTCTGGATGTCGCGCTGGTCCGGCGCGATCCATGCGGTCCGGCCGTCGATCCGTTGGACGACGATATTTCCACCGGGTCCCGGGTCGATCTGGATTTCGTCGGCGATTGCGATTGCCGTCGTGGCGAGCACGACCAACAGGCAACGGATTTGGCAGCAAAGGAAGGGATGCATGGAAATCTCCGTGGGGATGCAATGAGCTAAATCGTCCGCTACGAGCATGGCAGCCAATTATCCGCCAACGCCGCGTCCGACGCCAGCACCCGCGATGCCCCGCGAGGCCGTAGCGACACGTAGCGTCCCCGCAGAAATAACGCGTGCAGCCGCTCGGAGAAGACCGGCCATTTCGGAGGCGCCTATACCGTCCGCGTTACCGCGTTGGACGGCATCACGTCGCCGGAGATGCCGATGGGCACGCCGCTGTTTCCGGACTACGAATTCCGGCTGGACTTGCCCACCCAAGACAGCACACAGGACTTTGAAGTTCCCTTGGATTGGGTACCGCAGCGACTGGCGCCGGTGACAGACCACGGAGCCTGATCCCAGCGTCTGAGCGGCGCGAACGTCCATCGCCGCTGACGATGGACGCCGCCGTCCCGCTTCATCTGCACTAGAACCCGCGGGCTGCTTTCACATCGTCAAAGTCGGTCAGGTGATAACCGATGCCGACGTAGTCCAGCGTTCGGCAGAGGGATCGCAGGGCCACGCCAAAACCGTCGGGGCCGCTGAATCCGCCGAATTGTCCGCCACCTTTGAGATGCGGTTCCATGTCCAGGAAGACCCCGGGCACGCCACGCTTCTTGAGTTTCTTTTCCAGCTTGGGAATCAAATCGCGCAGATCGCGCAGGATCGCTTCGTGTCCGGTGTCGCCCTGGTCCGCGGGCACAAAGTGCTTGAGCGCTTCCTCGTCGACGTGATCGGTTTTCTTGGCCGTCTGCGGATGACGATAGTCCTTGATGTGCAGCCATCCCAAGCCGGGTTTCATGTCGCGATACTGCTGGAGACACTCGTCCGCCGAATAGCCTTGCGTCGCGATGTTGGCCCCGTCAAAGATGAGCATCAGCGCCGGATGGTCCACTTGACGATGGATTGCGGCCAGCAGACTGCCCGTCTGGCCGACGAGGTTGGCTTCCAATTCCAAGCCGAAAATCAAGTCGTTCCGATGGCAGGTCTCCGAGATCTTTCCCAGTTGGTCCACGACCTGAGGCAGATGCTCCCACGGATCGGTCCCGCGTGGATGATAAAACGAAAACCCGCGGATCAGCTTCGTTTCGAAGGCATGAGCCATCTCGCATGCCTTCTGGACGTCCTGGTCCAGGTACTTCTTAAAGGGCACGAACCGGTTGTTCGTGCCGTCCTCGACGTCCAGCAGTTTGACTTTGCCGATCGGCGAACCGATCGAGGACACGTTCAAACCGTACTCGTCCTCCAGATGTCGAACCTTGGCGATTTCGGTCTTGCTCAATTGCATCACGTTCTTGATGCCTTGCCCCGCGTCGATGAACCGAATCGTGTAGTACTGCAAGCCCACCGCCGCAAAGGCCGAAAACTGCTGCTCGGCGGTCTTGTGGTTGGCGGCTTCATCGGCGAAACCGGACAGAATCACACTGGGATTTTCGGCCATGAAAGTCGTCCTTTGCGGTGAGAGGGGGGTACGGGATCCTGCAATCGGCTATTTTGCAGCCGGCAGATAATTTTTCAAGTAGCCTGCGTCTTTTCCGCTCATGGGCAAATGATGTGGGTCATTCCGGCGGCGAGCGAGGATAAACCAGCCGGCGGCGAACCGTGGGCACGAAATCGCCGCAGCGCGTGCTTGCCAGCGTTCTCGACATTCCGATGGGGGCCGTCGTCCGGCGGCCCAACGAACTGGTAAAACCGTTACAGTCCGCAGAATCTCGCTAAAGCTCCCGGCTTAAAAATGCCGAACTGGGATGTAGTCGTTTCTGCACCCGGCAAATGTTCGGTAACGAGGCCGCCATGAAGAGCAAGCAGTACGTTTGGATCGCGATGCTAATGCTAGCTGGATTTTCAGGCTGCGCCATGTGCGACAACGCGCACGATTCGAGCTATGCCGCGTTCGGCGGCAAATGGCAACGCGATAACCCGTACAGCGGACGGGTCGCCTCGGCATTCGATCCGGCGGGTATGCAGGTGTTGGATTCGCGGACGCCGATGGAGATCATGGACGAGGACGAGGAGATCGTCGAGCCGCTGTTGGACGAAGCGGAGGAGGAATCCGCCGAATTGGAGATGCCGGGGATGTCGGCCGGCGAGCCGGACGCGACCGCAGGAGACGCCGGGGAGCCGGCGGCTGGGATTCTCGAATTGCCCGACATGTCTGAAAAGCCGGCCAAGAGCAAACCAAGTGCGGATGACAGCGGGCTGTTGCCGCCGTTGGAATTCGCGCCCTGAGGTGATCGAGGCCAGAGCGAACGCCAGGATCAGGATGGGCAAAACCATGGACAAGAATGCTGGAGTCTGTCCGCCGCGGTTTTGCTGCCTTTTTTGCCCTGCCGATCGTGTTACCGGCAATAGCACGGAGTTCGCGTCTTGGGTACACTGGTTCCCATGACAAGCCGACCAACGACCGACGTCGTTCATCTTCACCGCGACGATAATATCTGTGTGGCTGCACGGCCTTTGGAACGTGGCGTCACGATCGCGACGGGCGATCACACGATCTCGCTCTGCGGACCGGTCAAGCTGGGGCATAAGATCGCGCTGGTGGCGATTCCCCAAGGCATGCAGGTCGTCAAGTATGGCCAGGCGATCGGGGTGACAACCGAGAACGTCCAGCCGGGCGACTGGGTCCACACCCACAACTTGAGTAGCGGCGACGTGGAACTGGACTACGCCCCCGCGACGCAAATCCCGCCGGCGCCGCCGACCATTTCCGATCGCACGTTCGCCGGCTATCGCCGCGCCAATGGCCGAGCGGGCACGCGGAACTACATCGCCGTGATCTCGACCGTCAACTGTTCGGCTTCGGTTTGTAAATTCGTCGCCGAGCGGTTCGATCGGTCGCTGTTGAAGGACTATCCCAACGTGGACGGCGTGATCGCTTTGAAGCACACCAGCGGTTGTGGCATGGCGTATCGCGGGCTAGCGCACGAAATGCTGAACCGCGTTTTGGCCGGGACCGCCCAACATCCCAACATCGGCGCGTACCTGTTGATCGGCTTGGGCTGCGAGCAGGGCGAGATGGATTATTTGTTGGCCAGCCAGCGGCTGGTGCAGATCGGCGGAATTCCCGGACCGCCGGGTCAGCCGCTCGTATTTTCCATGCAGGATTTCGGGGGCACGGTCAAGACGGTCGAGGCGGCCGTGCGGGCCGTGGCCGAGTTGTTGCCGCAGGCCAACGACGTCCGCCGCGAGCCGATACCCGCCAGCGAATTGATCGTGGGCCTGGAGTGCGGCGGTTCGGACGGGAACTCGGGCGTCACGGCCAATCCGGCCGTGGGGGCCGCCGCCGATCTGATCGTGGCCTGCGGAGGCACGGCGATTCTGTCGGAGACGCCGGAAATCTGCGGCGCCGAGCACTTGCTGACGCGGCGCTCGATCTCGGGTGCGGTCGCCGACAAGTTGCTCGAACGCGTCCGCTGGTGGCGCTGGTACACGGGACTGTTCGGCGTCGAGGTTAACAACAACCCGTCGGTCGGCAACAAAGAAGGCGGCTTGACGACCATCGCGGAAAAGTCGCTGGGGGCCGTCGCCAAAGGCGGCACGACGGCGCTGGTCGACGTGTACCAGTACGCGGAACCGGTGACCGCCAAGGGCCTGGTGTTCATGGACTCGCCGGGCTACGATCCGGCCAGTACCACCGGGATGGTCGCGGGCGGGGCGAACGTCGTGTTGTTCACCACGGGCCGTGGCAGCTGCTTCGGCTGCAAGCCCACGCCCTCGCTCAAGATCGCCACCAACACGCCGATGTACCAACGGATGATCGACGACATGGACATCGACGCGGGCCAGATCCTGCTCGGGCGGAGCGTGTCGGACGTGGGCCGGGAGATCTTCGAGCAAGTGTTGGCGGTGGCCGGCGGCGAGAAGACCAAGAGCGAACGGCATGGTCTGGGCGACGAAGAATTCGTACCTTGGACGGTCGGACCGATGCTGTGACTCTCTGGAACCCCGCGGCTCACGATGCAGAATACAAAATTCGAAAGACTTCCGTCACGATACGAAACTCGATAATGTCGAGATTCGGATTTGAAGTTTTCACCCTCGGTTGTGGCAACCCCAGAGCGAGTAACCAACCCCGATGTTGGAACATCCCCCCGCCAACACGACTTTGGTCGTATTGGCGACCTACAATGAGCTGGCGAATCTGCCGGAGTTGACCGACGAGATCTTTCGGCACGCGCCGGACGTCCACGTGCTGGTGGTCGACGACAACTCGCCCGACGGCACCGGCCGCTGGTGCGACCAGCGGGCGGGCTCCGACCGCCGGTTTCACGTGCTGCACCGGCCCGGCAAGCTGGGCCTGGGGACCGCGACCATCGCCGGGATGCGTTATGCCTTGGAGCACGACTATGCTTTCGTGCTGGTCATGGACGCCGATTACAGCCACCATCCTCGCTACGTGCCGGAGCTGCGCCGCGGCATGGAGTTCGCCGCGCCCCAAGGGCCCGTAGACGTCATGATCGGTTCGCGGTACCTGCCCGGGGGAGGCATCGAGGGCTGGTCGTGGCGGCGGCGTTGGACCAGCCGCGCGGTGAACCGTTACTTTGGCTGGTGGTTGCGTCTGCCGGTCAGCGATATCAGCGGGGCATTTCGCTGTTATCGGACGTCCGTACTGCGGCGGCTCGACTTGGCTGCGGTCCGCGCCCGCGGTTACGCATTTGAGGAAGAGATCCTGTGGTGGCTGCAGCGGCATGACGCTCGATTTGCGGAAACGCCCATCGTGTTTGCCGATCGGCGGCGCGGCGTGTCAAAGGTCGATTGTCGCGAAGCGTGGTCGGCCTGTTGGAACCTGTTCGTCCTCGGGCTTCGAGGCCGGTTTTCCCGTTCCTACCCTGTCCGTAATCCCCCCGCGGAAACGCCATGATTCGTGTGCTTCAGATCATCCCGACGCTCGATCGTTGTGGGGCCGAAAAACAGCTGACCCTGTTGGCCGCGGGCCTGCCGCGGGATCGCTTTGACGTGCATGTCTGCGCCCTGACGCGTGGCGGTCCGCTGGAAGAACCGCTGCGCAAAGCCGGCATCCCGGTCACGGTCATCGGCAAGTCATGGAAGTTCGATCCGCTGGCCTACCGTCGGTTGCGACGGCTGATCGTTCGCCTGCAGCCCGATCTTGTCCACACGTGGATCTTTGCCGCCAACGCCTATGGGCGGTGGGCGGCGCGGAGCGCGGGAGTCAAGCACCTGGTGGGCGGCGAGCGCTGTGTGGATACATGGAAGCAGTGGCACGAATTGGCCATCGACAAGTACTTGGCACGGTACACCCAGCGGATCGTCACCAACAGCAGCGGGGTGCGGGACTTCTATGCGGAGCATGGGCTGCCCGCCGACAAGTTTGTGGTGATCCCCAACGGTGTCGAGCCGTGGGCGCCGCGGCCGCCAAAGTCGCGCGAGGAACTGCTTGCCGAACTGGGCCTGCCCGTCACCGCGCGGCTGATTGCCGCCGTCAATCGCCTGTGGCCGCAGAAACGCGTCAAAGACCTGATCTGGGCGGCCGATCTGCTGAAGATCGTCAATCCTGACGCGCACCTGCTGATCGTCGGCGACGGGCCTCAACGCTGGCGTTTGGAGCGATATCGCGACCAGTGCGAAATCCGGGACTGCGTGCATTTCCTGGGGCCGCGGGACGACGTGACCCGTCTGCTGCCGCACTGCGAGTGCCTGTGGCTGGGCAGCGAATACGAAGGCCAGTCGAATGCCATCCTGGAAGCCATGGCCGCCGGACTGCCGGTCATTGCAACCGACATTCCCGGCAATCGCGACCTCGTGCTGCCGGAGCAAACCGGTTATCTCGTCCCCATCGGCGACCGCGCGGCGTTCGCCCGCCGGACCAACGCCCTGCTGCAGGCTCCAGAACTTGCCCGCCGCCTGGGGGCCACCGGCCGACAACGCGTGCTGAGCGAGTTTTCCGTCGAGAAAATGGTTGCCCGGCACGCGGCGTTGTACGCAGAGATACTGGGGTAGGGCTCAGACGTACAGAATTCAAAATTGGCGGGGAAAGCGATTGCCGTTGTTCAACGTTGCGCCCGCCAATTTTGAATTCTGTACGTCTGAGCCTGGGATCTGGCTCCCGGCACGCTAGTTGTGCTGGATGAACAGAATATCGTCGTCCTGCACGACGTATTCCTTGTGTTCTTTGCGCAGCAGGTTGTGGGCTTTGATTTCCCGTTCGCTGCCCAGCCGGATCAGGTCCGCACAGGTCATGACTTCGGCGCGGATAAAACCGTGCGCCAGGTCCGTATGAATGCCGCCCGCCGCTTCGACGGCCGTACCGCCTTTGCGCACCAACCACGTGCGGACTTCCTTCTCGCCTGCCGTAAAGAACAGCATCTGGCCCGAGGCGTTCATGATGCGGCGGACCAACGCGTCGCGATCCATCGGCTCCAGTCCCATCTCGCGGCAGAATTCCTCCCGTTCGTCACCCGGCATTTTGGTCAGGCCCAATTGCAGACTTAATGAAACCGCCACCCGATCGGGGCCGGGCGGGGCCTGGGCGACGAAGCGGTTCGGATCTGGATCGTCGTCGGCCACGTTGACCACGATCAGACGCGGCTTTTCGCTGAACAGCTGGAACGAGCGGATGGCGCGGGCCTGTTCGGGAGTCAACTCCTGTTGATGCAACGGGCGTCCGGCCTCGAGCGTCGCCAACAGCGGCTCGAGCGCCGCCAGCTCCTTTTCCATTTCCTCCCGATCCGAGCGCGGCTTGCGGCTCTGATCGCGAAGCCGCTCGATCCGGCCGGCAACAATATCCAAGTCGGCCAGCAGCAGGTCGTCCTCGAACCGCGTCAAGTCGGTTTCGGCATCCGAACCGTCGAACGAGGCGACCACCAGCACCAGGCAGCCCGCTTCGCGGATCTTCGCCAATCGGGCCGCACTGCCTTCGTGCGAGCGGCTCAGGCCGGGCGTGTCAAAAACTTCCAAATTCGCGTGCGAGATCTTCTTCGGATGGTAGATCTTACACAACTCGGCGACCCGCGGATCGATGATCTGAGCCACCGCCATCTGCGTGTCGTGATGATGGGACGGGTTCGGTGCCACCCCCGTCAACCACTCGAACAGCGTACTCTTCCCCGAACCCAAATAACCCACGATGCCGATCTTCATTGGTTTCTTGTCTCCTGCCTGAAAAACTTAATCTCTAACCGCTTTGCGCACAACAGGGGGGCTGTGAAATGGGGGCCGTGAACGGGGGGCCGTGAGATGGCCCCAAGCCAAGGAACGTTGAGATGCGACATAGGCCCTTGCATTTTGTTCTGTCGCGCGCCACAAAGATCGTCATACTGGCAGTCGGCCTGTCGGCACCGGTAAAGCGTCCCTGCCGTCAAAATCGCAAAAACGGCACGCGGCAAGAATAGTGCAGAAAGGATTGACAAGCATTTCCTGGATTGGCTATCATTTCATCATCGGGGTCTTTCTTTTCGCAAAAAACGCCTCCACTCGGGAGAATTGGATCATGCTTAGGGTTCGTTGTATGGCGGTCATTGGACTTGTCTTGCTGGTGTTTGTCGTGGGTTGTTCGAGTTCATCAGGTGATCTGCCTGATTTGGCCACGGTCAGTGGGACGGTGACCCTGGGCGGACAACCGCTCAGCGGCGCTTCCGTACTGTTTGAATCCGCCAGCGGACAGGGCGCCGCCGGCACCACCAACGAAAGCGGGCGGTACGAGTTGTACTTCTCTGGTGAGACCAAGGGAGCGGAGATTGGCGTGAACAGGGTTCGCATTACGACCGTCCTGAATTTCCCCACGCCGCCCGATTACAAAGACCCGATCCCGGCGAGGTACAATGAATCTTCCGAGTTGACCGTGACGGTCCAAGCGGGAGCGAATACGCATGACTTCGCGCTTGATCCCTAATCTGCTTCGTCTTCAGTCCGTTGTCCCTTTTCTCTTTGCGAGGTGTTCTCATGAATCGTTCCGTTTGTAAGGCCCGGACTCGCCTGTCCGGTTTCACGCTCGTCGAGTTGTTGGTTGTGATCGCGATCATTGGCATCTTGGTTGCGTTGTTGCTCCCCGCCATCCAGGCAGCACGTGAAGCGGCACGGCGGACGCAATGCTCGAACAATTTGAAGCAAGTCGCGATCGGCTTGCACAACTATCACGACACGTACCAGGTTTTTCCGCCCGGATTTGTCGACTCCGATCCGGACTACACGAACGGAAAGACACAAGGTCCCCGGGAAAACACGAACGGTCTCGCTTGGTCGGCGTTGATCTTGCCGTTCATCGAAATGGCCCCGTTGCACGACGAGGTTCGCAGCCAGACGCTTGAGTTTGCGCGACACTGGGAACGTGACCTTGTCGGCACCGTCGCGGTGATTCCTGCGGCGCGAGAGGGCGTAGCCACATACAGCTGTCCTTCCGACACCATGGGACTGCTCAACACCAAGAGAGGCAGTTTCGGTAAGAATAACTACCTGGGCAATTCGGGCAATGGTGCGGCGATCGATCGTCGCGGAATCTTTTGGGTAAACTCGCGAGTATCGATGAAAGATATTACCGACGGGACCGCCAATACGGTGATGGTCATCGAGCGAACGGCGACCAGAGACAATCGCAGGCAGAATTGTGGCGAAGTTGGCGTGGCACCAGGTCTTGTTAACTGCGATTGGAACGCCGGTTTGTGGATTGGAGCGCGTTATGCGGGTAATTCGGTGGGTTGGCACCCTGGGCTCCAATCGCCCGACGTCGACAGCTATGGAGGTGGAAACGCGACCTATGTGATCAACGGCTCGAATCGGGATTGGGGTGTCTCATGGGGAAGCGCCAGCGATCATCCGGGAGGTGTACAAATGGCACTCGCCGACGGCTCGGTTCGGTTCGCTGCCGAGGCCGTCGACATGCTGACGCAACGATATCTGCGAGATCGCCAAGATGGCAACGCGATCGGCCAGTATTGATCGTGTCAAGGGCACCCGCCAGCGGCAGAGTTCGCGTCTGCCGTTGCTTCCGGGATCGCGGCTGGCAGCGGGCGCTGCGTGGCTTCGAGGAATCGCTGATGGTTCGTGAGTGTTCGCTTCGGCTGGCGTGACAGCGAGCCGCAGTAGTGAACCAGGTCGACACATTGCTGGTCCGTCAGGGTTTTGGTTGCCGGGTGGGGGCTGCCCGGCATCCCCGCCAAAATCCTCAGACAGACGGACTCGGGTTCGTGCCCGCCCTTGAAGGGATCGCGGACCAAGTCCCGAGGCCAAACCGGTAGCCCTTGCTGGTCGAACGCCGCGATTTCCGGTGTGCCGGTGCCGTCGTCGCCGTGGCAAGTCCGACAGCCGCTTTCGAGGTAGACATTTCTTCCTCTGGCAACTGCAGCCGGGTCGGCGGGACCGATGGTTGGCGCAGGCACGATGGCTCCAGGCAGACTGCGGAGATCCACAACCTGCTGGACGTCCTGTTCGTCGATCTCTTCCTCTTCTGCTTGGAGCAGTGCGACATACCAGTCACGCACGCCCGCACGGCGGATCTGAAGGACTTCTTGGGCCAACCGCTGCAGCTGGTTCTCGCTCAGCAGATCGAATGCCCGCATCGACGTCCCAGGCATGCCGCGTTTGATTACCTTCTCCAGATCCTCGCCCGTCGGGTTGCCGTTGTGCGTGCTCACAAGCCGGAAACCATCGGTGCGCAGGTCTCGCGGTCGCGGGAACTGATGGCGCGCAGCCCGACCGTCGCCGTCACCGTTGGCACCGTGACAGGCGCCGCAATACAGGGCGTACAGGTCTGCAGCAGTCGAGCCGGCATGCTCACGTCGGACGACGCCGGAACGTTCCAGTTCGATGCGGGCAGGTTGCCCGGCGGCGACCGCTACGGCGTGCGACAACCGTTCGAGTTCGTCAGCAACCTCTTTCCTGTCGGGGGCCACAGCCAGTTGGGTGAGCAACTCGGAAACCCGGGATGTGGTCGCCAGGTCGGCATCCACCTGTTCGAACAGCCGGTCGGCAACCTCAACCTCGTCCAGCAGCGCGAACGTCATCGCCGCGTCGCCCAGCAGTTCCCGTTTCTTTTGTCCGTCGGCAGCGGGTGCTTGGGCCAACCAGTGAAGCGCCTGCTGGTAGTTGCCCAACTCAAGCTCGATCGCCCCCATCTCACCCCAAAATTCCGAAAACCGGTCCGGGGATGAACGCAGCGACTCTGCCACGGCACGAGCTTCCTCCATGAGCGTCAGTTTTCGCAACACTCGGGCCAGTCCCATGACCGCCGTGGTGCTGCGCGGACAGCCCGCAGCAAAACGGACGTAGGCCGTGAGCGCCTCGGCAAGCCGATCCTGTTTTTCGAACAGCCTCGCCACGGCGGTGTGTGCCAGTTCGTGTCCCGATTGCCGGGTTACGGCATTCTCGAATTCCGTCAGCGCTCTTGCCTCGTCGCCTTGATTGAACCAGTAAACGCCTTGCAGATACGCGACGTGAGCGTCTTGCGGAAGCGCAGCAGCCCAAAAGGCGAGAATTTGCTCGGCCTGGCCGGGTTCGTTCCGCGCCAGATGACCGCGCACGCAGACCTCGATCGCGTCGTGCGGGCGCAGGTCCGCCCCGAGCGGGTTCCTCCAATAGTTCTCGGGCACCTCGTGGGCGCCCTGCCGGATCAGGCCCAGGATGCGTTCCTGCTGCCAGCGACGAGGATTCGCCCCCTTCTGCCGCGACGATTCCAACGCGGCTTCCCAGCGGCTCATCTGCCCAAGACGACGAAAACAAGCGGCCTGCATCAGTTCCGTCTGGCCGTCGTGGAACGAAAACCGTGCCGACCAACGAAGCCGTCGTTGCGCTTCGCTGATGGCACCGGCGTCGACCTGACGAACCGCCGACCAGCGGGCCCAGACAGGGACGGTCAAGACGGCAACGGGCAACGCCAGCAGGATCAGCAACGCCCCACTGACGCCAAACACGATTCGGCGTTGATGCGGCTCAGGCGAATCGCAATGACCAGAACGCACAAACCGCTCCTGACCGCTCGTGGGTCATCTCCGAAAACGTCAACGTCCGAGAACCCCTGGCATCGGATTGTAATGGCCGGATTGTAATGGTCGGCAGTTTCCGTTACAAGTACGCGGAGTTCCGGCAGGGTTCCGGCGGCCTACAACGCCAGCGGTTGTGGGTGGCCCGTTTTCGTTGGTAGCGACAGGGGCGACCGCGAGGGGTGCATGGCCACGGCAAGAAAGTGTTTTGACATGACCGCCGCGCGAAGATCCGGGCGGTCTCGATGGGCCATCTGCTTGTTAACCGCGGGTGTTGCCTGCCTGACGATCGCGTTGGTCCATTGGCGAAACGCCAACTCCGTGACTCAAGCCAACTGGCATCGGTACGCTTCTTGGCCGCCTGACTCTGCGGTGTCGGCCTCATTCGACCGAAGCTTCGTGTCGCAAGTTGAAGCGTTCTGTGGCGATTGTCACGGGATGCCCCTGGCCGAGAACTATCCGCGCGACGCCTGGCACGGCAAGGTGCGGCGGGCCTACGAGTTCTATGCCCGCTCGGGCCGGAACGACCTGCATCCTCCCCCGATTCACCGGACCGTGGCGTATTACCGTTCTCTGGCGCCGCAGCAAATCGTGTTGCCACAACCACCGGAGGCACAAACGCAACCGGGGGTCACGTTTATTCCCCAGCCCTTCGCGCTGGAGCAAGGGACGGATGTACCGCCGGGGATTGCCAATTTGCGTTGGACTGACCTGCAGCAAGACGGCCACCCTGTCCTGCTGATTTGCGACATGCAACGAGGCTACGTATCCGCCTTGGACCTGCGTGATCCGGCCCCCCGAGCTCGGATCCTGGCCCGACTGGACAATCCGTGCCACGTTGAGCCATGCGACCTGGATGGGGACGGGTTGCTCGATCTGGTGGTGGCTGATTTGGGCAGCGTTCGTGCAGGCGACCACGATCGAGGTCGTGTCGTCTGGCTGCGTCGCCGTCAGGCCCCCGGCGATTACGAAACGATCGTCCTCGCTGCGGGGCTGGGACGCGTGGCAAACATCCAAAGCGTGGATCTCGATGCCGACGGCAACCTCGACTTGATCGTCGCGGAATTCGGGTATCACAAAACGGGAAAAATCGCAGCGCTCAGGAATACCGCAGCCGCCGGCGATCGCCCGCAGTTCGAACTCGAGGTGCTGGACCCTCGACCGGGAGCCAGTCACATCCTGGTCCACGACTTGAACGCTGACGGTCGTCCGGACTTCTTGGCTTTAGTCAGTCAAGAGTACGAGTGGGTAGCAGCATTCCTCAATCAGGGCAAAGGCCAGTTCCAGCGAAGGACGATTTGGGCAGCGCCTGACCTGACTTTTGGACTGACCGGCATCCAGCGGATCGACTTGGACCAGGACGGAGACAGCGATTTCCTCTTTACGAATGGCGATACGTTCGACGATCAGTATGTAAAACCGTCTCACGGAGTCCAATGGCTCGAGAACCTGGGCAGCCAGCAATTCGCCTACCGACGACTTACCGATCTGCCAGGCGCCCACGCGGCGCAGGCGGGTGATTTCGATCTCGACGGAGATCTCGACGTGGTTGCCGTCTCCTGGCTGCATGACCAACTGTACCCGGTGAATGCCGTGTCCGGGCCGATGGCTTCGATTGTCTATCTGGAGCAGACGTCCCCTGGAACCTTCGGGCGTCACACGCTTGAGGTCGGGTTTCCGTGTCACGCCACGTTGGAAGTCGCGGACTTTGACAACGACGGCGATCTCGATTTCGCGGTGGGGTGGCAGTTGTCCCCCAAGTGGCGGGACGTGCCGCACATCTCTGTCTGGTGGAACCAGACCGTGACAAAAACGAGTCATTAGCCGCCCCGGACTACAAACGGTACGAAATCCACGACAACTTCTTCGGCGGGCGACCGCCGGGGCGCATAGCAACTTCGACGGCAAGAGCTATCGCAACCCCGAGTCGAACCAGACCTGGCTTTGGCCCCAAAACCTTTGCGAGGCGTGCTCGACCACCGTCCGGCACGCCCCGAAGGGTGCGAGAAAACGGCAAGTCTTACGTCGGTTGGACGCCACTGCCGCGGCGCCATCATGTCTTCCGTCTCAACCACCGCCCTGACCACCGCCGAGGCTAGTCGGTGCTGCTGGGATACTGCCCGCGGGCGGCTTTGTCGTAGAACGGATTTCAATCCGTTCAGTGAAGGGATCATTGCCCCAGCGAGTGCGATCCGCTCGCAAGACCTGCCAGACCTTTGTGGAGGTTGTGGACAACGCTTCGGCCACGTCGGTCTGACTCGGCCAGTGGAAGGAGGAGGGACGAGGGAGCAGGGATGGATCAGATGGAGTCGAGGGGGCTGTGAGATGGCCCCAAGCCAAGGAACGGTTCTGGTTGGGCGATCAGGATGCTGGGGCGGTCGAAGCTCGATTTGGAGTCCAGGCTTTCGCTTGTCCGGGCAGGCCCAAGCCTGGACTCCAGCCTGCGAGCGACACGGGCGCACATTGCCTCAGAATATCCTAAATCGGGTTGTGCCTGTCACGGGAATTACGCCGCTACAGTTTTACTTTTTGGTGTTTTCGCCAGTTTTCCCAACTTTTTTGCGATGAAAACCATTGCAAGGCGTTGGCGGGGTTGCTACGTTAACGGAGTGAACGTATTCGGCGTTCTAGGCGAAATATTGGGTGTCAAGCAGTTCTGCGAGAATTCCCTGTTCTAATCTCCAACGTTCTAGGAGGGTGTTCGTATGCGAGTCCAGAAGCGAATCGGTTTTACGCTTGTCGAGTTATTGGTAGTGATCGCTATCATTGGCATCCTGGTTGCTCTGCTGCCGGCCATCCAAGCGGCGCGGGAAGCGGCTCGTCGGTCGCAGTGCGGCAACAATGTCAAGCAACTTGGCATCGCGTTGCAGAACTATCACGACACGAACAACGCCTTTCCGATCGGGGCGAGGCTAGGCGCAGGCGGTGGTTGGGGGATCTCGTTCTATGTCGGGCTGTTGCCCTACACCGAGCAGCGGGATCTGTTCGACAATTGGCCGTTTGGCAGCACCGACGGGTACGCGGCGGGCAACTCTGGTCTCCGCGGTGGTCCGCCACAGTTCGTCGCCAATGGGCCGTACACCAATGTGTTGGGAGCCAGGCTGCCGACGATCCGTTGCCCTTCCAGCCCTTTGCCTGAATTCAACACGGGCAACAACGAGGTCTACATGGCGTCGTATGCCGGGATCATGGGAGCGGTGGATAACCAGGGCGTCTTTGTTGAATCTCGACAGCGCCCCTGTTGCACTTGCTGCGGAGGGCTCAATCCCAACGGGATGCAATCGGGCGGCGGCATGCTGTTGCTCAACCAATCCGCCAAGCTTCGCGACTGTACCGACGGCACGTCCAACTGCATGATTCTGGGCGAGAGTTCCGGCTGGCTGTTCGAAGGAACCAGCCAGCGGCATGGCGACCCCAGTTGGCCTCACGGCTGGCCGATGGGCACCGGCCAGGGCTATCAGATTACGGGAGGCGGCGCCAACGCCGATGCGCGACCCTTTAACCTGACTTCGATTCGGTACCCCATTGGAACCCGCAACTATCTGCTCAACGGCGTCTTTGACAACCACGGGTCGAATAACCCGTTGCAGTCGGAGCATCCCGGCGGCACCATGGTGGGGCTCGTCGATTCGAGCACCCGGTTCATGAGCAACGATACCGACCTGTTGCTGCTCAAGTTTTTGGCCACCCGGGATGACGGAAACCCTCTGGGCGAGTTCTGAGCAGTTTCCGGATTTGCGGTTCTGGCAAGGTAGGGCATCCCTTTTTCTTGGGAATCAACGAGGACATGCAATGTTGCGACGGCAAGGAGAATACGGTTTCTTTTGGATCTTCACCGCCCTGGCGGGCATGGCGTTGACGACGTTTGCCGGGTGTGGCCCCGCCGGTTACAGCGGACCGACGGGTACGGTCTCGGGAAAGGTCACGCTGGACGAACAGCCCGTCCCGTCGGGTTGTGTGGTCTCGTTCATTTCGGACGCCGGTTATGTCGCTTCCGGCAAAGTTGGAGCTGGCGGGGCATACACGTTGCTGGATGTAGACAAACCGGAGATTCCGGTGGCGACCTACAAGGTAGCCGTCTCGCCGCCCGCCGAGCAGATGTCGGGCGATGATTACGACAAGTACATGTCTGCAGAAGCAGGGGGCGATACACAGGCCGCGACGGAGGTGATTCCGGGCAGGTATGCCAGCCACGCCACTGGTGGTCTGTCGTTTGACGTCAAGCAAGGCCCAAACACGATCAACATCGAGTTGAAGAAGTAAGGATTGCCAACGGGTCCATGATGTCTCCGACGCGCCGTTGGCGAGGGTGGTTCCCAACCCGCGTCGCCGTTGCCTGCGCGGGCGTTGTCCTGGTGTGCCTGGTCGCGCTCGCCTGGCGCAGCGACCGCTGGCCTTTGGGAAACGGGGGGGCCTTCGTCGTTTCGGAGCGGTCCCTGCGCGATGCCGAAAACGCGAGGCAAGTCCCCGCACCCAACTCCGTAGCGGCGCAGGGTTCCGTTGCGTCCCCTGTCATCCAAGGCTTGCTCCAGGATGCTCTGCAGATGGCGAGCCGCTTGGTGGAACGATTTTCCGACGATGGGCGCGCCTTGGACATGGCAGCCAAGCTGCACAATCGCCTGGGCGACACCCCGCACGCGGTGAGCATCTGGGAACAGTGTCTAACGCTGGCGCCAAACCACGTGGAGGCGAGGGTCTCGCTTGGCAAAGTCCGATTCGAGGCGGGCGATTTCACCCAAGCCGAAGCGGCACTCCGCCCGG
>Ga0351964_1004_pt1 | contig 54142 bp, 55 predicted proteins | sample TotcelT113001N15_FD_205807 | JGI IMG/M metagenome (GOLD analysis project Ga0351964, IMG submission 205807) | Enriched cells from coal bed in the Powder River Basin, Montana, United States - Total cells T11 rep3 HSBNCT.T11.300.1.N15 ... | reverse complement strand
GTTGGCTCGCTGCGGTGTGAACATGGTTATTCATGATCGTACTTTATCATCGGAGCTCGAGAAAACAGTTCAAGAAGTTGAGGCTCTAGGGGTTCAGGCTTTAGGAATAGCTGCCGATTTGACTAAGCCAGATGAAATCGAAAGTATGTTCCAGAGCATCAAGCAAGTATATGGTACATTAGATATATTAGTTAATAGTGCATCGATATTCAAACCAGGTTCAATTCTAGAGTTATCTCTAAAAGACTGGCAATTGTCGCTTGATGTAGATGTAACGGCGGCGTTTTTATGTAGTCAACGAGCAGCTCATCTCATGCAATCTAGTGCAGGAAGCTGTATTATTAATATTATTGATATTAGTGCTTTAAAGCCTTGGAAAGAGTATCCAGAGCACAGTGTGGCAAAGGCAGCTCTTAAAATGCTGACAGAGGTATTAGCGGTTAGTTTAGCGCCGCATATACGAGCTAATGCTGTTGTTCCAGGTCCTGTATTGAGAGACGATAATACGAGTCCTGAAAAATGGAAAGAGATGGGAGAGCGACTTCCCTTAAAACGTACGGGTGATCCGTCTGATGTGGCACAGGCTATTGTTTTCTTGGCAACCCAGCCGTATATAACAGGTTCAACTCTGTATGTTAATGGTGGTGAGCACTTGTTATGATGAGTGCTTTGGCACTAAAAACTTTATTTTTGCCTGTGCTTGTTTTTCAGATGATCCGCTTTAAGTGTTTGATAGAGAGTGTCTTGAAGAGCTTTTTTATAATACCTATAAAAAATACGTGCTGATTCTGCTTTTTGCTTATCTACTGCTAATGGTAAAATATATGTGTGAGATTTATCCCATTTTCTACCCGATTTATGATTAGCATAACGACGAGATCTCGTAAAACCCATTTGCAAGAATTTTCTTGCCATATCCATACCAACAAAATCTTTTTGAGATCTATACTCTACAAATTTTTTATAAAGCGCACGCGCTGAACGTAAAGCTATTTCTGGTGTCTTAAAGCGCCAGAGGGGAAGTAACTCTGACTTATAGGGTTCAGCCATAAGAACGCCTTGTTCGCCTTTACCAACAGAATAAAGTTCAGGATGATTACGAAAATTTATGTTTAAATATTTTTTACTATACTCATTTGGCACAATAGCATACCCCTTGCATTGCTTATAAACGCATGATAGCCTTGAATTGTTAATTAATTAATGTTAATTATATCAAATTTATCATACTGCATGTGAAGGAGTTTTTACATGATCTCTTGTGTATCTCGTAGGGTTCTCTTGTTTTGTGTGCTCATAAGTAGTTGTTTTCTTGGGCTCAAGGCACTGCAAGAAGAGTCTCGTGTATTGCAGTGTATAGATACAATTGAAAAAGATACGTCAATAGCAGAAAAGTTACGCAATGATCCGTTAAGTGTTGATATATTAGAGATTTTTGGGGCTTATGATGCCGATAAGAGTGATAGCGAGTTCCTCGCTTTGGTTAATGATGCTCTTGCGCGGGACCCACGGATTGCTCATTGCGCTCTTGATAAACATGGTAATACTCTTATGCATATAGCAGTTTGTAGAAGCATGCTTGAGCTCGTACAAAAATTGCTTGAAGAGTATAAAGCCAATGTAAATCAAGAAAATGGCTGGTCCATGTTGCCACTGGAGATTGCTGATATTTGCGCGTATCAAATAGTGCACAAAGAAGGGGAGTCTCTTTTAAACGAACTTAAGAGAGAGTTGCTTGAGCAGGGCGAAGATGCTCAAGAGGAGACAGGCTTAGTGAGAGAAGATTCAAATTCTAGCACTGATTTAGGTGCTATTGAGTGTGTAACCTCTTTTGAAAGCGAAGAATTTATGGGCGAATTGCTTCGTAGCGGAAGTAATACTGTCAATATTCTTGAGCTCTTGGGCAAGTTTGGTTATACGATTACCAATCAGCAGTTAGAAACATGGATTCTTCGAGAAATTGAAAAGAATGCCGAGCTTAGCCACTGTCCGATAGATAGCCATGGCAATACGCTTGTGCATATTACTTCATGCCGCGAAATGGTGAAAGTAACAGAGCTCTTTTTAGCAAAATATAAAGCGGATGTTAATGCTGTAAATGGTTGGGGTTTAACTCCTATTGATATGGCTTTATTATGCAGTGCGCAAGAGCAAGCATTGCTTGATAGATTTCTTAACTCTCTTTTAGATCAACAGGAACAATTAAAAATGCCTGATCTGGATGAGCAAGCTCATAAGCTTGAGATGGAATCTGAGACGCCAAGGCTAGAAGAGAGCCAAATGAACGAGATTAACCAAACAAAAACGCATGGCTATGGACACTATGATACACTGCACGATGAATTGTAGATAGATTGTGCACAAATTATAAAAATTATTTTTATAGAAAGACCAGGTAAGTGCTAAACAAACCTGGTCTTTTTGTTTTTAGCTTTTAGCTTGTCTATAAAATAGTTAAAGTGTCAACTAAACTATTGACAGAAAACATCAGAAAAATATACAACCATACAGGACAGAGCTCCGTCAAGGGATAGGGGGAAAAGATGGGGGTGTTCTTAAGGCATGTATGTGTCAGCAGTCGTATTGGTTGTTTTTTCTATATGTTAATTGTATGTTTCTATACAGGGCATAAGGTTTACTTTTCAAGCCCCACCTATTTTTTTGTATCTGACTATCGTCTTAAGCCAGAAGCTATTACCTCTGCTAATCTTACTGTACCAGCAAAAAAAATTATTACTAAGCGTTTAAGCGTTACAAAAAAAGCTTTTATTATAAAAGCGCGTATGCCCTTGTTGTGTATTAATACTCATTTACTTTTACTCGATTCATATCGTCTTGCTCCTGCTGATTGGTATAAGCCAGAAAGCTATGCTTGTGTCAGACATCTAACGGTAGAAGAGCCTTATAAGCTTGATTGGCATACCTGGTGTACGCTCTATTATTTTGTAAATATGCTTCCCGACTGGTTTTATAATAATTATATAATGACGTGGCATAATCAAACCTGTATTAAAGCTCGTAAAAAACACGAGTCTTTAAATATTATACTTACGTTAACCGCTTTTACTATTTGCGATGAGCGAATGTATAAAGCGCTTGAGCATATTTATAGTTCACTCATAGCAGATTATGAACAGAAAACTAAACAGCAAAAAAAAGTATGTGACACTAAAGCATGGAGTATAGATGCACGGTATGATAATCGCTTGATAGTAAAATGTGTAGAGGGGGAAGGGGTAACATGAAAAAAACACATCGAGTATCCGAATCGCTTATTGTTGCCATTGATATAGGAACGACTAAGATTTGTGTGCTTGTGGCATATAAAACGCCAGATAATAATCTTGATATTGTTGGCATTGGCAAAGCACCATCTGATGGTTTGGCGCGTGGCGTAGTAGTAGATGTTGCACGAGCAGTACGTTCAATTAAAGCTGCGCTTGCCGAAGCTCAGCTTATGAGTGGCATAGCTATAGAATCAGCATATATAGGTATATCGGGAAGCCATATTCAGTCATGTAATTCTCAAGGTGTGGTTGCATTGCGCAATGGTCCTATTCGTGAGACTGATATAGCCCATGTAATAGCAGCTGCTAAAGCAGTGCCATTGCCTGAAGGGCAGCATATACTACATGTACTGCCGCAGTTTTTTATCATAGATGGTCAACATAAAGTACGTGATCCTTTAGGGATGCACGGTATACGACTAGAAGCGCAAGTGCATATTATTACAGGAGCGCTCGCTTCTGTGCAAAACTTGGTTCGCTGTTGCGAATTAGCTGGGGTTAAAGTACGTGATATCATTCTTGAGCCCTTAGCTTCGGCGGATGCTGTCTTAAGTCCTGATGAAAAAGAGCTTGGCGCTTTCATGCTCGATATTGGTGGTGGCACAGCCGATTTTGCATTTTATCAGCAAGGTACAGTGCGTCATACCTACGTGATTCCTATTGCGGGTGACTTATTTACACAAGACATTGCACTCTGTTTGCGTACAACATTGGATGATGCTGAACGCATTAAACACGAGTTTGGCTGTGCTTCTACGCGTTTTGTGCCTTCACGTGAGATGATTGAAGTTGAAATGGCGCAAGGGGGGCAGATGGGCGAAGTTTCTCAAGAAGTATTAGCTGCCATATTAGAATCTCGTGCTCAAGAATTGCTCATGCTTGTAGCACAAGAAATAGATAGCAATTACTTAGATGCTCCTGCAGGCCTTGTGCTTACTGGTGGTGGTTCGTTACTACGCGGGCTGGATATACTCGCCCAAGAGATGCTGGGTATTCCTGCGCGTGTCGGGCGACCATTTGTGTCTCAAGACTTTTCAACAGCACTTGAAAGTCCTATGTATGCAACGAGTTATGGATTATTAGTTCATGCGGCAAATAAGACAGAAAGCGAGATGTTAACGCATTTAGATGGACCTTTCGTAATACGCGTATTTTCTCGCATGAAATCTTGGGTTTTTGACTTTTTCTAATAAAAAAAGCGGCCGCCCATTGCGCGCGTGTGTAACCACATGGTAAGGTGCTACCGTATTGGCTGTGTGGTTTTAGAATAAATTAGTCTCTTGGGAGACTTGAGGAGCAGGCGATGATTTTAGAATTTGAACAGGATTATCTAACAAATCAGGACCCGGTAGCACGTGTTAAAGTTATTGGTGTGGGCGGCGCTGGCGGTAATACCGTAAACCATATGATTAGTGCTGAGTATGAAAATGTTGAGTTTATTGCGCTTAATACCGATGCGCAATCTCTTAAATTATCAAAAGCTCCTATTCGCATCCAGATTGGAGCTCGTTCTGCAAAAGGGCTTGGTGCAGGGGCCAATCCAGAGAAGGGTAAGGTAGCCGCAGAAGAAGATATTGAAAAATTAGCAGAATGCGTCAAAGGTGCCAATATAGTATTTATTACAGCAGGCCTTGGTGGAGGTACTGGTTCTGGTGCCGCGCCGGTCGTTGCTCGTATTTTGCGCGAAATGGGTATTTTATCGGTAGCAGTGGTAACTAAGCCGTTTGCTTTTGAAGGCAAGCGTCGTATGACTATAGCAAATCAAGCGCTAGAAAATCTTAAAAAAGAGGTAGACACGCTTATTGTCATACCAAATCAGCGCTTACTTGATGTTGCAGACACCAAAGTATCGCTTATTAATGCTTTTGGTATGATCAACGACGTTATTCACCAATTTGTAAAGAGCATTGCTGATATTATTTCTCGTCCAGGTCACATTAACGTGGACTTTGCTGACGTATGCACTATCATGCGCAATAGAGGCTTAGCTGTTATGGGTACGGGACGTGCCTCAGGTCCAGAAAGAGCTCAGCAGGCGGCTATGCAGGCGATATCTTCGCCATTGCTTGAAAATGCAAGCATTAAGGGTGCACGAGCTGTATTGCTTAATATTACGGGGAGCTCAGACCTAGGCCTTCACGAAGTACATAGTGCAGCTTCTATTGTGTACGATCAAGCGGAAGACGCAAATATTATTATGGGTTCAGTAGTAGATGATAGCATGGGTGACGAGGTTCAAGTAACTATTATTGCAACTGGCGTTGATCGTCTTGATCATGTGCAATCGGTTACAACTCAGGCAAGTCAGCAAGTAAATCAAATTATTACACCACTTACTGCTGCAGAAGTGAGCATGAGTTACTTACGCCCTGCGCAAAGCGCACAAGCGGTTGACGTGAGTGCTGAGTCTAAATTAGTAAGCATGGGAAGTGCAACTGCTCAAACGGCAGCAGCTCAATCTGAGCAACCATTAAGTGCAACAGAGCGCTTGCGTAGATTAGCTACCCAAGAAAAATCTCGCGATGCTGCACTTAAAGATATAGAAATACCAGCTTTCTTAAGACGTATACGGGAAAAAGAGTTATCACAAAAATAATAAAAATAGGGGGTATTTTGGTATGATGCTTGATAATTGTACATATAATAAAATTAAATTGACCCACGAGATTAGTCATATGCTGTGGTTTTTGCATAAGCACGCAGTGCAAGACGCACAAGCCGCCGGCGATGTGGGCTTCTTGCAAGCAATACAAGAGTTGGAAAGAGATTTACAGAAAAATTTAGATAGACTGCGCCAAGAAATGTGCGTGGTTAGTCAGTAAGTGGTGTAAGATTTATACTACTTAAAAAATTTGAGGGAGCCGATACAAGCTCCCTCTTTTGCTTTTTTATAATTTAAGAAATAAATAAATACTTGCCTAAAAGAATTGGCTTTCTGTCGCCGAGATCGTATTGTTTAAGTAGATTATCTATATCGAGAAAGGGATACTTAGCTTTTAAATAAGTAAAAATTTGATTATAAATTTCATGATATATGAAATAGGTTATTATTTTTCTCTTAATTGGAGTTGCGGGATCACGGAAAGATGGATCAATTCTAGGGACTATAAATTCAAAAACTATACTCATCTATGCACGTCCGTAAACTTGAGATCTCAGCTGTGCGTATAGTATTAAGTATGTCAATAATAGCTGTTATTACCTGATCGCTATATGCAGCTTGTGTTATTTGGCTAGTTGGCAAATTTGCTTTTAAGGGTACGCAAGTCAATGCTATTAAAAAAACAGTGCTGATGATAAATTTAAGTATATTTTTCATGGTATCTTATATTTTCACCTGTTTAAAAAAATCTTTATTTAGTATACATATATTGTCAACAAAGTATACTGAATAACAAAAAGTATTTACTATTGTGAATATCAATCTAAAGGTAACGAAAGTAGAAACTATGGAAAAAATAGGCTCTTGCCTGATAATCTTACTAAGCGTAGTATTCTTAGGCGCTAATCTTTCAGTTGCTACTTCTCTTGAAGCAAATCAAGAAGAGGGGTTGTCGCATAAGCTCGGTGCTATAGCCCAGGAGCTTGTGTTGCTACCTGCGCGTGTTTGTAATGCTATAGCGGTGAAAAGCTTAGCCTCGCTAATAGGGTTGATTCAAGACTTAAAACGAGCGTCTCTCTCTGATTCTGTTCAAAAACGCACATACCATGTATTAGAAAAAACGTTTCAGGAAATCTTGCCTCTTACGGCAAGCGTTAGTCCCTATTTTTATGGTAGCATAAAAGCAGCGCGCTCTTGTTATGTTAGAGAAAAATTAAGCTCAATTCCCTATCACCTACTTAAGTTAAGCTTGGCTCTCTATGTAATACATGTAGGTGATTCGTTGCTCGGTTATGCATATGAGCCGCTTGAGAACGTACACGAAGAGTCTAGGCACAATAAGCAAAATGCACAAAAATATTCATTGATACATGCAGGAAATAATAATTTTGTTTTAATCCCTATGGCTGAGCGCTAAAGCCATTCTAAATAACTCTACATGCTTATTTATGAGCGTATTATAGTTAATATAGAAATACTTCTTTACGATATCTTTGTATAGCTTTGCCAATGCATGAGGTTTGGCAATCAGAGAACAGAGTGTTTTAATAAAAAGTGTTCTGTCTTTAGGTGTTTTAACTATTCCTAAATTAATGTCATGGTAATGTGAAGAATCAGTTGTTACTAAAGGCAAGCGGGCAGCAATAAATTGCTTACTGGCAGCTGAAGAGCTCTGAGTTTCTATAGGTGCCCATAAATACCCTAGATCAGAAAGCCAAAGCCGCTCAAGTAGTATATGTTCTGTCAAAAATTCGGTAACATGAGCAACTTGTTTTCCAAGCTTGTATTTCTGTATAACGTCCTTAATTTTTTTGTTTTCAATTTCACAGCCTTTAAGATCCATATCATTAAAGCTTGTAAGAAGCTGTACGCGATGATTCGGGTTTGTTTTAAGCCAAGGTACTAAAAGCTCTAAAATAATTGAATACTCTTTCCAGGCCGCCAAAAAACCAAAAGTACTTAAAATAATATCATGTTCACTAAAACCGTATCTCTTTCGTACTTGCTTTTTGTTGAGATGCTTTACTGCATAAACAGGTGCTCCCATTTCAAGGAAATGTACTTTATCATCAAATTTAAAATAAGAAGATGTTTTGTGAAAAATAAGATGATCTGCTAAAGTGGCAAGCGTTACTAAGTCTTCACATTCTCTATGAATTGTCATAAATACGCATATATTTTCTTTTTTGAGTTGAGCTATAATCTGTGCCAAAATTTCTTTAGGGGGCATGATTCCAGGCTCGTATTGTATATTAATAATGTTGAGAGCATCTTTTTTTGCTTGTTTGATAAGCTCTTGAGCAGAAAGGTTGTGAGCATAAATAAAAGCTTTATGGCCGCCGTTTTTGAGCGCTTTTACTATGTGCTGAGTATAGATTGCAATCCCACATCGTATATCTTTTGTGCTCCAGTATCCGACACGTAATGGCTCAATTGGTATAGAAATATCTTGAGAGTCTAATCTTGAACAGAGAAAAAAGCTGAGAGCGAGTGCTAATAAAATTCTATAACCAAGCATAAGAAAAGCCCTCTAAAATAAATGTGAGATTTCTCCACTTACTAATTTTAGAGAGTTAACTATATCTAGGTATAGAGTTAGTTGGTGCTTGCTTATTAAAAAGATAAAGATTTGCAAGAGGCTCAAGGCGCTGCAAGAAAATTTTTAATCGCCGATAATCGTTGCCGATAAGTAAAGAGTAAGAAGAGATAAAACTATCTAAATAGTCTGTAGAAAGTGTGCAGTGTTCAGCATAATATTTTAAAAGTGCAAGCAATATGTCTTCTATGGGTAAAAACGATATGCTCGATGAAGCGAGTAGGTGTAAGTAGCCAGTGCTCGTAAAAAAGTAGTTAACTTCTTCTAGAGATGCGGGCCGCGCGAAAGCATGAATTTTAGGTGGATAATCAGGCAACTGGTAATAGAGAGTCCTGTCTTGATTATTACTACGAGGAGTATTAGAGCTATAAGCAAGGGTGATGCATACTGCTTGTGTTTGTAGTAATGCAAAAATTTGCGGCTGCTCGCGCTTTAATTCTTCTTCGGTTTTTTGATAAGGAAATGGCTGTCTGCCCTGATCAATAGAGCCAGTGGATATCTGGGCTACAAGGCCAAAAAGTTTTTGGTTATTACATTCAGCAACTACTAATGAACCTAGAGCAGGCATAATATCCCATTGCCAACAATGAACTTTCCACACTTGCAGAGAGCTGTCTATGATTTCCCCAAAGGGCTTGTTAGAATGCACTATATTTATCATATAAATTTCTATTAAGTAAGTATTAAAGCTAATAGTGTCAGCTAGTATACCATATTTCTAACACTTAATTTAGAGAAGTGATAGTTGTTCTGAATTGGCATTTAACTCCAGAAGGGTTTCGTTTTGCTGATCCTTTGGATTGTCAGCAAGCTTTAAGTGATCTATAAAAGTTGTTCTATGTATTATACTAGCGCCGTGTTCTAAAAGTGATTTTTTATGCTGAGGGGTCGAATATCCCTTATGCTGTCCTAAGGAATAGTGAGGAAAAGGATCAGAAAGACGGGCCATAAGATTATCTCGGGTAACTTTGGCTACTATAGAAGCCGCTGCTATAGAGCTCGATTTGCTTTCACCGTAATTAAAATAGATAATATCGCCCTGAAAAGAATTAATATAGAGGGGCATGGCGTCTACGACTACTAGGCTGGGGGCAGCTGATAGTTGAGCGCTTAACTGGGCAAAGGCGCGTTTCATGGCTTTAAGGGTTGCCTGGTAAATATTTATCTGTTCGATAATTCTATGATTAACCAGAGCTGTTGCATACCAGCTATTGGCTTTTATCCACTTATACGCCTGTAGCCGCTCTTCAGGGGAAAGCTCTTTAGAGTCCCTGATAAGCCTGTTAATACGCTGAGTGCGTAAAATAACTGCCGCAGTAACAACAGGGCCTGCTAGACATCCCCGTCCTACTTCATCTATTCCACAGATTAGCTGGTCATTATCCCAAGCTAGGCGTTCATAAAAATTTTTCTTAAAGTCAGGTTGTCGACGGATAGTGGTCATCTCTTATGTTTTTCCATTTGACAAGAATTACTGTTAGAGTAGACTAATAATTACGCAGTAATACCATATTATCATACTTTGTAAGAACGTACAAAAGGAGTTTACCATGTCAGCATCTTCGCCGACTGCTCTACGTGTAAAAGAGCTTTTGCGTGAAAAAGGTTGGACAACCAAAATTCTAGCAGAAAAGACTGGAATGTCCGAAAGCTACTTGACACATATAAAAAATGGAACGCGCCGCTGGAATGAAGATTCCCTGCGCAAGTTAGCTAATGCCTTTGAAATAAGCCCTATTGAGCTCTTTGCTCAGCATCGTCAAAGAACTGATCAAGTAACCAGCAACGTAAAAATGCCTGAAAAGAGCGATGTACAGTTACAAGTACAAATAGTACCAGTGACTGGTGATATACCATCACACCCATCCCCTTATAATAATCAGCTTATGCAGATTACTACTGGTTGTAAAGACATGTTCGTGTCCCTTCTTAACAGAACTGACCCTGGCATGTTTGCGTTATTGCTTAACAATAACATGTTGGCTCCAACTTTTGAAAAAGGCGATTTGTTAATTGTCTCCCCAGAAGTATGGACCCGTTCAGGTGATATCGCTGCTGTAGAATATGGCAACGATACTCCAGTAAAGGGTGTTATGAAAGTTACCTTTACTGATGAGTTTGTAGTTCTTGAGTCGGTTAATTACAAACAAGCGCCTATTGCTCTTGTTCGTGGTAAAGATCACTTTAGAATTATTGGTCGCGTTATTGAGCGTCACCAAGGATTTGTCGAGTAGAGCTTATTTTAGCAAAAGCCGAACATAAAAAAATGCTTGAAAGTCGATTATTATACTAAAACTTATAATAATCGACTCATAAGCTACTAAATATAACGGGGTACGGCGCCGTTATATAGTGTTATAGAACACTGCCGATTAGTAGAGGAAACACAATGAGCTCTGTACTACGTTACGAAGCACTTATTTTGACCGTTCCTGAGCTTACCGCGGATGAAGCAAGCCGCTTAGAGTCTCAGTTCGAGCAAACACTTACCCAGCACAAGGCGAATCCTATTTCGTTTGAGCGTTGGGGCAAATATCACCTTGCGTATCCTGTACGCAATAACGATTACGGCGTATACTTCTTATCAAGATTTGAAGTAACTAATAAAGATGGATTGCAAACATTACTCAATGATTTGCACACGCTCTTTGCAGTTAAAAATACTGAGCTTGTTATGCGCCATGTAATCTGTCGTCTTGATGCAAACGCTTCCCTTTCTTATAATCGTCCAGATTCTCTTGAAGAAGCTCCTGCACGTGATGTGGATACGTTCTTGAAAGAGAACAAAATGACTGGTATTGGTGGACGGGGTGATAGATTCCGTTCAGGCCGCGATGGCCGTCGTAGAGATGATGATCAATACGAAGAAGCGGCGATAATGGAAGAAGTTGATCAAGATCAAGAGGAGGCATAACTATGGCTCGTAAAGCAAAACTCAAAGTAAGCACGCGTTTACTTCGTAAAAAAGCACGCCGCAGTTCGTTCTCAACAGGTAAGCAATGCCGCTTCTGCAGCAGTGATGCGCAAGAAGCAACGCTTGATTACAAGAACGGTTCTATGCTTCGTGGTTTTATTACTGAACGTTGCAAGATTTTGCCATCACGCATTTCTGGCAATTGCGCTCGTCATCAACGTGCGTTAGCTACAGAGATTAAAAAGGCTCGTATCATGGCACTCTTGCCATTTACCTCTAGCCACACACTCTAAGCTATAAGCTTATTGTACTTTTGTGCGATAAAATTAAAGCCGGTGATTAATTTCACCGGCTTTTTTATTTCTTTAGTCTAAAAGCATTTCATTAACTTGTTAACATCTTTACGCTTCCCTTGGTTCTTCGCTTTCTAAAGGATCGGGTATTATTTCAAGCAGATTTTCTTCTTTGTACACATCATTATCTTCCTCATCCACCTCCCCGGTCTTGCCAAGATATTTAGGAGATGGAAACGCTAATTTAAACTTTATAATTTCTTCAGGTGATAAGACATCCCAAGGAATTATTTCCCACTCGTCTCTTCCAGTACCCCACTTTCTCCACTATTTGAGCTAGTACTGCAGAAGAAATGCCTTAAGCCGAATAAGATGCCTGGTATTAGGCGAGGCAATAGGTTCTGTTTGGTTTGCCCGTTGTAGAGATGATGGTCAATCCAAAGAAGAGGTTATACTAAAAGTGCGTTAGCTCAAGAGATAAAAAAGGCTCATATCAAGTCACTCTTGCCATTTGCTTTCAGTCATACGCTTTAAGCTAAAGGCTTAGTAGTTTTCTGCTTGTTCTCTAATAAGATTTGCTAAAAACTCTATATGTGGTCCTGATTTTCTTAAGAATCGATTAAAAGAAGCTTCGGGTATATAAAGGATTTCGCCTAGATTGCCAAATAATGTAAATAAGAGTTGATAATCTTCGACGTTGAGCCCTTGTCGTGTATCATCAATAATAATCACAGTAGTAGTATCGGGATACAGGCTTTTTTTAGCAGTGTTTGGGTTTGCTATTGCCGCTCTTATGTCACTGCGTTTAACAATAGTAATTTGGCTGGAAGTTTGAGTTGGTGTAAGTTCGGGTAAAATTGGTCTGAAAGTGGTAGGGGCACCTGTGTAAGAAATGGTTTCCTCGCTGCCTATCAAATATGCAGAAAACAAAGTAACTGTTAAAACCAAAAGCTGTCTTAATATTCTATAATTTTTAGTCATTTTTCTAGCCTCATATTATTGCTTTATTAGCTTTAGAATACTAGAATTTATCTGTAATTGTAAATAATTTTATATTTGAATGATTGTCTGATTATGCTTTTCTTTTAGATTAAGCTGAATTTATAGCCATCTTCTGGGATTTTTCAAAAGGAGCTGCTAGAAGAAAAATTGTTATTATTTTGTGTCATTGCGCTTAACGTAGAGTATATTAATTCCTTCTACGGATGACCCTCCTGCCCCTGGAATAGTCATATGCAAAAATTCAAAAAGCTCTTTTGTTGCGCAGCCTTTCTGAGAATTTCTTCTGTGGTCTGGCCTGCTTTTGCAGTAACTACGTATTCAATCTGGCTAAATTGTCCTGCTAGTGCTTTCGTAGCCTCAACGGTCATGTCTAAACCGTCTAGGTAAAGTGTAGTAATAGCGGGGTAATAATCTGCTAAAAGCTCAATTTGTTCTTGAGTTAGCCCTAAATCAGTGTTTTGTGATCTTACTATAATAAGTTCTTGCAAGCTAGAATCAGGAATAAGAGCCTCTTGATTTATAGCATCTAGAGATAATCTTAGAACTTTTTGAGAAATAGATGGCGAACTTGTAGCTGTATTTTGTGTAAGCGAAGGCAAGCTAAAAGAGGGGTTGCCAAAGGTGCCTAAAAAGCTAAACCCTGCTTTATCTCCCATACCAAAAATAGATATAGAAGTAAAAAAGCTTAGCAATAACAAAATACTTTGCATGTTTTTCCTTTATGACGCAGGTCTGGGTGTGCCGGGAGCTTGGAGTATACGATCAAGGTCGTTTTGCGGTGTCGATATCGTGATATCCGGTTCTTCAAAAACAATCTGGGGATTTCTAAGCAAATTTAAAGAACCTGCCGAAGATTGAATTGTGCTAGAATAAGAGTCTTCTTGGATTGAGCCAAGCAAGTTTACAGAACTAGTCGATGGTGAAATTATAGTAAAATGAGGAATGTTTTGATGTGACTCAGTTCGTGCTCTCTTGAATACAGGCAGCTTTAGAGGTAAAAATCCATATAGTATTAAAATTAGCAAATGTTTCATAGAGTCCTTCCCCCTTTATTGTTGTGAGCATAACACAAAATACAAATATCGGGGGATTTTAAGCAAGAATTTCAAGCTTTTTTCTGTTGAGCTTTCACGCTCGCTAAATCTTGGATATAGTTTTTACTTTGTGTGTAGTCGAGAGCTTCTTCAAGTAGAGACAACAATTTTGCTGCTCTAAAAGCTCGTGGCTTAATCAACATGACTCAATAACGCTTGACTGCTCTACATGTGATTGTGCAGTTGTTTGGTTATGGTTATTGTGGTACAAAGCTTTGCAAGCTGGCTATCATACGCATAAGTTCTTCTGTCTGTTTTATGCGCTTGGTAGCAATGACTAACTGCTTAACTTGTTTAAAAATACCCGCTATTCTATTTGCTTCCAAGGCATACTCTTGTCCAAATCCGTCAAAAAAAAGCGACGTGATATTAGGATAATATTCTACTAAAAGATTTATTTGCTCTTGGGTTAATTGCTCATTAGAACTCCATTCTCTCGTTAGACTTAAATGCTTTAGTTCATGATTAATAACAAGATTTCCCTGTTGTATAGCCTCTATGCGTAAGCTTAATGTAGATGTATCAAATGATTGGGTGTAAGCTGCGCTGTTATTATTAGCTTGCCGAACATCAGTACTTATTAATAGCGGTACTCTCAATGTAGCAGAATTATTTGCCGTATCCCAAAAATTGATTTCTGGCCCGCTTTGTGTCTTTAACGTTAAGTGAGTAATAAAACTAAGCGTTAACACTATGGCTGTTTTCATGTTTTGTTTTCTTTCTTTTGCTACTTAATGTGTTTCTTGGAATAGAATTTTTTTATCTTTTAACGCGACGCTCACTTTTAAGAAATGGACTGTCAATCCCATAAGTTTCAGCTAAAGGAAATTTTCTTGCTATTTCTTCTGCCTGTGCGAAAGTAAGCTTTTCTGCTGCGGCTGTGGTAAAAATAATCTGCCTTATATTGGGATAAAGCGTTGCGAGAACTGATGCCCATTCTGTAGTAGGAGTAGCATCTGTTCTTGTTGTTATAATAAGTTGTTGGATAAGTGGGTCAGGTGCTCCCCATTGCGTTCTATCTTCTATAATTACTGTTCTTTGAAATTGGCGTTTCCATACAGGCGAGCACGCGTAGTATCTTAAAACACCAAACCCATCAACAGGCATATATTTGTCCATGCTTAAAAGTATAGAAGTCGTTAAGCTTAACAATAGAAATAATGTGTATTTCATAGCTCATCTTTGTTTAATTACTTTAGTTTAATCCACTTCTTCAATCGGTTCAAAATCCAAATCAAATCTTTGTTGGAGTTCTTCCCCTGGTGTTGAAATAGCCGAAACAGTTCTATCTGAGTGATACTCTAGACCATTACTGTTGTTGATAGGCAATTCTTGTGTAGCTGCGTTGGCTGATACTTGCTGAACATCATGATCCCTATGTGATTCACTGTTATAGACAAGAGGAACGTTCTGCCTGGCTTCCTCAGGTAGCAATGGCTCTGATTCTCTAAATGGTGGTGTAAATACTTCATTAGATAGAAAGGTGTTGTAGTCTAAAGAGGCCATAAAACTAGCATACTCCTCTAGCGATAATGCTTGATTGCTTAAGGGTATGTCTGAGTGTTCGCTAATAGCACTGCTTCTCTCAGACGATTGCTCTAGTGCCCTTGAGCAATTTTGTAATAAATTGGTTCCCGCTACTGGCCCTGCTGATCTACGGCGACGTTCTGCGACCTCGCTTGAGAATAATGTAGATATGTTAGCGTGTGGTGGTGATTGAGGAGGGGTATTTTGATGATTTATGCCAGTGGCATATGAGCTATACGTAAGCCAAGAATCATTTTGACGCATATCTCCATTTGAGCTTGAGGTAGTTAAGCTGGGATAAGATTCCTGGTCGAAAGATAAGCAGTTGTCTCTAGGGTCTTGCGTGATGGATATTGATCGTAAAGCTTGGCTTAAATTTTCAGTTTGCTGTTGTTGCTGAATTCTGTATTCTGTCAGGCGCTGCTCTACTATATCTTGTCCATTATCTTGCCTGTTGAGCAAACGCCAGCTAAGCTCACTTGGGTTTTTTAGTGATGAAATGCCTAGTTTTGTGTGAGTGCTCTCGATTATCTTAATACTTTTGAGAGCATGAAAATGACTTAGAAACTCTTGCTTCTGATCTGCTAATAACTCGAGGTTTATAAGCTTGATATGTTCAACGTCTTGAAAACGCTGTATAACTTCTCTCATTAATTCAGGAGTAAATGTTTGCGCGCTAGAACGAGTTATAAAAATCGTTCGAACAGACGCTGTGTTTATTTTAGAGAGATCTCCTGTTGCTATTTGCTCTAATGTTATTGTAAGTGGACTTTGGGGGTAAACTTGTTCTAAGCTTCGTCTTAGAGTGTCAGTGTCCAAATATACGCCTCCTATTAGCGGATAGTCAGAGAGTTTATCTGTGCCCGATAACGTTGTGGTTGCGATAGCAAGTAAAAGTATTAAGTTTTTGTTCATGAATTTCCGTGATAATTTATTTTTAGTTCGAGCGTAAGTTAATCAAATCTTGCGAATAATGTTGACTACATATGTAGCTTACTGCTTCTTCAATCAGAGAAAAACCATAGACAGGAAAATTGTCCGGATTTAAACCACTATCATTCGCAAACTCCATATAGCTTTTTTCTATTGCACGCGGAGTAACGGTATTAAGTAGATGTTTTGGCGCAAGTTTTAAGAGTTCAAAGCCATAAAATATTTGAGTGGTTGTTTTGGCAAGTGAAAAATGTGCTCTTTCAGTAGAAGTTGGCTCATGATCTAGATAAAATTTAAGCAAAAGCATTTCTTCTTTAGAAGTTCTGCAGTTAAAGATTGCTATAGCCGCTAAATCCCAATAAGGATCGGCCATTCCACCCCAGGTATAATCAACAGCAAAAAATTGCCCTTTGCTGAAAATAATATTACGTGGATGGAGGTCTCCATGGCATGGTGCTAAATGAGCATCATGCTGTAACGCATCGAATATATCTTTTTTTACCTGGGAAATTAGTGCCAAATTTATATATTCAAGATTGAGTGCTGAAACTTCTTTTATAGACTCATCAAATTCAAATGACCTATCAAAGCCTTTAGGAATTTCTGGGCCGGTATGAATTCGTTTTAGTAAGTCAGCAAGTGCCTTAAATAGCTTTTCATTTTCTGGTAAGACTTCAGGTTTTAAGTATTCCATAACAGAGATACAGCTGCGTTCATCGGTAAAAAATAATTTAGGGCCGTAGTCAGAGTTTGATGCAACTATTTGACATGCTAGGTCTTGCGGAAAGTATTCTGCCCACTGCATGTTCCAAAAACGAACTACGTACGTTTGCTCTAATGTTTTTACTTTAAACAACATTGAACCGGAAAGACCTCCCGAGAGCAATTCTGCCGTAATAGGGCCTTCAGCTTTTAGATTCTTGTGTATAATATCAATTACATCTCGCTCGCTATACGCATAAACCATAGTCGTTAACCCTGCTAATACATACATAATTAACTTAATTAACAAGGTCTCCCCTCATTGGGTGTATAAGATACTGTTGATTGTTTTGTCGTATTATATTCTTGAGATGTGCTTGGGCAATTTTCTTGAAGTTCGCCTAAAAAGCTTTGTACTTCGCTTGTAAGCTGGGTAAGCGATTCTCCAAATGAATCAGTAGATCGCGTGGGATGAGTATCGCTATCTACATATATACCACCCTGGTTGTTTATAGGCGATGTGGGATGAGGGTATTGTATTGCTGCATCTAAAGCACGTGAAGATGATCGAACATCGCTAGCTCCACCACGCATGATAAGTAGCGGATTTAGTATGAGTGCAAAATTGTTTGTGTGTATGGCTATGTTTAATAGCAAGTAGTTATTAACGGTTTCTAAAAAAAGGCTTAATTGCTCTTGCGTAGTTTGTGTTGACTCAAGCACTTGAGTAAGCTCGGTCCATGCTTCGCTTAAGGCTGGATTGTTTGGGGTAATTGTGATAAAGCGGGGGTTGAAATTAATGAGCTTATGAAAGTGGCTAGCAAACTCTTGCGCTTCATGCTCTGTTAACGGAACATTAATTAATTCTAAGTTTCTTACATGGGGATAAAACGCTATAATACGTGCTTGTTGCTCACGGGTAAATTGTTGATTTTCGTGGGTGTTTATTATTGTTAAAGTTGCAGGGTTAGCAATAAGAGGTCTTGTAAGTATGCTATGCATAGAAATAATAAAATGTGTATTGAAATATTCTTGCTGATAGTATGATGTTGTCATGCTGTCATGACTATCGCCAAACCCTCTCATCGGATTACGCTGATCGTGTTGTTGATTAAAAAAGGGAAGGGGTCCTGGGTTTCCCCATGCTTGCTCATCTTCAGAAAGTTCTTCTAGGTCTGTATTGGAAAGAATTTCCATACTTAGTAGAGGCGTTCCAATAAAAAGCAGAGCAGGTAGTATAATTTTTTTGAAAGCTAGAGTATTCATGTGTTCCTGTAAATTGTCTTAAATTCTTTGTTTTTGCGGTGATAATTAAACCAAAAATTCAATGTAAATAAGTATGCAAAAAAGATACTTTCCTGTCTAGATTGGTTGTTGCTTGCGGCGTAGTAATGTAACATTGACTGATTTTTCTTGCCTGCGGTAAGTACATACGAGTGGTAATCGATTTGTAAATGAATTCGTAAAAGAAGAGAAAGTTTTATGAATGTGCGTATTTTTTATATATGGCTTTGCATGCTTTTGGCAAATGCGAGTATTATTTGTGATAAAGGGGTAGTGCGCTGTTTTAATGGGTATACCCGTATTGATTGTGCGTTAAAGCCTATTTTGCGTGCATCGCGGCAAGATCGCACGAGAAGTAATCACAAGCATTCTACTCGTCCCCATATACCTATAAAACGGCGCTAGTAATAACTGGAGCGGCTACGTTGCAGTTACCAATAGTAATAAGCCTGTAAAAGAAACCGTTTCTCATGTTGCCGGCTTCGTCGATTGTGCCTAAATTATCAGCCTCTACCGGGCATACCTATTGTTCTATATGGGTTGGCATTGATGGCTACGGCAGCAACTCAGTCGAGCAGCTTGGAACGGAGCATGACTGGGCACAATGGTCGTCAGGAAAGCTATGCATGGTTTGAGATGTATCCTGATTATTCATATGAGATAAGTTAGTAAAAATACCCATAAGTATGCTCTTGTAATTGCGAACAGCTAGCTATAATTTTACCAGAGATTTAGCTGAGTACGAACTTTGTTCACGATATCCGCGGCTTGGTCTGCCGTTATATCTAAATCTGTCATCAAGTTTCTTAAAATTTCGTGTTCGCGCAGCATTCTTTGTTCTGTAAGGTGCTGGTTGGCGTTTCTGAAAACATTAGTGTTGGGCAAATAAGCAATACGTATCAAATTAGGCAAGCCTTTAGCAAACGCGACAGAGGCTAATTCTTTGGGTGACATTCCTACGCCAATGTCATCCACTATAACCAAATATACCGGTGTCGTAATCATCGGAAGCGTAATATTACCACCACCGGATTGAAGTGCTCTCCGTAGAGTGCTTAATATCAATATTTTTATGGTCGCTGGAGCGGTTTGCTGAGTAGAACCAGACCTTGGAGTAACTTCTAGCCTTGGCAATAGAGGTCTAGTATAAGAAGAAAATTGGTGAGGCAAGCCAGATTCGCCTTTTTCTCCCATCCCGCAAACACTGTTTTCGAAAAATATGCTTGTTGTTATAACTATTAAAAATAAGAACAATTGTTTTTGCATAATTAGCTTTCAATTAATTTTCTTAATCTGTTTGACCATAGCTATTTAACTGTCGGCCCTTTATAACTTAGGTTATGAAAATGACTCGCAAACTCTTGAGCTTGTGCTGGGGTTAAATTTAAGCCAGTTAGCGTAAGCTCTTTAATATTTGGATATAAATGTACCAGTGAACGTAAGAGATCAGCCCGAACCGGATAATCTTTGTTTTCACGGGTTACCTCAAGATGGGTAAGATATTTAGGGTCTGGGAACTTTGCCTGCTCTATTTGCTCAAGCGTTATCTTAGTTGAGGGTGTTGGTTTGGGCTTAAAGTAGGCATTGAGTAAATCTTCGTAATCTGTAAAATCGTAAAGGTCTTCATCTAAGTTTGGGTTATAGTACGCATGCTCTTCACCCTGCTCTTCTTCATCATAGCCAGAAACCTCCCAATCGCTTGACGTCCTAGGGGTGCTTATAAGCGTAAAAGCGTAAAAGGAAGTACTTGCTATAATAAAAAGCTTAAAAAACTTGTTTTTCATGACTATTCTCCTGAACTTTCTGAATTTTTATTAAATAAAATCTATAAATATCTATAGTTTAAGTGTAGATATTTATTATTCAGATTGTCAACAAATTAAAGATTGGGGGTGGTAAAAAGAGCGTTTATTTACCCTTCGAAGCATTCATAGCGTTTAAAGCAAAGGGTATAATAGTCTCTTCGGCAGACTTTAAATAAGCAGGGAGAGGGTTTGTTAGCCTCGTACGCCTAAGTGCTAGGGGTTTTGCATTCTAAAAAGAAAGCTTGATAGTTAGTTCATCCATAAGTTTTATGCACAGAGAGCAACTGGACAAGATAACTAATCGATGGTATAGTAGAAATAAACCCAGATTTATCTTTTCTATTATAAAAAATATAATAATTGTACTCGAGAGAGATTTCCCGTATGAATTCACTACGACAACGACCTAATTTACGCAATGTTGCTATTATTGCCCACGTAGACCATGGTAAAACTACCCTTGTTGATAAATTACTTCGCCAGTCGGGCACTATCAGTGCTGAATCTGGTGATCGTGTAATGGACAGTAACCAGCTAGAGCGTGAACGCGGTATCACCATTTTGGCTAAAAATACCGGTATTACCTATAGTGATTATACTATTAATATTGTAGACACCCCTGGTCACAGTGACTTTGGTGGTGAGGTAGAGCGTACATTACAGATGGTTGAGGGTTTCTTGCTCTTGGTCGATGCTGCTGAAGGCGTATTGCCTGGAACACGTTTTGTGCTCCATAAAGCATTGCAACTTAACTTAAAGCCAGTTGTATTCATAAACAAAATTGACCGTAAAGATGCTGATTTAGAACGTACTGTAGCACAGGTGCATGATCTTTTCTTGGATCTTGCTATAAGTGACGATCAGCTTAACTTTCCAATCTTATACGGCTCTTCACGTTTTGGCTTTGCAACAACAGACCCTAATGTTCAGTCTGATACGCTTACGCCATTGTTTGATGCGATAATTAACCATATTCCTGGACCTACAGAGAAGAACGATAAGTTGCAAATATTGGTAACTAATCTGGATTACTCTGAGTTCTTAGGTACTATTGCAGTAGGTCGTGTATTTAGCGGCAGCCTGAAGGTTGGACAGCAGTTTATTTGCTGCAAGGACGAGTACGTAAGCAAGCCTATGAAGGCTACTAAGTTGTATACGTTCGTAGGTCTTGGCAAAGTAGAGCAACCTGAAATTTCATTTGGTGATATTGTAGCGGTAACAGGCTTTAATGAGCCGGTTACTATCGGTACAACATTGTGTGAGGTGGGTAGCCCGCTACCATACTCATATGTAAAAGTTGACGAGCCGACCATGTCTATTTACATGTCGGTTAACGATTCGCCGTTTAATGGTCAAGACGGCAAGTTGCTTACTTCGCGCCAAATTCGTGAGCGTTTGGAGAAAGAGCTTAAAATTAACGTTGCTCTTCGTGTAGAGCCTACGGAGTCTCCTGAAATATTTAAAGTTTCTGGTCGTGGCCAATTACACTTGAGTATTTTAATAGAAAACATGCGTCGTGAAGGCTTTGAGCTTCAAGTTTCTGCACCTGAAGTAATTTATAAGACTATTAATGGCACAAAGCATGAGCCTATTGAGAACTTAGTTATCGATATTCCTGAAGAATATCAGGGTATTGTGATGGAATCTCTCGGTCGCAAAAAAGCGGACATGAAAAATATTGCCCACTACGGTAACGCTCGTGTGCGTATGGAATTTGAGATACCATCCCGTGGCTTGCTTGGTTTCAGAAGTCAGTTTTTGACTGATACACGTGGTAACGGTATCGCAACGTTTAATTATGCGGGCTATCAACCATACAAAGGCGATATAGCATTACGCTTAAAAGGCGCTCTTGTTTCTATGGAAATAGGAACCGTAACGCTCTATTCTCTTGAAACGCTTCAACAACGAGGAACACTCTTTGTAAGGCCAGGTGATAAAGCATACGAAGGTATGATTATTGGTGAACACAGCCGTGAGGGTGATTTAGATGTTAACCCTTGTAAGACTAAAAAGCTTACTAACATGCGTGCTGCAGGAAACGATGATCTTGTTCGCTTAGAACCACCACGCGAAATGGATCTAGAAACGTGTATGGAATGGCTGATGCCGGATGAACTTATCGAAGTAACACCGCTGCATATTCGCTTGCGTAAGAAAGTATTACGCGCTTCGTTAAGAAAATAATATAATTTATTTTATAAATAATAACCCCTGTCTTAAAAAGCAGGGGTTATTATTTTGCTTGAGAAATAGGTGTTGGTTTTTCAAAACTTTGAATCACAAATCTCTCTTTTAATGCTGGATTAATTTGAGCTATTTGAGTCATGGTAAATGTGTTTTCTTTAAGGTCATCTGAGCACGATCTTTCTACAAGTGTGTATTTTTTATAAAAAATATCTTGCTTACTTTCTTTATCTTCCAGATAAATATCAAAATGCTTTTTTATACAATATTTATGAAACGTCTCGTGGGGCTTAAGAGCGAAAACTTTTGTTTGGCCTGCGGGGATCGCTATCGATTCACTTTGATCTGCAACTAACACAATAGCTTTATCGGTGTCGTTAGTGACTTTCCACTCTGCATGAACTTTAACACCTAAAAAGCTTAGTGTGCTCAGAAGAATATAAGCTATTTTGAGAGAACTAAGTGAACTTGTACATCGCACGATACTTTCCCTTCTTGATAACTCGGGTTTTATTTTTATGGTTGACAAAAAATAACTATAAAAAAAATAACGCATTGTTTGCAAGAGTTTTTTAAGAAATGTGCTGCCAAACGTACTAAAAATCGAGGGGAGCGCGATTTTCTGCTCCCCTAAGGTATGTCGTTTTTATCTCTTAAAGAAACAGTTCGTGAGCTGTTAGTTATTAAGAGGTGCGTTGTAATGTTTGTTGTCTTGATGGCGCCAGTACAGTACAACTAAAACGCCTATGCTAATAAGCGCTGCAAAAAAGCACCATACAGAGATAAAATTAGTTTTCCATATACTATACGCTGCTATAAATGACGCGACAGCTAAAAACCCAAACAGACTGGCGCCGCGCATAAGCACAATAAAAAATGGTACTATGGTAGTAACTGTATATAAGAATATAAGCGGCTCTACATACCCAGCTGGACGCATAACATCATAATAAATTGAATTATTTACGATGCTTGCTTGTGCCCCATGCTTGACTAAGAGCCAACCAAGAAAAAGAGAAAGACCAACACCTAACAGGCTAATTCCTTGAAGTAAGCTTTTTCGCTTACGTGTTCGCTCCATGAGAGATACTGAGAATGGTATCCAAAAAGGCCAGACTATAAAAGCAAACGTTAAAAATGTGTAAACCCCTATAAGAGTGAGCATTTTTTGGGAAGGGTTGTTTACTGTCAACCAAACTACACCCTCAGCTGCTTGTTGTATTGCAAAAAGCAAGGGGATAGTTGCAAACATTCTTTGGTGTGGTGTTGTAACTAATCTCTGTGCAGTGACTCCAATCAAAGCCAATCCCGCGCTTGCTGCAAAGCTTGCTCCGGCACAAAAACACATACGTACTCTCCTCTCATAATAACTATATAGATAACTCTATACTGTAAGTTGTTAAAGCTTAAATGCTGTATAAAAGTCTACGTAAATAAGCTCAAAACAAACAAGAGCTTCAAGCCATAGCTTATGCTATACTAATTAATAAGTACTAGACTTATAATTATTGATGATTATTTATGCTTAACACTTTTCCTGTTAACTATCGTTTGCTCATTGCGTATGAGGGAACAAATTACTGTGGTTGGCAATATCAGCCTAATAAACCTACTATTGTTGGCACGCTTAAAGATGTATTTGCTGAAGTCTTTAAAAAAGATGTGTATATTCTCGGTGCCTCGCGAACCGATGCGGGTGTGCACGCTCTTGGTCAAGTAGCTTTAGTAACAGCGAGTCTTAATCTTGATCCAGAAATACTTAGACGTGCTTGGAATGGCCGTCTTCCCTCTTCTATTTCTATACGTGCACTTGAGTATGCTCCCAAAGAGTTTTACCCCTTTGCGCATGTTTACGAGAAAACATATTACTACCACTTTTTTACCAAGAGACCATTGCCTTTTATAGCTCGCTATGGTGCGTTGGGGCCTTATAGATTTGATTATGGGCGTTTGCAAGAAGCGCTATCTGTTTTTATAGGTACGCACGATTTTAGATCATTTTGTGCGAGTGGTGAAATTGAAAATACGGTAAGAACTATTACACATATTTCTCTTGAGCATATCAAGCGTTATGATATCTATAGAATTACGGTAAAAGGTCCCGGTTTTTTGCGCTATATGATCAGGCGTATAGTGGGCGCTTCGCTTGAATATGCTTCTGATCCTGATTGCTTGATTTCAGAGCTTACAGATGCTTTACAAGCATGCAATCCGCAGCAAAAGTTTCTAACAGCCCCACCGCAAGGGCTTATGTTGAGGAAAATACAGTATAAGAGCTCCTTAGATAAGAGCACTAGTGAGAATTTATTGTTTAATACTTAGTTGTGCTAGGAGTTACTCTGGAGGTGTGACAGACGCGCGAGCGACGCGTGTGCTCATATGTGCTCCGATTTCATCCATCATACCAGGTGTGTTGCTTATAATTATTCTATCACGACATCTGCGCCTGCCTTTATAAGCACACGTATCTTTATGCAATTTGTCATACCTGCTTCTTGCGTCGTCCAAATCTGTATGACCGGCTATTCTACGATTGGTTGAAGTTGTAGTATCGAGTGCATCAGCTGCTGTGTCTAAGCCTGTTTGAGCAACAGATGTAACTACAGAAGCGCAGGTTAAAATGAGCAAGAAAGCTTTAAACGATTTCATGAGTATCTCTTCTACTAGAGTTTCTTATTATTACAGTAGCATAAAATAAAAATAAAAATCAATAAAACTTCACATAAAAATTGCAGCAAAGCTTGATCTGATAGGAAGCTTTGCTTGAATACGCTTCTAAAGTCAATTGCGTTTAAAAAGCAAGAGCACAGGTTTAACCTGTGCTCTTGTAAAGTATAACTAGTGCTTTTTTTAGCTTAAAAACTAGTCGTTATCACCACCCATGTGGTGTTTTTTGCCTCTGTCATCTCTGTTTTTGTCATGCTTGGTGTACTTCTTGTCTTTCTTGTAATCGTCATCATAATGACCAGCGACCATAGAAGTTACGGGAGCAAATGCTGCTATAAGTAAAAGAAGTTTAAAAAGTTTCATGATATTTCCTTTTTTTTATTAATTAATTATTATTGATATAAGAAAATGGCTATGCTGTTGCAGTTGTTGGAGCTGCGGTAGTGTCGCCTGTGCCAGCAGGTGTTGGAGTTGTAGTACCTGCAGCAGCATCCTGGCGAGCTTCAGCGCCCGCATGCGCACGATTGCCTTCACGCATTCTATCATACGTGCTACCTGCTGTTGTACCGTCTGTGCCAGCAGGTGTTGTACTTGTTGGAGCTACAGTAGTGTCGCCACCCATGCTTGTAGTTCCAGCGGCACCCTGGTGAGCTTCTGCGCCTACATGTGCGCGATTCGCTTCACGCATTCTGTCATATGTGCTACCTGCTGTTGTGCCATCTGTGCCAGCAGGTGTTGGAGTTGTAGTACCTGCACCATCCTGGTGAGCTTCAGCGCCCGCATGCGCGCGATTGCCTTCACGCATTCTGTCATGCATGCTACCCGCTGTATTAGCCGTTTCAGCAACTGTTAAAGCAACAGGGGCAAATGTTAAAGTAAGTAATAAAACTTTAAGCGTTTTCATAAGTCTCTCCTAATTATTATTTATTACTGTTGTTATTATAGTAACGAGCTAAAATAGCACCACTTTCTGTTAAGTTGAGCTTATTAAGTAAGGCATTAAGCTTAAACTATCAAGATAGTACCCGCTCACTTATTACAGTAACATAAATTAAAATTAAAAATCAATAAAATTTCAAATAAAAATTTACTAAAAGCTCGATCTATTAAGCATTTTTAAGCATTTTATAAACCACACAATTGTTTGCTTAACGTGTAAAGTACGATAGACTGCTTCTCTTGTGTTTAATACGTTTTAAAACAAGCAAACAGTTTTGCTTTAAATATTTTTTTGCAGGTGCTTTTTTTATACACTTTTTTTATCTAATGGGGTATATTTAATAATATCTTTACCAAAAAATGGGCTTATTAGTGTAATTATGAAACAGAATAAAATTTATCAGATACTGTTACTAAGTATTTTGGTGCTGCTAAGTGGCGTAGCTATTTACAAATTAGGGTATAAACCTGAAAGCACTTTAGCAGGCAAGCGTATTTTGGATGGTATACAGCCATATAACTATGACCAAGATAGTGGTTTTATCAAGCGCCTTTTTAAAGAAAATTGGAATTGGCTTATACCAGATGGTCAAGGTTTTCCACTAGATGCGTTTTTAGAACTACGCCCTACTCGTCCTGGCAAGCCGATAAGTACTATTAAAGTGCTTTATGAGAAAAATACGCCAATAGGGTTTACAGCGTATCAAAAAGAGAATTTTTATACAGGTGAATTACGCTTTATTACAATAGATACGCCATACAGAGGTAAAGGGCACTCTGAAAAGCTTATGTGTCATGCGCTTCAAGATATGCGTTCGTGGGGACTCTCGCGTGTTGAACTACAAACACGTTTAGACAATAAGCCAGCTTTAGCGCTGTATGAAAAACTTGGTTTTAAAGAGCTCTGGCGTGATGCACCGTATATACGTCTTGAACGATCTTTGCTTGATGGGCCCTGCATAAATAATTAAACTAAATAAACTAAAATACGTGAAATTATGAACAAAACTTCTTGCTTTTTTCTAAGCTTACTACTTTTTTTAAGCTCTTATGGATTTTTTAATTTTGATAAAGCATGTGCTATTGACCAAACTTTAGAACTAGAAGTGAGTCAAGACGAGCACGATATTGACGAAGAGCTTAATAAACTTTTTGAAGACCCAGAATTGCTTGATCAATATATAAAAGAATATGAGGATGCTAACGATAAAGAAGACTCGTTTTTCTCTTTTATTATGAAAAAACCAGAATGGGTTATGGCTGTACAAGAATGGTTTGATAGTGAGGTAATTAGTCGCTACTCAGAAGATGAGCGCGAAAAAGTGCTGGAAAAACTTGTTGTTTTAGATAGCTATATACGAAAATATTCTGGTGAGCGTTTAAGCTTGATAACAGTAGCTCCAGTGCTTATAATTGGTTCAAGCGCAGCTTGTGCAACCTTTGTCATGTATTGCCTGATTTGCTGTTGCAGAGGCAAAAGAGCTAAACCAGAGCCAAAACTCCTGTAAACAATTTACTTATTCTGGATTATGCGACACGAATTTGCTTTTTATACACCACAAGCGTCTCTGCTTAGTGCTCGTTTTGCTCTAAACGATACCTGTAAGCTTGATAATAAGCTTGATAGTGAATTAGTGCACAGGGCAACACAAGTAATACGTGTTCAAGCGAACGATACGCTTATTCTCTTTGATGAGAAACATATAGTGCGTATGCAAGTATCAGAGTTTATTAAAAAGCAATCGCTTACTGGTGTTATATTAAGTAAAACTATACCAGCCGCTCTTAAACCAACTATAGAATGGATAGTGCCTCTTCTTGAGCGCGAGCCCTTTGAAGAGGCACTATCCTATTTGACTATTTTGGGTGCTACAACTATCTATCCTGTTATTACAGAAAAAGTGCATCGTACGTCTGTTACTCAAAAAGAATGGGAACGCATTCGTCGCCTCATGATAGCCGCCTGTGAGCAATCAAAGCAGTTTGTTCTGCCCAAAATAGAACCGATAACTACACTTACTAATTTATCTAGTCTCTTAAAAAATATACCCTCAAAAACCAAACTATTTTTTGACCCAACAGGTCAGCCAGCAGCGCAAGTAATGCGCGATCTTGAAGTTAATTTAAGCGAAAATACAGAATTTATTTGCATGGTTGGGCCTGAGGGGGATCTAACCAATCAAGAGAAGTGCTTGCTTTCTGAGCATAATTTTACTTTCTGTGCTCTTACGCCATCGATCTTACGCTCACAGCATGCCATTATGGTAAGCATGGGTATGCTCCGTTCCTTTTTAAATAAATAGTATTGATAAATAACAAGTACTCAAAGTAAGCATATTTGTTGTTTAAGTTATAAATTATTTGCTCATCATAGAAACGTCACAAAAAAGCATAAATTTACTCATATTGACAAATTGGCTATTTTTTAATTAAACTTTACTTATAAACAAGTAAGCAAAAAATAAAGGATAGTCCAAAGTGAAAACAGTAAAACTAACAAAAATTATAGTATTTATAGCTTTATCAACCAATTGCCTAATGCATGGTATGTCGGGAGACAATGGGTCTCGCAGCGCGTCGAATATTGCCTCTTCTTTAAGGCGATGGTGGTCAAGATTAGATTGGCTATCTCTTTCTCCAAGACCCGAACCGGATCCTGAATTACTAGCTCTTCTTCAACCTATAGCGGAAAGAGTACGAGTTGAACAGGAAAGAAGCTCTCAAGAGAGTGACCAACAAGTTACTACTCAAGACTTATTACGAAGCGCAGAACCCCTTTTGCGACTTGAAAGAGGGCCCAGTTTGGGCAGAACAATTGTTGAACGCTTTTTGCGGCCGAGCATTTCGCTAGACGAATTAGTTTCCAATACTATAGAAACCAATTATGCGGCTGAACGACTTAATGTAACGGCTAGAACCGGGCAGCGTATAACCTCTGAACAGATTGAACTTATTGTTCAAATATTTCCTAACATAAGAGATCTGAATGTAGCGGGTACAGGCCTAAGCGATAATACGCTGCAAGTACTTGCACAGCAACGGCCATTTGCATCAAGGCTTACCGGCCTTCATATTGGCTCTAATAGCAATATAACGCTAGCTGGGCTTGAAGCCAATTTAGGAGCATTTGAAAGTCTTATAAGTTTAAGCGTTTCTTATAATGAAATGGGCGATGAAGACCTTGCCATTATAGCAGCGCAGCCTTTTGCTGGCAACCTAGTTTCGCTTAATCTTACTGCTAACCAGATAACAGCCGAAGGAATGAGAAACATTATAGGTAAATTTGGTGATCTTATAAGTTTAAATGTTTCATTTAATGGAAAGATTGGTGACTCGGGGCTTGCGATTATTGCAGCACAGCCATTTGCTCGTAAACTAATTTCGCTTAATCTTGCTTTTTGCGGAATAACAGCACAGGGCATTGAAAAAAACATGAGCGAATTTATGAGCCTCACTGATTTAGATATTTCAATGAATCCAAAGATAGGAGACAAGGGCCTTGCCGCTCTTGCAAAGCAGCCATTTGCTCCTAAACTCACGCGCCTTAATATTGGATCTATCAGAGTAACAGCCGAAGGAATTAGGGGGAACATAGGATTATTTACAAATCTTACGAGTTTAAATGTTCAATCTAATACTATAGGTGATCAAGGTCTTGCGGTAATTGCACAGCAGCCTTACGCCTCTCAGCTTGAACTTACTGCTCCTCGCACAGGAGGAACAGAAGAATGGGTTGAGCAAAATAAAAATAAGTTCAAATTACTTAACAATTCTTAAAGAGTAGTTATCAAACGCATTAATGCAGAGCAGTTTCGCTAGTAAAAAATAAATTAAATAAAAAGTGGTTTACAATGAAAATGCTAAGAAAAGTATGTACGCTGGTAGTTATGATTATCTTAAGCGAGGGCTTACTGAGTGGTATGTCCAGAGATGAGCAGCAGGGGGACTTAGGTTTTCCCTGGCTATTTGTACCTGCAGTAAGTTTGCCTCCAATACAAACTAATAGTACCGAAAATAGCAGAGCTACTGAAATTAATCCAGAATTAGTCCAGCTCGTAGAAAGTATTTTTTTTGAAGCGGAGCAAGCGCACGATATCAAAGGTAAAGAGCGTGAGGAAGATGAAGAAAATGAGGCGCAGTCCTCAAGAAAGAGAAGAAAAATAAACCAACAAACAGAGCAGTTGGCAAGACCAGTTACATCTTCTCAATCAGAATCAGAAAGCATTAAATTGTTAGAAATAGAAGAGCTAGAAGTTTCGCTTGATGAATTAGATTTAATGAATTTGAGCCCACAGATTGTGCGGGTTACGGTAAAACCGAGCGGTAAAAAGCGGCTAACACCTAAACTTATTAAGCGCCTTGGTCAAATTTTTCCAAATCTGAGAGAGCTTATCATTGAGGGTGTTGGTTTGCAAGATAGCGGGTTAAGAGAGCTTGCAGGTCAGCCATTTGCGCCTCGCCTTACATTGCTTAATATAAGTAAGAGTTGTACAACAAATAGAAGCATACAAGAAAATATAGGGGCGTTTAAAAGTCTTACCAATTTAGATGTTTCATATAATTATGGCATAGGTGACGTAGGTCTTGCGTTAATTGCGCAGCAGTCATTTGCAGGCAATCTTACTTCTCTCAACATCGCATTAACCCACATAACGATGCAGGGATTTGAAGAAAGTATGGGTGAGTTTACTCGTCTTACAGCTTTAGATATCTCAGATAATAATATAGGAGATAAAGGGTTTGCAATTTTAGCAAAACAGCCCTTTGCTCATAATCTTATTAAGCTCGTTATAAGTGGTAACAAAATAACAGCACAGGGTATTACCGCGAATATAAATGCATTTACAAGTCTTACTCAGTTGGATATCTCAAATAATAATCTTCGTCAGGCAGATGTTGCGGCTATCGTGCAGCAGCCTTGGGCCTGGTATGTTAAAATTTCTGCGAACAATCTAAAAGCGTAGCTGCTATTTTGTTCTAGGTTCTTTATTTATTTTGAAGAATTTTAAGTTATCATAAAATCATCTCAGAAGAGCCTATTTGACAATCGTTGACAATTTGAATATATTTTTATTAGGTCTTATTTGTAGATAAATAAAATAAGAATAAAAGGTTGATTCGCATGAAAATAGCAAGATTGGCACAAATTATAGCTTTTATAGCGTTATCGCATAATTTTTTAATCCATTGTATGTCTGGCGATAGGGTGGGGTCAGGTCCAGGTATTACTCGCGGGCCCCATGTGCCCGGTTTACCGACAATTACTGCAGACCCTCAAACTGATCCCGCGGTCGCCCAAGCTATAGAAAATATTGCTCAAAGTTGGCGCAAGAAGCAAGAAAACCCAGAAAAAAGGCGTGAAGAGAGCCTCGAGCAGCCTAGAAAAAGAAGAAGAAAAGACAAAGAAGAAGACACCAGCGAACAACCACGGCCTAGAGAACCTCAAATCTTATCAACTACAATTGCTACAACTACTACGTCTACCCAGCCAAGGCGAGAAAGTTTGCAAGGGAATAATTGGACAGAATCTGAATTGAGCGATATGCAAGCTATTAGTACTATAGCGCGACCAAGACAAGAAGAAAGCTTGCGACTGGATATCTGGGAAGAGCCTGAATGGGGAGATGTCTTGCAAGCCATAGATCAAAGAACAACTCGCCAAAATGCTGAAGAATACTTTCGTGAATTTTTGCCAAATATCGAAGATAAATTGGTTGGAAGCAACACTAATCTTATAAATACTATTAGGGCACGTTTTCTTCAACGCGAGATTACGCTTGATGAGCTTAATGCAGGTAGTGCACAATCGCCTTATATTGTTCGCCTGACAGTAAGACTGGGTGATGATCATCGTATAACACCCTCACACATTGAACTTATAGGTCAAAGGTTTCCTAATTTAAGAATACTTTATTTTGCTGATATAGATTTAGGGGATACAGAATTACATACACTTTCTGAGCAACCGATTGCTTCTCAGCTTGTCTCTCTTATTGTTGGTAGAAGTTCTATAAGCTCTGCGGGAATTCAAGCAAGTATGCCAATGTTTAAAAAATTAATTAGCGTATGTATTTCAGGTTTTAGGCAGAATCAACTTGATCGCGGAAATCAAGGAATTCTTACCGCTTTAGCTGGCCTGCCATGCGCTGCGCGGCTTATCAGTCTTTCTCTAGCTGGTATAACGACGGATTCGGATGAAATTGAAGCGAGCATGCCTATGTTTAGAAATCTTGTTCATTTAGCAGTGAGCAGTAGTTTCATGACAAATCAAGAGCTTGCAGCACTTGCACGGCAACCATTTGCTTCTCAGCTGACCAGTCTTCATATCGATAATAATCATCTAATAGATGAAGCAGGTATTGCTAGTATGCATACTTTTACACGTCTTACCCAATTGAACATTTCGGGAAATAATTTAGGGCAAGAGGGCCTAAAAACGCTTGCGCAGCAGCCATTTGCCCCCCAATTAATTATATTGTATCTGATTGGAGATAGGACTCTGCGTAATAATCAAATACCTGTACCAGTACTTGAAAGCAGCCTGCGGGTCTTTACTAACCTAAGGTTTTTACATATCGCAAATAACAATTTAGGCAATAACGGTTTTGCTGTGATTGCAGCGCAGCCATTTGCACCCCATTTGATGCACCTAGATGTGAGGCGAACCGGTTTAACATCATCAGGATTTGAAGCAAACATACATATGTTTACGAGTATTATCAATTTAAATATCTCAGGAAATCTTATATGTTCTAAAGGCCTAGCAGCGCTTGCCCGACAACCGTTTGCATCAAAAATCGTGTCACTTGGTATAGCAAATAATAATATAACTGTTAAAGGAATGAAAAATAGTATTAGAGCGTTTACGAGTCTTAGGAGTTTAGAGGTAACAGGCAATTTTATATCTCATGAGGATGAGGGAATTGAAGCAATTGCGGCACAGCCATTTGCCTCTAATCTATCTCTTACATTTATAGTAGTTATGCCCGGACAGGTTGTGCGTGAGGGAACTCACCCTTTACCAAACACTGTACTCAAGCAAGCGATGAGACAAAAGTATAAAAACAAATTTAAATTACTTAATTTGGGAAAATAGAAACTATTATTTCTTATTTTACAAGCTATTAAACTGGTATACGGGCACTAGTTTAAATATTTTAGTGTTAATTAAGTAAAAAATAAAAATAATAAGCTCTAAATTCTAAAGAGAGTGTATGCAGTCAATAAAATCAATAAGATACGCACTTTTTGTAATATTAATAAGCAATTTTGTGTTATATGGCATGTCAGGTGATTGGGGCACTACAGGTCCAGCTGTTACTCGCGGTTTCCATGTGCCCGGTTTGCCGACAATTACTGCAGAGACTCAACTTCCTCTTGATGCTGCAACTGCTCAATGCTTACAAGAGTTTGCTGAGAGATTTCAAAAGCAAGAGTCTAGAGAGCGCTCGACAAAAAGAAGAAAGACAGGCAAAGAAGAAGATGCTGGCGAATTACCTCAACCAATGGAAACTACTACAACAACTACAACGTATGCGCAGCCAAGTGAGAAAAGATCGAGGCAAGCGAGTATTTGGGAAGAATCTGAGTGGGAAGATGTATTGCGCTCTCTAAATAAAAGAATAGCCCAAGAAAAAGCAGAAGTTCAGCCGCCATCAGCTACGACTCCTAACACGGGTACTACATATACACAAACAATTCAAGAAAGCTCCGAGCAAGCGAATGTGAATGCAAGAGCTGTGCAAAGCCGGTTTCAGGAATTTTTGCCGCATATTGAATCGACGCTGCTTCGTAGAGAGCCTAGTCTTGTAAGAACAATTGTTGAGCGCTTTTTTTGGCGCGAAAATTCACTTAATGAATTAAATGCAGATATTCCAGAATCGCCTTATGTTACTCGACTTGCAGTAACTGATCCATGGAGCCGGCCCATAACTTTTGAACAAATTCAACTTATTAGTAGAAAATTTCCCAACGTACGAGAGCTTAACCTTTTGGGAGTTAGCTTAGGAGATGAAGGATTAAGAATACTCTCAGAGCAGCCATTTGCTTCTCGGCTTACTTCGCTTACTATTGGTGGATATACTAGGACAATAACAGCAAACGGCATTCGAAATACTATGGACTCATTTACTAGTCTTACTAGTTTAGGTATATCAGACAATGAGATGGTTGGAGAGAGCGCTCTTGCAGCAATTGCAGCGCAACCATTTGCTGCTCACCTTACTGAGCTTACTATCAATAGTATTGACGTATCGGCGCCACAAATTGTAAATAGCATGGGACTATTCACCAGTCTTACGCGCTTAAGCATGGGGGAATGTGGTATAGGCGATGAAGGGCTTGCGGCACTTGCCGGGCACCAGTCTCTTGCATCTCAATTAACTCACCTTGATATAAGCAAGAACGATATAACGAAGCAAGAGCTAGAAAATAGCATGGGGGCTTTTACAAGCCTTACGAGCTTAAATATTTCAATAAACGACATAGGTGATGAAGGTCTTGCGGTTCTTGCTAAACAGTCCTTTGCGTCTCACCTGACAAGGCTTGAGATTGAAACTACTAAAATAACAGCAGAGTCACTAAAAACTTCGATGAGTGCATTTGTTGATCTTGCTCATTTGAACATCTCTGATAATCCCATCCGTAATGAAGGGCTTCAAAGACTTGCTCAGCTGCCATGCGCATCTCATTTGGTTGAGCTTAATATTAATCATTGTCGCATCAAAGCAGAGGGGCTGCGACTCATCATGAAGGATCTCAACGCTTTGGTCTCGCTTGCTCGCTTAAACATCTCACAAAATGCTATAGGGGATGAGGGGCTAGCTATACTTGCCCAACAGCCATTTTCTGCTCATTTGACTGAGCTTAATGTAAGTGGTGCTGGTATAACGGACAAAGGCATTTTAGGCAATATTGGCTTGTTTGTCGGTCTTACTATGCTAGACGTTTCATATAGCCGTAAGGTCAGCGAGGAGAGCCTTATGGTTATGGCTCAGCAGCCCTTTGCGCCTTATTTGACGCTAAATGTGCATGGAACGAATACAGCAACCTACGAGTTGGTAAATAAGTATAAAAAGAAGTTTAGAAAGCTTGAAAGCATTTTTGGGTGAGTTTTGCTGTGCTTAAACTTAAGAGCATTTACGGGGCTCATGTATTTAGATATCTCCAACAATCAGGTAGGTGATAAAAGTCTAGCAGCGGTAACGGAGCAACTATTTCTTTTTCGCATTAAGCTTACTGCAAAAGGTATAGGCACGACACAAGATTTTGTTGAGTAGATTAAGCACGAATTTGAAGAATTTATTGAGTGAACTGCTTAAGAATTAGCAAGTAACAAGCTTCGTCAAGCGCGCTGAAAGATCTTTAAGATATAACGGCAAAAGCCATTTTGCCAATTACTATACGCCTGATGCGCGATAGATTCTATAGTTGCAAGATCAGTGATAATTTCAGGAAATACAGCTTGGCCTTGTAACTCTTTTTCTATAAGTTCTCTATGTAATGCAACAGCATTTCCCGTAAGAGCTATTTTTTCTGTGAGATCTTTCAGGCGCGCCACATGTTGTGTCATTGATTCGCAGCCTTTAATCAGCGTGTGAGTATCACGGTCATAAAGAGCAAAATATACGTCATCACAGAAAGCATTTGCTGGTTTTTATATAAAGCCTCTAAATAACACCGATTCTTATGTTATTGACTAGCTGAATCTATTTTTGTTAGATTTAACTTAGAAAAACAATCGAAAATAATATCTTTTTTGTAAGGTGAATTTAATATGCGAGCAATAAAGTTTTCAAAAAGTATAGTATTGATAGCCTTGCTGGTTAATAATTTAGCGTACTGTATGTCAGAGATTAATGAGCCTCGTCATTTTCCGATAATACCTACTTCGATGAGGCGATGGTGGTCAAGCCTAGGTTTGCCATCACTTTCAACAAGTAATTCGGTAGATGGTGAAAGTGCAACTATTCTTCGATCTATAGAAGAAAAAGCGAGAGCACGTACCGAGGAAGAAGAGCTTATCGAAGGTAGAAACTATGCATTGGGCCAAGCGGAAAGTTCTTTGCGTAAGCAGAGAGGGTCTACGCTTGTTAAAGCTATTTTTGAGCGTTACTTTTCAAGAGAAATTAATGTGGATGAGTTGGACAAACCTGCTGATCAATGGGACCATGTAGTAGCTCAACTTACTATAGCCGCACCTGTTTGGTACCGTATAACACCCGAGCAGATTGCGTCAATCGGGCAAAGATTTCCCAATATACGAGAGCTTACTTTTGTCAAAATAAGTTTAGGCGATAAAGGGCTCCAGATGCTTTCGGCACAACCATTTGCTGGTAAGCTGATCAAGCTTAGCATGAGAAGTGCTCGTATAACAGTTGAAGGTGTAAAAGCGAGCATAGGAGCATTTATAAGTCTCACAAGTCTAGATATTTCATGGAATGACATGGGAGATAAGGTGCTTGCAGCGATAGCACGAGCGCCATTTGCAGGTAATCTGACAAAGCTTAACATTGAAGGGCCTCTTGTAACAGATGAAGGTGTAAAAGCGAGCATAGGAGCATTTACAAGTCTCACAAGTTTAGATATCTCATTTAATCCTATAGGTGATGAGGGGCTTGCAGCGATAGCACGAGCGCCATGTGCTGATAATCTGACCGAGCTTAACATTGAAGGGGTCCGTGTAACAACTGAAGGTGTGCAAGCTAACATAGGAGTATTCATAAGTCTCACGATTCTAAATATTTCAGCCAATTATATTGGTGACGTGGGGCTTGCAGCAATAGCACAAGCATCATTTGCTGGTAAGCTGACCAGGCTTAACATTGGATGTACTAATATAACAGGTGAAGGTGTAGAAGCTAGCATAGGAGCATTTACACGTCTTACAAGTCTAGATGTCACAGTGAATGATATTGATGATGAGGCGCTTGCAGCGCTAGCACGAGAGTCATTTGCAGGTAATCTGACCGAGCTTAAGATTGGAGCGACTCGTATAACAGATAAAGGTGTACAAGCGAGCATAGGGGCATTTACGCGTCTCACAAGTCTAGCTATCGTAATCAGTGATAATATAGGTGATGAGGGGCTTGCAGCGATAGCAGGAGCGCCATGTGCTGGTAACCTGACCGAGCTTAACATGATAATGACTCGTGTAACAGGTGAAGGTGTACAAGCGAGCATAGGAGCGTTTACGCGCCTTACAAGTCTAGCTATTGAACACAATAATATAGGTAATAAGGGGCTTGCAGCGATAGCAGGAGCGCCATGTTCTGGTAACCTGACCGAGCTTGACATTGGAGCGACTCATATAACAGGTGAAGGTGTACAAGCGAGCATAGGAGCGTTTACGCGCCTTACAAGTCTAGCTATTGAACACAATAATATAGGTAATAAGGGGCTTGCAGCGATAGCAGGAGCGCCATGTGCTGGTAACCTGACCGAGCTTAAGATTGGAGAGACTGGTATAACAGCTGAAGGTGTACAAGCGAGCATAAGAGCGTTTAAAAACCTCAGAAATCTATCTATTGAACGCAATAATATCGGAGATAAGGGGCTTGCAGCGATAGCAGGAGCGCCATGTGCTGGTAATGTGACTGGGCTTAGCGTTAGAGAGACTGGTATAACAGGTGAAGGTGTACAAGCGAGCATAGGAGCGTTTACGCGCCTTACAAGCCTAGATATCTCATTTAATGCTATAGGTGATGAGGGAATGGCAGTGATTGCACGGCAGCCATATGCTTCTTATCTTACCCTTTATGCAAGCAATGCAAATATAACGACAGAGTGGTTAAGGAAGCATCGAAATGAGTTTGACGCCTTTTGGGCAATTTTTTGCTAGTTTTTACACAAGATCTGTTAGTGCTAGACCTGATTTATAAAAACAATCGAAAATAATATCTTTTTTTAGAATTATTGTTGAGCGTTGCTTTTCAAGGTAAATTAATGTGGATGAGTTGAACAAACCCGCTGGTAAATGGGACGATGTAGTAGATCAACTTACCATAGTTGGAACTACTTTAAACTATATAACACCCGGGCAGATTGCGTATTGGGGCAAAGATTTCCCAATATACGAGAGCTTATTGTCGCTCCCACTATATGTTTAGGCCCCCAGGGTCTCCAGATGCTTTCGAAGCAACCATTTGCTGGAAACCTGATCAAGCCTGTCAAAGAATAGTATTCGAGATGCGGGATTTGCGTTATTAGCGCAAAGCTCATTTGCGCCTTATTTGACTAATCTTAATATTAGCGATACCCAGATAACAGCAAATGAGATTGAATCGAATAAAAGTAAATTTCCTAGTCTTGTCATTTTGATAACATAAGCAATGCAAAACTTGCTTTGCTTGTATATTTTTGAAAATTTGAATGTATTGCTACTAAGCTTAGCTTGTAAAAATAAGCGAGAGTAATATCTTTTTTATAAGGCACGCTTAATATGCTAATAAAATTTGCAAAAAGTATAGTGTTCATATCTTTTATCTATTGGTTAATAATTTAGCATAGCTGTCCTCCTCTTTGCTTGTCGTATAATTGCACCCAGTAGTATTGCTGTTCTTTTATAAAACGCTCAGAACAAGCATGTCCTTTATATTGTTGACAAATTGAACTTATTTCTATTAAGTTTAATATATAAAAAATCAAGTAAGCGCTAGAGAGGGTAAGTTATGCAACTAGTAAAATCAGTAAAGTGTATAATTCTTGTGGCCTTGGCAGGCAATTTTTTGTTATATGGCATGTCAGATGATAAAGGTAATACATTTCCCGGTATTCCTCGCGGACCCTATGTTCCTGGCTTGCCGCCAATTTCAGGAGAAGCTCAAGTTAATGCAGCGGTCACTCAAGTTTTAGGAGATATTGCTCAAAGTTGGCTAAAGAAGCAAGAAGATACCGAAAAAGGGCAAGAAGAAAGCCTTGAGCTGTCTAAAAAAAGAAGAAAAATAGAAAAAGAAGAAGATGCGTTCGAACAGTCACAATCCGCGGGAGCTCAGCATTTATCAAGTATGACCACCATTACGCCTCCTACGTCTACACAATTACTAAGACGACCAAGCGCACCTGTTTGGGAAGAATCTGAATGGGCAGATGTTTTGCAAGCCATGAATCAAAGAATTGATCGAGAATATGCTGAAGAGCAGTTTCATGGACTTTTGCCGGAGATTGAAGATACGCTACTTCGTCGAGACACGAATCTTATAAATCTTATTGCTGAGCGCTTTTTTGAGCGTGAGATTACGCTTGATGAGTTAAATGCAGCCACTATTTCGCGTTCACCATATACTGTTCGTCTAATAGTAAGAGCCGGATCGGATCAGCCAATAACTCAAGAGCAAATTCGGCTTATTGGTCAAATGTTTCCTAACCTCAGAGAACTTCAGCTTAGTGGAGTTGGATTGACAGGAGAGGGATTTAGAACACTCTCAAAACAAAAAATTGCTCGCAATCTTACTAGACTTGATGTAAGTCGCAGTCAGATAACAGTATTTGGGCTTATTGGTGCTATAAATAACTTTATTAATCTTCGAAGTCTAAACATTGCATTTAGTCTCATAGGGGGAGTGGGGCTTAATATACTTGCACAAGCACCATTTGCTGGTAATTTGACCGAGCTTAATATAGGCATGAATTCTTTAGCAGATACAAGTATACAAGCTAACATAGGAGCATTTACTAGTCTTAGAAGTCTCAATATTGAATCTAACTACATAGGTAGTGCGGGACTTGCGATAATAGCGGGGACACCATTTGCTGGGAATTTGGCTGAGTTTAACGTAAGACTCAACCGGATAACTTCTCAAGATATGAAAGCTAACATACCTGCATTTACAAGTCTTACAAGTCTGGATATAGGAGCGAACAACATACAGGATGAGGGGCTTGAAGCGATAGCACAAGCACCATGTGCTCCTCATCTGATCGAGCTTAATGTTGGAATGACAGGCATAACAACTGAAGGTGTGCAAGCTAATATAGCAGCGTTTACAAGTCTTACAAGTCTCAATATAGGAAATAATTGGATAGGTGATGCAGGGCTTGCTGCGTTAGCACAAGCACCATTTGCTCGCAATCTGACCAAGCTCAACATTGCAGAAACTGGCATAACAAATATGGGTATTGCAGATAATATACAAGCATTTACTAGCCTTGCCTATTTAAATATCGCACTCAATCGATTTGTAGGTGAAGAGGGAATAGCAGCTATCTCTCAGCTGCCATTTGCCTTGCAGTTTACTCGTGACGTAGCAAACACAAGCATAAAGTAAGGTTTGCTAACACAACTTTTTGATTATTGACAAATATATTAAGTAATTAATACTATTTATAAAATATAAGCTTTAAATTTTGGATAAAATATATGTGGTCACTAAAATTAATAAAATACGCACTGTTTCTTGTTTTAACAAACAATTTGATTTTGTCTGGTATGTCAGGCGATAGAGGAAGAGAAACAACAGGTTTTCCTTGCGGCCCGCATGTGCCTGGTTTGCCACCCATTACAGCAAACCCTCAGTCTAATCCTGCGGTTGCCCAAGCTATAGAAAATATTGCTCAAAGTTGGCGTAAGAAGCAAGAAAACTTAGAAAAAAGGCGAGAAGAAAGCCTAGAGCAACCAGCAAAAAGAAGAAGAAAAGAAAAAGAAGAAGCCACGGGTCAACCGCCACAGGCTAGGGAACCCGAAGTCTTATCAACCACAACGGCTACAACTACTACGACATCTAGTATGTCTAGGCAGCCAAAGGAAGAAAATGCGCAAGGGGGCAGTTGGGCAGAGGCTGAACTGGGAGATTGGCGAGAAATTAGTGCGCCTATACGAGCAGAGCGAGAAAGTTCGCAAGCGAGTATTTGGGACGAAGCTGAATGGAAAGCTGTTACAGAGGCTATAGATCAAAGAATTGCTCCAGAAAGAGTTGCTCAAGAATATACTGAAGAATGGTTTCGTGGGTTTTTGCCGCAGATTGAAGATACGCTGCGTCGTAGAGACCCCAATCTTATAAATGCTATAGCACAGCATTTTTTGGTGCGCAGAATTACAGTTGATGAGCTTGATGCACATAGTGTGCGCTCACCCTACACTGTTCGTCTGAGTGTAATAGGAAGATCGGGCCAGCAAATAACTCGAGAACAGATTAAGCTTATTAGTCAAAAATTTCCAAACTTAAGAGAACTTTATCTTAGGGATACTGGCTTGAAAGATGACGAATTAGGGACGCTTTCTGAGCAGCCGATAGCTTCTCAACTTACCGTGCTTGATATTAGCATTAACACAGGCATGACCATAGATGGGATAAGGCATGCCTTGCCAACATTTACTAGGTTACGTGCTTTAGATGTATCTTATATTGGCTTATCTGGTAGTAAAATGCTTCGAATGCTTGCTGAGCAGCCATTCGCTCCTCAACTGACTCGTCTTGATTTTAATGGCTTTTATAGTGTTAGGAAAGAGGCTATAGGGCATATGAAGGCTTTTGTAAACCTTACACATTTGTCGTTTGCTCAAAATAATTTAGGTTTTGTAGAGATATCCGAACTTGGAAGGCAGCCTTTTGTATCTCGCCTTATTGAACTTAATCTTGATTTTAACTTATTGTATTGGAGCGATCTAGAAGAGGTTATAAGTAGCTTTGTTAGTCTTAGAATCTTAGGAATCTCAGGTTGCTTTGACTTTGAAAATGCTGGGCTTGCCAGTTTAGCAGCCCAACCCTTTGCCTCTCAATTGACTGAGCTTCGAATTAGGAATACTGACATGGCGGATGAGTCTGATACTGGTGTAACGCAGGAAGGAATTACTGCTCATATCGGTGCATTTACGAATCTCGCTCGTTTGGATCTCTCACTTAACAATTTAGGTGACTTAGGAGTTATCGCTTTGGCCGGGTCGCCGTCGATGCGTAATCTTACTTCTCTTGAGTTAATGTTCACGGGCATGACTGATGATGGTTTTGCAGCGCTGTCAAGAGCACCGTTTGCACCACATCTTCATTCCCTTAATATCGCAGGTAATGGAGAAATAACTGAACAAGGTATTGAAGCTAATATAGGCCAGTTTACAGGGCTTAGGTCGTTAACAATCGAGGTTGGAGTATATTCAGAATTAGGAGAAGTTGCTCTTGAAACATTAGCAAGCCAACCATTTGCCTCTAATCTTAATCTATTTATTGCCGAGTCAATAATAAATCAGAGTTATGAAGAAGTAAGAGGAATACAAAACTGGGTTGCACAAAATAGGCACCGATTTAAAGAGATAACAGAAACAGTAGAAGAATCAGAAGAAACAGAGTAATTACCCGAATTATCAGTACTAATCTTACTGAGTTGAATATAGCACATAATAACTTGCGGATGTGGGGATGAGAATTTTAACACAGCAATCTTTTGCTTATAGGTTTATAAAAACTTATTAGAAGAATCTAGCCTTGCAAGAACGATTGTTGACCGCTTTTTAGGCCTGAAATTACGCTAGGCATGATAGGCTAAGTGATTAATTTAGCTAAACGCGCTGAAGAATCTTTAAGATAAAGTGGTAAAAGCTGCGTCGAGCATGAGCCATTTTGCCAATTATTCTAATCAGTTTGCGCGATAGATTCTATAGTTGCAAGATCAGTACTGTTCTCAGGAATTAGTGCTTGGTCTTGCAACTCTTTTTCTATAAGATCCTTATGCAAAGCGATAGTATTGCTCATAAATAAGCCCGCTTTTTAAGTTATTGACAAAATGAATATAATTTGGCTAAGCTAAAGCTATAAAAGCAAGTAAAAAATAATGTAATTAAGCAAAAGAGGCTTAAGTGCAAACAATAAAATTAGCAAAAAGCTTTGTTTTTGTAGCGTTATTAATTAATAACCTAACTAATTGTATGTCAGAAGACGATAGACCTCGTCATTTTTCCATACTACCGACCTCTCTAAGGCAGTGGTTGTCAAATCTAAACTTATCGTCACCTTCGACTAGTAGTCCGGTAGATACTGAAACTGCAGCTGCTCTCCAATCCATACAAGGGGCTGTGAGGACCCGTATGCAACAAGCAACAGAGGAGCGACGGGTTATACAAAATCAAATTCAAGAGGTTTTTTCACAAATAGAGGCTGCGTTGCAAAGTGGAAGCCCTAGTTTAGTAAGAACTATAATTGAGCGATTTTGTCTGCGTGAGGTCTCGCTTGAAGAGTTAAATGAAAATTTGCCAGTTTCGACTGACATTAGGCGATTAAGAATAAAAGCTAAGCCAGAGCAAAGAATATCCAGTAATCAGCTTCAGCTTATTGGTAAAAAATTTCCTCACATAACAGAGCTTGATCTCAGTGGAACAAGTCTAAGAGATGCAGGATTTGCAACGCTTGCGCAGCAACCCTATGTCTCTAGATTAACTCATCTTAATATCAGTACAAATTTCATAAGATCGGATGCAATTAGAGAGCGCATTGGTGCTTTCGTAAGCCTCACTAGTTTAGATATTTCTAACAATTTTGTGCAAGATGCCGGACTTGTAGCAATTGCACAGCAGCCATTTGCTCAGAATCTCACTTATTTGAATATAAGTTCGACGGGTATTCTTCTTGGCAGAAGCGTAGATTTTAATCTAAATAAGTCGATTTCCCTTGCTAAAATCAAGACAAGTCTGGACGCATTCAAATCGCTTAAGAGGCTTAATATATCAAAGAATAGTATTCGAAATGCGGAATTTGCGTTATTAGCACAGAGTTCATTTGCGCCTTATTTGACTGATCTTAATATTAGTGATACCCAGATAACAGCAAATGGGATTGAATCGAATAAAAGTAAATTTCCTAGTGTTGTCATTTTGATAACATAAGCAATGTAAAGCAAGCTTTGCTTGTATATTTTTGAAAATTTGAATGTATTGCTACTAGGCTTAGCTTATAAAAATAAGCGAAAGTAATATCTTTTTTTATAAGGCAAGCTTAATATGCGAATAATAAAATTTGCAAAAAGTATAGTGTTTATACCTTTCATCTACTGGTTAATAATTTAGTATAGCTATCCTCCTCTTTGGTTGTCGTATAATTGCACCCAGTAGCATCGCTGTTCTTTTATAAAACACTAAGAATAAGCATGTCCTTTATGTTATTGAAAAATTGAACGTATTTCTATAATGCAGCTATTGCACGATCACCATATACCATCCGCTTAAGAGTGATAGCGAGACATAACCAATATATAACTCAAAAACAAATGACGAGGCATTAAAAACACTTTCAGAACAACAAATTGTAAGAAGTTTTACTAATATCTTAGAACTCTCAATATTGCAGGTAATAGAATATATGATACAGCCCCGGAGATACTACGATCGTTTATTAGATCTTCCATGAAAAGCATAATAAGCTTGGAGCTCTAAAGAAAATGTATATCTTGTCAATAAAAACAATAAATTGCAGGATATTATAACAGAGACAAGTACTAAAACTAATAGACTATTTTCACGCGTCTTACATTTTTAGATCTTTTAGAGCAGATTTAATCAGTATGCGATTATGGTAAGGATGAGCATGTTACGTTGATCTCTTGTGCTTATTGACAAGTAGCTTTGCAATTACCCAAGACTTTCTTGACAATCAAGCAAATGCCTGTTCATTCTGATAATACATTATGGCACCCATATGAACAGCATAATTAGAGGTTTAAATGGCAGAGAGAAAATGTGTGAACACCTTTCTAGCGATTGTTCTTTTTGTTCTTTTAAAAAACTGTTCACTACTTAGTATGTCCAATGAGTTTAGTGATATAGGTACCGGTATTTCCCCTGTATTCTATGTACAGAATCTACCAAATTTACAGCAAACCGAAGTTAATCCTGAAATAGTAGTTATCACTGAAAGACATCAACAAGATCATCAGCACAACGAAAAGGCAGAAGATGTTAGCGACTTGCTGCGCCAATACTTGCTTCAGTTTGAACCGGCACTGCATCAAGGTAGATCTAATCTTGTTTCTGCTATTATAGAGCGTTATATAGTACGTGAGATTTCGCTTAACGAGTTGAGTGCGGATAGTACTATATTTCCGTATATTATGAGCTTGAGAGTTACGGCGGGCGATGATCAAGCTATAACGCAGGAGCATATTGAGCGTGTTGGACAGAGGTTTCCTGGCCTAAGAGAACTTGATATTTCCAGTACTAATTTACAAGATACGGAATTGCTAAGACTCGCGCAACTTCCGTTAGCAACTCAACTTGTCGCGCTTAATATTAGCAATAGCAAGGTAACAACAGCAGGTATCAAAGTCGGTATGCCGGCATTTAAAAATCTGCGACGCTTGAATATTTCTAGTAGCGGTCTAATGAGTGGGGTCCTTGCCGTATTAGCTAAACTACCCTATGCCCCTCAACTCACTCGTCTTAATGTAAGCAACCTCACTACAAATCCAGACGAAATTAAAAGTTGTATGGGTGTTTTTACAAGTCTTACCCATTTGGGAATTACTCAGAGTTCTATAGGAAATAAAGGGCTCGAAGCGCTTGCGCGGCAACCATTTGCTGCTAATCTTACGTATCTTGATATCGAAAATAATTTGATAAACGAGATAGGAATTGCTTCCTATATGCAGGCTTTTGAGAGGCTTACACACCTAAATCTTTCAAAAAATGAGCTAGGAGATAGCGGTCTTGAGGCACTTGCGCGGCAACCATTCGCACCCCAATTGATAACACTTGAGCTCAGTGACAATACTAATATGGTTAGTCTTCAAGGTGTTACTGCGCAGGGTATTATAAATAACATAAGAATATTTATAGCTCTTAGGTGTCTAGATGTCTCACTTAATGCTATAGGTGATGCTGGTCTTGAGGGCCTTGCTCAGCAGCAATTGGCTTCTCAGCTAATGATGCTTAATATTGGTTCTACAGGCCTAACAATAGCGGGGATTAGGGCAAACATAGGAGCTTTTACGGATCTTAGAAGACTAGATGTATCAGACAATTCTCTTGGAGAAGAAGGGCTTGATGAACTTGCTGCCCTGCCATTTGCGCGTAATCTTAACGTAGTAGCACTAAAAATTTATGGAGTCGAAACTCTTAAAGAGGCGAAAGAAAGGCTTGAACTAAGAAGTAAGCGGTATGAAAACAAATTTAGATCTCTAACTTTATCCTAATAAATTAAAATAAAAAGTAAGTGAGCTTGAGATGAAAGTTATGATACAGTTACTTACACTAGTAGTGACACTTTTCTTATTTGAAGGTTTTCTGTTAGCTATGTCTAATGATGGTAATAATGCGCGTTTAGATTTTACGCAGGAGTTGTTTGCTCTTAACCTATCGTCCGCTTTAGGAGAGGTTACAGCTACTCAGGAAGTTCCTGTAGTTACGATGAATATTTCGCAGATCTCAGAGGAAGAAAATAGAGAGAAAGCTTCAAAAAAAAGAAAAATAACAGATGGGGAATGTAATTTCACATTAGCTACTACACCAATGCAACCAATGTATAGCGTGAATTTTTTGCCACGCATCTACGATCTCATGGCTCTTAAGGAGCATCTTTTTTATTGTGAGCTTTCGCTTGATACTCTTAACCGTGCTAATATTTTGGGATCGCCTTATACTACTCGTCTTAGAGTAATAGCAGGGCGTGATCGGCACATAACACAGGTAGACATCGAACTTATTGGTCAACATTTTCCCAATTTGAGAGAACTTGATCTTTCAAGAACTTTTTTAAACGATGAGATATTAGGAGTGGTTGCTGAGCAAACGTTTGCACCTCATTTGACTACGCTTATTATAAGCTGGAATAAGCAGATATCAGCGTATGGTATTATGACTTATCTAAACAGGTTTAGGAGCCTTAAGTATTTGGACATTTCAGGAACTATTCTTATAGGAAATTTTGGTCTTGCAGAACTTGGAGAACAGCCTTGGATATCAAATCTTGTCCAGCTTAGTATTGCTCGTGCTAACTTAACACCGGATGCAATGATATATATTTCAGAGAAATTTATGAATCTTACGAGTTTAGATATATCAGGAAATCTCATAGGCGACGAGGGCCTTGAAATACTTGCCTCGCAACCATTTGCTTGTAATCTTTGGCTTGTTGCAAGGGGCGTAGATGCTAGCAAAGAGTGGATTGAGCAAAATAAGCACCGATTTAAAGAATTAACTTATTAATTTAACTTATTACTTAGAGCAAAAGCTCTAAAAAAATCAGATTTATTGATAGTTAGTTTATTTTTTATAATATAAAATTTTATATTATAAAAAATAAATAAAATACCACGTGTGAAATCTATTAATAAATTTAAGTTGCTCAATTCCCTTGATAATTTATATATAGGCAGTTGCTTTGTATGTATAATCAAAAATGTAACATAAATAGATTTTTCTGCTTATAGAAAGTGAGAAGCTAGTATATCTGTATTAAAATAAGACTCAATTTTTGGATAGAAGACATGCGGATAATAAAATTAATAAAATACGCGCTGCTTATCGTTATAAGATAGGTAATAAGGGGTTTAAAGCGATAGCGGGAGCACCATTTGCTCGTAATCTTACCTGGCTTGGTGTTAGAGCGACTAATATAACAACTAACGGTGTGCAAGCTAATATAGCAGCATTGAATAAATTAAATATAAATGTAGAACAGTCCGTGATAAAAATTTGTATGTTGTTTTGCTAGTTACTATACGCAGCTTGTTAGATAGATTCTCTAGTTGCAAGATCAGCAATAATCTTAGGGATTAGCACTTGGTCTTGCAACTCTTTTTCTATAAGTTCCCCTATAAGTTATAAAAATGCTATAAAACAGGATGTTTTTTATTTTTATTGACAATATAAATATTATTTTGTTACTATTTTTTGTATAAGTAAAATAAGCAATAAATTAAGTAAAAAAGTGATGGTTATAATGAAACTACTAAAATTAAAATTTATCTTTTATAGTATACTACTGCTTAATATAGCGATACTCAATGGTGTGTCTCGTGGTGGGAGTAGCTTTTGGGGAGCACCATATATGGACGCAGCGCGCAGGTGGCTCTCAACGACACAATCATTGCCCCATTCTACCAGCCGGCTAGATGCAGATACTGCAGAAATACTTCAAAGTATAGGAGAAACGGCAAGAGCTCGTATGCAAGAAGCAGATCAAGCGACCGAAGGTTTGCCGCAAGCGCACGCCGAGCAAAACAGTGCTCAAACCCTTATTGAGCAGCGAGACGAAGCTTTACGTCAATTAGAGCCTGCCTTAAGAAGAGAGGGATCTAGTCTTGTACGTACAATAGCTGAGCGATATTTCTCAAGAACAATTTCCTTAGATGATTTAGCAGGTCCTGCAGACGAGCTAGATCACGTAGTATCTTCACTGAACGTAATTACGATAACAGGGTCAGCAACTATGAATCGACGTATAACGCGTGAGCAGATCCAGCAGATTGGTCAAAGATTTCCTCATCTGAGAGAGCTCGTTTTGCAGAATGCTAGATTGGGAAATGATGGATTAAGGGTTCTTTCACAACAACCGTTTGCTGGTCGTCTTACTAATCTTTATATTTCAGGGAATAACATAACCTCAGCAGGACTTAATGCTATGGGTGCATTTACAAGTCTTACAAGCTTAGATATCTCTGGGAATGAAATAGGAGATGCGGGATTACGGATACTTTCGGAATTACCGTTTGCGTCCGAATTGACTTTGCTCAATATTACTAAAACTTCTATAACACTAAATGGATTGCTCTTATTAAATAAGTTTAGAAGCCTTAAGGAGTTAAAGATTGCGAAAAATCAGCTAGAAGATCGAGGGTTTGCACTATTGTCGGAGCAACCTATTGCCCGTCGCCTTACAGGACTCTATTTATCTCATAATGGTATAACGGCGGCGAGCATCCAATACCTAAGCTCTTTCTCAGAACTAAGAGAATTAATTATTTCAGGTAACCCTATAGGGAATGAAGGACTTGCTGCGCTTGCACAGTTGCCTATTGCTTCACAGCTTACTGCTCTTGAAATATCAGATACGGGCATAACATTACAGGGGCTCAATAACTTAAGGGCTTTTACAGGGCTTCAGAGTTTATCAATTGCTGCAAATAGGTTAGGGGATGAAGGATTACGAATAGTTTCAGCGTTACCCTACGCTCATAATCTTGTTGACCTTAATATAGGGTTGAATAATATATCAACTAAAGCTGCTCAAAAATATAAGAGTGCCTTTAATAACATTAAAACGTATCGTGTCGGGATTTAGGCAAGTACTGAATTCTCATGATAAATACTTTCTCGTATAGTCTTGCAAAAATTATTTTTGGCAGACTTGCCTTTAGTTGCAAGATCAATGGTTATTCTCAGTAATTAGCACTTGGTCTTGCAGCTTTTTTTCTATAAGTTCTTTAGATAAAGCAATAGTTTTACTTATAAATAAGCGCGTTTTCCTGCATTATTGACAAAATAAATATAATATTGCTAATATAATTTATATAAGTAATATAAATATAATAAATAAAAAAATGTGAAAAGAGCATATATGCATACAATAAAATTAATAAAGTACGCGTTGCTTATCGTTTTAACAAGTAATTTTGTATCATATGGTATGTCAGGTGATAGAGGAGGCACAGGCCCAGGTATTCCTCGTGGATCATATGTGCCTGCTTTGCCGGGCATTCCAGCAGACCCTCAAACTGATCCTGCAGTCGCTCAAGCATTAGATAAAATTGCTCGAGAGTTGAAAAAAAAACAAGAAGCTCAAGAAAAAGAGACAGAGCGGGTTGAGCGTTCTGTAAAAAGAAGAAGAATAGGCAAAGAAGAAGATACGGGTCAACAGCCACAACCACGAGAAGCACCGTCTTCATCGACTACGACTACGACTACAACGACTACGACATCTACCACGTCTACGCAGCAAGAACGAGAAAATGCGCAGGGGAGTGGTTTGGCAGAGTCTCAATTACCAGACTTGCGAACCATACAAGAGAGAGCCGCTCCAGAAGATGTTGAAGAGTGGTTTAGTGGATTTTTGCCCCAAATTGAAAATACGCTGTTTCGTAGAGATCCTAATCTTGTAAATAGTATTGCACAGCGTTTCTTGGACCGTGATATCACGCTTGATGAGCTAAATACGGATACTATTTCGCGCTCACCGTATATTGTTCGGCTATCGGTGAGAGCCGGACGTAATCGTCAAATAACTCAAGAACAAATCCAACTGATTGGTCAAAGATTTCCTAATCTAAGAGAACTTGTGCTTTCACGAGTTGGATTAAAGAGTAAAGAATTAAGAGCACTTTCACAACAACAAATTGCTCGAAATCTTATAAGACTGGATATCAGCGGGAATGCTCTAGGGGGAGGTGATCTTGATGGTATAAGCAATTTTACAAATCTCAAAAGGCTCGATGTAGGGCACAATAAGATAGGTAACAAGGGGTTTAAAGCGATAGCGGGAGCACCATTTGCTCATAATCTTACCTGGCTTGGTATTAGAGCGACTAATATAACAACTAACGGTGTGCAAGCTAATATAGCAGCATTTGTAAATCTCACAACTTTCGATATTACAGGTAATAGTATTCAAGATGCGGGGCTTGAAGCTATAGCCAGAGCACCGTTTGCTCGTAATCTTACTTGGCTTGGTATTGCAGGAGAAACTGCAGTAGGGACTAAGATAACTACAAAGGGTGTGCAAGCTAATATAGCAGCATTTAGAAATCTCAGATCTCTCATTATTGGAAATAATAATATAGGTGATGCTGGGCTTGAGGCGATAGCAAGAGCGCCGTTTGCTCGTAATCTTACTGAGCTTGATGTTTTATCAAATGGTATAACCGCTAGCGGTGTGCAAGCTAATATAGCAGCATTTGCAAAGCTCGAAGCTCTCTTTATTGCAGCTAATAATATAGGTGATGCTGGGCTTGAGGCGATAGCGCGAGCGCCCTTTGCTGGTAATCTTTTGCTGCTTGTTGTTTTATCAAATGGTATAACTACTAGCGGTGTGCAAGCTAATATAGCAGCATTTGCAAAGCTCAAATCTCTCATTATTGGAAATAATAATATAGGTGATGCTGGGCTTGAAGCGATAGCGCGAGCACCATTTGCTAGTAATCTTTTGACGCTTGTTGTTGCAGCCACTGGTATAACAACTAGCGGTGTGCAAGCTAATATAGCAGCATTTGCAAAGCTCACAGCTCTCGTTATTGGAAATAATAATATAGGTGATGCTGGGCTTGAAGCGATAGCGCGAGCACCATTTGCTCGTAATCTTTCGACGCTTGTTGTTGCAGCCACTGGTATAACAGCTGAAGGTGTGCGAGATAACATAGCCAAGTTTATAGGTCTCAGAGGTCTCAATATTTCATGTAATGCGATAGGTGATGCGGGGCTTGAAGCGATAGCACGAGCGCCATTTGCTGCTAAACTTCTTACTCTCAATGTTAAAAAGAGTGGTATAACAAAAGCGGGTGTAAACGCCACTGTGCGCGCCTTTTTAGGCCTGACTAATTATCTAGATTTTTAGGGAGTAGCATAGGCGATTAGGGATAGCACTTATTGCACAGCAGCCATTTCCTTCATGGGTTACAGTTTATGCAGTAAACATAGGCATAACACGAGATTGGTTAATAAAGCACCGGAATAAATTTAAAGCTCTTCGGGAGTTGGATTAAGAAATGAAGGATTAAGAGTGCTCTTAGAGCAGCCATTTGCTCATCAGTGGACTAGTCTCAATATTGCACGCGGTAAAATAAGAGGCCAGAAAGCGCTTCCAAGTATGGCCGCTTTTACTAATCTTAGAGAATTGATTATATCAAACAATTCCATAGAAGACGCTGGGTTAAGATTACTTTCAGAACTATCTTTTGCCTCTAATTGGGCTGTACTTAGAATAGCATGTACTGGTATAACAATAGAAGGATTAGAAAGATATAAAAATGCATTTAGTAACCTTAAAAGCCTTAAGGTTAGTTATCGATTCTTGCACTATTAGAATAACTAGATTACTAAAGTTATATTGTCTAAGTAACTAAGGTGGTTAAGCGCGCTGAAGAGTCCTTAAGATATAACGGCAAAAGCTGTGTTGCGCATAAGTTATTTTGCCAGTTATTATATGCTTGGTGGGCGATAGATTCTATAGTTGCAAGATCAGTAATATTCTCAGGAATTAGTGCTTGGTCTTGCAACTCTTTTTCTATAAGTTCTCTATGCAATGCAACAGCGTTTCCCGCAAGTGTTGTCTTTTCAGCAAGATCTTTCAGGCGAGCAATATACTGCGTTATCGATTCGCAGCCTTTAATCAGCGTGTGAGTATCATGATCATAAAGAGCAAAATATACATCGTCACAGAAAGCGTTAAGTATGCAACTTAAATAGCGCGTAGTGACAGTATTTTTCTCTTGAGCTATAAAAGCATCAAGTCCATCAACGCCTATTAATGGCAATTGCGTAGCAAAAGCAAGTCCATTGACTGTAGCCAATACACTTCTGAGGGTAGTAAAGGGTCCTGGTCCTTGGTGAGCGGCTATAAAACACAAGTCTTGAAGGGTAAAATTATTATTTTTTAGAAGAGTATCGATTGCGAGTACTAAATCCCTGCTTGCAAGCTTATGGGGCATAGTTATCGTATCAACAAATTGAGGTCCATTACTCAAGCCTACTATCACTTGAGTATAACCCCCATGAACTACCAAAAAGAGTGGGGATTCTGCATGCATACAGAGTACTTTCTTATAAAAACTAGTAATAATAATTATATATAACTATTATAGCACGAGCTTAATAATATTAATATTATTAGGAGAAAGCTATTGGTTGCGGTTATTACACTTCTGCTGTTGGTAGAAAATACTGAAGGCGTCGTATTCGATCGTTTTTTCTTTTTTGGTTATAATTTTGCCACAATTAAGGCATTTCCACCCATCAAAATTAAGAAAATTGTCAAAAAAAGATTGAAGTACCATAAGCCCTGAGCATTTTGAGCACCGCATATACCCTCTCCCTTTCGTATATGTATCTCTGTACTACAAGCATCAGTCTCTTATAAGTTATAAGCAATCACCAAAAATACGTGCTTCAGCGCATTTTTAATGCTCTAAATCTTTTTAAAAACACATAAGACTTTTAAGAACTTATAAAGAGCTTATCAAGCAATCTAGAAGAGTATTACTACTTTTGTCAACAACAATCTTCAGATAATGTTTTTTGATAAGCAAGATAAGAGAGGTACGAATCGAGAATAAACGCGGCAGCTACCGAGTGGCTGTGTAGTTTTTCTTCTTTGGTTTTGCGTGTTGTTAATGTTGCTGCGCGCTGGCTACTAAGTCGCTCGTCCCATTTGACGAACTCTCTGTCAGGGAATTTTTGTACAAGTGCTTGGTAAAGTGTCTCTACTTTGCGTGTTTGCTCGCTCTCTTTACCCTTAAGCGTAATAGGATATCCCACCACAACTATGCCAATTGGTTCAGCTTGTAACGTACTGCTTAAAAACTCTTCAAGTTGACTAGCAGCTACCGTTTTGTAGGGACGTGCAAGAAGGCGCATGTTGTCAGATAATGCTGAACCGACCCACTGGTCGCCTAAATCGAGTGCGAGTATTTTAGTAAGATTTGAAGTGTGTGTGTTCATATAAATTATTCTATAAATTAAAAATATACTAAAATTATACTAGTAGTTGAATTAGTTGATAGCGATAAAAGTTGATTGCTGTGGTATACTATCTTCTATACTCTCTATACTATACTAGCATATACTAATTCGTAATTAGTAGTTACTGTATATTTTATAAATTTTTTACCAACATGGGGGAACGCACATGTATCCTATTGATCTGAATCTTATAGTACAAAAAGTTGACGCATGGCTCTGGGGCTGGCCCTTACTGATCTTTGTTATAGCTGCGGGATTGGCTATAACTATCGCATTACGTGGTGTGCAATTTAGATATTTTACAACGGCGTGGCGTTATTTGCTCTCACCAGAAAAGGGCAAGCAAACAGAAAACTACATGACGCCGTTTCAAGCGTTTCTTAATACTTTAAGTGCTAGTTTAGGCAACGGTAGCGTTGCTGGTATGGCAACTGCTTTAGTCGGTGGTGGACCCGGTGCTGCTTTTTGGGTATTTATCCTAGGATTCTTATATATGGCTATCAGATATGTAGAGGTCTATGTAAGTACCACTTATAACGAAGAAACGCCAACTGGTGCAGTGCGTGGTGGCCCCATGGTCTATCTTAAGAGATTGCCTGGTGGCGCAATTCTTGCATATATTTATGCGTTTTTCTGCTTGGGATTAAGTCTTATTACTGGTAATGCTATGCAATGCAACTCTATACGTTTGGGTGTGGAGCGTGTGGCCGGTATTTCCCCATGG
>Ga0351964_1003_pt1 | contig 70042 bp, 58 predicted proteins | sample TotcelT113001N15_FD_205807 | JGI IMG/M metagenome (GOLD analysis project Ga0351964, IMG submission 205807) | Enriched cells from coal bed in the Powder River Basin, Montana, United States - Total cells T11 rep3 HSBNCT.T11.300.1.N15 ... | reverse complement strand
GCCGTGCCATGCCGTTGTGTTATCTGGTCGCGGCGGCGTTGGCCGTGCTGATCTGGGGCGTGCCCGGCTGGCAGTTGGCGGCGGCCTCGGTCAAAGGGCTGATCATCGCCGCCGAACTGCTGTTTATCGTGTTCGGCGCCGTACTGTTGTTGAACACGTTGGAGGAGAGCGGTGGTTTGGCGACGATCCGTCAGAGCTTTCGCGACATCACGCCGGATCGCCGAATACAGGTCATCGTGATCGCTTGGCTGTTCGGTTCGTTCATCGAAGGCAGCGCCGGATTCGGCACGCCGGCGGCCGTGGCGGTGCCGCTGCTGGTCGGGTTGGGTTTTCCCGCCATGGCCGCCGCGACGGCCGGCATGGTCATCCAAAGCACGCCCGTCAGTTTTGGAGCGGCGGGAACGCCGATCCTGGTGGGCGTCCATCAGGGCCTGGCTGCCGACCCCGCCGTGGCCGCGTATGCGGAGCAACTCGGCTACGCCACCTGGCTGGACTTTCTCGCCATGATCGGCCTGAAGGTGGCCGTGCTGCACGCCGTGGCGGGAACGCTGATTCCCCTGTTCGTCGTCGCGATCATGACGCGGTTTTTCGGCAAGAATCGCAGCTTGGCCGAAGGTCTGGCCGTCTGGAAATTCGCGCTATTCGCCGCGTTGGCCATGACCGTTCCCTATCTGGCGGTGGCTTATCTGCTGGGGCCGGAATTCCCTTCGCTGCTGGGCGGGCTGGTCGGCCTGGCGATCGTCGTGCCCGCGGCCAAGCGAGGATTCCTGGTGCCGCCTGCCAGCCAGTGCTGGGATTTTGAGGATCCGCAGCAATGGGATCCCGACTGGGCGGGCAAGCTGGCGCTGGTCGAACGCCCGCTGGTCGAACGCCCCATGACCGCCCGCCCGATGGGCGTCTGGACGGCTTGGCTCCCCTACGCTTTGGTCGCCGCGCTGCTGGTCGCCACGCGTGTAGAGGTATTTCAGTTGGGGCCGTTGCTCAAACAAGCCACGATTCCTGTTCACGAGATTCTGGGGACCACGATCCGTCACGACGTGCATCCGCTGTACCTGCCGGGAACCGTGTTCATCGTCGTGTCGATAATCGCCTGTCTGCTCCACCGCCTGCCCGGCGGCGGCTACGCGCGGGCGTGGGCCAGGTCGGTTCGGACCGTCGTGGCCGCATCCACGGCGCTGGTGTGTACCGTGCCGATGGTCCAGGTGTTCATCAACAGCGGCGGAGGCGCCGACGGCTACGACGCGATGCCATTGGCCCTGGCGCGGGGTGTCGAGCAGCTGGCCGGCGGCGCGTGGCCTTTGCTCTCGCCCCTGATCGGCGGCTTGGGCGCCGCCGTGGCCGGCAGCAACACGGTCAGCAATATGATGTTTGCCCTGTTCCAGTTCCACGTAGGCGACCGCATCGGCGTCGATCCGACGTGGATCGTGGCCCTGCAGGCGGTTGGCGGTGCGGCGGGCAATATGATCTGTGTTCACAACGTCGTGGCCGCCTCCGCCGTGGTCGGGCTGTTGGGCCGCGAAGGAACGATCCTGCGCAAGACGCTGATCCCGTTCACCTACTACGTTGCCCTCACCGGCGGATTGGGCTGCGTGATCGTCTGGTGGTCGCAGAAAGGCCTGATGAATCCCGGGACGGCCGTCGTGGCCGCCGTCGTCCTGGTGATGATCGGCATCGTTGTCGCCTCCCGCCGCGGCAGAGGGCTGCAGACGCCAACGGCCTAACGCTGGACGTTCAGCGTCAAGAAATGCGTCGCACAGCTGATGCAGGGATCGTAGTTGCGGATCAATTGCTCGCAGCGCAGCGTGGCACCGGCGTCGTCCAGGTCCAGCAGTTGAGGCACGTAGGCCCGCAGATCCTGTTCGATCTGGCCCTGGTTCTGCGACGTTGGCGGGACGATCTTGGCTTCGGCGATCAAGCCGTCGTCGCCGATCCGGTAGCGGTGATACAGCAGGCCGCGCGGGGCTTCGGTAGCGTGGCAGCCGCAGCCGGGGGTCGGCTCGTAGGGTACGCGGCAGGGGGCGAGTACGGCCTGGTAGTCCCGGACGATGGCAATCGCTTCCTCGAAGGCGTCGATCATCTCCACCGCTCGCGCGACGATGCTGTGGAAATTGTTTTGCGAAGGCCAGTCGAGGCCGCAGCTTTCCGCTTCGCGTTTGGCGATCGGCGCCAGCTGGTCGAAGCACAGGTTGATCCGCGCCAGGGGGCCGACGAGGTAGCTCCGGGCTTCCGGAAGCTTGACGCTGTGCAACGCCGTGCTCTGCCGCAGGTGCCGCTCCTGGAAGTGCTGTTCGTAGTCTTCCACCGGCACGTTCAAGCCGCTGGTCGCAACGACGCGACCCTCGTTCATGGGATACTCGTGCGGGTCCTGGAGGCACACGCATTCGTAGTCCATGCCCAGGTCGGGAAAGTCGAATTTCGACACGAGCCGCAGGACCTCGATCGACGCTTCCAGGCCCCACTGGAGATCGGGCAGCAGGGCCTTCAGCTCCCGCGGCTTCGGTGCCCGGTAAAACCCGCCCACGGTGACATTGATCGGATGGATGGCCCGTCCGCCGAGGATTTCCAGCAGATCGTTGCCGATTCTCTTTAGCCGCAGGCCCCGTTCGACGACCTGCCGGTGGTCGGCGGCCATGCTGATCCCGCTTTCATACCCCAGGAAGTCCGGCGCGTGCAGCAAGTGAATATGCAGCGCGTGGCTTTCGATCCACTCGCCGCAATACAGCAGGCGCCGCAGGCGGCGGATCTCGGGCGTGACGCCGATCCCCAACGCTTTTTCCAGCGCGTGAGCGGCACTCATCTGATAGGCGACCGGGCAGATCCCGCAGATCCGAGCGGTGATGTCCGTGACTTCGTGGATCTCCCGGCCGCGCAGGAAACTCTCGAAGAACCGCGGCGGCTCGTAGATGTTCAAAACGACGTGTGCGACGCGGTCACCGTCCAGTTGGACGAACAAACCGCCTTCGCCCTCGACGCGCGACAACGCTTTGACCTCGAAACTCCGGTTGGCGGGCATCGTGGGAATCCTTGGTTGGTGAGAGTCTCCCCTGGCAACAGGGCACGCATGTTCGAGTCCAGCCTGTGAATCAACTTGCAAGACTCCCGCTTGACGAGACCTTCAGGACGTTCCTTCCAGCGTCTGGCTGGCTTCCCGAAACTCTGGGGCATAGGCGTTGAAGTTCCGCATCAGCCGCACCAGTCTGCCGCGCGGCAGGTCCGCCTTGGCATACCAGCCGGACAGACTCGCCAAATTGGCCTGCTCCTTGGGGCCATAACAGCCAAAACATTCACGATCGTGAGCCGGACAGATGGCGTTGCAGCCGGCTTGGGTCACGGGGCCCAGACAGGCGATGCCCCGGGCCACGGCGACGCAGACGGTGCCTCGCCGCTTGCATTCCATGCACACGCTGTCACGCGGCACCGAGGGCTGGCGGCCGCGCAACAGCGACGAAATCAGGTCTAGCAACTGGAACTTGTTGATCGGGCAGCCCCGCAACTCGAAATCGACAATCACGTGCTCGGCGATCGGCGTGCTGGTCTTCAGCGTTTGAATGTAGTCGGGATGCGCGTAGACGTGGTGGACAAAATCGTCCGCATCGCCCCAGTTCTTCAGGGCCTGGATGCCGCCCGACGTGGCACACGCGCCGATCGCCACCAGGAACTTGCACTGTTTGCGAATCTGCTTGATCCGCTCCGCATCGTGCATATTGGTCACCGAGCCCTCGACGAGCCCGACATCGTAAGGCCCCTTGATGACTTGCGTCCGAGCTTCCAGGAACAAAGCGATCTCGACCGCGCCGGCCACCGCCAGCAATTCGTCCTCGGCGCTCAGCAGCGACAACTGGCAGCCGTCGCAGGACGCGAATTTGAACACAGCCAATTTGGGTTTAGCGGATTTCATGCGGTGCATACCTCCGCCAAGCGGCCCGCCGGGCCGGCGGCGAAACGGTTCGGTGGGGCCCTACGTTCAGCCATCAGAAATCCGCCGGCTGCAAGTACGGTTCCATCTGCTTGTAAGAAAACACGGGGCCGTCCTTGCACACGAACGCGGGCCCCATCTGGCAATGACCGCAGACGCCCACGGCGCACTGCATGTTCCGTTCCATCGACAGGAAGATCTTGTCGGGGTTCAGCTTGCGGGCCAATGCCTCGAAAATCACGAACCGCATCATGATCTCGGGCCCGCAGGTCAGCACACACGTCTTGGCCGCGTTCAGCCGCAAGCGATAGAACAGGATCGGCACCACGCCGAGATGGCCGTGCCAGTCTGCGTCGCCCAGATCGACGGTGACCTCGACTTCCAAGCCGCCGTCGCGCCACGAATCGAACTCGTCGTGGTACAACAAATCGTTCGGCGTCCGGGCGCCGTACAGGAGAAATACGCGGCCAAAGTCCTGGCGATGATTGAGCACATGATAGATCGCCGGCCGCAACGGGGCCAGGCCGACCCCGCCGCAGGCGATCACCACATCGTGTCCGCGGCATGCGGGCATCGGCCAGGCCGATCCGAACGGCCCCCGCACGCCGACCTGGTCGCCGACGTTCTTGCGTGCCAAGGCCCGCGTGACGTTCCCCGACACGCGGATCGTGTGGCCCAGCATTCCGCTCCGCTCCGGATCGGAACTGATCGAAATCGCCGACTCGCCGAATCCCGGCAGGTACAGCATGTTGAACTGTCCCGGTTCGAATCGGAACCGCTGCGCCAGTTCCGCGTCCTCGAACGTCAACGCGTACGTGGAAATCCCGGGCACCTCCCGTTTGATCCCGGAAATGCGTGCCAGATGAACTGTCCAAGGATTGGCCTGGCGTCCGGCGATGTTCGCCACCGCGGTCATGACTCGGCTCCTCGAATCGCTGCGACTTCTTCCGTCAAGTCGATCCCGACGGGACACCATGTGATGCAACGCCCGCAGCCCGTACAGCCCGACGTGCCGAACTGGTCGATCCAGCTGGCCAGCTTGTGCGTCAGCCACTGGCGGTAACGGGCCGTCGTCGATTTGCGCACCGTCCCGGAGTTCATGTACGAGTGCTCGGCGGTAAAGCACGACGCCCAACGGCGTTCCCGCCGTACCTGCTCGCCCAACAGATCGGAGACCTCCGCGATATCGTTACAGAAGCAGGTGGGACAGACCATCGTACAGTTGCCGCAAGCCAGGCAGCGTTGGCCCACGATGGCCCAGCGTTCGTGCTCCAGGTTGTTCAGCAGCAGATCACGGATCTCCGTCGTGTCCAGACTGCGGCCGCGCGGGCGCGTGCTGCCGGCATCCGCCGCCGCGCGCCGAGCGGCCCTAGGGCGGGCTTGCATTGCCTGACGCAAGTTCTCCGATTGCTCCTGCGATTGGCTGATCTCTTCCGTCGTACAGGGTCCCCAGTCGCAATGCGCCAGGACTTGGCCGCCCCGCTCCGTGCCGACGGCGACGACGAAGCGGTCCGCCAGTTCGGTCAGTGCCAAGTCGTACCCCGCATGCACGGCCGGTCCGGTCTGCATCGAGTGGCAGAAGCATGTCGCCGCGGCTCGGCGGCAGTTTACTGCCACCAGGAACAAGTTGCGGCGGCGGGCTTCGTAGTTCGGGTCCGCGTAGGGTCCGCTCAGGAACACGCAGTCCAACATCTCCAGGGCGTACAAGTCGCAGGAGCGGACGCCGATGACGGCCAGCGGCACCGCCTCGGCGGGCGGAGTTTCCAGCTGCCATCGCCCCTCGGCCAATCGGCACTCCAACAGCGTCTCGTGGGACGGAAATACGTAGCGTTTCAGCGAATGCGGTCCCACGACGTAATCGAAGTAGCCCGCGTCTGGGCTTGGCCGCACCCGGTAGTAGCCGCCGTCTTGTTCGTCCAGATAGCCGATCGGCAACTGGTCCAGGGTCGAGAAGTCATCGTACACGACGGCGGCGTCGGCCAGTTGGGGCCCCACCGTGCGGTAGCCGCACTGCTGCAGTTGGTCGACGATCGCCTGCAACTGCGGCTTGTCGATCCGGACGAACGCACCCACCGGCAGCTTGCTGGATTTCATGCTGTCCCTCGCGAATCGGGCCACACCGAGTACGCAATCCGCCAACATGCGCCACCCGCTTTCTGCGGCAGCTGCTAAGGCTCAACGTCTTCAGCTTACTCCGGCGTCGCCCCGGCGTAAATACGAGAGACGGATTCAACGGTCGGATTCGACCGAGGCGGCGCGGGGGAAATGCCGGTCGACCACCGCGTAGAACTGAACGGGCGTTGCCGCGTGCGCGATGTGCGTGCGAAAATGCCGCGCCCCGGGCCGGCCTTGGGCATAGCAGCAAGCGTACTTGCGCATCAGCATTGTCCCCCGCTGGTCGCCGAAACGCTCCAGGACCAGGCGATAGTGCCGCAACAACACGTCGCGCTGTTCGTCCAACGTAGGCTCGGCAGGCATCGGCTCGCCCCGCAGCGCCGCCTGGACCTGGCGAAATAGCCACGGTCGCCCCAGCGCCGCGCGCGCGATCATCACGCCGTCGACGCGATACTGCTGCAAAGCCTGGACCACCTTGTCCGCCGAGTCGAGGTCGCCGTTGCCGATCAGCGGCATCCGTTGCAAGTGCGGCTTGATCGCCGCAATCCGGTCCCAATCCGCCTGACCGCGGAAAAAGTCCTGAGCCACCCGGCCATGGACGGTCAGCGCCGCAGCCCCCGCCGCCTCGACCACTTGAGCGATTTCGATCGCCCGGATCTCGTCTCGCGTACAGCCCAGCCGGATTTTCGCGGTCACGGGCGTCGGCGCACACGCCTGCACGACCCGCTCGACAATCGCCCCGATCCGCTCCGGATCTCGCAGCAGATACGATCCGCTCTGCGCCCGTTCGGCGACGTCCCTCACCGGGCAACCAAAGTTGATATCCACCACGCTCACGCGGTACTCGTGCGCCAGACGGGCTCCCACCCGAGCCAGCGTCTCGGGATCGTTGTCCCAAATCTGTACGGCCAGCGGCCGCGGTTCGTCCCGCACGCCCCACAGCCGGTCCGGATGCTCCAACTCGTGTTCGTCCAGCCAAGCGAATCCCCGCGCACACACCATTTCCGTTGCCAGCAGGCCGGCGCCGCCGAAATCCCGCACCATCTGCCGAAAGGCATAGTTCGTGAACCCCGCCATCGGCGCCTGCAACACCGGCGGATCGACCAGCACGGGGCCGATGCGCAGCGGAGGGAATGAAAGACCGGACGCCGTATTTTCCGTTGTCATCGCGTGAGTTATTCGCCTTTGTGTCCTCAGCAGGAAATCCAGGCGGGTTCCATCGTCGTGCCGTTACGGCCCGCTTAACGACAGTTGGGCTTCCATGACTTTCGCGATCCGCGCCGACGATTCGCGCAGATGGGCGCTGGAATAGGCGTCCAGCTTGACCTTGCTGGCCAGCAGCTTTTCGATATCGTCCCGCAACGCGCCCAGCTTGGCATAGGCGATCGTCTGACAGTCCTGCGGCGCGCCGGAGCGTCCCATGGCGACGTTGGAGAGGGTTCTCAAATAGCTGCGTTGCAAGTTGCGGCGGAGGCTGGAGATGGCCGGTTTGCGTTCGGTATAGTCGCCGTCCTTGGTGTCCTTGACCTCGGCGAACACGGCGTTCGTCAGCCGTTCGAGCAATTCGGCCGTGGTCAGGACGTCCTGATCCGCCGGAATCTTCAGCTCGGCGTCGTGGATCCGCTTCAGCGTGACCGAAGACGTGACCTGGCCCAAGATCCTCTCCTGCCACATCAGGATCATGTCGTGCGCGGCAAAATCCTTGCGCAAGAGAATGTCGGTGCCCCAGTGTCGCCAGTTGGACGTGGCCAGCTGGCTGTACAACTCCGGCGGGAAATCGAACGGCTTGTCGCTGAGCACCTGCTGTTCCAACAGCGTCAGCGCGTCCCGCTGTTTTTGGACCTCGACGACCGTAAACGGCGGCTTGGCGTCCTTGTCGCCCTTGAAACTGCGACTGGTGTAGATGCCGCCGATATACCGCGCGGCAAACTGCATCGCCTGACCGTATTCGGCCAGGATCACATTGAAGGCTTTCCGAGCCTTGGTATAGTCCTCGCCCTCCTTGACCGAACGCTCGACCATGTTCGGAATCAGTTGCTTCATCAGTTCGGCCCGCTGCTTGGCATATTCCAGCGCGTCGTTTCCCAAGTCGAACCGGTTGGATTCCGGGTCCGAATCGGTGATGCCCATCGTGTCTTCGTCCGTGGCAAACTTCAACGCCGGCTCGCCGCTGCGCGAGGCGATCTTCTTTAATTCTTCCTCTTCACTGCCCGAGAACTGCTTGTAGCCGTATTCGATGGCCCAGATATCATAGGGCCCGATCGTGGTCGGATAGAAGTCGCCCTGCGGCGTTCCCTGGGGCACGATGTTGGCCGGATTGTAGTCCATCACCGAGGCCACCATCCCCGCATCGCGCGTCTTGGCGGGATCGTTGATCTCCTGCAGGCTGCGATACGCGCTGCCCTTAAAGTTGTGCCGCAAGCCGAGCGTATGCCCGACTTCGTGCATGGTGACCTCTTTCAGGCCCTGCATGATCAACTCGCGTTCTCGCGCCGCGGCCTTGGCCGGATCGGCTTCCGCCATCACGGCCGCAGACCCCAGAGCGAACTGCAGCGCTTTGCCGTGACTCTGGGAACAACTGCGCTGCGCATCGCGGCTGCCCAACAAGTCGCCGATGGTCGCGCGGCGGAGGTCGAGGTGGCCTACGTCCAGGCCCAGTCCCGTCATGGCGGCGTGGGTGTCCGGCGTCAGCGTCTCCAATTCCTGTTTCCAGAACGTCAGAAAGTCGGCGTCGAAGATAATGTCCGCGTCCAGGATTTGGCCGGTGTACGGATTGACCCGCGACGGCCCCATGGCAAAGCCGGCGTTGGCGGTGATCCAGCGGAAGGTGTTGTAGTTGATGTCTTCCGGATCCCAGTCTGCGTCGTCCGGCTGCTGACGCACTTCGATGGCGTCGATAAAGCCGGCCGCCTCAAACGCCTTGTTCCACTCCGCAATGCCATCGCGGATGGGCTTGCGGTACTCGAACGGCACCGTCTTCTCGATCCAGAAAATCAGCGGCACTTTGGGTGGCGATTTTTCGGCCGCCGGATTGGCCTTTTGCAGCTGCCAACGATTGATGAAGCGAACGAATTGGTTCTCGTTGTCTTTCTTGGAAAAATCCTTGACGGCCGTCACAAAGTAGCCCACGCGAGGATCCGCCAACCGCGGCTTGTACCCAGTGCTTGGGATCTTGCTGATCGAATAATGCACGATGATCGTCGCCCCACGCGAATCGGGCACCGTGTCGAACTCGACGCGACCGCCCGACGAGTAGACGGCGGCAACCTGCAACTCGACGTTCTTCTCAAATCCCTTGACCGAATCCCAGGTCGATTTGTCGGCCGAGAACATAAAGCCCGGCATGACCTGCGAAATCTGCGGCAAATCGCTCATGAACACCGGCGACAGATCGATCAAATCGCCGCCCTTGGGGCCCTTGGTAATCACCGGCAGGCTGAAGATCACACTGTCCGTAAAGGCGTTCTTCACCGCGCGGGCTTCCGGGGTCCCGCCATCCGCTTTGAAGCGAACGTTGCGGCGGACGACATGCACGTTCTTGTCCACCTTGCGAAAGGACCAGACCCAGTCGTCGCCGAATCCCCAGCTGTATCCGCCCAAAATCGGCCGCTGGCCAATGCCGCGGGCGATGGCGATCAGCACGAGATACTCGTCCTGGAAGTGCCCGCCGCTCAACTCGGCATACAGGCGGTTGTCCTTGCGATACAGGGGAATCAGCCCTTCGACTGGCTTGGCTTCCTTGAGCACAATCTCATGGGAAATCGAGGAGGAACTCGGCCCGGACGCCGGCTTCGGCTCGGAACTGGCCGCCGGCTTGGCCTCCGACCCCGGTTCGGCGCTGGCCGTCTGCTCGGGCGTGCTCGAGGGCTTGGGGTCATCGGCGGCCAAAACGTGGCTGCATAGGATCAGAATGCCTACGATCGAGCCGAGACAGGACGGAAAGAGACAAATCTTCATGGGGTAACTCGCTTTTCGAGGTCAAGCCTAGGTTCTTTTTGCCAGTGTCTAAAATATACTCTGCTTTACCCTTTTTGCGAGACCGGTATAGATCTCCAGGGTGCGGGAATCGACATTTCCTCCAGGCGAGGCTGATGATGCGACCATTACCAGAGAAAAAAGGAACGTCCTTTGGGCGACGCGAATTCTTGACCACGTTGTCGATGGGCGCTTGGGCCGCGGCGATCCCCAGGCCGGCGATATCCGCCGAACCCGCACCTGCCGGCCCGGCGGGGCCGCGTATCGGCAACCCGATCGCCGTCTCGACCTATTCCTTCTGGCGATTCCTGGATAACGCCAAGCTGAAGATCGAAACCTGCATTCGTTCCGCCGCCGAAATGGGCTTCGACGCGGTCGAAATCCTGGAAATGCAGATGGACAGCACGGACCGCGGCTACCTGCAGCGGCTGAAACGCGAAGCGTTCCTGAACGGACTGTCGCTGTGCGGTCTGTCGACGCACCAGACGTTTGTCTCGCCGGATCCCGAGAAACGCCAGGCCAACATCGCCAAGACGATCGCCAGCATCGAACTGGCCTACCAGCTGGGGATTCCCACGATGCGCGTTAACACAGGCCGCTGGGGGACCAGCAAGGACTTTGACGAGTTGATGCGGAATCGCGGCATCGAGCCGCCGCTGCCGGGCTTTACCGACGAAGATGCGTTTCCTTGGGTGATCGAGTGCCTGGAAAAGTGCCTGCCGGCGGCCGAGCGGTGCGGTGTCGTGCTGGGCCTGGAAAACCACTGGGGCCTGGGGCTGACCCCCGAAGGCGTCCTGCGGATTGTCAACGCGGTCAACTCGCCCTGGCTGCGGGTCACGCTCGATACAGGCAATTTCCTGGAAGATCCCTACGATCGACTCGCGTTGTTGGCACCGCAAGCGGCTTTCGTGCAAGCCAAGACCTATCACGGAGGGGGGATCTGGTACACGCTGGACCTCGACTATCCGCGGATTGCCGCGATTCTGCGGCCGCATCAGTACCGCGGTTTCATCTCGCTGGAATTCGAAGGCAGCGAGGACTACCGGACCGCGATCCCCAAGAGTCTGGCTGTGCTGCGCGAGGCGTTTACGTTCTAACGCCTTTCGCGAGGGGACAGGCATAATACTGTTCGGCCCGATTCTTGCGAGAGTGGGCATCCTCGCCGCTTGACGGCGAGAGGTTCAGGTTATACGTGGCCACGAACAAGCGTCCACCTCGAACAACAGTGATCCCCGACGCTTGGCGTCGGAAGATTCAGGATGGATGGCTGACATCGTGGTACCGCCAGTTAGCCTGAAGTACTAGCCGACAAGCGGCGAGGATCAAGCAGTGCTTCTGTGACTTGCCCCCCGTAGCCAGTTTTCCTCAATGACTCGACGGCAAGCGTCGAGGATGCGTGCCAGCAGCAACCGCTGTGCCGAACAGTATTGTGCCTGTCCCCTCGCGAAACCTTCACCAGCGCCCCCCGTCACATCTTGTCGACCACGTGGATGCCCAACAGGTCCAAGCCCTGGCGGATGGTCCGGCCGGTCAGGTCGCACAGCAGCAGGCGGCCCGTGCGCTGCGCCGGGGAATCGGCCGTCAGCACGGGGCACTGATGATAGAAGTCGGAAAAGCACTTGGCCAAGTCAAACAGGTAGCTGGTCAGCTGGCTGGGCCGATAATCGGCCATCGCATCCTGTAAGGCCTCGGCCAACTGCAGCAGCTTGAGCGCCAGCGCCCGTTCGGCGGGATGCTCGACCGCTAACGGCACTGCCGAACTGCGGAGCGCGTCCATGTCGACTTTGCCCTTGGCAAAAATGCTCTGCGTTCGCGCATAGGAGTACTGCATGTAGGTGGCGGTGTTGCCTTCCAACGCGACCATCTTGTCGAAACTGAACACATAGTCGCTGGTCCGATTCTGGGACAGGTCCGCGTACTTGATGGCCGCGTGACCGACGACGCGGGCGATATGATGGCGATCTTCGGCGGTCAACTCCGGCCCGCCGGGTTTGGCATCGTCGTTGGCGGACACGACGCCATAGGCTTTGGCGACGGCTTCGTCCAGCAGGCCCTCGAGGCCCACGGTGTCGCCCGAGCGGGTCTTGTACGGTCGGCCATCCTCGCCCATCACGGTGCCAAAGCTGATGTGCTGCAGTTCTACCTGCTCGCAGCCCCATCGCCGCGCCGCGGCGAACAGTTTGTCAAAATGCTCGCTCTGCCGGTGATCGACGACGTACAGGATCGCATCCGGATTCCAGGTCTTCCTCCGATACTCGATCGTCGCCAGATCGGTGGTCGCGTACAGAAACGCGCCGTCGCGCTTCTGTACGATCATCGGCGTTGCGAAGCCGTCCAGAAAAATGCACACCGCCCCGTCGCTGTCCACGGCCAGGCCGCGCTGGCGGAAATCTTGAACGACGGCGGCCAACTGGTTGTGGTAGAAACTCTCGCCGAACTCGCAGTCAAAACGGATGTCCAGCCGGTCGTAGATCCGCTGGATGTCCCGCCGACAGTGCGGCAGGAACTCGTGCCATAATGCCAGGTTTTCCGCGTCGCCCGCGTGCAGCTTGGCCGTCTCCTGCAAGACGGCTTGGGCGATGTTGGGATGCTGGGCGGCCCGTTCCGCCAGGGCCGGCGAACTCTCGATCGCTTGCAGTTTTCGCCCCGCGGCGGTCCATTCGTCGCGGGCTTCCTGCAGCTGCGATTGCAGCTTGCGGACCGCTTTTTCCGCCTTCTTTCGCAGTTGCTTGTCGTCGCCCGTCGCCAACGCCCGCTGGCCGTCCAACGCCGCCTGCCGCTCGGCAATCTGCCGCTCCAGGTCCGGCAAGCTGTTGCGCGTCTCGTAATAGTCCACCAGCTGATGAACCTGCTTGTACAGTCGTCCCAGTTCCGCTACCGGTTCGCGCTGATATGCCGCCTGGTCGCGAAAGTGTTTGTAGCCGTACAGGATCATGCCGAACTGGGTGCCCCAATCGCCCAGGTGATTGTCGGTAATCACGCGGTGACCGAGGAACCGCAGCGTCCGCGCCAGCGCGTCGCCGATCACCGTCGAGCGGATATGGCCGACATGCATCGGCTTGGCGACGTTGGGCGACGAGTAGTCGATGACGACGGTTCTCGGTCGATCGACCGGAGCAACCCCCAGACGCTGGTCGCCGACCTGCCGCGCCAATTCCGTTGCGATCCAGGCGTCTTTCAACCGCAGATTGACGAACCCGGGACCGGCGATTTCCGGCGCATGGCACAGGTCGTAGACGTCCAGCCGTTCCACAATCGCCTCGGCGACGTCCCGCGGCGATTGGCCCATCCGCTTGCCCAAAGGCATCGCACAGTTCGCCTGGTAGTCGCCGAAACGCGCATCCTGGGCGGGCCGGATCAGGTCGAGCAGATCGCCGGGATCATCGACCAAGGAACTCAAGGCGTCACGAAACCGGCACTTCAATTCCGAGAGGATGTTCATGGGGACTACCTGATACCGGCCAGCGTAGCAGTCAAATCGACCCGTTTCGCCTCGGCCCACAGATTCTCCAAGTCGTAGTAGCTGCGGGCTTCGTCGTCGAACAAGTGAATCACAATGCTGCCGTAATCCAGCACGATCCAGCGGCTCTCGACATAACCTTCGATCCCCAGCCGTCGGTCGCCCAGATCGTCCTGGAGAACGCGGTCGATTTCTTCGCTCATCGCATGCAATTGCCGGCGACTGGTGCCGGTGACGATCACAAAGTAATCGAAAATCGCCGTCAACTCACGGAGGTCCAGGAGCACCAGGTCGCGTCCTCGATTCTCGGCTGCCGTTCGCACGGCGGCCAACGCCAATTCCAGGCTCTGCGGCGGCTCGGCCAAGGCCACCGCCGCGGATTTCGTTTTGGACTTTGCCACGCAACCCTTTCCTGTGGATGCGGCCACCGGCGCTGTGCCGATCGCCCGGGAACACATGTAAACTGCTCGCTTCACAACCGCATTCTACCGCTTTCAGACGCCGATGTCATCAGGCCGGCGGCCGGTTGATTTCCGTGTAGAACAGGTGACTTGCCTGTCATTTGGACCGAAAACCAACACCTGACATCATTGGAAACCGGCTTGGCAGCCCCTTTCTACGACCCAATCAACCGCCTGCCGGTTCGAGGGAGACGGCTAAGAAAGTCGAAGAATGCCGAGGAAAGCCGAGGAAAACAAGGAAAAAAGTCTCGAAGTGGACCTGTAAGCCGGGTTCTGTCCCTCGCGGAGCGAGGGGACGGTCATTTCTCTAGGACGCCGATTGCTCGACGCCTCCAGCAACCTACCCGAGAGTCGATAGCGAACCGGACCGGCTCGCGCTCGCCGCGGCGAGCTGCTCCCTGTTTGGTCTTGCTCCGGGTGGGGTTTACCAAGCCAGCCGAGTCGCCTCGGCTGCTGGTGCGCTCTTACCGCACCTTTTCACCCTTACCTGATCCGCAGCCGACGACTAGCGCCGGCCGCGGCCATCGGCGGTATGTTTTCTGTGGCACTTTCCCTAGCCTCGCGGCCGGTCGGCGTTACCGACCACCCTGTCCTACGGAGCCCGGACTTTCCTCCCGCCGCACACCGCCCGAAGGCGGCTGCGACCGACGACCGTCCGGTCCACTTCGAGACCTGTTTCGCCTCCCTTCACCAAGTGACCTCGATCCGCTGTCCGCTGATGCTCGATCGGCGCATGGCGTCGATCACCGCGGCGGCGCGGTAGCCGTCTTCGAAAGTCGCCTGGTGGGGACTGAGCGGTTTGTCGTTGGCTACCGCATCCAGAAAGTGAAACTTCTCAATAATATGGCCGTGTTCCCAGCCGATGTTGTGCCCGTGCGGCCACCACGGGCCAACATAAGGATGCATGGCTTCGGTAACGGAAATCTCCGTGAACCCTAGCGTCGTCGGGCCGTCGGCACCGGTCAGGCAGGCCCACAGGCTGTTCGGATGCTCCAAATCCCACTTGAGCGAACCGTGGGAACCGTTGATTTCCCAAGCCAGATAGTTCTTGCGGCCCGTGGCGACGACGGAGGATTCCAGTACGCCCAGCGCCCCGTTGCCGAACTCGAGCAAAGCCGCGGTGCCTTCGTCGCTGGTCACCTCGGGCCCGCAGCCCACGCTGGGCAAGGCACGCTGGGGCTGAAACGCACGAACCAACGCCGACACGCTCCGGATCTCGCCCACCAGATAGCGGCATTGGTCGATGGCGTGACTGCCAATCCCCTGCAACGATCCCGAGTGCGGCCAACTCGACGCCCAAACCTGGTCCGCCGCCAGCGTCGGATCATGGCCGGACATCTGCAGGTATTGCACGCGGACGTGGTAGATCGTGCCCAGCCGCCCGTCGGCGATCAAGTCCTTGGCCAGTCGCACGGCCGGCATAAAACGGTAATTAAAGGTACACATGGACCGGCCGCGCGCCGCAGCCGCCGCGTCGCGCATCCGCCGCGCATCCTCGACACGCACCGCCAGCGGCTTTTCGCAGATCACGTGCTTGCCGCTCTTTAACGCCGCGATGCACGGTTCGACATGGACCGGGTCCGGCCCACAGTTGTCGAACACGTCGATTCGCTCGTCGGCGACCACGTCCTGCCAGTCGGTACAGCATTCCTCGAAACCGTACCGCCGGGCTTCGCGTTCCGCCAAGTCGGGCTTCTGATCGCACAGGATCAACAACCGCGGATTCACTCCCGCCGTCGGATAGATGTAAGGAATCTTGCGGTACGCATTGGTGTGACACTTGCCCATGAATCCGCAGCCGAGCATCCCCAAGCGAAGCTCGTTGCGGCGGTCGGATACGATCTTGGTGGTGACCATGCGGGGCTCCCTTCGTGGCGGTGCTGATTCGCTCGGTTGTCGATGCGCGTTTCCGGTTCTACTGTAACAAATGCCCAAGCCGCTGTCTCGCCCAACGAACCGAACGCTCTAAATGCTCCCGCTCCACCTGCCACGATTCCGAACCGTCGGCCAGATTTGTCGGCGGCTGCGGCGGATCGTCTCGTGTCCAAGACTTGGCCAGATACCACGATAAACCATCGCCCGGCGGAGCCGGATGCCGGTCCCAGTAGCCGGGTTGGAGGATCTGCAGCGGAAACGGCGCGAACTGGGAGTGGATCTCGATGTTCAAATGCATCTCGGGATGGTATCGAGCTAGGCTCTCGGCAATCGCGACTTGATCGAGGTCGCCTTCGCCCAGCGCGCAATTTTCCAGCGCCAGGCCATGGGGCGTGCGGATGACGCGGTAGTCCTTGAAATGGGTCGTCAGCGCGTCAGGGGCCATGATCTGGGTCAGACGCAACGGTTCGTCCAGGTCAAACGCCAGATTGCCCGTATCCAGCGTGAAGCCAAAGGCGGGACTGTGGACGCGAGCCAGGATCGAGGCCAATTCGCGAACCGTAAAGTCGGCATGGTTCTCCATCGCGATCTTCAAACCCATCGCCTCGGCCGCCGCACAGGCCTCGCGGAGGATGGCGACCGCATCCTCGGCCAACCGAGCCATGTCATGGCCCGCGTCGCGGGTGAACAGATCCCCCGCCACGCAGCGCAGAATGGGCGATCCCAGCTGGCGGGCAACCTCTAGATGCTGGATCACCGTCTCCGCTTCGCTGCCAGCAGTCGCATACCCGGCATCGGCCAGCAGCCGCCGGCCTTTGTCCGCCATCAAATGCCCGTGGAAGATGGACCCCATCGCGAATTCAAGGTACAAGCCAAGCTCCGCGGCCGTGCCGCGGATTTGCTCCAAGTCGGGGGCCCGAAACGAGGAAAACGGCGACAGCTCGAACAGCACCCCGTCGAGTTCCAACTGGTGAGCCAGCCGCAAGACGCCGATAGGATCCAGCCCGGAGTTGCGCAGCGTGTAAGAATCAACGCCCAATTTCATGCTTCGGCTCCTTCGAGGGTGATCGCGATATCGAAACCAGCATAGTGGAGCGTGGATCGTCGGTCAATTCGGGAGCCGGGGGACACGGGAGCCAGGGAGGGCTACCCCTGTGACGCGCGGGTCCATTCGTCAGTCCAGTCACCGCTTTCTAAGCCGCTGCCTGCGACGGTTTATACCGCGTGCGGTTGAGGATGGCACATTCGTCGATCGTCGTTTAACCGCGACCCAACGGGGAGAGGCTGTGAAATAATCGATTTGGGCGTGGTGTCACTTTGATTGGGCGCAGGTCTTTTTTGGAGACCAGTGTCGCCGAAGGCGGGAGGGCAGGATTTCTTACGGAGGACGTGGTGGGGGATATAGGCGGTGATTTCGGTTCCTGGGGGTGGAGTGTTGCCACAGAATTCCCATCTTGTCAACTCCTGTACTTGTCACCTCGGTTAGATGGCCGCTGCAGCGCGTTCGGCGCGCAGCGCCACCATGCGAAACAAATTGTGAACCAACACGTACCACAGCACGACGGCCTTCACTTTCTCCAGACCGCGGACCACAAACTGATGAAGTCCCCGGTTCCTGCACTCGGCGTTCGACCATTCACATTTGGCTCGCTGCTTGTATTTCTGACGGCCTTCCTCGGTCCCCATCCGCTGACGCCAAGCAGCCACTTCCGAGCTGTCGCCCCGTTTGGGAGCATACGGATCTTTCCCCTGCCGCTGTTGTTTCTCGACGTCCTTGACCGGCGCAAACACCGTCACATCCCGCTGGCTCACGCTAGTCAGATCTTCTTTGGTGGCGAAGCCGCCGTCGACATAGTACTCCGCCTGCTTCGGCAAAGGCCCTTGTTCCGTTTCGATCTGCTCCACCATCGGTTCCATCTGACCGGCGTCGCTGCCCGCGTTAATCAGGTCGGCGCCCACAATCACCAGGCTGTTCAAGTCGGTGGTGAACTCGACGTTGTAGGCCGGCCGGGTGCCGCCATCGCCCATCTTCATGCGTCGGGCTTCCGGATCGGTCGTGCTGGCGCGGGCCGAGGCGCCGTCTCCCTTTTTCCGTTTCTCGCGGGCCTCGGCCACCTTCTGGACTTCCTGCTGAGCCTGCTTCAGCCGTTCGATCCTTTCCCGCGCCGCCCGCTCTTGCGCGGCTTGTTGGCGGGCCGACAAGTCCGTCTCCTGTTCAAACTCCTGCTGCAAACGGTCCCATTGCTGGTCCGCTTCTTCCAGCAGTTGCTGCAGCTTGGCTTCCCGTTTGAAGGAATCGTTGCCCGCGCTGGCACGGACCCGCATGCCGTCTTGTCCGAGAACCTCCAGACTCGCCAAATCTTCCGCCCGGATGGTCGCGATGTTGGTGACCACTTGCTCCTTGAGCCATTCGGAGTGTTGCGTGCGGAAGTCGGACAGCGTGTGGTAATTCACGTCCACGCCGCCGCGGAGCCACTTGTAGGGATCGCAGTCATAGCACCGCCGGTACAACTCGCGGGCTTTGCAGATGCCTTCGTCGGTGGCATACAGCCACAAGGCCACCAGAACCCGCGGGTCGATCGGAGGACGTCCGGCATGGCCTTCCACGGCTTTGATCTGCGCGTACAACGAACTCACATCCACTTCCTGGATCAACTCCCAAATGAGACGGACTTTGTGGCCGGGCGGAATCAAATCGTCAATCCGTTTCGGGTCGGGGTCGATCTGCGAGCGGTCGGGCGACTTCATCCGCGGCGCCGCCACCTCCGTGCTAGCATCCTGCCATTCCATGCTTGTTCACCGAACTTCGATGTGAGGGGGCCTCCGTTCAACGAAAACGCCCTAACATGTTCGATTTCAGCAAACCCTCAAATATCAATTCTTTCACAGCCTCGGAGCGCGTCGCCCACGCGTTCCCCGTTGAATTTGTGTTACGGGCGACTCTGGGATGATTGGGACGAAGAGCACTTAATCTTTCACCTCCACGCCGGGACACGTGCAGCGGATGTTCTCCTGCGATTCCAGGCGGGCGAACAGACGATTGTCCGCCACCCAGTCCTCGCGCGTGTACTGGACCACGGACGTGTCCGTTTCGCGGATTTCCAGACGGTTCAAGCGGAAGCCCATCTCCGTGACTTGTACTGCTTCTGAATGATCATGAACGACCTGCCTGGTGCAAAGCTATTTCCTCCCTATTTCGCGTTGATCAGCGTCATTACTTCGGCTCGACTCGACTGGTTCGTCTTGAAGACGCCGCGCAGTGCACTGGTGATCGTGCGGCTGCCCGGCTTGCGCACGCCGCGGATCCCCATGCACGAGTGCTCTGCATCCACGACGACCGCGACGCCGGCACTTTCCAGTTCCTGCTCGATCAGATCCGCGATCTGGCCCGTCATCCGCTCCTGAACTTGCGGACGCCGCGCGATTTCGTCCACCACGCGAGCCAACTTGCTCAACCCGGTGACGCGCTCGTGCGGGATGTAGGCGACATGCGCAACGCCGCTGAACGGTAATAAATGGTGTTCGCACATACTGGTAAAGGCAATATCCCGCACAAGCACGATTTCATCGTATTCTTCGGGGAACGTGACTCGCAGGTGCCGGGCCGGATCGAGTCGCAGCCCCGCAAACATCTCCCGGTACATCCGAGCTACGCGGCGGGGCGTGTCGACAAGCCCTGGGCGGTCCGGGTCTTCGCCAACGGCACGCAGAATTGTCCTGACTGCCGCTTCGATGGCCCGCAGATCGACATCCGAACGTTCCATAGGGTCAATCTCCGCAGACAGCCGTTTGACAGAACAAGCTAACGGCATATCCAAAACAAGGGACATTCCAGCTCACTCCTCTCGCCACACGATTTTTTATAACTTTCTTAGTCAAAATTCACAACCGTGGGTGTTCTAGAGGCGACGAAGCCGTTTTCAAGGTTTATCGTTCTAGTTTTCCGTGGTCGTCGACGGAGAGCGGCAACGCTCGAGGTTGTTCTGAGGCGGAATTCGCAGCGGAGGCGTGAAACGCAGCAAGGCCAGCCGGACGGTGGTCGGATCGGTTTCGGGCCATGCCCCCCCTTGAAAAACCGGACAAGCTGGCTTAAAAATCGAGGCATTCTCAATCGAGTTCGGTAAGGTAGCAGATCCGTTCGATCTTCGACAGCCATTTCACGCAACACAAGGAGACACGCATGAAGACGGTTAATGTGGCGATGATCGGTCAAGGCTTTATGGGCCGTTCGCACTCGAACGCCTGGGGGCAGGTGGCGAAGTTTTTCAAGCCGCCACTCAAACCCGTGATGCATACCGTGTTTGGCCAGGCGGAGGAGAATCCGCAAGCGTTCGCCGACAACTGGGGCTGGCAGAACGCCTCGACCGATTGGGAACAAGTCGTCCGTTCGCCGGATATCGGCCTAGTCGACATCGTCACGCCGAACTTCATGCATGCTCCGCCGGCCAAAGCCGCGATTGCGGCCGGCAAGGCAGTGGCTTGCGAAAAGCCGATCGCCGGCACCTTGTCCGAAGCTCGCGAAATGGCGCAAGCGGCGCGAAAGGCGGGCGTCTTGACAGCGGTTTGGTTCTGCTACCGCCGCTGCCCGGCCGTCGCCTTGGCGCACCAGTTGGTCAAAGACGGCGTGATCGGCGACATTCGCCACGTGCGGGCTCATTACCTGCAAGACTGGGCCGGCGATGCGGTGCCGTTGACCTGGCGATTCATCAAGGAGCAGGCCGGCTCGGGCGCTCATGGCGACTTGAACGCGCACATCGTGGACATGACGCGTTTTGTCACCGGGCAAGAGATCACCGAGATCTGCGGGGCGATCGCGGAGACGTTCGTCAAACAGCGGAAGAAGATGACAGGCGTGTCCGCCGGCGGAATCGGCTCGGGTCTGCAAGCGGCCGACGAGTACGGCGAGGTGACGGTTGACGACACGGTGCTGTTCCTGGCCCGCTTCTCCGGCGGCGCGGTGGCCAGCTTCGAGGCTTGCCGCCAAGGCACGGGTAACCAGAATCGGAACGGTTTCGAGATCAACGGGACGAAGGGCTCGTTGAAGTTCGATTTCGAGCGGATGAACGAACTCGAATACTACGATGCCACGGCTCCGCGCCGCGTCCAAGGCTGGACGAACATCATGTGTACGCACGGCGGCGACCACCCCTACGTCGCCAACTGGTGGCCCGATGCCCATCTGATCGGCTACGAGCACACGTTCACGAACGAGGCCTACGATTTCCTGTGCGCCATCGGCGGCCAGACGCCCACCGTGCCGATCCCGGACTTTGAGGACGCTTACCAGACGCAGCGCGTGCTCGAGGCCGCCTTGCTGTCCGCCAGTGAAAAACGGTGGATCAACCTGGACGACGTGAAATAGCCAACGCTACCGGGGTGCTGACGCAGCCCCGCTCGCCTTTTCCGAACTCGCCTCCGCCGGGAACACCGGCGGATGCGGTTCGAGGTGGACGAGCACGTCGCGCAGCGCGGGGAACGAGTCCAGCAGGCGATCCTTGACGCAGTGGCCGATGCGATGGCCTTCGGCGACGGACAAGTGCTCGTTCACCTCGATGTGGATATCGGTCAAGTATTCCAGGCCGGTTTTCCGGACCCACAGTTTTTCGACCGCGCAGACCCCGGGAACCCGTTCCGCCACGCGGCGGACGTCGGCCACCATTTGCGCATCGGCCTGCGGGTCCATCAGTTCGCTGGCGCTGTTGCGGAACAGCTGGATCCCCGTCCAGGTAATCGCCGAGACGACAACCAGGGCGGCTGCTTGATCGGCCCAGATCGCGCCGGGACCGCCCGAACGCACGACCGCCAAGCCGACCAGAACCGCCGACGAACACAACGCATCGCTGCGGTGGTCCCAGGCGTTGGCAATCACCGCCGCCGATCCGATGCGCCGCCCGATGCGGACCTTGTACTGATACAGGATTTCCTTGATCAGCACATTGGCGCCGGCGATCCACAGCGTCCACACGGGCGGCGAGGCATGGGCACTTCCCAGCCGCCGCACCGCTTCCCAGCCGACCATCATCGCCGACAGGATAATCACCACGGCCACGTTGGTCGCCGCAATGGCCTCGGCCCGCGTGTGGCCGTAGGGATGTTCGTCGTCGGGAGGACGCTGGGCGACGCGGAGCGCAATCAGGACGACGATCGACGTCAACGAATCGCCCAGCGAGTTGACGGCGTCGGACAGCAAGGCGAACGAGTTGCCGACCAGGCCGCCAACCAGTTTGACGACGCCCAACGCAAAATTCACGGCCAGCCCCAGCTGTGTGGCCTGGGTGGCGGTTCGATACAACGATGCGCTGGAATTGCTCGTCACCAACAGAAAGGCTCCGTCCTGTTCGCTAGTTCCCCGCGCGTCGCAACGCCCCCAGCAGGCCGCCCACGTCCCCGTGAACTTCGGAAGTCGCCCGTACCACCAGCGCCATCAGCGGCCGGTAGTAAAACATGGAACCCTGTCCGCCGTTGACGTCCCAAGAATTGGGACTGATCGTGCGCTGGATCAGGTCGATCAACTCCTGTGCGTGATCGTTAACGGTCCCTCCGCCGAACGCGGCCCCGCTGTGCGCCAATACATTGCCGGGTCCGCCCAGCGTGTAATGCGAATAACCCTGGGGCTCTGCCAAACTGGCGGCCGTGTCACGCATCGCCTGCAATTCGCCTTCGCTCGGCACCCGACCGGGCGACTCGCCGGATCGGCGAGCCACCCGCTGCTCAAGCTCGCGCTGGATCCGCGTCATGCGGCTCCACAGCTTTGCCTTGTAGCTCTTCAGCACGTCGCTTGCCTCCAGCCGCGGGTCCGTGGCAAGCTCCCGGTAGACCTCGCACATCTTGCACACGGCTACGGCACGGATGTCGGGCGTCTGGGCGCGAGCTTCGCTGCGCAACGCTTCCGTCATGTCCCGTTCGATTTCGTGATAACGGCGCAAGGCAACCGCTGGTGTGGCCGCGGCAACGGTAGAACCGGCGTCGGCGGTCACCGCTGCCAACCCCAAGGCAATGAATAGAATTGTCATCGGTCTGACTCCCGGTCGATCGTTCGCTCGCCCCCCCCCTGTCCATTCATGGTATCGGTTTGGCGGGTAAACCACAACGGTCCCGTTCGCCATTTGTGTCCCGTTTGTCATTTCTGTTGGGCGTCATTTGCTTCCCAGCGATCGAACCGTCGTCCGATCCCGCAGCCGTCGAGGCAGGCGGCGCAGACCAGGCAAGCGATTGCGGCCCCCGCGAGTGTATCGCTGACGTAGTGTGCCGAAGATTCGATGCGTTGGATCCAGGCCAGCACGGCAAATACCATGAACAGCCCCCGTCCGCGGGGATAAAGCGCCGAAAGCCCGATCGCTAGAGCGGTGGCCACCGCTGCGTGTCCGGACGGAAAGGACTGGGAGTTGCTGACGGACAAACCGTCCCGAAGTTCCAGACGGAACAGCGGAAACCAACCCACAAAACTATCCCAAACTTGATCGACCGCCAGCGCGCGAGGACGCATCCGTCCCACCATCAGCTTGATCAAGTCCGCGGATAAGCCTGCCCCCACAACCGCAGTGATGATCCGCGGCATCCTGCGGCGCTGAGGGACGTCCAGCACGTAGGCGGTCAGCAAGATGCAAGCCACTCCGAACCCATGCGCGAACACCTCGGCCAGCGTGACCAAATCATGAATCGCGCCCCAGTCGTTGTCTCGTTGAAAATAGGACGCAACAGGCACGTCGAACGGTAGAGCCAGCGCCGCACAAGTCGCAAACAGGGCCGCGAGATAACACAACCGACGACTCACCCCAATTCTCCCCACTGGATCATTACAGGCCTATGGCCGCAAGTTAGCAGGTTTAGGCGTACTGCGAAACCCGTAGAATTGTCGGAAGAGCGTCGTTCGGAATGTTGCGAACTGCCATCACTGCCAGCATTTCATCACTTTGCGGTCGAGTCCGGCGGAGTGATCTTGTCGAAATCCATGTAGACTGTCTAAACTTCCGCCCCGACACCGCTCCCGACCTCGCGTAGCCCATCTTCCATTGGCAAGACGTTATGCTCCGCCAACCAATCTCGAAACCTATCCGCACCGGTTGGCATGTGGCCGTCATCCTGGCGGTGTCCTCGTCGGTCTTGTTCACCAACCTGGGAGGTCCCCGGCTGTGGGACCGGGACGAGCCTCGCAACGCGGGCTGTGCGCAGGAGATGCTGCAGCGAGGCGACTGGGTGGTGCCTTTCTTTAACGCCGAACTGCGTGCGCACAAACCGGTCCTGCTGTACTGGCTGATGATGTCGGCCTACCAGGTTTTGGGCGTCACCGAGTTTGCGGCTCGGTTCTGGTCAGCCGTTTTGGGCGTCGGGACGGTATTCCTGACGTACGGGATCGGCCGCAGGCTGTTCGATGCCCATGTCGGACTGTGGGCGGCGCTGATCCTGGCGACCAGTTTGATGTTCGGCGTCGCGGGGCGGGCGGCGACGCCCGATTCGCCGTTGATCTTCTTTGCGACGGCAGCCTTGCTGGTCTATGTGCTGGCAGCCTTTCCCGGCGACAGCGCCGACCTACCCCACCGCTCCCAAGCAACTCAAAGCGATTTAGCCCGAAGGACGGAATGTTCCGAATTCCCGCTTGTCAAACCGCCGGGGCCCGGCGTATCCAACCGCTGGGTGGCCGTAGCGATTTACGGTCTGATGGGTCTTGCGGTGCTCGCCAAAGGGCCCGTCGGCGCGGTCCTTCCGACGGCGGTGATCGGCATGTTCTTGCTGATCATGCGACTTTCGGATGTCGCGCAGGGGCCTGCTCGGCCGGCTTGGCAACGGTGGCTCGTACGATGCCTTCGCCCGTTTGCGCCGCAGCACTTTTTCGGCACCTGCTGGCAGATGCGGCCGCTCACCGCAATCGCAGTCATTCTGGCGGTGGCGGCGCCATGGTACATTTGGGTCGGCTGGCGGACGGACGGCGAGTTCCTCCGGGTCTTTTTCGGCGAGCACAACGTGGGGCGCGCCGTGCAGCCGATGGAAGGCCACAGCGGCGGGCCTTGGTACTACCCCGTGGCGATCCTGGTCGGTTTTTTTCCCTGGTCGGTGTTTGCAGCGCCGGTCATCGCCGATGTCACGGCGCGGGTTCGGCAACGGACGGTTTGGTGGCCGGGCTACGTCTTCTCCCTTTGCTGGATCGGGGTGTACGTGGGTCTGTTTTCGCTGGCTGGAACCAAACTGGCCAGCTACGTCACGCCGTGCTATCCCGCCTTGGCGCTGTTGACCGCTTGTTTCGTACGTCACTGGACGCGCGGGATCGCAGCTGGATGGCGCCTCTGGCCTGCCGGGGCGCTGGTGACGTTGGGCCTGGTGGGCTTGGCGATGGCCGTCGCGGTACCGTTGGCGGCCAGTCGCTTTTTGCCTGGAGAATCGCGTCTAGGTCTGCTGGGCGCCATTCCGTTGTTGGGCGCGGTGATCGCGGGGGGCTTTCAGTACCGACGGCGGTTTCCCCAGGCGGCCGCGACCGTTGCCGTGACCGCGGCGGCGTTGAGCACCGCGATGTTCGGCTGGGCCGTGTTGCGCGTGGACCGACACCAGCGGAACCATCTTCTGCTAGCGATGATCGATGACGCGAGCGGCAATCCTCGCGTGGGCGCTTTCGGACGTTTGGAACCCACCTGGGTTTTTTACGGCGGCCGACCGATCGCCGAATTGACGCTGGACCCAGCGGAGGCCGCTCGCGGGAACGGCCCGTGGGGGCCCAAACCGCGTCCACTGGCGGCCGATTTTTTCGGCCAGGGCCAAGACCGATTTATCATTACGACGGATCGCCATTGGGAGCGGTTACGGGCGGCGCTACCGCCCAACGCGACCGTCTTAGCCAAGTGCCCGCTGTTTCTGCGCCGCGAGTGGTTGTTGTTGATCGGCGTCCCGCCTGACGAAGGATCGGCCAAGAAATAAGTGGCGTAAGTTTCCAGCTTGCGGTTCGCACGACTCGCAAGCTGGAAGCTCACGCCACTTTGTTCGCCGCCAAAGCAGTATTCACTCGTCGGGCAAACGAAGCCTCTTGTTCATTCATCTTCCCAAGCCGGCCACTACCCGCCGGCTGCAGTTGCAACTTGACTTCGAGGCTCCCGAAGTCGAGTCCTTCCACCGCCGCTGGGATCTGGAGGCCGAGCGGGAGATGCGCTGGCTGAAGAACAATGTCTTCTTCGGGAGCGTCACGCCCGCAGTCATTCAGAGATTGGAAGGAAGAGTGGCATCGCTCGCGGCGCCGCACCCTGTCGGTCAGTGTCAGCCCGGAAGGCGAACTTCACGATGCTGCCCTAATTGGTCCCAACCGAGCTTTCGGGACGGAGACGTTTTTCGACGAAGTGCCGGTGACCATTGTCGATCTCATCCGACGAGTGTGTGCGGCATGATTGACCCTGCGAACGTTCCTCCGGCCGGGCTGATGTACTTGCGACCGCGTTCCTGCATCAGCGATTGTCCGTCGTCGCGGCTCCCGTCGAAAGGAAACCGCAATCACGTCAACGTTTACGGTTGGCCGGCGGACAAGGCTGCGCAGAAGAACATTGCCCAAGAGGTTGCCGCTGCAGCTGACTTTGTGCCCACGCCCGAGACCATCGACTCAGATCCCGCCCCATGACCATCTTCAACCTCCACTCCGCCGTCCTGGCCGATTACCGCGACTTCGTCCGTTCCTTTTTCCTGATCGTCGAGCCGCGAACGCGGGAGTTCGTTGACCGCTCGCTGATCGAGGAGGGGCGACTTTAGCCGGATTTCCTGCTGCAAGTCAGCCCGTCCTACACGGGCACGAGCGGCGCACGAGGCGCCGGTTTCCGATCACGTTTGCCAAGTACACGGGCGAGAGCGACGAGGCCGTGCGCAGCTCGCTCCGCCTGCATCCCCCACAGATCCTGCTGACGAACTACGTCATGGCCGAATTGATGTTGGTGTGTCCCGAAGACCAACGCTTCCTGGATCGGGCGGGCGGCGGACTGCGGTTTCTGGTGTTCGACGAACTGCACACGTCTCGCGGCCGACAAGGCGCGGATGTCGCCATGCTGATCCGCCGGCTGAAGGAACGCTGTGCCGCGCCGAACCTGGTCCACGTCGGTACCAGTTACGGCACGCCGTCCGGCAGGGCCCGGCGACGCCCGCCCAACCGTCGCTCCAGAGCACCAGGTTCAAGCCTTCCGTCTGCCAGTAATCCGCACACCACTCCCAGACGTTTCCCGCCATGTCGTATATCCTGTCTTTTCATGTCGCGTTCGTCCGCAGTGCTCGATGCGGGTATCAAGCCGCGTCCCCGCCTCCGCCGTTGCGGAATCAGGTACGGAGCCTGGGGGAACCGAGACGCCGACAGGGCCGCCTCGACGGATGCACGCACGTCAGCCGGGGCGGTTTTCCGGGCGCCCCGTGTGGCACGGCCTACTTGTTGGCCGTGTTTGACCGCGTAGTGTGGCACGGCCTACTCGTTGGCCGTGTCTGGCCGCGTAGTGTGGCACGGCCTACTTGTTGGCCGTGTCTGGCCGCGTAGTGTGGCACGGCCTACTTGTTGGCCGTGTTTGGCCGCGTAGTGTGGCACGGCCTACTTGTTGGCCGTGTTTGACCGCGTAGTGTGGCACGGCCTACTTGTTGGCCGTGTTTGACCGCGTAGTGTGGCACGGCCTACTCGTTCGCTGTGTTCGGTCGTGTCTGCCGCTTCCACACTGCTTGCAAGCAAGCAGTGCCACACAAGTGCGATCCGTGGAAGGCGAAGCATCCGAGATCAGGAAACGTTTGGTGCTAGGATCCGCCCGTGCCTACCCTGATCGCTGCGCCGGCCAATAACGAACGCGGTCCGCGGTACATGGAGAAGGCACTAGCGGCGATCCACCAAGCCCGCTTGCGCCGCGGGGGCGCTGGCGGCCCGTGGCGTGGCTGCTGGGGCGGATTGCCGCTCGCAGCCAGTCGCCGGGACATTGCTGGCCGAACAGGAAACGGCCGGGGAACGGTTGCAGCGAATGGATGCCCAGCATCGGCAACACGAACTGGCCTTTCGCGACTTGGCCGCCAAGCACTGGAGACGGGGTCGCGAGATGTTGCGATCCGCGCCGCCTGATCTCCAGGCGGGCATTCTCGAAGCTTGGAATGACAGCAGTATTCCGGCCGACGCGGTCTATTTTGTGGACTTTGTCAGAACCATGCTCCGGCGGCGCGGATTGATTGCGGAGCCGTAATGCGCCTGGATGTGGCCACGGGGCAGGCTCTCTGGCTCGCTCGCGTTCTTTGCACACCGGCATGGGGGCCAACTAAATACCGCCAGAAATACCGGCCGCGGGTATTCAAGAATCGCTGGACTACTTACAATAGCGGCCATATTGTCCTCTTGCTCCCCGCGTGCCGGCCGCTCGACACAACGGCAAACACGAAGGACACTTCATGACCAACAACCTGCCAACACCGGCCCCGGAGCCAATGGGTGAGGTCATCCTCTACCAGTCCGAAGACGGTTCGACCCGAATCGAGGTGCAGCTCAAAGGCGATACTGTCTGGCTCTCGCAACGGGGGATGGCCGACCTGTTCCAGACCAGCGTTCCGAATATAAACCAGCATCTGAAAACGATTTACGAAGACGGCGAGCTGCGTCCCGAGGCAACTATTAAGCGTTACTTAATAGTTCAAACCGAGGGCAGTCGCCAAGTCTCCCGCACCGTCGACCACTACAATCTGGATGCGATCCTGGCCGTCGGCCACCGCGTCCGCTCCCACCGCGGCACGCAGTTTCGCCTCTGGGTTACCGAGCGTCTGCGCGAATACCTCGTCAAAGGCTTTGCGATGGACGACGCCCGGCTCAAACGAGCTGGCGGTGGGAGCTACTTCGAGGAATTACTCGCCCGCATCCGGGATATCCATTCGTCCGAGCGGGTGTTCTGGCGCAAGGTGCTGGATATCTATGCCACCAGTATCAACTATGACCCGTCCACTGAGGCGTCGCAGTTGTTCTTCAAACCCGTGCAGAACAAGATGCACTGGGCCGCTCACGGCCACACGGCCGCCGAGGTGATCCACGGCCGAGCCGACGCTTCCCAGCCGCACATGGGGTTGACTTCCTGGGCCGGGGATCGGCCGCGCAAGCCCGATGTAGGCATCGCCAAGAACTACCTCAACGCAGATCGAGGTGTAATTCATGAGCGGAGAGCGAAGGATCCTGATCATCGCCGGGCCGAACGGGGCTGGGAAGACTACGTTCGCCCGCGAGTACTTGCCCCAGGAGGCAGCTTGCCCGGACTTCATCAATGCCGATCTGATTGCCGCGGGCCTGTCGCCGTTTCAACCCGAAGCCGCAGCCGTCCGTGCGGGGCGTCTGGTCGTCGAAGAAATCCGTGAACGTGTCCGGCAGCGACGCAGTTTCGCCTTCGAGACGCCCCTTTCTGGCCTGTCCTACGCTCGGCAGATTCCAGCATGGCAGGCGGCCGGATACCACGTGCAACTCTTTTTCCTCCAGCTTCCCAGCGTCGAGTTGGCACTTGCCCGTGTGGCCGCCCGCGTGTCCCAGGGCGGTCACTTCGTGCCCGACGCCGTAGTCAGCCGCCGGTTCCTCGCGGGGAGAAAGAACTTTGAATGCGTCTATCGCGCACTGGTAAACCATTGGCTCTTGTACGATAATTCAGGGGATACCCCAGTCTTAGTCGCTGACGGAGAGAATCCATGACCACTCGGGATAAGCCAAAAACACGGGACGTGGAGCAGACGACCCAGGCCTTGGAGCGGGCCGCCAAACGGGCTCGCGAATTGGCCGAACGGACCGGCACGCCGTGCTACGTGGTCCGCGACGGCCGCATCGTGGATGCCACTCAGGAAAAAGACAGCCAGACGAAACCAAATGCTGTACGATAGGTTCCAATGTTCACGAACGTCAACAGCGAAGACAGGCTGGTCCAGCAGACATTCGCGGATTATCTGCGCGACACCCACGGCTAGGACAACGTGTTTGCCTGGAATGAGGAAACCTTCGGGCCGGACGGTACGCTGGGCCGCGGCAGCGAACGCGACGTGGTCTTGGTTCGCGACGCTCGTGAGGCACTCCAACGCCTCAATCCGAGCCTTCCGTCCGATGCGATCGCAGATGCCCTACGGAAGCTGCCGTCGCCCAAAGCCAGATCGACCAAGCCAAGCGGGAGATCGACCAACGTGTCGCCGTTCAACTGGAAAAGGAACGAAAGACGCTATCCGAGGACGCACTTCGTAAAGCTCGCGAACAAGTCACGGTGGAACTTCGCGACAAGGACCAGCAGCTCGCGGACATCCGGGCCAAGCTGACGGCCGCCGAAGAAGCCGAGCTGGCCATCCGCAAGGAACGCCAGCAACTGGAAGCCGAGAAGCAGTCCCTGGAATTGACGGTTACCCGCCAGCTGGACGACGGGCGCGCCAAGATCCGCGAAGAAGCCAAGGCGGAGGCGGCCCAGGAGCGGGCTTTGAAGGAAGCCGAGAAGGACAAGCTAATTGCGGACCTGAAAACCCAGATTGGCGACCTACCGCGGAAGTCCGAGCAGGGATCGCAGCAATTGCAGGGCGAAGTCATCGAACTCCAATTGCAAGAACTGCTTCGTCGCCAGTTCCCGTACGACACCATCGAGCCGGTCCCCAAGGGTATCCACGGTGGCGACGTTGTTCACCACGTTCACGACATCGGCGGCAACCGTTGCGGCACGATCCTCTGGGAATCCACACGCCCGCTAAATTTGTGCAGCATCCTCGGTCCTATTGTCGCCGATGAAACGGCAGATAGAGCTTTGACTACACTGGAATCCGCTCAATCTCGTCGAGCGTGATTTCATCACTCGTCCGATCGTACAGCTTTGTCGTCCGTGGCGACTCGTGCGCCGCGATCCGCTGGGCGTGTTCCAGGGTGCCGCCATTGAGGAGGTAGGCGGTGATGCCCGTCGCCCGAAATGTGTGGCAGCAGATCCGATCGGGGAGTCCGGCGTCCCGCACACGGCGTTTGATCATCGCCAGGGCTTCGCGGCGGCTGAGCTGGCGTTCGGTCAGTTCCCGCCGACGGTTGAGTGAGCGGAAGAGGGGCGTCTTGCGGTCATCGCCGATGCCGGCCGCCGCCAGATATTCGTCCAGATACTCTTCGGCATTGTGGTACGCCGGTACTTCGTGGAACTTGCTGCCCTTTTCGTGGAGCCGGATCCACCAGCGTTTGGCGTCCGGATAGTAGTCCTCGACGTTCATCCCGATCAGTGCCGATACGCGGGCGAAGCTGAAGACCATCGCTCCGATGATGGCTCGGTCGCGCAGCACGGCAATGGTCGTCACGTCGATCGAGTCCAGCAGCGTGCGGGCCTGATCGGGCGCAAGGACCGGCGTCTTGCCCCGCTTGACGACATGTTTCGGGCCACGCACGGCCGCCGCCGGATTCACGGGCACCACTTGGCCGATGACCAAATAATCGAACAACATCCGAATCGCCGCCAGATGCTGCTTGACGCTGGGTGCGTCCAGGACGGTCCCGATTTCCTCGACGTAGGCCGCGACGACGATCGGCGATAGACGTTCCAGCGTCAGTCCGTGCATTTCGCACCAGTCCGCGAATCGGCAGACCGCCCGATGGTACGCCGCCCGCGTGTTCGGGTTCCGGATGTTCGCCGTAAAAATCCTTCACCCAGATGATCCACCATGAATTCAATCGTAACAACATCGGAGGTACGCGCGGCGGCGCTGCGGGTCGCGGAGTTGGGGTTGCGGGTGCATCCGTTGATCGGCAAGCGGCCGATCTGGGAAGACTGGCCGTCGAAGGCGACCAGCGAGTGGGCCGCGGTGGAACGGATGATGGAGCCCGGTCGGAACTACGGCATCGTCTGCGACCGCGTGGCGGTCATCGACACCGACACGGCCGAGTTGGCCCAGTGGTGGCTGGAGCACATGCCGCGCACCCCGTGGACGGTGCGGACGCCGCGGGGCGGGGCGCACTTTTATTATCGCTCGGTGCCCGGACTGCGCAATGCCACCGGCGTCGATCGCGGCTGGGATGTGCGGGCCGGCGGGCGAAGCTACGCGGTGGGTTTTGGCTCGAGTGGAGCGGGCACACGATACGAGTTGATCGGCGCGGCGACGTTGGACTTGCCGCCGTTTGATCGGGCGTGGCTGCCGACCATCCGCGCGTCGCCCATACCGATGTCGTTGCCGGCACCATCGGCGGCAGCCGTGGCGGCCGGCCGGATCCGCGACCTGCGGGCGTACATCCGCCGGATCAAGTCGATCCAGGGAGCGCGGGGCAGCGACGCTTGTTTCCGCGTAGCCTGCATCCTCCGCGATGCGGGCCTGAGCCCCGCGGAATCGTTGGCCTACTTGTTGGAGTGGAACCAAAGCTGTGCCGATCCGCCGTGGTCGGTCACGGAGTTGGAGCACAAAGTGCGTGATGCGTTTGCCATCGTAACGAAAGGAGGATGATTCGTGGAAAAGCGGAGTGTCCGCTCGGTGATCCGCAGCCAGAAGCAGGTGATCCGGGCGCAGAACGTGTTGATCGATTGGTTGCTGACTGAACTCGAAAAGCAAAGGAGGAAGCATGTTGACGATTCGCGAGGTGAGCGACAAGCGGTGTTTCATCTGCGGCACGACGGAACGGACGGTCGTCGTCCAGTTCGGCGATAAGTCGTTCCGCGGCGTGCTGTGTCTGAAGCACGTCTGGGACAAGCTGCGGGAGCAGCCGCAGGAGGCTGAGCCCGAGTAGACGCTCGGTTGTCGAGACGGCGGCGGCCCGCTGGCGGCCGCCGCTCTTTTTCCTCCCCATCAACTCGCTGCCGCGCTACAATCGGCGGCGACCATGTTCCCGGAAACACCATGACACTCCGACTGCGAACGCCAGATCCATCGTCTGAAGGTACCGCCTTGCGCTGCTTCTTCACGCCCGACGGCAGCAAACCATTCCGGGCGACGCCGGGGGCGATTCGTGTGTACACGCGCGCAGAAATCGACCGGTGTCTGACGACGTTGCAAGCGGCGGCATGCGAGGCGGGCGGGCTCGGCTACGCCCAAGCCTTCGACTCCGACGAACATGCCGAGCCGTTGTGGTTCATCGAAGACGCCGGCGAGGGCGCGATCACGGCCTTGCTTGGGGCCAGCGAATACTGACGCATCGAGGATAACAATCAGTGGCGAGCAAAACTCAACAACGATCCGTTGGTGATGACTGCCTCGACAAGCAGCCGAGAAGAAGTCACCTGCTGACGGTACCACAAGTTGCGCAACGCTTGGGGGCATCTCGCCTGCCCTCGTCTACCAGCTGGTCACCCAAGGGCGGCTGGCCTGTTACCGCATCGGACCTCGTCGCGGGGCAATCCGATTTGAGGAGTCCGACGTGGAGGCATACCTCGAGTCATGCCGCGTGGAGCCCGAAGAGCGGCGGCGTGTACCCAGTTCGCGCCTCAGGCACATCACGATTTGAGCGCCTTGAGCAAGTGCTCGGCGTTCTGTGCCGTATGCGCATACACCTTTGTGAGTACGGTCGTGTCCACGTGGCCGAGCAGAATCGAGACCGTTAACGGATCAACGCCCGCTTCCAAGAGACGCGTCGAGAACGAATGCCTCAGGTCGTACAGGGCGATCTTTCTGCCGAATTTCTCCACAAGCCGCTTGAAGCGACAGTCAACGGAAAACGCCGTCCACCTTCTTCCCCGCGTATTCCGAAAGAGCGCCCCTTCGGGATACTGCTCCATCCTCCGCGTGACGATTGCCAGCGCGTTGTCCGTGAAGTAGACGACGCGAATCCGCTTCTTCCCTTTGGCCTCTTTCATCGGAATCACAGCCCGCTGGTTCCTGACCTCGATATGCCTCGCCTCCATTCCTGTCATTTCTTGCGGTCTGGCTCCCGTCTCCCATGCCACGGTCACCAGGTCGCGAAAGTCCACGTCTTTGATGAGGGCCAGCAGGCTGATGTACTCCGCTGGCGTGATGATGTTCTCGCGTCGTTCCGCCTTCGGCTTCTCGACCCCTCGTATTGGATTGGCGTTCAGGTAACCCTGCTTCACCGCCCAATTGAAACACCGAGCAATCGCCCGAGCCGCCCCGTTCTTGTACGAGTTCCCGCAAGTCATCTCGTCCAGCCACTTCTGCACGTGGAAGCCGCGGATCGAGTAGGTGGTGACGGCCTTCAGCCCGTTCTTGGAGAGGTAGGTTGCGAAGGACTGCAGGTGCTTGCGATACCAAGCGTACGTTTTCACGTCCCGATTCCGTTCCGTCCACTCCAGAAACTCGTCGATCAAGGCCACAACCGAATCCGCGCGAACCGGCTTCTCTTGGGGTTGGGCCATCAGCTCGTGGAACTTCCGTTCTGCTTCGTCCTTATCCGCTCCCAAATGATGCCTTTGGCCACGGATCATAACTCGGTACTCGCCGCTCTCGCGGTGCCACCACGGCTTGGGGGGTCTGGCCATCGGTTCTGTACCTCGCTAAAGTAGTGCTTGAAAAGTTCCTCCACCGAGTTCATTCTGTACGATAATTCTGTACGATGAAACAATAGAAATCAAGAAAACCTGTGAAAGGGCCCGTAGCTCAGCGGTTAGAGCAGGGGACTCATAATCCCTTGGTCGGGGGTTCGAATCCCTCCGGGCCTACTTCATGAACTCTTGGCGTTAATAAACGTCCGAAGAATAGTCCAGGCGGACTGGGAACCCTTGGCGGCGCGTGGTCGATGACGGCCCCGTGGTCCCAGGGTCGCCGCGGCGCGGCGACCCTGGAGCTGAAGGCCGGAACCGCGTTGCGGTGGATGCCGGATGATCGCGGCTAACGTTGGTGTCATGCTGGACCGCTGCCGGATCCCGGACGTAGCGTTCGTCGAACTCGACGTCATGCCTGCGGAACAATCCTCGAACTTCGTCTCGGAACGTCATCCGTCGGTGATCAGCTGCTCGATCGCCTCCGCCACGGCTCGCCGATGGCGGTAGATCGGCGTGGGGTCCGTGGTGAACGTGGTCATGTCCGCCGTGACCTCGGCGGGCACGTCGAGCAAAGCCTCCAAGTGGCGGAGTCTGTCCGGCGGCAGCTGTGCCCGCCGTTGTCGAAGCATTTGCCGCAACAAGAACAGGTACTCGTAGTCCTCGACTCCCTCCCGCAGCATCTCCCAACGGATACTGGACACGGGCGGGGCGATGACCGGATCGTCGCCCGATCGGCCCGGCACCGCGGCGGCCAGCGGAGGATACAGGAAGCGGCCGTCGCCGTTGCCCCAGTAACTTTTGACGCCTCGCGGCGTCGAGTAGCCGCTGACATAGCCCATCGGATCTTCGTACGGATTCTGCGGCTCGTCTGGAAACGCGGCACTGGAGGTCCAGTAATTGGTTTCCCAGACCAGCGTGCCGACGATGTTCCGCTGCCAGGTCTGCCAGTGCCAGACCCGCAGTTCGCTGGCCGGGTGGTCGATGAACAGCGTACAGTACGGAGCTTTCGGTCCGGTGCAAACGTACCACCAGAAGCGATCCCCCGCCGCGCGGCGTTGCTCCGCGGCCGCGTGGTCGTAGTGAAAACTGATTGGGCACCAGATGTCGACCAATTCGGCCAGCACATTGTCGCCGGGCTCTTCGGTCAGCATCCGCCGCAACCCCGGCGCGAACTGCTGCAGCCGCCGCATGCCTTGGGCCACGAAATCGAAGTCTCGCGGCTCGGGTTCGTCGAACCAGTAGACGTAGGCCATGTCCAACCAGCCCCGCTCGCGAAAATGGGCCTCCAACTGGGCGACGTAGCTGGAGAACATCGCCCGGTACTGCGGCGTGTCTTCCCCGAACTCGCCGATCTGCGGCGGATACCGCTGGTGAAACGTGCCCCCGCCCATGCCTTGCAGACGGACGTTAAAGGTGTTGAATCGGTACTTGTCCAGCGCTTTGCGCATCGCCCGGTCGAACGCCTCGAAATCGACTTCGGCCCGCGGCGGATCTTCTTGCGGGAGGAACTTGACCCGGATCGGATCCAGCGGCGTGGGGTCGTACGGACTGATCCGATGCTCTGCAAACGATTGGAAATACCAATCCAAGACCTGCCGCTTGTCCGCTTCGGTCTTCAGGTTGTGATAGCGGAAAATCTCGCCCGGCGACAATCCAAAGGCCGTCTCCAGGTTGCTGCGTTCGGGCAGCCGGAAATTCCAGACCCGCAGCTGCAGCGGAACCTGGGCGGCAAAGCCCTCGCCGCGCAGCGAGATCTGCCCGCCATAATCGCCCGGCGCCGCGTCCGGCGGCACGTAGACCAGCACCCACAGCGGCTGGTTCTCGTGGGCCGCTACGTCCAACTCTCGCTCCAACGGCGGCAGCGCGTCGGGCCACCAATCGCAAACGCCCGTGGCATCGGTCGGCTGGTGGACGAAATGGTAGTAGACGTACAGCAACTTGACCTTGTCCGCCGCGATGACGGCGCCGTTCGGACCGAGCAAGTCCGAGGCGACCGCCGTCAACCCGCGCAGCGGCTGCGTTGGGCGAACGACGATCTGAGCCGCTTCCCAATCATGCCGCGCCGCCTCGATCCGGACGGCTTCGCAACGCTCGTCGGGCAAGGCCCGCCGCCGAGGCACCTTGTGGGTCGCCGGGCACCACCACACGGCCGTGTCCCCGTCAACACCCGCGATCCGCTGACCATAATCGGTGCGGTAGAAATCGGGGACGCGAATCGTCAGTTGGCCCTGAATCGCCGCGCTGTCAGCCACCGAAACCAGGAACTCGACCGTCTGCTCGCCGGACTGCAGTATTGGCAATGCGTGTTCCAACTGACACGATTGGCCGGGCGGTACCTGCTGCGGCAAAGATTTGTTGCTGTCGGCAGCGGCCGCACCGATGGCCAGGCGGACTCGCAACGGTCGCTGCGATTCGTTCCGCACGCGCACTTGCAGCAGTTCGTTTCCTGCCGCTTCGTCCCGACGCCGCTGCATCGTCTCGATCGCCAAATCGTCCGTCGAGGAGTTCAGGTCCGCGTACACCGTCTCGCCCGATGCATCCGTCGCTGTGCCGCTCAAGCGGCCTGTGAACATCGCGCGGTTCACCTGCAAGCTGGTGCGGCCATCCTCGCCTCGCAACCGCAGCCACAGCCGTGGCGCGGGCAGCAGTTCCGGCGGAACGGCTGCGGTGACCGTGCCGACCTCCGCTTGGGAAGCCAGCGTCGCCCACGTTTGTCCGTCGCGGCTGATCTCGATCACGCAGCGGCCGTGCGTGTGATAGTTCACATGCACCTCGACGCGGCCGCTTTCGAAATCATGCCCGGGCAGCCCGAATGCGTACGTGAGCTGGCTGCCTGCGCCAAGCGTCCAGCGATCCGAGTTGAACCAAGCCGACGCGCTGGCGAGCGGGCGATGAAAGTTGCTGCCTTCGTGGTCGAACCTGCCGGTAAACGTGTACTGTCCGTCCTGGACGGTTTCCCCCTCGCCCAAGACGAATTCCGCATCCGCGCGATGCACGGGCACGACCGGCGTCACACGCACCTGGTCGAATTGAATCGCCCCGGTCGCATGCCATTGGCCCAGCCGCAGGAAACCGCCGTCGCCGCCGTCCGGCACGCGGAACACGTGGCCCACCCACTGCCAGGGGGATGACAATCCGGCGTGGTCTCGGTTGGCGAAGCTGGGCCCGGTAATCGCCGTCCCGCTGCCACTGACGCGGCGGACGCGCGTCTGGAACCGGTACGTCCGTGCCGGCTCGAACCGATACGCATCGCACCGCCAGAGGCTCGAATCCTGGCCGTTGCCCGTGACCTCCAGCCACTGCCGATCCACCCAACGGCCGGTACCCTCCAAATTCCAGCCTGTGGGGTGCTGTTCCCCCCTTGCGAAATCCGCGTTGGGAACGGCGGGCCGTTCCGCAGCCTGAGCGCCGCAGGCCAGGCTGCCAAGAAGCAGCAACAGCGAGCAACTTGCCACACCGACCGGACACCGCCAGCGGCGCATCCGGGGGCAAGGGGCAGACGGACGCGAATCGAGGCGGGCATGCATGGTCATCGCGAAACTCCTGGTTCACGTTCAACCGGAAGGGAAAAGGTTTCGGCAATCCACGCTAGGAAGAGGCTTTTCCAGCGGCCGGGCTGAGGTAGCCTTGCGACTTCATCCATTCGCCGCAGCGTTGCGGCCAGGTGTTGATGGGGTGGCCGGTGCTGCGCATGCCGAAGCCGTGGCCGCCGCTGGCGTAGGCGTGCAATTCAGCCGTCACGCCGGCCTTTTTTAGTTCGATGAACAGCAGCACGCTGTTGGCCACCGGCACGCGATCGTCGAAAGCGTGGGCAAAGAACATCGGCGGCGTGGACGCATCCACGGTGATATCGGTTCGCAGTTCCCACGGCTGGTCCTTGCGGTCGAAATAGGCCGGGTAGATCAGAGCGGCGAAATCGGGGCGGCAGGGCACCTGGTCCACGGCGTCCAGAGGTTCGTACTGTCGCTGGGCGTACAACAGTGCGGTCAAACCGGCTGTTTCGCCGCCGGCCGAGAATCCCAGGATGCCGATTCGCGCGGGGTCGAGGCCCCAAAGGCTGGCCTTGCAGCGCACCACGCTTACCGCCCGCTGGGCGTCTTGGACGGCGGCCAGCCAGCGTTTCTCGGGGTCTCGAGCCGGAACGCGGTACTTGAGCACGATGCCGGTCACGCCGATCCCGTTAAGCCACTCGGCGACCTCGGTCCCTTCGTGGTCGTAGGCCAGGATGTGATGGCCGCCGCCCGGGCAGATGATCACCGCCGCACCGGTGTCAGCTTCCTTGGCCGGCCGATAGATCGCCAGCGTCGGCGTCGAAACGTTCCCCAGCTTGATGATCGGCCGGTCGCCCACGGGTTTATCCTCGGGCTTGGTCGTATTGCTCTCCGGCGGCAATTCCTTGGTCTCGCCCGGCGGCTTGCCAGGCCAGACGTTGACCATTTCCGGTTCGGCGGCCGCCAGGCGTCCACACAACACGCTGTCGGCAACGAGGACAAGGGAGAAAATCGACGCCAGGACCGGGTGGATCGAGGCGGAACGTCGGTCGACCGCGGTGGAGGGGACGAGGGACATGGGCAAGGTCATGGTGTTTCGTTCTCCTGGAAATGGGTTAAGCCGCGAAGGAGTCCCCCGACGCGTCGGCGAGGAACGAGCCGGTTTGCGGTATCACCTCGCTGACGTTTCGGGTTTGCTGCATCAGTTCCCTGACGTTTCGGGTTCCTGTTCTTCTTCTGGTCGCCCCACCGTCAAATTGCTGTTGCCACGGTGTTACAATACGCCGTCGGGCCATTTCCGCAAGCGGGCAGCCTGTGCTACGATGGATGATACATTGCGGGCTACCAGGCAAACAACCACGACGGCAAGAATCCGAGGCGACGATGCTGATTTATTACGTCAAATTGTACTTGTGTACGCTCGTCGCCTTTTTCGCCATCGACATGATCTGGCTGGGCCTGGTCGCACGCGGCTTTTATCAAAAGCATCTGGGCTTCTTGCTGCGTCCCACCCCCAACTGGACAGCCGCCATCGTGTTCTACCTGCTGTTCATCCTGGGGCTGCTGGTGTTCGTCGTGGTTCCCAGCCTACAGGCTGGCTCGGCGAAAAAGGTGCTGATCCTGGGCGTCTTGTTTGGGGTCATCACCTACGCCACGTATGATCTGACCAACATGGCGACCATCAAGGATTGGCCGTGGATCGTGACCGTGGTGGATCTGTGTTGGGGCGGCGTTCTGGCCGCCTCGGTGAGCTATCTGGGATTTCTGGCCGGCAAGTGGTTGCAGTGAACGGTGCGGCGTGCTGACCACAGCTATGTTCGACCCCGACGACCGTTTCTGGCGTTAGCCGTGCCAAGACCGATGCCGGTGGATTCCCCGCTTCAACCCCGCTTGGGAACTTCGGCGCATCGTTCACAACCGACACGCCGTAACCAGCCGCATCATTCCACAGGACCGCTGTCTCTCGTGTGTGCGGGAGGGTTTCTGCATGCTTCGCCGCCGGAGGCCGTTTTTTCTCCCGGATTTTTCGCTGGTCGGCCGAACTAACAAACGTCGGCGGAGGGAACCATGGTCGAGTCCGGGGAGTGAGCGATCCAAGGGGAGTCTCGGAAGCATGTCCTTGACGATGGTGTCAGTTGTGATTGTGTTGTCGAGCGTAGGTTCGGTTTCGTCCTATGCCATTTTTTCCGATGCTCCGGGGACGGCGCCGAACCCGTTGTTGAGAGGTCTCGATCCGGGGCCTGCTTGCGACGAGGCGGCCCACGACATCCCGCCGCCCGGATTACGTTCCGTGCTACGTTCCGTGAGGCGGGTGGACGCCCAACCGCAACTGCGGCGACTGCCGCCGCCGGCGATTGAGCCCCTGGCCTGTCTGACCAGTCCGTTGCCGGTCGCGCCCTCGCTGCCGCTACCCGCTCCATCGCCCGCGCCGCTTGGGCTCAGCGCGCCGTCCCTTGCCCGCACCGCACCGCGTCTCGCAGCCGGCGATCCCCCAGTTTTCGACCAGGCGGAGCAGGAACGCCACTTGGATCTTCAACCGATCATCCAGATACAAACCTCGCATCCCGTGCAGACCAGCGTAGGCCGCATGATGCGATTGACCCTTGCGGTCCGCAACGCCGGCGCCACGGCGGCCACCGCCCTGCGAATTCGGACGACGTTGCCCGACCAGGCCGTCTTTGTGGCCTCGCATCCGGAACCGTCGGCAGCCGAGCAGGGCGTGCTGCACTTTGACTTGGGCGACCTGCCGGCCGGCGTCGTCCGCAAGATCGACTTGGAGCTGTTGCCGCGGGCGGCGGGGCCGGTGGAGGTGAAGACCGTCGCCGATTTCTCCGTGGCCACCCACTCGCGAATTCACATCGGCCGGCCGCAATTGTCGCTGACCTGCCAGGCCCCGCAAGCCGCGGATTTGGGCGATCAGGTACGCTATCGGTTGGTGGTTCGCAACACGGGCGACGGACTTGCTGAACAGGTGGTGGTCGAACCGCAGGTCCTTGACGTCGGCAGTCGGCCCCACTCGCGACGACAGTTTCCGCTGGGCGATTTGCCGCCCGGCGCATTCCGCGAAATCACCTTGAGTGACGCGGCTCGCCGCGCCGATTCGCTGCTTGTCCGCTTTTATGCCTCGGACCGCAGCGGCTCGGAAGCCGCGGCCGAGGTCTGCGTCCAGGTGCGCCGTCCGGCGGTGGAAATCATGCTCGCCGGGCCTGACGAAATCACGCTGGGTGACGAAGGGCTGTTCGAAATCCGCGCCGCGAACATGGGGAGCGGGTCGGTAGAGCCGGTTCGTGTGACCTGCTCGGTTGGCGACGGATTCCATTTAACCGTCGTGGACCAGCAGGTGCAATTCGCCACGAAACCGGGGCAGTTGACCTGGGCCATCGGCCGCTTGGCCGGTGGAGAAGCGAAAACCTTGCGATTCCAAGCCCGACCCGTGACGGCGGGCGAGCAACAGATTCGCGTGGCCGTGGAAAAGGTCGGGGCGGATACGGGTCGGTATCCTCGTCCTGCCGCCGAGAAGACCATCCTCATTCGCGATCGAACCATCGACGAACGGACTGCCTGCCGATGACCACGACGGCCCTGGGGGGCATTTGAAGATTTTTCGCGGTGTAGATTCCTTGACTCGATCGGCCCGCCGGAAAGCCTTTCCGGCGGGCCCTTTCTAGTCCTGGGGATCTCGACGCCAAAATCCGGGCCAGAGGGCCCTCGGATGCTTGCATCCGAGCGGTCAACAGGTAAGAATCCTTGTGCTTGCGACGTTTGTTCCTTTCGCGGTCCTTTCCGTCGCTGGTCCGGCGCGCCCAAGGAGACGTTTCCCATGCCCCATAGACTGCCCGAGTCACTCGAACCTTACCGTGAACGCGAATCCGATCTGACGCAAGAGCTGATTGCCTATTTTCGCCAGGCGGCCGCGAGTATTGAAGATGCCGATCGACTGGAAGCGTTGCTGGATGACTTGTGCGAGTCCGATGATGCGATGATCACCAAACCGCAGGCCGAGGCGCGGGCTTGGCAGATCCAGTACGTCCGCAACCTGCTCCGGGATCGACCTCGCGTGGAAGTGCTCGAAGAAATTCTCGATGATGCCATGCAGGCCGCCCGGGCGGTAGGCGGCGAGTATTACGCCCAGTCCGCGACGCGACTGACCGAGCTTCAGGCTCAAGCGCACGCGGTTCTCGATCAGCAGAAGTATGACGAGTTTCCCAATATCCTGGCTCAGATGAAGAGCATCGCAGAGCACGCGGTTCGCCGCGAATAGTCGGACTTTCGGGACCAAGGCTTGCACCACGAATGACCAACTTTTCCTTGACCAACGTTCATCTGTCGTGTTTCGTCGCCAGTTACGCGGTGGCGCTGCTGCTGGAGCTGTCCCGGCTGTTCCTGCGATCGCCGGCGCGGTTGCTGGGCACCCTGGGGTTTGCCGCGGCGGGCATCTTTGCCCAGACGATTTACATTGGCCTCCGCACCAATCCGAGTTCCAGTCAGGCGCCGCCCCTGTCCAGCTGGTTCGACTGGCTGCTGCTGGTGGCCTGGGGAGTGGCCGTTGCCTATCTGGTCATCTCGTTTCGGCGTCCCCAAGCCGCGTATGGCGTTTTCATGTTGCCCCTGGTGCTGCTGTTGATCGCCTTTGCCACGCTGTTCCGCCACGTCGAGCCGTTTCCGCGGGGCCAGGCGTTGTACGTCTGGGGTATCGTCCATGGCGTGGCGCTGATGTTGGGGTCGGTCGTCGTGATGCTGGGCTTTACCGCCGGGATGATGTACCTGGTTCAATCGTTTCGGCTGAAGAAAAAGCTGCCGCCGCCGCGCGGTCTGAAGTTGCCCAGCCTGGAGTGGCTCCAGCAGGCCACCCAGCGTGCCCTGTTGGGCTCGTCGTGGGTGTTGGCCGCCGGGTTGCTGGCGGGCGCAGTGCTGAACGTCCTCCTGGGGCGGGATGGCTTGCCTTGGACCGATCCGGTGGTTTGGACGTCGGGCATCCTGCTGCTGTGGCTGATCGTCGTGCTGATCTTTGAATCGGCATACAAACCCGCCCAGCAGGGTCGCAAGGTGGCCTATCTGACGTTGGCCAGCTTCGTCGTCCTGGCACTGGTCCTGGGCATGGTGCTGTTGGCCCCTTCGCGCCATGCCAGTCCGCAGTCCGAGGCCGTCTGGCCGTTCTCTTCGGGCTTTGCGGATCGACCGCCGGGCGGGGGGACGTTATGAAGTTCCAGCTGATCGGCTGCAGCCACCATACGGCGCCGGTGGAAGTACGCGAACGTCTGGCTTTCTCCGGCGACCAGGCCCAAACCGCGTTGGCCGATCTGCGTCAGCGTTTTCCGGCCGCCGAGTCGGTGCTCGTTTCGACCTGCAACCGGGTGGAGGTCTACACGGCCGCCGAGGACGCGGCCCTCTGCCCGACGCATCACCAGTTGGTCGAGTTCCTGGCCAGTTTCCATCAGCTGGACGCCGTGGAGATCTTCGACGCGCTGTTCGAACGGACGGGCGAAGATGCCGTCCGCCATCTATTCCTGGTCGCGTCCAGCCTGGACAGCATGGTGGTGGGCGAAGCGCAGATCCTGGCACAGGTCAAGCAGGCTTACGACTTGGCGCGTCTGACCAACAGTGCCGGGCCGCTGACCAATGCCGCGTTCCAGGCGGCCTTGCGCGTCGCCAAACGCGTCGCGACCGAGACGGCGATCAACCAGCGGCGGATCAGCATCCCCAGCGTCGCGGTGGCCGACTTTGCCAAGGCGATTTTCGAGCGTTTCGAGGACAAGCGGGTGTTGGTGATCGGGGCTGGCGAGATGGGCGAGGAAACCGTTCGCTACTTGATCGATGAAGGCGTGCGCAAGATCACGGTGGTCAACCGGCACTGGGAGCGGGCGCAGCGTCTGGCGGCTCAGATTACGGCCATCGCGCAGCCCTGGGACGACCTGCCTCGCCTGCTGGCCGAAGCCGATTTGGTGATCTCGACCACAGGCGCTGCCGAGCCGATCCTGACGGCCGAAGCCTTTGTGCCGATCCATCACGCTCGCCACCAGCGGTCCTTGTTCATGTTGGACCTGGCCGTGCCGCGGGACATCGACCCGGCCGTCGGGGACTTTTTGGGCGTCTACCTGTATTCGATCGACGATTTGAAGGCCGCTTGTGACGCCAACCGGCGGGAACGCGAGAAGGAGTGGCCCAAGGCGGAACGGATCGTCGATGACGAAACCGCCCGTTTCATGGCCGAATTGGCCCACCGCGCGACCGGCCCGACGATCCAGCGTCTGAAGGCTCAGGCGGACGAAGTCAAGACCGACGAACTGCGGCGGCTACTGAACAAGCTGGGCGACCTGGACGAACGCAGCCGCTGTGAAATCGGCCGTTCGTTCGATCGGTTGGTGAACAAGCTGCTGCATCCGCCGCTGGAGTCGCTGCGGGACGAAGCCGAAAGCGGGCCGCCGGACGGTTTGCTGGAAGCGTTGAAAAGGCTGTTTCAGTTAAGGGACTGAGTTACGTCAGCCCTTGCGGGCTGACTGGACCGGAGCAGGCCGAAGAGCCTGACGCACACGGGGCGGTGCCCCTCTTGTCGCAAATGGAGAAAACATCGGTGAAACACATCCTGGTAACCGGCGGCGCCGGGTTCATCGGCTCGCACCTGACCGAAACCCTGCTGGCCCGAGGCGATCGCGTGACCGTGGTCGACGACGAATCCACGGGCCGTTACGAGAACCTGGCGGCCGTGCAGGAGCATCCGCAGCTGGAGTACATCCGCGGCGACATCGGCGAATCCGACCTGGTGGACCGCGTCACCGCGGAGGTTGACGAGGTGTACCACCTGGCGGCCGCCGTCGGCGTGGCCTTGATCGCCCGCCAGCCGATGGAGACCATCGAACGCAATATCCATCCCACGGAGTTGCTGCTCGACGCCTTGATCAAACGCTGGGGACGCGGCGAGCGGGTGAAGATCTTCCTGGCCAGCACCAGCGAAGTGTACGGCAAGAATCCCAAGCCCGAGTGGACGGAGGACGAGGATCTGGTGTTCGGCGCTACGACCAAAGCTCGCTGGTCCTACGGCGCGTCCAAAGCGATCGACGAATTCCTGGGGCTGGCCTGCTGGCGCGAGTATCAGTTGCCGGTCGTGATCGGCCGCTTTTTCAACGTGGTGGGGCCGCGACAGAGCGGAGCGTACGGCATGGTGCTGCCGCGGTTCGTCGAAGCGGCCTTGGCCGGCCGGCCGCTGATCGTCCACGACGACGGCCGTCAGGTCCGTTGTTTCGCCCACGTCAGCGACGTTCTGACCGCCGTGCTGGAGCTGATGGACACCGACACCGCGCTGGGTCGCGTGTTCAACATCGGCAGCGATCAGCCGGTATCGATCCTGGAACTGGCCCAGCACGTAATCCGACTGGCCAATTCGCTGTCGCTGGTCCAGTTCCAGAGCTATGCCGAAGCCTACGACGAGGATTTCGAAGACGTTCGTCGCCGCGTCCCCGTCCTGGACCGGCTGCACCGCACCATTGCCCACCGCAACCGCTACGACCTGGAGGCCGTCATCCGAGCCGTGATCGCGCACAGCTCGGGAAGATCGTGAACGCGCGCGGGGCCAGGTGCGGGCGGTTGGCCAATGTCCCTGACGCTAGCACTGCCTGCATTTCGCACGTTACGATCATTGCCGTCCCCCCATCTTGTCTGCCATTCCAACCGGCCTTGACGGTCCTGCCGCAACTGTCTATTGTCCCCACGCCGAAATTTGTCTCTGCGACCCGCTCAGGGTGCGTCCACGGATGGACGACACGCTGGAGAGGCCTTTTCCAAGACAGTGCAACGGATTCTAGCGCAGACAGCGGCCCTGCGCAAGGAGCATGGTGAGGCATGAAGCCTGCAACGAGTCGTCCACATCCTTGGTTCGTCGCCTGCCTGTGGGTTCTTGCGGCCCTGCTGCTGGTCGGATGCACGTCGCCGCTGCTGTTGACGTCGTCGTCCGACGTCAAGGACGCCAAGACGCTTGCCGAGTTGACGCCGGAGCCGCCCAAAGACGGCGTTTTGCTCGTCAAAGACGTGTCCGTGCCCTGGGGCTTGAATCACATCACGCTGGAAGGCGTGGGGCTGGTCACGGGACTGGAGAAGACCGGCAGCGACCCGCCGCCGTCTCCGCAACGCTCGGCCCTGATCGGCGACATGCAAACCTACGAAGTCAAGAACCCCAATATGGTGCTAGCGTCCCCGGAGACGTCGTTGGTCCTGGTCCGTTGCTTCCTGCCGCCCGGCGTCCGCAAAGGCGACCGCTTCGACGTCGAAGTCCGGATTCCTTCCAAATCCGAGACGTCCAGCCTGCGGGGCGGCTGGCTGATGCGAGCCCGCCTGCGAGAGACCGCCATCTTGGAAAACGCCCTGCGCACCGGACACGTCGAAGGGCTGGCCGAGGGGCACATGCTGATCGACGCGGTCTTTGACAGCAACACGGACAAGGTCCGCGAAACCCGCGGCCGCGTCATGGGGGGCGGCGTGGCGCTGACCTCGCGGCCGATTGGACTGGTGGTGCAAAGTGAACAGCATTCGATCCGCACCAGCTCGCAAGCCGGCGCGGCGATCAATGCGCGGTTCCATACCTACGACCGAGGCGTCAAGCGGGGCGTGGCCACGCCCAAACGCGACAATTTCATCGAACTGGAGGTGCATCCGCGGTACAAGCACAATCTGGTGCGATATGTCCGCATCATACAGAACATCGCCGTCATCGAATCGCCTTCGGACCGCCTCCGCCGTCTGGAACAACTGGAACGTAAACTGCTCGAACCCACGACCGCGGCCATCGCCGCGATCCAGCTGGAAGCGGTCGGCAAAGAGGCCATCCGGATTTTGAAGAAGGGCTTGGCGTCCGGCGATCCCGAAGTTCGCTTCTATGCCGCCGAAGCCCTGGCCTATCTGGACGAAGCCACCGCGGCCGACGTCTTGGCCCAAACGGCCCGCAGCATGCCCGCGTTCCGCTGGCACGCCATTGCCGCGCTGTCGGCTATGGACCATGTGGGCGCTTACGACGCCTTGGCCGGCCTGTTCCATGTGCCCAGCGCCGAGACGCGGTACGCGGCGTTCCGTGCGCTGCGGGCCAAGAACCCGCTGGATCCGCTCGTCCGCGGCCAAGCCTTCGGCGACCAATTCACGTACCACACACTCGATACGACCGGTCCGACGATGATCCACCTGTCGAGGTCCCGCTCGCCGGAGATCGTTCTGTTCGGCCAGAACTTCGAGTTGCAGCCTCCCGCGTTCCTGTACGCCGGCAAGCACATTCTGCTCAAGGATGCAGGCGACGGCCGAATCAAGGTTTCGCGGTTCGCGGCTGGCGAAGCAGACCGGCAACAGTTCTGCACGACCAAGCTGGACGACGTCGTCCGCACGATCGTCCAAATCGGCGGCAGCTATGACGAGGTGGTGGAGTGCCTGCAGGAAGCCAAACGCAAGGAGTACTTGGAACCGCGCGTCGTCGTGGACGCCTTGCCGCGGGTCAATCGCGAATACCGACGCGAGGACGGCCGTCAAACGACGGAGACGCCGTCCGAAGAGGATGCGGGGCAAGTGGCCAGCCCGCTGCCCGATATATTCCGGGACCGCGCGTCTGCCGACGACGAGGACAGCTGGGACGTCGGCGATCCGGACAGCCGTCGGAAACCGGATATCGGACCGCCCTCGGACGCGCCGGAGTCGGGCGGCTTCTTCAGCAGGATGAAGGACTGGTTCCAACCCGGATGACCCCATGACGGCGAAACGTAGCACAAGCGGCTCGATCCCGTTCCCAGGCTTCCCAGACTGGCAGCCTGCGCTACGTCCAAGAGGCACAGGCTGGCAGCCTGTGCGACGGCTCATGAAGGATCCGGGCTTTTGCGGAGTTGCGGCAAGTCATGCTCAAAGCCCTTGAATTGATCGGCTTCAAAAGCTTTGCCGACAAGACGCGCTTTGAGTTCCCGGACGGGATCACGGTGGTCGTCGGTCCCAACGGCTCGGGCAAATCCAACGTCGTCGATGCCCTCAAATGGGTGTTGGGCGAGCAGAGCGCCAAGAGCCTCCGCGGCCAGGAAATGTCGGATGTGATTTTCAAGGGCACGGGCACCGGCGGCCGCAAGCCGATGAACACCGCCGAAGCCACGGTCGTGTTCGACAACTCGCAAGGCGCTTTCCCCGTGGACGCCCCCGAAGTCCACGTTACGCGGCGGGTGTACCGCAGCGGCGAAGGCGAATACCTGATCAACGGCAAGCCCTGCCGCCTGCGGGATATCCGGGACATGTTCCGTGGCACGGGCGTCGGCGTGGACGCCTACAGCTTGATCGAACAAGGCAAGGTGGACAGCCTGCTGCAGGCCAACGCCAAGGACCGCCGCGCTATCTTCGAAGAAGCGGCGGGCATCAGTCGCTTCAAGGCCAAGAAGCTGGAAGCTCAACGCCGCTTGGAACGCGTCGAGCAGAACCTGCTGCGGCTGTCCGACATCGTCGAAGAGGTCGAAAGCCGGCTGCGCAGCGTACGAGCCCAGGCAGCCAAAGCCCAGCGGTACCGCGAGTACAGCGAGCGGCTGCAGCAGTTGCGGACCCAGGTTGGCGTCGCCGATTGGCGCCGCCTGTCGGAGAAACTGGCTGCTGTCGAAGGGGAATTGGCGGAGCTTCGCGCCCAAGCGGCCGAGGCTGCGCAAGCGTCTGATGCGTTGGACGAGCGAATCCAAAACGTCGGTGCCGTGGTCGATCAGGCAAGCGAGCGGCTCCGCACGCTGGAAGCCGAATTGGCCGGAAACCGCGAACAGATTTCCGCCCGCGAGACCGCGGCGGAGGAAGGCCGCGGCCGCTGTGCCGAATTCGAGGAGGAAGCCGAGCGGCATCGCCAGCGTCTGCGCGCGATGACGCACCGGGCCGGCAATCTGCAAGATCGGCTGCGAACCGCCGAGCAGAGTTTGGCGCAAGCCGAGAGCGAATACGCGCGAGCGTGCAGCAACCTGGACCAGTATCAGCAAGCCGCGGAAGATCTCGTGCGGCACCTGGATCGCGTGCGTCAGGAAGCGGAAGCCCGCCGCCGGCAGCATTTCGAGTTGCTTCGGTCCATCGCCGCGCTGGGCAATCGCGTCAGCTCGCTGGAGTCGGCGGCCAAGGCGGCAGGTCAGCGGACCGACCGTGCGGCGCGGCGGTTGGAGGAACTGGAACGTGCCGTCGCCGCCCACACCGCTGAACTCGACACCCACCGCCAAACGGAGAGCGGCCTGGCCGTAGAATCGCTTCGCAAGAACGCGGCCCTCGAAGCCTCGACCGTCCAGCTGGCGGAACAGCGCCGGATTCTGGTGCGGCGGCAGCAGGAGCTGACGGTCCTGCAAGGCAAACTGGCGGGTGCGACGCAGCGGGCGCAGGTGCTGGACGAACTGGAACGTCAGCTGGCCGGGTTGAGCGTCGGGGTCCAGGAGGTACTCGCCGCCGCGCGGCAGCAAGCCAGCCAATTCGGCGACGAGATTCACGGCATGGTGGCCGACCTGATCGACGCCGGCGTGGAAGTCGCGCCGATGGTCGATGCGGCCCTGGGCGAAGCCGCCCAGTACATCGTCGTGTCGGGCAATCGACTGGTCAAACGCATCGAGACCGGGGATTTCCAGCCCAACGGCCGCGTGGGGTTCGTCCGCCTGGATGCCCTGAGCGTCACGCCGCCCATGCTGTTGGGACCGTTGCTGTTGCCCGGCCGCGGCGACTTGCAAGGTCGGCCCGGCATCATCGGCCGCGCCGACCGCCTGGTGCGGACTCGCGAACCGTTCCGACCGCTGCTGGCGCACCTGCTGGGGGGCACCTGGTTCGTGGAAACCCTGGCCGATTCGCTGGCGCTGAGCAAGACCGTCGGCCGCGGCTTGCGGTTTGTCACGGCCAAAGGCGAGGTGCTGGAGGCGGACGGGACGCTGCTGATCGGTCCGGCCCAGGCCAGCTTGGGACTGATCTCGCGGCGGAGCGAACTCCGCGTCCTGCAGCGGGAAATACTGGACGTGCAGGGCCGTATCGCCCAATTCACCGAAGAGATCACGCGTCTGCAGGAAAACGCCGATCGCCACGAACGGCAACACCAATTGCTGACCGAAACCTGCCGCCAGACGGATGCGGCCTTGGCCGACCAGCGCGTTCGCACACGCACCGCCGAGGACCGTCAGCAGTTGCTGGAGCAGGAGCGGCAGACGGTGGCCGGCGAGCGGCAGGTTTCGCAAACGGAACACGAAACGGCGCAGCAGCAATGGGACGAAGGCCGCCGCGAGATGACCGAAAAAGAGGTCGCCATCGTCGCGTTGGAGACCGAGATCCGGCAGGACGACGGACGCGTGGAGCAAGTCAAGTCACGGCTGGAACAGGGCCGCAGCGAACTGACCGGAGCGCAGGTCGAAGCCGCCAAGAGCGAGCAGCGGCTGGAATCGCTGCGGGCTCAGATGGTCCAGTTCGAGACGGATCACCGCGAGCGAGCGCGGGCCATCGCCGATGCGCAAACGCAGCTGGAACAGGCCCTCCAACGGCGCGGCCAGACGGAGTTGTACATCCTGCGGATAAGCACGGAACTCGCGGAACTGTACCTTCGCAAACAACAGCTGGCCGAACACGTCGCCCGAGAGCACGAAACCCGTCAACAGGTCGCCGCCGAGCGCGCCGCCTGGGCCACCGAGCAGGAGACGCTCCGCCGCCGCCTCCGCAAGCTCGAAGACCAGCAGCACAAGCAGGAACTGGCCGCCGGCGAGTGGCAGCACGAACGCAACACGCTGGCCAACCGCATCCGCGAAGATTACGGCATCGACATCACGACGGTCACCCAGCAAGAGGAAACGCCCGAGGAAGAGCAGCGGCGGTCCGAGGGCGAGAACGAGATCAACGACCTGCGGAACAAGATCAACCGCATCGGGGCTGTCAACCTGGACGCGCTGGAAGAACTGGACAGCCTCGAAGACCGGTTCCGAGTGCTGTCCGGTCAATTCCAGGACTTGACGCAAGCCAAAGAATCGCTGGAACGGATCATCCAGAAGATCAACGCGGACAGCCGGCGGCTGTTCGTGGAAACCTTGGAAATGATCCGCACGAACTTTCAAGTCCTGTACCGCAAAGCCTTTGGCGGAGGCCGCGCCGATCTGGTGCTGGAGGCCGACAAGGATCCGCTGGAAGCCGGTGTGGATATCGTCGCCACGCCGCCCGGCAAGCCGTCCTTTAGCAATTCGCTGCTGAGCGGCGGCGAAAAGGCGTTGACCGCCGTCGCCCTGCTGATGTCGATCTTCCAGTTCCGTCCGAGTCCGTTTTGCATTTTGGACGAAGTCGACGCCCCGTTCGACGAGGCCAACATCGGCCGCTTTGTCGACGTCTTAAAAGACTTCCTGGCCTCGACCAAGTTCGTGATCGTCACCCACTCGAAGAAAACCATGACCGCCGCCACAACGCTGTACGGCGTCACCATGCAGGAATCCGGCGTGTCGAAACGCGTCTCCGTCCGCTTTGAAGACGTCAGCGAAGACGGCGAGATCAGTCAAGAGGCCGTGCGTCGCGAGGAAGGCAAGGACAAACACGCCGCCTAAGAAACATTTTCAGTGAAAGGATCTGCGGGTCGGTTTATTCATTATGTCTCCCTCTCCGCCGTTTGTTGGTGATCCGCAGATTCTTGCCATGTTTTGTGGTAGCACTGCCAGCAGGCCAAGTTATGCGTACTGCGGGGTGGATTTCGCTGTCGGCGGATCGAAAACTTCCACTCTTCGACGTTTGACGGACCAAATGACCGTGTCGCCTTTTATTACCCCCCCTTGCTTTTCTGGCGCTTTTAGGCACAAATCGTTTTCATGCGACAGCATTCGCCCGCAGTGGGCCTTGCCGGTGTTGCGTGTTTTTTCTGAAGGAGGCCCAACGTGGCGAAGAAGTTATACGTCGGCAACTTGTCCTATGACACGTCCGACAGTGATCTGCAGAGGTTGTTCGAGGAGTTTGGGACGGTTGAATCGGCCCAAGTCATTAGCGATCGGGAAACGGGCCGCTCGAAGGGGTTCGGCTTTGTCGAGATGGGCAGCGATCAGGAGGCTCAGGCCGCCATTAACGCCCTGAATGGCAAAGAAGTTGGTGGGCGGGCTCTGACCGTCAACGAAGCCAAGCCTCGGGAAGACCGCGGTGGTGGCGGTGGTGGCCGTGGCGGTTATGGCGGCGGAAGGTCTGGCGGCGGCGGCGGCGGCGGTGGCGGTGGTCGCGACCGCGGCGGCTATGGCGGCGGCAGAAAATACTAGATTCTCGAATGAGAAGTAACACGCCCTTCCCGCGCCACGCTGCCGGGAAGGGCGGATCTTTTCCCGCGGGCAACGTGAGGCGGCATCAGTTCCGTTTCATTGTCGTTGCCTATGTCTGTGTATGCCTTTGGACCGCCGCGCCGGCGGTGTCCTCGATCTCGAGGGATCATCTTCCCCACCCCGAGTCGCCCTTGATGGCCACGGCGCCGCGTAACCACGTCGTTCTGCGACGGAAACAAGCTGTCCCACATCATCAAAGGCTTATCCCCTGACGACTCAAGAAAGGCAGCGTGTGGAGCGACACGTCTTTCCAATCGTCTGAGAGCTGCAAAAAACGGGGTTAGGATGACGCCAAAAAACGGACACGGGGGGTTGCAACGGGGGCAACAAGGCGATTTAATTTTTGGTTAGGGGGGGGCGGCGGTATGCAGCTTTTCATCAAATCTCGACAAAACGGTCTTTCCCTGATCGAGCTGATGGGAGACGTTTCCCAAGGCCAGCTGGCTGCTCGAAATGATCCGTTGCAGGATCTGTTGGGCGATGAGTGCTACAGCGGCCAAGTGCTGCTGGATCTGCAAGGCGTCAACGCCGTGGATTCTAGCGGAGTCGGCTGGCTTCTGGCATGCCAGAAGAAGTTTCGCACCAGTGGCGGCACGCTCGTCTTGCATTCGCTTTCGCCTGCCGCCCGCGATGTGATGAGAATCCTCAACATGCAGTTGGTTTTCAAAATGGCGGAAGACGAGGCAGGCGCACGGCGCTTGGTCGAGGAGAGCCCCCCATGAACGAGTTGGCGATTACCGAACACTTCGACCTGACAAGCCTGGCCGACATGGAGGCGGAGCCCGCCATGGACGCCTTGCTGCACTACGCCTCGACGAAGGAAGCCAGCGACCTGCATGTGTTGAGCGACGAGACGTGCGGCACCATCTGCATGCGTCGGCTGGGCAGAATCGAGCCGATCGCTTCCGTCCCCCGTGACATCAGTCGCCAGTTGATCGCCCATGTCAAAGCCATGTCCGGGATGGATATCGCCGACCGCAGGCGCCCCGGCGAAGGACGTTGGTTGCACGCGAAAGACGGGAAACGTCTGGATATTCGCATCAGCTGCGTCGGCACCTTGTTCGGCGAGGACCTGACGATGCGGTTATGGGACCGAGACACGGGACTGCGACGACTGGATTGTCTAGGCATGTCTCACAAAGAGCTGGATACGCTGAAGAGCCTGCTCGCCAGGCCCAGCGGTCTGCTGCTGGTGACGGGGCCCACGGGCACAGGCAAGACGACCACCCTATACGCATGCTTGGCGCACCTGAACAACGGCGTACGCAAAGTCAATACGTTGGAAGACCCGATTGAATACGCCATCGACGGGATTCGCCAGTCCCAGGTCATTCCCAAGATCGATGTGGATTTCCCCGAGTTGTTGCGGCATATACTTCGGCAAGCGCCCGACGTGATCATGATCGGCGAGATCCGCGACGAGGAGACCGCCGTGGCGTCAGTTCGCGCAGCCAATAGCGGGCACTTGGTGCTGTCCACGTTGCACGCTCCGGTCTCGTCGGCCGCCGCGCAGAGCATGTTGGCGCTGGGAGCTCCGCCCTACTTTTTGTCAAGTTGTCTGCTGGGAATTGTCGCCCAGCGGTTGGTGCGGACCCTCTGCCCCAACTGCCGCCGTCAGTTCGACCTGGATGAATCCCCGGCCACCTTTGATGAGATTCAGAATCTGCTCGAACCCGGCGAAGGCCGAGCAATCTACGGCCCCGGCAGTTGCGAAGCGTGTCAGCGCACCGGTTATGCCGGCCGGACCGGCCTGTTTGAAATCATGACCCTGAACCGGGAGATCCGCCGCTTGATCGCCGATCACAGTACAGCCGAGCAGATCGCCGACGCGGCCACCAAGAACGGCATGATTTCCTTTCGCCGCGGGGCGTTGCTGAAAGTGGCCAAAGGAATGACCAGCACCGAGGAAGTCCTGCGGACCGTACCAGCCGAGTTCCTCGGCATCGAAGACTGACGTCCCGCCGGCCGCCTGTTCGCCACAAGGCGCTGACGACTGGTCGATTCCCAAGGGCGAACCCGGGCCGGGTGAAGACTTGTTGAGCCCACCGTCCCCTGCCCACCGTCCCCTGCGCGCCGTCCCCTGCACGCCGCCGAACTCAACCGGCTGTCAAAGCGGCAAGGAGGACCAGGGACACGAGGCCCGTTCCGATGGCGTTCACGCTTTTGGCCTTTCCTTCACGTCACTTTGTCGGTCTCGCTGCACGGGCTGGCCGTCGCCCGTCCACGGCATGCCGGTCACTGCGCCGGTTCTTTGGCCAGACGTCCAGCGACCCAAAGGATGCCTCGAGTCATCAGTTTTTGGAAACTCGGGTTGCTCCACGCCTTGGCGTCGTGGCCACTCTGATACCCGAAGACCCGAGCCTTGCCGTAGGTCTGGATCCAGGCGATCTGTTTGTCGCTGCGCGGATGGTCGCCGGTGACAAGAACCCGGATGCCGTCACAAAACGTCTGGCCGTTGTAGGGCTCGTCTTCGATCTCAAAATCCGTCATCCCCTGGGTGATAGGATGGTTCGGGTCCTCGATGCGCATCTTGACGGTGCCGAAGCCCGTCCCGCTTCGCGGGACCTGGGCGCCGTTTCGTTCGCCCGGTGCGAGCCAGAATTTTCCGCCTGCGATCTTTTCGAACTCCGGCCAATCCTGGCAGTTCGCCAAGGCATGATGCCAGACGACAAGACCAATCTCGTTATCCAGCAAGGTGAGGAAGTTCTTTTTTTGCGTATCGGTCATCCCGCTGGACAAGTTGTACATCACGATGACGTCGTACTTGAATTGGCTGATGTCGTCGAAGACCGTGTACGGAGCACCTTTCCAAACCTCCCAGGCGAGGCCGTCCAGGCTATTCCACAGCGTCTCGAACCCGCGCTCGTCATACCCGTGACCGCCAACCAGAATGACCACTTTGATCTTTTCGGCGGTCTTTGCTTCCCCGGCGCCGTCAGCAGCCTGGACGGTGGTCCCCACAGCCAGCGCGCAGGCAAGGCCCGCCGCAAGCACGATCGTTCTTCCGAAGCGGGTTCTGTCGATCATGGTTCGTTTCCTTTTCTTTCTTGTTGTTCACGCAAACGTTCTGCAGGCCATTTCCTGGCGGTCGTCCGCAGAGGGACTGCCGGATCCCATGCAGGATAACCATTGCGCCGCGGAAGCGGCAAGCGGAGAGAGGCATTTATTTTTCGACGTTTCTTGCTCGTCCGGTACTTGTGATAGAATGGCGACGGACCAACGAACGAACGATGGGAGCCAACCCAATGGATGACCAGCAGGGGGAAACGACGCGACTGTTATTAGAGGCTTGCCAAGGCCAGCGGGCGGCGCTGGAAGCCTTGTTGCCGCTGGTCTACGACCAGTTGAAGGCGATTGCCGTCCAGCGGTTGCGGAACGAGCGGCGGGATCATACGCTGCAGCCGACGGCGCTGGTCCACGAGGCGTTCTTGCGGATGGTCGACCAGTCGCGAGTTCAATGGCAGAACCGCGCGCATTTCTGTGCCGTCGCGGCCAGCATGATGCGGCGGATTCTGGTCGATCACGCCCGCCACCGGGCTGCGGAAAAACGCGGTGCGGGGCGGCGCGACGTGCCGCTGTTGGAGACCCTTGGGCTGGCCAAAGGCCGCAATCCCGTGGATATCGTGGCCCTGGACGATTTGCTGAAGGAATTGTCGCGGCTGAACGAACGTCATGCTCGGGTGGTCGAGTTGCGGTTTTTCGGCGGGTTAACCGTCGAGGAAACCGCACATACTTTGGATGTTTCGCCGGCCACCGTCAAGAACGATTGGCGGACCGCGCGGGCTTGGCTTCTGACCCAGTTGAGCGACCATGACGCCGGCTGAATATGACATCGTGGCGCGCGTTTTCGCTCAGGTCTGCGACTTGCCGCCGGACGATCGCGCGCGTCACTTGGACGCGGCCTGCGGCGAGCATCCGCACTTGCGGCGGGCCGTAGAAGCGATGCTGGAGCAGGAAGCCGACGGCGGCGCGCTGGCCGCATCCGGGCAGTTCGTCCCGGGGATGATGGACGCTTTTCTGCCGACATTGGACAGCCACGACTCGCAAGGCCACCCGGGATACGCTCACCAGGCTCACGAGGATTTCGCGGGTTACGAGTTGCTGGAACAGATCGGCCGCGGTGGGATGGGCGTCGTCTTCCGCGCTCGGCAGCGTCAGCCGGAACGGCTGGTGGCCCTCAAGATGATCCGGGCGGGCAAGTTCGCTTCGGCGGCCGACGTCCAGCGATTTCACGCCGAGGCAGCAGCAGCGGCCCAGTTGGATCACGAAGGGATCGTGCCGATCTACGAGGTTGGCCAGTACGAAGGCGAGCACTTCTTCTCGATGAAGTTGATCGACGGTCCCAGTCTGGCCGAACGGCTACGGTCGCCGGATTGGTCCCCACGGGAAGCGGTCGAAACGCTGTACGCCGTGTGCCTGGCCGTCGCGCACGCGCACGAGCAAGGGATCGTACATCGCGATCTGAAACCTTCCAATATCCTGCTCGATCGCAACGGCCGCCCGCGCGTCACCGATTTTGGCTTGGCCAAGCTGCTGCATCACGACTCGTCGCTGACTGCGGCCGGGGACGTCATGGGCACGCCGGGGTACATGTCCCCGGAACAGGCGATGGGGGCTGCAGACCGCGTGACCGCCGCCTCGGACGTGTACTCGCTGGGGGCGATCCTGTACGAGATCCTGACCGGACGGCCGCCGATCCAGGTCGAGCCGGCGAATCTGCTGGACACCTTGCGAAAGATCCAGGAAGAGGAGGTGGTCGCGCCGCGCAAACTGGATCGTCGCATCCCCTGGGACTTGGATACGATCTGCCTGAAGTGCTTGGAAAAGGAGCCGGGGTTGCGTTACGCCACGGCGGGCGAATTGGCCGCGGACCTCGCTCGGTACTTGGAGGGCGAGCCGATTCTGGCCCGACCGCTGAGCGCGAATCGCAGGGTCTGGCGGTGGGCGCGACAGCAGCCGGGACTGGCGGCTACCTGGACCGCGGTGACGGTGTTTTACGTGTACCACCTGATCTGCTTCTGGATCCTGCAGTTGCCGGAACAGACCCTGCAATTCAACATCGCCTCGACCGCGTTGTGCGGTGCGTGGTGCCTGGGGGCATGGATCTTTCAGCGACGTTTGCGACGTTCCGGACGGCCTGCCGTCGTGTTTCTGTGGGCCACCTGGGACATCTTGCTGTTGACGATTTTCTTGTTCGTGACAACCAGTGCGAAGAGTCCCCTGGCGCTGCTGTACCACGTCCTGGTTGCGTTTGCCGTGCTGCGGTTCCGCGCCGACCTGGTCATCTACGTCACCGGTTTGGCGCTGGCGGGATATTTCTGCCATGTCGCGTATACGGTCATGTACTTGCCGCAACTGGCACTGGACTTTCGGGAGGTTCTCCCCTTTGCGTTAAGCTTGGCCGTGATCGGCTGGATCCAGTACTTGGCTCTGCGTCGCGTGCGTGCGGTTTACGAGAGCGCGGGGATTTGAGACTCGACGGCGGCCAGGAACGCGGGAAGGGCAGCCGGTCGCTCACAACGACTTGAGGTACGCGATCAGCTCCTCGCGCTGTTGGTCCGTGAGTTCTCCCAAGCCGGTGACGCGTTGCGGATTGTGCGGACCGCGGAGCAGTTCGTCCAGGGATGTACAGCGGCCGTCATGCAACAGCTGCACTTTGCGATACACGCCCCGGAGCGAGGGCGTATTGTATCCTGCGTAGTGGTCGTCCTTGCCGCCGGTGCCCATGTCGTGGATGTGGCCATCGGTCAAGTACGGTCCGCTGTGGCAAGCCGCACAACCGGCTTGCTCGCTTTGAAACACGGCGCGGCCCCGTTCGGCGACGGCCGACAGCGAGCCGTCCGGTCGGCGATAGGGATTGGGCGGCGGCTGCAAGGTCCGGAAATACGCGATCAGCGCGGCAGCGTCCTCTGGGCCCGGCGGCGGCCCCAGCATCGTGTCGGTCAGCGATTTGTTCATCGCGGCCGTCAGATCGTTTTGCCAGCCGTGCCACGTCCAGGGCGCGGTTTCGGTCACGTGGTACAGCGGCAGGACGGTCTTGAACGTCATAGGGGTGCCGTCGTTCAGCGTATCCATAGCCACGTTGTTCGTGCCGCCTTCGTAGTGGCAGCTGTGACAGCTGTACCACTGGTCCAGACTGCGGCGGCCGTCGTGGAAAATGGCTTCCCCGCGACGGGCCAGCGACGGCTGGGCAGGGCCGCCCAACGGAAGCTCGCGAGTCACGCGGCGTTCGGCCAAATCGACGATTTGCACGCAGTTTTCCAGATAATTCGCCACATACACGCGGCGGTCGTCCGAGCTGAGCCGCAACCCCATCGGCCGGCCCCCCAGCGGGATGCGGAAGAAGCGATCCTGGTCCGCCAGCAGCTGGCGTTCGATATGGTCCGTGCTGCCATAATCCTTCCACGGCAAGCCGGCGGCGCGGAACACGACAAGTTCCTGGGTGCCGGAAGCCGTAACCAGGATCCGCGATTCGTCGTGCGTCAGCGCCAGGCCGTGCGGATCGGCGATCGCTTGGCCGGACGGGTCCAGCGAAAACGCTTCGCGGCGTGCAGGACCGTCCATCCGCACGCGGGCGATGCGCGAGGCCAAGACCCATCCCAGGCGAATATTGGCGGCGGTAATTGGATTTCGGCGGTAAACCATCCACGGGAAATAAACGTGCCGCCCATCGGCCGAGATCTGCATTTGGCCGACGTTCAAGCCCGCGAACCGCTCGACGTACAGCAGCTCGTGCGTCTGCGTATCGACGACCGCCACGCCGCGGTCGCCGCTGATTCCCACGGCCAGTCGCGTTCCATCTGGGGAAAGCGACAAATATCGAGGCCACGGCCCGACCTCGATTCGCTTCAGCACGGTGCCCGCGGCGAGGTCGAGCACTGCGACTTGCCCCTGTCCCGCCAACGCGACGTAAGCTCGCCCGCCTGCCGCGTCACAGGCCAAGCCCCACGGCTGGCCGCCGACCTGAATCGTCGCCGTGACCCGCAGCCGTTGAAGCCCGGCCTCGACCAGCACCACCTCGTTGGAATCGCGGCACGTGACCGCCACGCCGCGTCCCTCGGGAAGCAACGCGAGTGCAGTCGGCCGCTGGCCAACGGATAATTCCTGGACAACGGCCCCGTCGGCGACACGTACCAGCGACAGCGAATGGGAAGTCTGGTTGGCGGTCACCAGCCAAGTCTCGTCCGCACTCAACACCAGATCGACGGGCGAGCGATCCGAGACCTCGGCACCGCCTCGGGCATTGTCGTCCGCCGAGAATCCTGGTTCAGAGGCCGAAATCCGGGCTAAAACGGCCGTCCCAACCGCCAACGCGAGAATGATCTTCGATTTTTGCATCGTATCGTACCGCCTGAAGTTCGCTTCTCGAAAACCGCCAACAGCCGCTCGCGGAGAGCGTATATCGCTCGTTGCGAGCCTGATTGTGCCGTCTGAAGAAGGTTCTTGCCAGGGCTAAAGTTTTCAGAACTCTCCAAGAAGACGGGGTGCGAATCCTTGACAAATGGCAAGACTAGGGCTTAGATTGCTTCATTCTGCGGCAGTGTATTGACGCACGAACGAGCGAACTAGCGACCTCCTGCGGGGCGGCTATGGAAACTATGATTCAAATTGATCTAGGGCAAGTGGCGCGTGAAGTCGCTCTGCCCTTGGACAGAGTTCAGGTCACGGTCGAGTTGCTGGATGATGGCAATACGGTTCCGTTTGTCACGCGATACCGGAAAGATCAGACCGGTGGACTCGACGAAGAACAGATTCGGCGAATCCAGGAAGTGGCCAGTCGGCTGCGCATTCTGACCGATCGCAAGCAGCGGATACTCAAATCGCTCGAGACGCAAGGAAGAGCGACGACCGATCTGGTCGCCCGCATCCAGGCCGCCGACTCGCTGCGGCGATTGGAAGATCTGTATTTGCCCTTCAAGCCCAAAAAGCAGACGCTCGCCGGACTGGCTCGCAGCCGCGGCTTGGATCCGCTGGCCCACGAGATCGTCGCCGCGCAATCCGCCGTTGCTGATCTGGAGGCCCGAGCCGCCGAATTCGTCAACGCCGAGAAGGGCATGCCTGCCGTCGCCGATGTGCTGCAGGGTGCAGGCCACCTGGTCGCCGAAATTTTCTCCGAGAATTATCCTCTGCGGGACGAGCTGCGGGAATTGATGAAAAAGACCGGCAAACTCGTCAGCACGCGAATCGAGGAGGCCGAACAGACCGACGAGCCGGAAGACGGCCCAGCGGACGAGGAAGAGTCCCAGGAACACTCGGAAATCGACGAGGACGAGGATACCGACGAACAGGAGCACGGCGAACAGGAGCACGGCGAAGCGGAGCACGGCGAGGCGGAGCACAGCGAAGCGGAGCACAGCGAAGCCGAGCACGGCGAAGCCGAAGCGGCAGGTGAGGACGCGCTGCCGGAGGAACACCGGGAAGAAGATACGCCAATTGCCGAGACGACGGCGGGGGAAGCCTCGGCTGCCGAAGCCGCGCCCGCGGAAACCGTACCTGACGAGTTGGCGCCGGCCGTTTCCGACGCCGAGCCAATTCGCAGCGACTCGCCACCGGCTGGCGTCCCGGATGAACCGCTCTCTGACGCTGCCGAATCAACTTTGTCCGCCGTTACGGAAGACGCGATTGCGTCGGACGCGATTCCCGTCGAGCCAACAGCCGTCGAGTCGGCAGCCGTCGAGTCGGGCGACGTTACGGCGGTGCCTGCTGCGGCGTTCGAGTCCGGCGAAATAGGGGCGGAGGCGTTTTCCGCCTCCACGCCCGGCGAATCTGCCAGTCTGGTCGTTCAGGCTTCTGCCAAGCGTGCGTCGAAACCACCGCTGGCCGCTCGAGTCGAGGCGAAACTGTCGATCAAGCAGTTGGCTGCCAAGAGCCGCAAGGAAGCCAAACAGCGGAAACGCGAAAAGAAAATCGAGTCGTTCAAAGATTATTTCCGTTATCAAGAACCGCTGGCCAAGATTCCGCCGCATCGGCTGTTAGCCATTAATCGCGGCGAGCGTTCCAAGATCCTCCGTGTCAAGATCGACGTCGACCTGGGGGCTTTGTACCGCCGCGCCGAGCAGCGTTTGATCCGTCCGGACCACCCTCATGCCGAGTTTTTGCGGGGTTGTCTGCGGGACGCCCTCGGTCGCTTGCTGTTGCCCAGCCTGGAACGCGAGGTGCGGCGCGAGTTGACGGAGTGGGCCGAGTTGCATGCGGTTCAAGTTTTCGCCCGCAATTTGCGCCAGTTGCTGCTGCAGTCGCCGGTGCGCGATCGCCGCGTGCTGGCCGTGGATCCGGGATTCCGGAGCGGCTGCAAACTGGCCGCTTTGGACGAATTTGGTAATGTGCTCGGCCACACCGTGATCCACGTGATCGGCAAAGATGACATCGTCCGCCGCGGCCGCCAGCAAGTGGTCGAGATGGTCCTGATGTACCACATCCCGGTGATCGCCATCGGCAACGGCACCGCGTGCCGGGAAACCGAGCGGCTGATCGCCGACATTATCGCCCACGAATTGAAAGATTCCGACGTCCAGTATGCGATCGTCAACGAAGCCGGGGCCAGCGTGTACTCGACCAGCGGCGTGGGCCGCGAAGAACTGCCGCGTTTCGATCCGGTGTTGCGAAGTGCCGTGTCGATCGGGCGCCGCCTGCAAGATCCGCTGTCGGAACTGGTCAAGATCAACCCGGCAAACATCGGCGTGGGACTGTATCAGCATGACGTCAAATCCAAGCATCTGGAGGAATCGCTGGATGCGGTGGTCGAGTCCTGTGTGAATTTCGTGGGCGTCGATGCCAATACGGCCAGCCCCGCGCTGCTGCGTTATGTCTCCGGTTTGAACCAGTTGACCGCGCGGCGGATGTACGAGTACCGTCAGAAACACGGTCCCTTCCGCAGCCGCGACCAGTTTCGCAAAGTGCCCGGATTTGGCGATGCCACGTTCATCCAGGCGGCTGGATTCCTCAAGATCATCGGCGGCGACAATCCGCTGGACGCCACCTGGATTCATCCGGAGAGCTATGAAATCGCTCAGCGCGTCATCGAACAACTGGGGGGCAGTGAAGCCGAATTGGCCACTCAGTTGGCGAGCCGCATCCAGATCGTGGATACGCCGCGGCCGGAGTTTGGCGCGGGGGTGGTCCACGAACCTCCTGCGGAATCGGTGGACGCCACACCCGCTGTGGAACTCCCGCTTGTCCCAGAGACGGGACCGGCTGTAGAGACGGAACCGGCCGCAGAGACGGAACCGGCCGCAGGGACGGAACCGGCGCCGGAGACGGAACCGGCGCCGGAAGCCAAGCCGGACGATTCGTCATCCATCGCCGTACAGGAACCTGAGATGGCCCAGGAGCCGCCCTTGGCCGCGGCCGAGGCGGAATCTGTGCCGCCGGCAACGGAACCTCTTGAACCTGTCGCCGAACCTGCTGCGGAAGTCGCTTCGGAGCCGGCCGAACTCGCTGTCGACCAGCCGTCCCAGGTCTCGCTGGCCGAGCGAGTTGCTCAAGCAAACGTGGCTCAACTGGCTCGCGAGTTGGGCGTCGGCGAGCATTTGCTACACGACATCTTGAACTCCCTAAGACGCCCTGGCCGGGATCCTCGCGAAGATTTGCCGCAACCGGCCTTCCGCCGCGAGATCATCAAGCTGGAGCATCTCCATCCGGGGATGGAGTTGACGGGCACGGTTTTGAACGTCGTCGATTTCGGCGCTTTTGTGGATATCGGTCTGCCGGACAGCGGCTTGATTCACATCAGCCGCTTGGCAGATCGGTTCGTCAACGATCCGCACGAAATCGTCAGCGTCGGCGACATCCTGAACGTTTGGGTGGTCGACGTCGACAAGCAGCGACGCCGCGTATCCTTGACGGCCATCAAGCCGGGCACCGAGCGGCCGGCCCCGGAACGTCGCGAGCGAGCTCCGTCGGCGGATAGACCGCAAGGCCGTTCGGAAGGCAGAGCGGCACGACCGCCGCAAGGCCGGCGCCCCGAAGGACGACGTCCTGAGGGTCGACAGCCATCCGGCCAGCGCGGCGGAGGTAACCGGCCTCGGGTCACCGAGGTCCGCCCCAGCAAGCCCAAGCCGGTTCGGCCGATCACGGACGCCATGGCCGAAGGCAAGGAACCCATGCGCTCGTTCTCCGACTTGCTGCAGTTCTACGTGCGAAAGCCCGACGACGACGAGGAGCCCAACAAGAAGAAAAAGTCCTGATCGGGGCGACGATCTGAAATCCGACACCCTCTGGGAGCCCTGCTCGAACCGTGCATCTCTTAGCCGTCGATATCGGTAACCACCAAATCAAGCTGGGATTGTTCCCGGGCGACCTCGAAGACGGTCTGCCGCAACCGGAGCAGATCTGGAAAATACCCACCGGCGAAGCGTCGTTCGAGCCGCTCGCCGCCCGGCTGCCGTCCGCTGCGCTGGCATGGTGTGCTGCGACCGTACATCGTCAAGCGGAATGTCGACTGGCGGCGTGGGTACATCAGCGCCGCCCGCAGGACCGTTATCGCCTGCTGCACCATACAGACTTGCCGTTGGCAATTCACGTCGAACAGCCGCACCGCGTCGGTAGCGACCGCCTGCTGGCCGCCGTCGCCGTAAATCGTCTGCGGGCACCGGAACGTCCCGCCATCGTGATTGATGCCGGCACGGCGATCACTGTCGATCTGGTATCTGCCGTCGGCGCATTCGAGGGCGGCGTGATTCTGCCCGGATTTCGGCTGACCGCCAGGGCTCTGGCGGAAGGCACGGATTTGTTGCCCGAGGTGGATTACGACCCCGCCGCTGAACCGCCGCCGGTGGTCGGTACGTCCACCGCTGCGGCCATCCGTAGCGGCTTGTTTTGGGGACAAGTCGGCGCGGTGCGCGAGTTGGTTCAGCGAATGTCGGACCAGCTGGGGGCCGCTCCCCAGGTATTCGTTGCCGGCGGCGATGCAGAGCGGCTCGCCGCATTCCTGCCGCGGTCCCAGGTCGTCCCGGAATTGGTGCTGGCAGGAATTTGGATCACGAGTTCGCAGAACGCCTCGCAGGACGCCTGAGCTTGGCGTGTCGGTGGCGCAAGGCTACAATGAAAACGGAGCATTGCTACAACAAGGGGGGGACGACGCCGATGAGCACGCAAACGATCGATCGCCCGCGTACGAACATCGTCTATCCGGATAGCGATGGGAAACCCATGGCCGATAATACCCTGCAGTTCCGTTGGATTGTGAAGCTACACGGGGGGCTGGACACACTGTTTCGGCATGATCCCAACGTGTTCGTCGCGGGAGACCTGTTGTGGTATCCGGTGGAGGGCAACAATACCCTCAGCGCGGCGCCCGATGTGATGGTTGCCTTTGGCCGTCCCAAGGGCGACCGAGGATCGTATCGGCAGTGGGAAGAAGACGGCATTGCGCCGCACGTTGTGTTCGAAATACGCTCGCCGGGGAATCGACCTGCGGACATCCTTGGCAAGTTTCGTTTTTACGACCGTTTCGGCGTGGAAGAATACTATCTGTTCGATCCAGACACGCAACAGCTCGAAGGTTGGCTTCGCACCGACGGACGATTGCAGGGAATCGAGCACATCGACGGCTGGACCAGTCCCCGCTTGGGCATCCGCTTTGACCTGTCCAGTGGCGAACTGCGGATCCTGCGCCCCGATGGCCGCCCCTTGGTCACCTATGTGGAGATGGCAGCGGAAGCCGAGCAAGCGTACGAACAGGTCGAGCAAGAGCGGCGGCAAGTCGAGCGAGAACGGCAGCGAGCCGACCAGGAACGGCAGCGGGCAGACCAAGAACGGCAGCGGGCAGACCAGGAACGGCAGCGGGCAGACCAGGAACGGCAGCGGGCAGACCAAGAACGGCAGCGCGTAGAACGCTTGATGGCGCAGCTACGTGCAGCGGGAGTAGAGCCTGATCGGTGAGCCGGGACGGTCCCGCTCTGCAGGCAAGGGCAAGCAGCATCTGCTGCCTGAGCGGCATCGCGCTCCCGATGCGAGCAGGACGCGATCATCCAAGGCGAAACGGACCATTCGACCGCTGTTTCCGTCGCGGGCCTTATCGCCGCGAGCGGTCGATGGTTTCCAGCAAGGGGCCTCGCATGCTGGAGTCCGTGACTTTATCAGCAGCGGCCTCAGCCAGCTTGAGGGTTTTCTGCGCGTCCGCCCGTCGGCCCGAGGCCCTGCGTTTGTCGCTCAGGTGGATCAACGCATAGGCCCGGCTCATGGCGTCCGGAATCTCGCCAGCCAGTTTCTCCGCTTCCTGAAAGGTGGCCTGCGACTCGTCCGCCAGGTTCATTTTGCTTAGTGCTGCCGCGGCATTCGCCACCGTGTCCGCCCGTTTGCGGACATCTTCCAGGGCCCGCGCCGCGTCGAGCGATTGCTCGAACAGCGTGGTCGCCTGGTCTCCAGCCGCCAAGCTGTGATACGCCACGGCAACTTCGAGCAGCGCGTCGATGCGGCCTTCGGGCCGCGGGATTCCGGCCGCGATCGCTTCACAATTCTTCAGATAGCTGGTACCGATGTCCTGGCTGTTCAAGTACTTGCCGTAGGTGTACGCCATCTGCGTCAGCACGGTGACCTTGATCTCGGGTTCGGTGATTTGGTCGGCCGCGTTGCTGACTTCGCGAAGCAGGTTCTTGGATTCCGCCATGCGCCCGGTTCGTCCCAACGCCTCGGCGACGCGGTTCAGGGTCAACGCTTTGCCTTTGGTATCGTCCAGGTTCTTGGCGGCATCCGCAGCGGAATTCAGCGACTGCTCCATCCCCAGCAGATCGCCGGCCTTGCTCTGCTTGTCCGCCAACGCCAGCAATTGGCTCGCGCGCGCCGCCAAGTCCGGCTCGGCCATGACCTTGCGGTACTGTGCGTCCAACGACGGCCCGGAGCCACTCTTCTTGCCGCCGCCGCAACCGAGCGCCACGGCACAACCTAGCAAGACGGCGGTCAAGGTCATTCGAGTTCGAGACATCACTGCTCCTCATCGCCTCTCGGGACACACGGGACACGCGGCTTGATGGCCCTCAAAACACCAACCGAATCCCCGTCAAACGCTTTACGGTCTCGGCCATCAAAGCATCCTCGGCAGCCTCGTCCGCCGCTTCGTAGGTGACGGAGAACCGCAGGAACGGGCCGGCATCGTCCCAGGGCACCGTGACGATCGAGTGCTGGGTGATCAGGTACTGGCTGGCCGCTTCGGCCGCGTCGAACGTCGCGCCGCCGTCCACGCCGCGCGGCGCGCGGGTGTACAGAAAGTACGAGCCGCCCGGCATTTGGCAGACGAACCCACAAGCCGTCAACGCCTGGACAAGCTTCGCCATCCGGCGGCGATACTTGTCGCGAATCTGCAGCGGGATCGAATCGTCATCCAGCGCCGTGACCGCCGCCTTCTGGATGGCGATGAACTGGCCGGAGTCGGAATTGTCCTTGACGTCCGCCAACGCCTGGACGATCCGCTCGTGCCCACAGACCCAGCCGAGCCGCCAGCCGATCATGTTGAACCCCTTGGATAACGAATGGATCTCGACGCCAACTTCTCTTGCCCCGGGGATCGACAAGAAACTCAACGGCTGGCCGGAGAAGGTTAGCACAATATGCGCTGCATCTTGGACAACGACGATCTGGTTCGTCTGGGCAAACTCGATCACCTGTTCGTAGAATTCCCGAGTCGCCACCTTGCCGGTCGGACTGTTGGGGTAGTTCAGAACCAGCAGCTTGGCCCGCTGCCGCACGTCGCCGGGGATCGCGTGCAGGTCGGGCAGGAAGTCGTTCTCGGCCAACAACGGCAGCCTGTACACAGCACCCCCATAGTGGCGAGTATGCGTTCCCGCCACGGGGTACCCCGGTACCGTCATTAGCGTGATATCTCCGGGATTGATAAAGCAGGCCGGCAGCATTGCCAGAGCGGTCTTCGAGCCGATGCAGTGATTGATCTCCCGAGCGGGATCGAGTTCTACGCCGAAATTGCGTTGCATGAAGCGGGACACCGCCTCCTTGAACGCCGCGATGCCGTTGTCGGCGTAGCCGCGGTTTTCGGGCCGGCTGATCTCCTCCGCCATCCGCTGCCGCACGTTCGACGGCGCCATCTCGTCGTTTTCACCGATGCCGAAATCCAGCAACTGACGCTCCGGATGATCGGCCAGCGACTTGCGCTTGGCGCGTTTGATCTTTTCAAACTTGTATATCTCGGTGCCTTTGCCGTAATTTACACCGCCGATCCGCTCGGCGAACAGTTGCTGAAAATAAGGATCGCTCATGGTTGCCGTCATGGTTGCCGTGTCTCACTTCAATTCAAGTCTTTGCGGGTCTAGCTTCGGGTCGCAGAGCCTCTGTGCAAGCCACTTCGGCAGGGAATCCCAGCAACCCGGTCGAAACTGAGCATAGGGTACTCCATCCGCTTCGGCTGCGACAAGCCCACGTGCTGCGGTGCGGCAGCCTATAGCCCGCGGTGCGGCTGTTATCCCCAGGGCCTCACTCGGCCCGGGCATGACGACCGATGAATTCGACAATGGGCGTCGAGTCATCCAAGCCATGCGGATGGTGGCCGCCGCCCGGTTTGGCGATCAAGGTAATCGAGCCGCCCAGCTTGCGGTAGCGTTCCGCGATCAGGCCCGTGTTCTCGTCCCAGGGCACCACGTCGTCCGCGTCGCCGTAAACGTGCAGCAACGGCACGCCGGCCTGGGCGAGCTGCACTAAATTGTCGATCGGGTTCTTGGTGTAGGCCAGCGCTTCGGCCTCGGACTTGAACCCATAGCGATCCAGGACCAGTTGCCAATCGCGCGGACTGCCTTTGCCCTTGCCCTTGCCGCCGGGCCAGCTCTTGAAATCGCACACGGGCGCGTCACCGTAGATGCAAGCCACCTTTTCCGGATTTGCGGCGGCCCAGTTGTACACGTACAGTCCCCCGCGGCTGAGTCCAACCAGCGCGGCTTTCTTTGCCAATCCATACTTGCTCGTCAGTTCCGCGTACAGCGCGTTCCAGTGATCGACTGCCTCGGGACCGCCCAGCATGTCCGGCACTCGCAGATAGACAATATGGTAGCCTTGGCCCAACAAGGCGATGTCCGGCGCCGGCTTGTGGCCGAAGAACTCGCCGTGCCAAACCCAGGGGCTACCGACTGCGGGCTGGCGAGGCACCACGACCGAAGCGGTCTTGCCCTGGACGAGGAACTCGTAACGCGCAAATCCATGCCAATCGCTCGCGGTTCCCCGAAAGGACTGCGGGACTTCGGCGGCGACAACGCGGCTTGGATTGGAGATGATCAAGGCCGCCAAGCAAGCTGTACAGATAAGAATCGTTTGCCGTCGAAGATCATGGAAATCCGACATGCCACCGCCCTTTCGTGTTGTTACCTCGGGTCTGAATCGCGCCGATGCCATCCGACGCGTCACATCGTGACACGTTTCGCCGGCTCACGCAATCCAAGTTGAAATGCATAGCTCGCATCTGCCCTTTGCAAGCAGAAAGGCCGGGTTCGCCTTGACCGCTAGCCCGTGTCCATTAGAATGGCGGTTGTGGATTGGCGATGATCTGGACCGGTGTGATCCGCGCCGGTGCGATACTGGCGCAAATGCAGTTGGCAACTTCTGTGTCGGGTCTGGATGATTGCGAACGTGACAAGGGGCAACTTGGATCGTCCACGAGGGTTATGTACGTTCGTCGTCGCGGCACGTTGGTCGAGGTGGAAACCCCGGCCAAGGTGAACTTATTTTTGGAGGTCTTGTCTCGACGCGCTGACGGTTTTCATGAGCTAGAAACGCTCATGGCGCCGATCAGCCTGTACGACCATGTCTCGTTGGCGGCGAACTCGACAGGCAGTTTGAGTTTGGCGTGCCGTTGGGCGCGCGGTGTGGAGGGTTACCGGACCCGGCACCGCAACGTCGGCATCGGCGTGTGGGAAGCAATTCCCGCCGAGGGAGATAATCTCGCGCTGCGGAGCTTGAGTCTGTTGCGTCGGCGAGCCGGTATCGGTGCCGGGGCCGACGTGACGTTGGTCAAGCGGATTCCCGCGGCGGCGGGTTTGGGAGGGGCATCGAGCGATGCCGCGGCGGTATTGGTCGCCGCAAACATCGCTTGGGGATTGGATTGGAGCCGCCCACAGTTGGCCGAGGTGGCTGCGGAACTGGGCAGCGACGTGCCGTTTTTCCTGCACGGCGGTCCTTGCCTGTGTCGCGGTCGTGGCGAGCGGATCGAATCGCTCGAGGGCATCAAGCCGCTGCACCTGGTCGTCGTCAGGCCGCCAGCCGGATTGGCGACGGCCGCGGTGTACCGGATATGTTCGCCGGCCGAACAGCCGCGGCGTGCCGATGCGATTTTGGCTGCGGCCCGCGGCGGCGACGCCGTACGGGTTGGCCGGTTGCTGTTCAACCGGTTGCAGGAAGCGGCCGAGCGTTTGTCGCCGTGGATCGGGCGGTTGCGCGAAGCCTTTGGGCGGTTGGACTGTCTGGGACACCAGATGAGTGGCAGCGGAACGAGCTATGTGGGGCTTTGCCGCCAAGCAGCTCACGCGCGAGCCGTCGCTGCGAGGTTGCGGGCGGCGGGATTGGGAGCGGTATTTGCGGTAACGACACAAGACGGCGAGCCAGTTGGAGGAGACGCTATATGGACATCACCGAGGTTCGCGTGAAACTCATGGAAGACTCGGACGATCGGCTGCGGGCGTTCTGTTCGGTCACCTTTGACGACAGCTTTGTCGTGCGGGATCTGAAGATCATCGACGGGACCAACGGACCGTTTGTGGCCATGCCCAGCCGCAAGCTGACGTCGCATTGCCCGAAATGCGGCGCCAAGAATCACCTGCGGGCTCGCTATTGCAATCAATGCGGCGGGCCGCAACCGCAGGAACGCGCGACCCGCGATGCGGAAGGGCGGGCCAAGCTGTACGCGGACATCGCCCATCCAATCAACTCGGCCTGCCGAGAAATGATCCAATCGCGGGTCATCGCCGAGTACCAAAACGAGTTGGAGCGTGCCAAGGAGCCGGGTTACGCATCGCGTTACGATGACGACTACGGCGAAGACGACTTTGACGACGACTTGTTGCCCGAGTGCGGACCGCGGGCGACGACCAAGCAGATCGAGCCGGCCCAATCGACGCCCCCGCCGCCTCACCATGCTCCCACGCAGCAGACGACGACCTCGGCTCC
>Ga0351964_1001_pt1 | contig 111029 bp, 104 predicted proteins | sample TotcelT113001N15_FD_205807 | JGI IMG/M metagenome (GOLD analysis project Ga0351964, IMG submission 205807) | Enriched cells from coal bed in the Powder River Basin, Montana, United States - Total cells T11 rep3 HSBNCT.T11.300.1.N15 ... | reverse complement strand
GGTTGCTTTAAATTCGCTTTCATCACCAGGATCATTAACTATTCTTGAGCAAAACTACTTATTTGATTTAATGAGCCCAAGTAAGCTTTTAGATAAGCATGTAGGCAAGGAAGTCGAACTCGTTAACTTTTCTAAAGATACCGGATTTGATCGTAAAAAGGCGCGTCTTTTAAGCAATAACGAAAGTCCTATTTATATGATAGATGGTAAAATCTATCTAAATCACCCCGGCTCAGTTGTAGTTCCAGAGATACCAGGTAACCTTGTAGAACGACCATCGCTTGTGTGGCTTTTAGATAATACCGATCCTAAGCGTGAGCAACTTGTAGAAGTTAACTATTTGACTGGCGGTATTCAATGGAATGCTGATTATGTGGTAAAGCTTGATAAAACGGATGACAATCTTGATTTACAGGGTTGGGTAACGCTTAATAACCATTCAGGAGCAACATACAAAAACGCGCAGCTTAAGCTTATCGCAGGTGATATTAACATAGCGCAGAATCAACCTTCTTCGCCTATGTACGAACGTGCGTTTATGATGAAAGCTGCAGCAATGGATGCAGGTATGCAAGCAGAATCATTTGGAGATTTCCATTTATATACCGTGCCAAGGCGTACAACTATCCAGAATAATCAAACTAAACAGGTTAATTTGCTTCATGCTTCAGATATAAAAGCGCAAAAGCATTACGAATATCAAGGGCAAAACTGGTACTATTTCCAGGGTGGAGCAGGAACACAAAAGAATCAAAAGGTTGCTGTATACCTCACATTCCAAAACAAAGCAGATAATGGTCTTGGCGTGCCATTACCGGCTGGTGTAATGCGTGTGTATCAAGAAGATAGCACCGGTGCATTGCAGTTCTCTGGTGAAGATCGCATTGAGCATACGCCTAAGAATGAAGAAGTAAAACTTAAATTGGGTAACGCTTTTGATATTAATGTTGATCGCGTACAAACTGCTTTTGACTTAATAGGTGGTAATCGTAATAACCCAACATACGAATCTTCGCACAAGATTACTATTCGTAACCACAAAACTATTCCCGTAGTTGTAGATGTTATCGAACCGATGTCAGGTAAATGGCAGATTACTGCAAAGTCACAAGACTATACGCAAACTGATTCACACACTGTACGCTTCAGCGTAACAGTACCTGCCGAAGGTGCTGCAGAGCTTACGTACTCAGTGCGTGTTACTAATCAGTAGTTAGCCAAGTTTGGTTACTTAGTAAAAACAAGTAAAAGAGGGAGCTTTAAAGCTCCCTCTTCTCATTAATAATTATAACTTATCTATTAGCTGCTCAAAACTAACAGCCGTTATGCTTAAAATTTAAACCTATAGGTACAGACATGTGGCGTGTAAATAATGGATTTAATCTTGTATGTTGAGTTTGTAATCGAGCGTTAACTTCGTGATTCATATACTGCGTAATCAAACTTATCATACGATGTGAATTGTTGGGTAGCATGTTTGCAAGCTCAAAAGCGCTTTGACGATTGGTATCGCCTGTACGCATAAAGACCGACGCGCCGCTTTCTAAAAGAACGCGAGCTGCTTCTAAGTTATTATGTGTAATGGCTACGTGTAAGGGGGTATAGCCTTGAGTATTTGCAGCTTCAATATCATGTCTATCGTAATTAAGCAATTCTCTTAAAGCTTCAGGTCGGTTATGCTCTGCTGCCAAATGAAGGGCTGTGGTGTTAGTTTGAGCGAGCCTTCGTCTGATAGATATTTTATGTCTTAAAAGTATTCTAAGAGCAGACAAGTTGCCTTGATGTATTGCCGAAAACAGCAATACAGGGCTTATGCTGTTTCGGTTGTTTATTTCTTCTTGTGTTCTCGGTGGAAAGAGAAAAAAAACTTCAAGAAGATTCATATCGCGTAAAAGTAGACTGACGTCTTGCTGATTTAATCGTTCATTGTTGTTAAGTCTATCCATAAACGCTTTAAAATGCTCGGGAGTGGTCAAAAGTGCTGCGCACGCTAAGGCATACCCTCTAATCCACTCAGGCGTACGATTCATAAGGATTGCTACAGCTTGAGTCAGGATATTATTGCGCAAAATCGGGTATGCAACATACGTATCAAAAGGTATACGCATACCAATGTAGAAGCCGATTACGCTCATTACGTTTACCATATATCGAGCTTCTTCTGATTTCGGCCATTCTAAATTAAGAAGTTCGGGTGACAGCAATTCAGGATTTGCTAAATAGAGTAAATTTTTAAGATGTTGTTCGACATCATCAGGCCTTTGTGAGCTACTTGAGCTGCTATTTGAGGACGAACTTGGTTGCTCAAGGAGAGCAGGGTTCATACCATTAAGCATGCTCGTAGTTATTAACAGAAAGAGTACAGCTACTTTATTAAACATAAGATATCTCTTTGATTACTGATAGTTATCACAAAAAAAATATAGTATATCATTTATTTAATAATTTTCAAGTTGAATTATATGGTTGTTTTGCTTAAAAATTGCTTTTGCTTTATCCTAAATTAGATTTAAAGCTTAAGAATCTTTTATTACTTATTATTTTTATGAATCTTACTCCTGCTATAACTACTACAATAACTATTGCTCTCAAAGGCAAAAAATATCCGGTAACGGTTGCGGGTTCTGGTATACCCTGTTTGGCTATTGGTATTGGAATATTAGTACAACGTACTCTTTCCTCCCGCTTTAAAAATAATTTTAAAGTATATTCTGCTGAGCTCTATTGGGATGGGCGTTACGAGCTTGATAACCCGCAAGAGCTTACACTTGAAACTATAGTAGATGATATTATAGAACTTGGGCGAGCATTACGTTTATCTAATTATGTACTTATCGGCCATTCTGCTTATGGTCTAATAGCACTTGAATGCGCTAAAAAGTATCCAGAAATAATTAAAGGGGTGATTGCTAGTGGTACACCTACTTATTCTAATAGCTGTATAGCTGCACGTAATACAATATTTTTTGAAAAATATGCAGAGCTCGAACGCAAAAAAATAGATGCTGAACGTCGAACCCAAGTAGCACAAGAAGATCTTACTCAATTAACTACCACTGAGAAATTTTTACGGACATATGTATATCGCGACGCAGCGCGTTATTGGCATATTCCTGATTTTGACTGCACAAAACTCTGGGAAGATATTGTTATTCCTAAAGTCTTTACGCATTTCTTTTCTACTATTTTGCCCGCATGTGATGTTATTCATGATATTGAGCGTGTAAAATGCCCTGTATTTTTAGCTGCAGGTAAAAGTGATTATGACTGCTGTCCCGTAGAGCTATGGTCAGAAATAAAAAATCTTCCCATAGATTTTATGCTCTCACGCTTTGAAAAAAGTGGTCATTATCCCCATTACGAAGAACAAGAGCTTTTTGACTTAAGAATAGAAGAATGGCTTAAATCGAATGCACTCATATAATAATATCTTCGGGTAAGTTTTTAAGTGTATTGTGTGAACTTAAAATATTTATAATTTCTCGATTCTCTTTAGTATGCGCATATTCTAGAGCCGTTGTGCCCTGAAATTCATCAAGTGGATTGGCACCGAGAGCAAGCAATTCTCTCACCAGGTCTGGGTTCTCATAATGAATAGCATACATAAGTGATGTGTATCCGTCGTGAGCAGCGATGTTGGGATCAGCTTTGGCTTTTATAAGCTCTTTTGCTACGTTAACATGATTACGCGCTATTGCTATAAGAAGCGGCGTTGAGCCTTCATCGTCCTGCGCATTTAAATCTACTCCTGCATCTATTAGTGCTCGAGCAAGAGCGGCGTTGTCAGCGTTATGGGCCGCAATAAGTCCCAGAGCGTTATGTGGAGTATTACTAAGTGCAACATTGGGGTTAGCACCAGCAGTTAATAAAAGCTGTGCCACTGGTGTGTTATTATTTATTATGGCGTAGATAAGTGGATACTCAAGACCAATAATTTTTAAATTTACTTGCGCACCTGCGTTAAGATAGTCTTGCATCTGCTGGAGGTTTCCTGTACTGATCGCATTAATTAAAGCCTCAGTTCGCTCAAAGTCTATTTTTATGTGTTGAGATTTTGCTTCTTCTAAGAGCTTTAAAATTTCGGGGTCATCTAGAGCATAATCAAAACTCGTTTTACCCTGATTATCAGCAACTCTTGGATCAGCTCCACGCGCAAGCAGTTCTTCTATTACAGATTTATTGCGTGCGATAACAGCATAGATTAAGTAAGTTTTTCCGCTGGTGTCTTTTTGGTTTATGTCTGGTGGTAATAGTGGAAGCAATCTTTCTAGCTCTTTATAAGTTTTATTCTTAAGCGCTCTTAAGAAATCTGTATAGTTTTTAGCAGAAATGTACGCAGGAATTGCTTTATTAAGCTCTGCAATAATCTCTTTGTTTTTAAGATGCTGAGCCAAGTCTAACGGAAGCTGTTTATTGTTGTTTTGTATAAGAGGGTCAGCATTAAGAGCGAGTAAGCTTTTGACTATGCCTACATTATTTTTAACTATTGCATGGTGTAAAGCGGTATTACCCTCTTTATCTTGAATATTGGTATTCGCACCTTTTTTTATTAAAAATCTAATAATCGCGGGTTGCTGTTTTTCTACCGCGTACATAAGAGGTGTCATGCCTACTTTGTCACCGCTATTAAGCATAATAACCGGATATTTAAAAAGATATTTAAGCATAGCGTTATTGCCATATAAAATAACATACGAAATTACAGATTTTCCCTGATTATCTTGCTCATTTGGATCAGCATCAAAATCTACTAAGTGTTTAAAGAAATCGATATCGTTAGCAAGAGTAGCATTCATAAGTGCGGTACGACCATCACTATCTTTTGCATCAATATCAAGGCCTTCTTCTAAAAGATCGATGATTTTTACAAAGTTGTGCGTCGCAAGTGCTTGATTGAAAAGAGTTATCACGTCTAAGGGTTCAGCGACTGGTATATTAAATTGAGAAAGACCCTTAAAATTGGGTATTTCTGGAATAAAATCTTGCTCCCCGCGACTTGCTGCTCGCTTTAGAGCCTCAAATTGAGCATTATTTACCAAAGCTTGAACGGGGGCTTTTTTTATAAGCAGTTTTTCAAGTCTTGGCACACTTGGTGCCGGATCTTCAGCACTCAAAAATCTCGCCGTGCTCAGCGAGAAAATAAAACTAAGTATGAAGGTTAGTATACTTTTTGTGATTTTCATAATTTTCTACTGTTTTACTATTTTAAGCTTAATTAATTGCCATACTAGCACATTCAGTATTAAATTTCCAAGTATAAATAAACAGCTAGCATTTCATGTAAGCTCTTGCTATACTTCTTAGTGTTTTGTGATGTTAAAAATATCTTATGTTTATTATTATGCAAAATTTTTTTAATACTATCACTGAAATCTATGGCGAACGGGGAAAAGCTTGGCTTAAGTTACTACCAACACTCCTTAATGTTCTTGCTCAAAAGTGGAATTTTAGTGTGCAGCATGTTCTTGAACCGCTTTCTTATAACTATGTCCTTGCTGTCAGACAGAACTCTACTTATGCCCCTCTCGTATTAAAGCTTGGTCTTGATACTAATGCTCTTGAGCGAGAAGCGCGTACACTAAGTTTTTATAGCGGTCAAGGCGCAGCTAAACTGATACATTTTGATAAAAGTGCTGGTGCTTTACTTATCGAATATATAAATCCTGGTACAACATTGCGCTCTTATTTTTCTTGTCAGAGTAGTAATGCTCGTGAAGAGAAATCTCTAAATAGTGCTGCAGATGTAATTAAGTGTCTACACACCCAAATTTTTCCACCACCACATTCTTTTAAACCCTTAGAAGAGTTATTCACTCTCTTGTATAGTATTAACGACAAAAATTTACCTACTCGATTACTCAAAAAAGCACAAACACTTTCCCAGTGCTTACTAATTTCTCAAGCGACGCCAGTAGTATTACATGGTGATTTGCATCATGATAATATACTTTTTTCAGAAGAACGTGGCTGGCTTGCTATCGATCCTAAAGGTTTTTTGGGCGAACCACTCTATGAAGCGGGTGCCTTTATACGCAATCCATTTCCAGAGGTATTAAAGTATAATAATTTGCAATCTATACTAACACGTAGAATAGATTTTTTTGCTGAATTATTTGATGCAGAGAAAAAACGGCTTAAAGAATGGTGTTTTGTACAAGCTGTTCTTAGTGCTTGTTGGTCCGCAGAAGACAATCAAATTCCTAGAGATTTTCTACTCTTGGCAGAACTATTTGAGACTTTATAAGCTTACTCATACATCTATAATTTTACTATTAAGGGATTATTTATGACACGCATTACATTTTTGATTTTACTTACAACCTTTAAGCTTTGGGGTATGGGCTCAGAATTTGGTGATTGTGCAGGATTTGTACCAACCACCGTAACTTTACATACTTATGAATTTCTTCCTATTACATTAGAACATCATGTATCTCGTGTTCGAGAAAATTTTAGCAACTTGAAAAGCGTTCCTAAAAAGATGCGTATACAAGTTTTAGGGCAACTCGGTGTTAGCCATTTATTAACTATAGCACGTAATCCCATTTATTTTCCTACTATAAAAGAATATATGCGAAGAGAAATTATGCTTGATTTATCTCAAGAACTGCATATTACGGCAGAATTTATACAACAATTAAGTGCTCTCTATCCTAATGTTATAAATCTTACTTTATCTCGTATGAGCACAACTTTACAATCGACTATTTTGGATGATAGTCTTATCCAAGCTATAGCCACATGCTTTAAGAAATTAAAACGCTTGTCGCTTCCTGGAAATAATATTACTGTCGGAGGAGTGCGAGCATTGGTAGACAATTTGCTTCAGCTTGAAGAGCTTGATCTTCAAAACAACCAAATTGCTCTAGATCGAAATTTTGTTACTATGCTACTTCAGTTACCATACTTAACTACGCTCAATGTACAAGGCAATACGAACTTAACGCATGAAGCTAAAGAATTGCTCGATGGCTGGAAAGACCTACCCGGCAGACATGCTACTTATTAAAGAGTACGGTATATAGAGAAGCTGTTATGAGTATTAATTTTATAAAACCTGCTCGCTTAAAACCGGGCGACAAAGTGGCAATAATTTCCCCTTCTTCTGGGTGCGCTTATTTGTATCCTGCTGTGTATGCATGGGGATTAGAGCGTTTACGCACCATTTTTAAGCTTGAACCTGTAGAGTTTCCCACTACACGAAAAAGTCCTGAATATTTATCACAAAATCCACAAGCGCGTGCGGAAGATATTAATAACGCATTTAAAAACCCTGAGATTAAAGCAATTATCGCAACAACTGGTGGTAACGATCAAATACGTATTTTAAAGTATCTAGATAACGAAGCTATTAAAAATAACCCTAAGATTTTTATGGGATACAGCGATTGTACTAATTTGCATCTTTATTTATGGAACTTGGGTATAATTTCTTACTATGGCGGCTCGATTATTTCCCAATTTGCTATGCAAGGCAGCATGCATGAATATACTGTTGATGCGATAAGAAAAGCACTTTTTGAAGATACTATAGGGCCCGTATTTCCATCTCAATTTTATACAGATTATGATCTGGATTGGTCAGATGAAAGTTTACTTACACATAATCGTCCAGTAGAACCAAATATAGGGTGGGAGTGGCATAACTGGAATAATCAAGTGATACAGGGTAGATTATGGGGTGGTTGTTTGGAAATACTTGATTTGCATTTAGCTGTCGATCGTTATCTACCCCAATTAAACCAGCTTGAGAATAGCATACTATTTATCGAGACTTCCGAAGAGCTACCAACCTCGGGCTTTGTGTATAGATTTGTAGCAGCTCTTGCCGAAAAGAATATGCTTGATAAATTTTCAGCATTACTTGTTGGTCGACCTAAAGCACAATTTTTGCATATGCTGCCGCCTGAGGGAAAAGAGCAATTTATTAAAAATCAAGAACAAGGCATTAAAAAAGCTCTAGAAGATTATGGTTCTCTATTACCCGTAGTATTTAATATGGATTTTGGGCATACCGATCCGCAACTTATACTACCTTCGGGTGGCAGTATTACTATTGATTCTAGAAACAGACAGATTACACTCGGATAGTTTACAAACTAAATCACCTAAAAAACTGGCTATTTCACGCGCAAACAACAAGCTTATTAAAATAGTTTTTATGTTGTTAGGTGATGTATCAAGATGGGTTAAAATAGTTAAAAATACAAGTGTCACGTCCTTCCAGTTCCACAGAAATTGACGCATTAATTCCTTTAGTGAGCTTTGTAGGCCCGATAAAAAAAAGTCTGTAAGCAGTGACGAAATTAAAATCATCCCAAGATCTTTGTGCTGAGGAGAATCATCAAGGAGCTTATGATGGTGTAGTAATCCCCAGGGTACAATAACTGAGATTACATTTTTAGGCAGAGAAATAAACCTTCGAGAAAAGTTGTCTATATTTTTAAAAAGAAGAGCGTTTAAAGAAATTGAGGTACTTGAGCATACTGGTAAAATAGAGATGTATTGCTCTTGGTCTTGAGCGTGCGTGAAGGCAAAAAACAATAGCAGCAAAATAAGTATAGTATATTTCATAAAGCTTAATAATTTATTAATTGATAGACAATAGTTTAAAAGTTTATCAGGTAACTGTTAATATTTACAGTAATCTTAAAAAGCTTATAAAAATGAACGGAAAGATACTTAGCTATGAAATTTAAAGCTTTTGCTGCTGTTTTATGTGTTTGTGGTATATCTCCAATGGATAGATTATACACTGCGTCTACTAATAACGGTATTGAGAATATTACTCGGCTCGCAGTAGATGTTGACGTAAACGCAATTTTAGAATCCACGTGTGAAACGCGATTTATTCATAGAGTAATGCAAAATAGTATATCTCTAAAATATCAAACACTGATGGCGCTTATAAGGCTATGGTGCCATAACTGATACTTATAAAGAGGCAAGACCCTGGGCTACAGGAGTTAGAAGTAAGACCTACCAAAATTATAAACCCATAAAGTTTGTTGTACAAAAAGCACAATCGGGAATTATGGATGGGCATTTTGATTGCGTTACAAATACTATAACTCTTAATATTGAACAATATTTTGAATTGAACACTAGCATAGCAAACTATCTAGTTTGCTATGCTGTTTATACCAATAAGTTTTTATTAAGGGGATACATGCTTGCAAATAAAGCTCTTATATATAGCTTTTTACTTATTTTATTAAACTTGCCACATCTTTTTGCTAGCAATAGTAATATCGCTCTTGCTACTAGTTTAGAGTCTATTATTAAAACAGTTGATCCTCACGTGCATATTGGCGCAAAGTTTGTTTCTCTTAAAGATAACAAAACACTCTTTGAGAAAGACCCTCATCACTATTTTACACCAGCAAGTAATATTAAGTTACTTACAGCAGGTGCTGCGCTTTATAATTTAGGGCCTAAATTTACGTTTAAAACTAAATTAGTATATGAAGGAAAGCTAGATAAAAATAAGCTTACAGGCACTCTTTATTTTAAATGTGAGGGAGATCCGTCACTTAAAACTGCCGATCTGGAAAAACTTATTGATACGCTCAGCAAAAAGAAAATTAAAACAATAGAAGGCGATATAGCAGTTGATACAAGTGAGTTTGATACGCGTGCATATCCTAAAGGCTATTTTTTGGATGAGATAGGTGCCGCCTGGAATTTTCCTGTAAGTGCTTTAGTTATCAACAATAAATGCTTGGAAGAAGCACTTGTACCAGCATACCACTTGCCTGATACACATATGCTTTCTAAAAACTTTTTTAAAGAACTGCTTGCTCAAAAGAATATAAAGCTAACGGGAAGTATAATTTTCAAGAAAGCACCCGCTTCAGCTAAGATTCTTGCTACACATAAGTCTAAGCCACTTAGCACATTATTAAGACGCATGCTTAAAAGATCAGATAACTTATACGCTGACTGTATTTTCAAGAAACTTGGAGCTGCAGATGGTGGAATACCTGGAACATGGGAAAAGGGAGAGAAAGCTCTCAAAAATTTTTTAGAAAAGCACATAAAAATTAAACCTGAAGAGATTATTATAAAGGATGGTTCAGGGAGATCATATCTTAATAAATTCTCGCCAGATCACTTTATTAAGTTTTTACGTACGTTATATAAAAGCCCTTTCTCAAAAGAGTTTAGAGAAAGCTTAGCTATTTCAGGGGCCAAAGGAAGCCTTAAAGAAAGAATGCTTGAATGTCCAGGCTGTATTTATGCAAAAACGGGCACCCTTTCAAGTGTTTCAAGCTTATCAGGTTATCTTAAAAAAGACGATGATTATTACGCTTTTTCTATACTTATCAATGGCTTCGTAGCAGCTCCGGGCAAAGTTGATTGCAGTAGTAAAGGCGTAAAATACAAGCAAGATATAGAAGATACACTTTGTATGTCTTTTGCTAAAAAAGTAGGCCCTAGAGATGGCTGCTCTCTAAATTTATCTGAAGAAGTGCTAGGTGTGCCTAATGCAGCTTAAGTGAGCATAATCCCCGCATATTCTACCTTTTTTTAAATTTAATGCTCTTAATAAAATAAACTTAAAAACTTGCTTTTTTGCTAAATAATTTTGTATAGTATAAATAAATATTAAATTAAGTATAAAAAAATTAAGTATAAAAGCAGGTGTTTTAATGAAAAGACTAAATTTGACGTATATGGCAATTTTTTTATTAGCCGGTACAGTACTTACTTGTCACCTACCAAGCTTAGCGAGCGAATACTCGGATTATTATGGCTGGTCTACTCATGCGAGTAGCCCCTCGAGCAGCTCAGGCGGCCCCTTTAGGCGCCCTCATCCGGTAGTACGTGTAGCGCCCTACACACTATCCGGCCAACAACTGCAGATTCCTCTACCACCACTTCAGCAACAAGAGCAAACTTTACAAATACAACAAGAAGCAGAACGACGCTTTTTACAAGAGCTGCGGCAACAACAAGCGCGCCAAGCTACTACTACTACTACTACTACAGGCCAAGTAGCTCACCCAGGTATAGTTAGAGCTCAAAATGTACCCTTTTATGTTCCAGGGGAACGAATACTCCCTGAGCGATTACCAGAGCCTGCACTTGCGCCATCACAATATGGCAGATTAAGCCAAATTATAGAGCCGGGTACTCTAGTACATGCGACTACAACACGAACAACACCTGTAGAAACACCTGAAGAGAGCTCTTTAAGCCCAAATCTTCTAAGCCTAATGACCGCCGCGCTCGAAGAAGAGCGAGTACAAGAGTTGCCAGAAAGACAACTTGAGCAGCAGCAACCAGCTATTTTTACTATGGCTCCAATAGATCTTACAGCAGACGAACCAGAAGACACTCCGCAAGATACGTCGCCAGTTTATACTGTAGGACCATTCTATGACAAAAAGCCCCTAGCATTAGAAACACTAGAAAATATTATTAAGTCACGTCCTAATACTACTCGTTTAGGCTTATCTAATAATGCTCTGGGTGATGAGGGTTTGGCTCGTCTTGCCAATTCGCCGCTTGCACCACAAATTACCTATCTGGATATTACTAATACGGGTATTACACAAGCTGGCATAAGACTTTTGCGTAATTTTCCTGCGTTAAGAGAGCTTAATATCTCGTATAATCATCTACATAATGATGGACTAATTCTTTTGGCAAATACTCTCAATCCTCAACAAGTTACTTCTCTTAATTTAACTGCTAATTTTCTCTCAGATCGAGGTCTTCAGGCTCTTTCTAGATTTAGAAATTTAAGAGAACTGACATTAGTAATGAATGTTTTATCAAATTCAGAGCTTCAGGTGTTAGCGCAAGCACCATTTGCTCGCAATCTTAGATTATTAAATTTAAGATATACGGGTGTAAATGAGAATAAGTTAGAAGAACTTCAGAAATTTTTTCCAAAAGCCCATATTATTATCCGAGATAAACCTACTAAATAATCTCATATAGTATAAATAAATATTAAATTAATTATAAAAGCAGACGTATTATGAAAAGATTAAGCTTAAAGTATAATTTAGTTTTTTTGTTACTAAGTACAGTAATTACATATCACTCATCAAGTTTATCAAGTGAATATTCTGGTTATTATGGCTGGACCACTCATACGGGTGGTACTTCAAGCAGCAGCTCATCAAGTAGCTCTTCAGGGAGCGGAGGCCCATTTAGACAGCCTCGAGAACCATATCGTCCTGCTCCGTATCGACCAGCAATAGGGACAAGGCAGCAGCCACTGCAAATTCCATTGCCACTGCTCCAACCACAAGAGCAAACTTTACAGCTACAGCAAGAGGCACAACGACGCTTTTTACAAGAGCTGCAGCAACAACAAGCGCGCCAAGCTACTACTACTACTACAGGCCAAGTAGCTCACCCAGGTATAATTAGAGCTCAAGAAGTCCCCTATTATGCTCCTGGAAGACGAACACTACCTGAGCGATTACCAGAGCCTAAACGTGCACCATCACAATATGGCAGATTAAGCCAAATTATGGAGCCGGGTACTCTAGTACATACAACTACTACACGAACAACTCGTACAGAAGAAGCTCTATTACCTACCCGTGTGGTAGGCCCATTTCTTTATGAAAGAGCACAAGCGTTGGACGAGTTAAGAAAAATTATAGAGTCTCATACTACTGCTCGTTTAGACTTATCTAATAATGCTTTAGGAGATGAAGGGCTAGCCTATCTTGCAAACTCAAATCTTGCATCACACATTACGTATCTCAATATAGCTAATATTGGTCTTACACGTCATGGCATACAGTTATTAAAAAAATTTACGGCATTAACTCATTTAGATATATCTCGTAATAGATTAGAAGACGATGACCTAAATATTTTGGTGAATACCCTTAATCCTGAGCAAATTATTTCTCTTAATTTAAATTCTAATTTCATTACAATAATAGGGTTACAGGCACTTGCTCATAAATTGCGAAATTTAAGAGAGTTATCATTAGAGCAAAATATTATAGCAAGTCCCGATCTTCTAGTATTAGCGCCGCTTGCAACCAATCTCAGATTCCTCAATGTGCAGAATACGCCGGTTCCAAAAAGTAAATTAGAAGAACTTAAGAAGCTCTTCCCTCAAGCTCAAATTATTATCTAAATTTATATATTTAGAAGAGTACGCTTGATTTATCCCCGCTATTTTAGTAGCTTCTTGCTAGCTTAATTATTATAATTAAGAGAAAACTAAAGGGGTAAAGTATGAAGCGTACTTCTTCAACTACTGAATCTATTCAGAGCATACCAGATTACTTTGGCGAGCTTGTATTTAGCACAACTCGTATGCGTGAAAGCTTGCCAAGAGATATTTATTCAAAATTTGTACAAGCTCTTGAGAAAGGTGAAAAAATCAGCAAAGAAGTTGCTGATGCTCTAGCTATAGCTGTGAAAGAATGGGCACTAAGTAAAGGCGTTACGCATTACTGTCATTGGTTTCAGCCAATGACTGGTTTAACCGCTGAAAAACACGACGCTTTTATTACATTAAAAAGCACAGAAGATCATGATACTTATGTACTAGATGAGTTTACTGGCTCACAGCTTATTAAGGGCGAACCTGATGCTTCGAGTTTTCCTCACGGTGGCGCGCGTTCGACCTTTGAAGCACGTGGCTACACCATATGGGATCCTGCGTCGCCATTCTTTATTCGTGAGACGCACAGCGACAGGACACTTTGTATTCCCTCACTCTTTCTTAGTTATGACGGCCAAGCACTTGATCATAAAATTCCCCTGCTCCGTTCATTAGAAGTATTATCACGCACTGCCACACATTTTTTAAATTTATTGGGTGAAAGTGATATCAAGTCAGTTGCAGTAACGCTAGGAACAGAACAAGAATATTTTCTTATAGACCGAAAGCTTGCTCAAGAGCGACCTGATCTTCTTCTAACAGGTCGTACACTTTTAGGCGCACCATCACCACGTGGGCAGCAGTTTGAAGACCATTATTTTGGTGTTATACCAGCACGTGTACATGCTTTTATGGTTGATGTAGAACAGGAGCTTTATGCCCTGGGTGTGCCCGTAAAAACGCGTCACAATGAAGTAGCACCAAGCCAGTTTGAGCTAGCACCTATTTTTGAAAATGCGCATATTGCTGTTGACCATAATTTAATTACTATGGACGTATTAAAACGTGTAGCAGAAGAGCATGATTTGCTGTGTTTACTGCACGAAAAGCCCTTTGCGGGCATTAACGGCAGCGGTAAGCACTGCAACTGGAGCTTAGTTACCAATAAGAACGAAAACTTGCTTGAGCCGGGAAAAACGCCACACGAGAATTTACGCTTTTTGGGAGTGATGCTTATTGTGCTCAAAGCGGTACATGATCACGCAGATATACTAAGAGCTTCTATCGCTTCACCGGGCAACGATCATCGTTTAGGAGGTAACGAGGCACCGCCTGCACTGATTTCTGTATTTTTAGGAGAGCAGCTCGATATTATCTTAAAGAGTATGGAAAAACCAGAAAACCTCGAAGCATTAAACCCTGCACATATTACTCTTGGCATTACACGCTTGCCAGAAGCCTTTAAAGACACAACTGATCGCAATAGAACAAGTCCATTCGCCTTTACGGGCAACAAGTTTGAATTTCGTGCTGTTGGATCTTCTACAAATCCTGCTATTGCACTTACCGTGCTTAATAGTGCTGTAGCTGAATCGTTTGAGCATGCATTTGAAAGATTACAAGAGCTACGTGCATCGCTACAACGAGAAGAAGCATTGGTTGAACTTATTCAAGAGTTAATTAATCAAACAGAAGACATTAGATTTGAGGGGAATAACTACTCTGCTGAATGGCATGCAGAAGCACAACGCAGAAAATTACCTATTTTAATGTCATCAGTTGATGCGTTTAAAGTTCTTAAAAATCACCAAGCTACCGCATTTCTTACAAAGTTAGGCGTGTTAACTCCTGAAGAACTTAACGCTCGCGCAGAAATAAACATAGAACAGTATAATAAAACTATTATTTTAGAGCTTACTGTATTATTAGAGCTTATAACAACTTTGGTTATGCCCGCACTTGAGCAACAAATTATTGATACTGGTAAAGCGCACAAGTATTTACGCAGCGAAACAGTTATTAAAGCACATGCTCAAAGACAGCAGTATTTAGAACAGATATTAGAAAAACTTTTAAAGTTAACTCATGAGCTTGAAAATAGTTTAGCTGCCATAAAACTTGTCCATGATGAAGATGCACGCATGGATATGCTAGCACAGCAAGCTCTGCCTCTCGCTCGTACATTACGAAATCAGGGGGACGAAGCTGAATTAATTATAGCTGATGATATTTGGCCTTTACCTAAGTATAGAGAACTGCTTTTTTCTTTTACCTAAAATATTACGGTTGGGATAGCATGCCAATTACCTATATAGTTCTAATACTTTGCCTATCGTTTTGCTCAAGCAAAGGCATAGAATTTCCTAAGGAACCAACCTCTAAGCAGTTAAAAACAATGCTTAATGAAGCGCTCAAAAATGGCGATTGTAAAGGTCTTAGGGATTTAGCGAAATTTATTAATATTAACGAAGAATTAGATAAGTTACGCACAAGACCTATTCACGTAGCAGTAGGGTCCGGTGCTGACAATGCAGATGAAGTCATAAGCACTTTAATTATTTTAGGCTCATACATAAATAAAAAAGTAAAAGTTCAGGGAGATCAACCTGGTATCAGAGATGAAACAGCACTTGATATCATATTCCGCTTATACAAAGAAAAAAAAATACGAGAAGACCGGGCAAAACATATACTAACTACACTGTATTTGTATGGGGCTAAATCGGCCAATTCTTTTGCAAACTGCGTGATGATAGAAAGATTAGAACTTGCAAAACAGGTTTTTGTAGATGCTCAAGAAGCACGGAGTGCAAGTGATATTCGCATAATAGCGCTTTTAGCTTCTACTGAGCAGTTTAAAACTGAATGTACAAAGCGAGGTATAACTCAAAAAAATGCACAACAAGCTCTTAATGGGCCTGCTCCAGAAGGGCAAGCTCCCTATCACACATTCCTTTATTTAGCTGCTTTACATGCACCAGTTGAGACTGTTAAATTTCTTATCAAAGACCTGGGTCTTTATGTTGATAGCCAGTCACCTCTTAATAATATTACTCCACTTTTTGGAGCAGCGTTAAACTATAAGCCAGAAATAATAAAACTGCTCTTAACACATGGTGCTCAGCAGAACAAGCAATCGAAAAAAAGAGATTTCAATACGGTAGTTAAAAGTAAAGCGAACAAACATTATACTCGCTTAATAACTTTCAAAGTACGAGAAACTCAATATCCGGGGATGTTAATACAAATTCGGGGACCCAATAAGAACATTATATTTCAGTGGGAAAAAGATTAGTAAAGTTTCAAAACTACAAAGCAACACCCCTTTCAAATTTATTGACGCGCTTAATGGGTAGTTGTTAGGCTAGTAAGCTAACAAAATTTAATTGTTCTTTTTAGGGCACACAAATATGAAACTTACTAACTGTATTATTATGAGATATTTTGTTGTATTACTACTATTAGTGGGTTGTTCTCTCTGGGGTATGGAAATCGAGCAGTTACAACTAGATTTATACGAAGCTCTTAAAAAAGGTGATAATGTTGGACTGATTCGTTTAGCTGAATCTATTGATATTAATGAGCCATTAACACGTTCTCATAAGCACTCTTTTGAGAATCGTCCTATTCACCTAGTTGTAAAATTTGCTTTATCCACAACTGCTGAAACAATAAGCACTTTGGTAAAATTAGGTGCTTGTATAAATAAAACTAAAACAATTAAGCGTGATAGACACGCTTATAATTGTACACGAGAAACTGCTCTAGATACAGTAATGCGTATGTACGAAAAGCAACGTGTAAGCAAAGAACTAGCAAAAGAGATACTAACTACACTTTATCTCTATGGCGCTCGATCATCGAGTACTACACCTGATCAAGTCAAAAAAACCAAGTTAAAGCTTTTAAAAGAAATTTTTCTTGATACACAAGACGTTATTGATACTACAGATATACGGATAATAGCGTTATTAGGCTCTTTTAAATTATTTAAATCTGAATGTGAAAGACGTGCTATAACTAGAGCTAATGCTCATCAAGCTCTCGACGCACCATCGCCACAAGGCTGGGCACCCTATCACTCATGCCTCTATTTAGCAGCACTTAAAGCACCACCTCAAACCGTTCAGTTTCTTATAAATGGTCTTGGACTCTCAGTTAATGGGCGATCACCACTTAATGGGCTTTCGCCTATTTATGGAGCAGCTTTAAACAAAGAATCTGCACCAACAAAGATGATACAGTTGCTTTTAAGGCACGGTGCACACATTGGTATTCAAACAAAAACAAGAGACTATACGACTATAAAAAGCAAAGCCCATGACAAGCAGCGAGAATATCTAGATTTTAGAATAGAAGCCAAAGGTTTTCCATCGTTTACTATAAGTCATATTTTGAATAGTAAAATAATACGCCTTACTTTTTAAACTTAGAAAGTTTATCCGCTTGACGCACAGGCTCAGGTAATCGATAACCTCTACCACAAGCAAGCACGTACTTAATACTTGTCTCAAGACTAATAAGATGGCCCGGTGAAATAAATAACGGGCTCACGTTAGTTCGTGTACGTATTACAGCACCTATAACTTCTTTTTTATAAGTAAGAGGTACCCAAGAACCAGCCTCTGGGCTTAATAATTGTTTACTATATGTTCCCACAAGAAGAGATTTTCCACAACCGATAGTTGGTATATTAATCCAAAGCCCCAGATGCGAAGCAATACCAATCTTGCGTGGATGGGCAATACCCATACCATCCACCATCACCAAATCCGGCTTCTGTTGCAGCTTTTTAAAAGCATCCAATATGCAGGGTATTTCACGAAAAGAAAGTAACCCAGGAACATAAGGCATACGCAATGGCTCTTCATGCGTATGCGATTCAAGTAATACCAATTCTGGATAACTAAAAAGCACTACTGCTGCACGTGCGGTATTGGTAGTTGTATTAACTGCCATATCCACACCAGCAATATATTTTACTGGGCCAGCAAAACTATCTACCGTGATAATTTTTTGTGCAAGCTCTTTTTGCAAAGCAATCGCTTCTGATATAGATACATCCCACGAGTGCAAGCAGGTGATTATCATTATTTAATTCTTATATTTTTTATTGTATTATGCTGTTGGCTGTTGCGCAGTTTGTGCTTTATTTTTAGACTGTTGCACATGCTTCATAACACGTGCGTAATCAGCTTTTTTCATCTCAGTTAAATTTTTAATTTTGAGTCCTGTTATAACTTCGCGTGTTAAATCTGGATGCCCATTCAGCTCAAGATTAATTTGCTCAAGTTGCTCTTTAGTTATCACTTCAATCACAGTCGCTGCTGGAGCTACTTTTGGTGTTTGATAATTTTTTTGCTGTTGATTATATCCGCCGCGATAATCGTGCATTTCATCTTCAATAAGAATACCGGTAATAGTTGAATACGCATAACGGCGCGTGTATTTTATGCTCTTGCCTATTTCTTGCATATTTTTAGGATTTTCTGCAACTATGGGCAATCTTGATTCAATCCACTGTCCTGATGTATGCATAAGCACAGTGCTCAATACGATCTGTCCATCAGTATCACGCAATTCACGTTGTATTACTGCTAAGCCATTTTTACTAAGAGCAGGACGTGCTGCACTGGTAATATCATTTAAATCTGCGTAACGAGAGTTTAAATGTTTTAAAACTTTGGTAGCTTCAGCAGTTTCCATTTCTGAATGTGCTTTTGCTAATGCCGCTGCAAGTTCGTTAATTTCTTTTGATGCTAATTCTAAAAGTACTTCCATGATGCGCTCTACTTTACTTTTTATATGAAAATTATGTATGCTCTTCCTGAGCTTTCTTTTAGTGTACTTGATATTTCACTTTTATAAAGTAAATTTTAATACTTAAAGTGATTTTATTATAATTTGCTTAGAAAAAATAAATTATAGAGTAGAAAAATATATATTAAAATTAAATAAGCTATTGCCTTCCAAATTCAAATAAAATCAAGTTATAACAAATAGTTTTTACAAGAAGCATAAACCCATTCATCTCAGCATTTTATTTCAACAAATTCGAAATTTAAGTGTGTTGTTTTTTATGCATTCAAGTTAAAATTACTTGCATTGTCTACTATAGCGCTTATGCGCTCTATGCACTATAAGTATGCTTTGCTGTATAAGTATACAATACATACTAAACGTACCATTTAGCGTTTATATTTCTGTAATGCCACCTTTACGGAAATGCAAAAATTTTTAACAAAAAAAAGAGAAGAATATCGTTCGTGATATTCTTCTCCCAAAACTAATACGTCATACGGTGTGCTTAATTTTGCTGTCCGCATCTTGTGAAACAGAAATACCAAATCGCTATGGTAGTTGCAGTAGTTGTTAATAACTTAGTTGACTCCACAATAGCGCTCGACCAATTCTGTGCTTGATTTTCTTTGAGTATTCTTAAGAGCTCTTCTATGCGTTCATTATTAAGATCTGCTTGAGGATCTGCCACAACTTGCTCGCATTTCATTTTATCTTTAGTACAGACCGATGGAGCATAGCTTTGTTTGCATTTAGCCATAACATCTTCCTGTGCTTTAAGAAGACTTGCATCTTGAGCAGTGATTCCCCGACCTTCAATTACACAAACATGCTTTTTAAATACCTGTTGCCCTGCAGATTGTGCATAAATACCATTTGCAAGACAGGTTACTATAAAAAGCAGAACAAGCTGAGTTGTTATTTTCATGCTTTTATTACCTTTCAGTTATTATAGAATATGTGATAGAAAATAAACACTTTGATAATAGTATCATAAAAGCAACTTAAATTGAATTAAACATTACCAATAGTATTCTCTGAAAAAATAAGTTTTATCTAGCTAAGAAAGTTCGGTTTGTGTTAAAGGCGAACTTTGCGCACTAAATCCCTCAAGTATATTTATAATATAACTATTACCCATGCTTTTGGCCATGTCTAAGGCGGGTAGTACAGGGGGAAATTTTGTTGTATGCATGCAAGCACCATATTTTAAAAGAACACGCACTGCATCTGCTTTACCAAAAACTACAGCCCTTTGCAAAGGAGTTAGCCCTTTCTTATTAGGCAACTCAAGCTGAGATTTATTATGAGCCAAAAGAAGCTTAAGTATAGCAGTACGATCTAATTCTGCTGCATAATGCAAGGGAGTGTTTCCCGATTCAGGATGTTGTTGATTAATATCGACAGCATTACTTAAAAGTATTTTAAGAATTTCCGCATCACCTTTCATAACCGAATGGAAAAGAAGAAACCAGCTAATTTTTTTTATAATACCCGAATGAGTTTCTTTAAGAACGGTATTTGTGAACAACAAAAAGATCGCATTAACAAATATGCTATCCGATTGAAAAGGTTCGATAAGCTCACCGGTACGTCCAGACCAATAGTGCGCTTCGAATATTTTTTTAATATTCTTCAGTCTGTTTTTATGTTCTACAAAAAGTGTTGGATCGCTCTCTATAACTTCAGCAGTATCATATATAGCTATATGCACAAGGGCGAAAGCAAAAACCCATTCTTTTGTTTTTCCTGTCAAACGTGAGGTAGCTTCTGAAATGCAATCCATACTTAACATGTAACGACAAAGAGCCATATCAAATGGCATCTCATGAGCAAAGCGATAAGCAATAACTGCCATAATACAGGGATAAAGCTCCTCTCGAGGCGAAGCTGCCGAAAAAAATGGTCGTGTAAAAGTGACCAAATTTTGTATTATGGGTTCATTTTCAGACGTAATGCGCTCGGAAGTACTTACTACTGCAGTTTGCTCAGTCAATGGTTCTGTGTCACCTGTTAAATCTATAATATGAGATAATGACCCCATCGAAAAAGCATAGCGTGAGCTTAAAAGCAACAATAATAAAATCCAGCTATAATCTTGTATAGTTAAACATCTTGCGTTAATGGCATGGATCCTCTTTTTTCAAGACAATAACAATACGTAAGCCCTATTAAACCTATAGTCCCAATCAAGCCTGAGCCTGCCAAAAATACTACCATAAGCCAGTTTTTATCACGTACCTGCGCTAGCATAGATTCTGTTTGACGCCTTTGGCATGTTATTTGTTCATAGCAAGAAGTACCCGCTTTATACGTAACCATACAGCGGAACATTGCTTTACTTTGCGCATCGCTAAGAGAATCCGCCTCTATGGCTATGTTTTCACCATGTACCGTACATAAGTAGTGTTCAGAGGCTTTGACATTAGCAAAGCCAATAGCATTACTCATCAAAACAACGAGTATGCTTGGATAAATATAGTTGGGAGCTGCTTTCATTTTCATATTTTACTAACTCATTATCTCAAAAATCAAACATTTTTCGGACAATAATACCATATTTACCAATTTAAGTCTTGCTCATAACCTAGATCGATTAGCATCTGGCCTGCTATTGCTTTAAATGCTTCTTTATGTTCTTGCGTAAAATGAGTTTTCCAAGCACCAATCTTACCCTCTCTAAATGTTCCTGGACCACCAAAAGTTTTTAGAGCAGTTTCCTCTACTTGTTTTAAGGTTATAGGTATATCCAAATGCCTTGCTATGGCAAAGATCGTTTCTCGTTGAAGCTCCGTATCACCACCACCTTGTGGCCCCACAAGATCTTCAAATTTAACTGCGCAAAAATTTGGATGCTTAAGCCATGGTAAATAAAAATTATAAAAACCCTTTATACCAATATCAAGACCATATGTTATTTTTCCGCTTTTAATAAGATACATAATTAATTGTTCTCTATTTAAGTCTTGTAGTGCAGGCCATCTCTCGGGATATCTATAAACCCAATACATAAAAGAAATAATCTGGTCTCGAGGATCACGATAAATAAACAAAACGGTATAGTCATCCCTTTCAATCATGTTTTTATAGTCATTATTATAAGTAATATGTGTTACAAAAAAATGATTATCAGGTAAGTTACTAAAAGATTCCATTGGCTGAACTTGAAAAAGATGTCCGGGGTGTTCTGGTGAAGGAGTGTTATAATTAACTAACCATGACTTATGAGTTAAATGTGCGACACAATTAGCTAATAAAAAAGTACCTGACTTTGGAATTGAGGCAACAATAATTTTTTGCTCAGGTAAGTTACTAAAAAGAGATAAAGTATGAAGAGTGGATAATACGTAACTCATTTTCTTAAAAAAAGATATAGCCATAAGCAACCTTTCAAAAGTTAATCTATATAACTACTCTAATCTTTTCACTTATTTAATGCGATGGTTTTGAGAATAGAGTTTGCCAATTCATAAAACATTGCGAATATTTTATACGATAAAAAGTTTAGAAAGGGCAGTTAATAACCGCCCTTCTGGCACATAACTCTTAAACTTAATTAGACCTGGATTCTTCAATAAAGTAACGTAATGTTGTTTCCAATCCATCAGCAAGTAATACTTCGGGCTCAAAACCCACAATAATATTCGCTCTTGTAATATCAGGCTTACGCATCTTAGGATCATCAAAATCAAACTGTGGTATATGATCTATATGAGCTGGCTTTTGAAAGTACTTAAGAGACAGTTCATTAGTTCTTTCAGCCAGCTCGTTGATGGTAAATTCTGCCGGGGTACCAATATTAAAAACACGCGATGCTATGTCTGAAATACTGCTAATAGTAGACGATTCTAATACTTTAAATATGCCATCTACCGTATCAGATACATAGGCAAAACTTCGGGTTTGCTTGCCATCGCCGTAAATAACAATAGGTTTTTCCAAAAGCAGCGCGCGTATAAAATTTGTTACGACACGCCCATCTCCCAACATCATGTGGGGACCATAGGTATTAAATATGCGTACTATACGAGCATCAATATCATACTTTTCAAAATAGAGCTTTATAAGCGTTTCTGCGCCTCTTTTTGACTCGTCATATTGCGAACGTTTACCAATAGGATTTACTACGCCAGGATAATTTTCTGGTTGTGGGCTTATTTCCGGGTCTCCATAGACCTCTGATGTTGATGTAAACAGGAATCGAGCATTTTTCTTAACAGCAAGTTCCAGGCAGTTTTTCGTACCATGTAAGCCCGTTTTTAATGTTTGCAAAGGACGGGCATAGTAGTAAGCAGGACTTGGAAGAGAAGCTAAATGTACCACATAATCAACGTGCCCTTCTATATCGAAAGGCTCTGTGATGTCAAATTTTTCAAGCTGAAATCTAGGATTACTTTCAAGAGCTTTAACATTATCTCTTACTGAACACTCAAAATTATCAAGCACAAGAACTGAATAACCTTGATTTAGGAGTTTTTCAGCTAAGTGGCTTCCAATAAAACCAGCTCCTCCAGTAATTACTACTCTTTTGCCTACTGCTTCTTGCCATGCCGGCTTAATGAGTTTAACATGCTGTTCTGGCATCTTCACATTGTAGGCTTTTAACTCAATATGTTTGTCACTTTCTTTTTCTAAATCAACACTTAAATTAAAACTATCTATTGGTATAATTCGTTTGCTAAGAGCATCTTCTCTTTCGATACTTTCTCCATAAGAAAGCTGGGTGATGCAAGCATCGCTTATATAAGTAAGCACTTCCTCATTAGGAATAGTATGAGCTGGGTAAGTAACAATCCAAACTTCTGCTTGCCCTAATGATTCAAACTTGAAAAAGGCACTTGCCCATGTTAAAGCAACTCGTACGCCTTCAGTCCAAGGAGCATTAGACGCTACGGGATGTACTGTAGCATACTTGTCCGGAATTACTAATATGACCGGTAAATGCTCTTGTACTGCCTTTTCAAAAAGTAATGGTACACTAAAGAGATGTTGATGCAAAACATTCCAAGAATCAAGCATTGATCCTGTATCTATAAAGGGTGGAGCAAAATATACATAAGCATGCTTAATTGAATCCTTTTCAAGCGTAAAGCTTTTAACCTCAGCTGAAAACAATAGACTCTCAAAACATAAAGCTACAAGAGTACACGCTATAGCAGCCCTTATCTTAGTCATACAACTCTCCTTTTGATCTCTTTTTTATAGATAATCCAAACATATTTTTTATATGTCTTAAACACCAAGAGTATAATTATTTTCCAAAAGAAGTATACTTCTATAAATTAAGTTTTCATATACCTAATCAAGAAAGTTTTGCTATGCGATCAAAAATTTTTATTTTACTCGCAGCGCTATCATTTTTCTTTGGAAAAGTAGCTTTTATCTCAAGCGCCGAAATACCAATAAAGCAAGAAAAACGATATAGCCAGCAAAATAGTACGCAAGAAAATATTTATACGTTGTTTACTACAACAGGATTAGAGAGAAAACTTTTAGCGACAGAAGAACTTTATAGAAGAGACATTATCACAAAGCTTTTAATAGAACTTACTTTATATGCTCGCTTGCTACCCCAAGAACAAGTACGCGAATCAGCACATTTTCTTTTACATGCACATCCTTTTAGCGTTAATGCCGTTGTCAGTAGATGTGATGAAGACAAACGATTGGTTGATCTTAATGTGTTATTAGCAGCAGCACTACAAGGCACGCCCACACTTGTTGAGATACTTCTTAATAACTATGCTGATATCTATCATAGAACTTCTCATGTTCATGGTGCAAGTTGTTTACATGCAGCTATCTATAATCCACATGAGAGATACTTAGAAATTATGGAATTACTTATACAGCGTGGTGCTTTACTCAATATCACTGATACACGAGGCAATACACCACTTGCTCTTGCATGTTCTCCAGAAGATTACGCAGATTTGCCAAAGAGAGATTTTAGTGCTTGCATGATGCTTCTTATAACTCATGGTGCATCATGTGATAAATTATCATTTCATGGACGAAATCGGCTATTTAAGCTTTTACCTAATCTCTACGAAAAACTTGCACTTCTTGGACATAAAGAACTTTTGCCTCAGGAAAACTTATCACAACACTGGCATACGAATGCACTGTTATACGCAGCGCTACAAGGTTATTACGATATGGTACAAACATTAGTATTCGCTGTTACAGGCATAGATTATACTATCGTTAAAGCTAAAATCAGCACTGCGCTAGAACAAGTAACTAATCTCTATAGCCGCTATAAAGATTTTATTTTGCACTCTAAAGACGTTGCTTATAAAAATATTATTGGACTTTTAAAAGAACAAAAGCGTTATTACAATCAGCTTTCTGCTCCTCTCCCAAGCATTCAGACGCATATTCCGACAAGCACTACGGTTATAAATATATACACAGGCTTTTGCCCTGAATTACATAGCTAACTATCTATCAAAGAATATGCAAGAAACACCTTAATTTATTTTATCGAATGATTGAGCTTCACGCGGAATATAAACAAATCCTGATTCTTTAGCAAGCTTAGTAAGTAACTCAAAAACTTTCTCATGACTAGCTCGCGCTGCTTCTTTTTGTTTTATTTCTTCTTTCGTTAAATTTTCTTGTTTTAATTGCTCAAATAATTTAATTAGAGCACGCTCTGCTATGTCTACAGCATTCGAGCCATTTAAATTAGTATCGCTTAAACGCGCTCCATATTTGAGTAGTAATGCAACAATATTTGGCAAGCCTTTTTTTGCTGCATGCATAAGTGGTGTAGAACCTTTCTTATGAACTTTAGTATTTACATCTACTTTGTCATATTTTAAAAGCCTTTTTACAGCTTCTTCACTTGTCATATCAACAATAAAGCCTATAAGCAAAAGATTTTTAAAATGTTGTTTATCAGGACTATATGTTGCTCCTTGGGCTATTAAGAATTTTTTTATAGCATTGTAAGCTTTTCTATCAGACTGATCAGTTGAAGTATCATACTTATCTGCTTCGTCTAAAACACTGATACCTGCACTGCTTCTCTCATATATTGAAGCTTTCTGCTCAACAAGATACTTAACGAGCTCTGGTCTTTTGTTACGTACCGCATAAAATAATAAAGTATCCCCTTGTTTGTCCTTTTAGACTCGCAGAGATACCAATTTTTTCGATAAAAAGCCTTAGTAAAGTCTCATTTCCTGTACGCACAGCATATTCTACTAAATCAAAATTAGGCGAATTGATACTTGCCAAATAAATAAAAGCTTCTAAGCACGGCAGACTTGCCTGCAAGAGAGTTGGTAAAATTTTATCAAACTTCGTACGTTCTTTGATTAGAACTCTTAGGGATTCAAAAACCATAAATTCGTTGCTGCTCTCTTTAAATTCTATAGCAAGAGTCGACTTTGGTACTTTAAGCTCTGCTGCATATGGCTCAACAGCTTCAATTAAATCTTTCGCTTCTTTCGAAAGTTGAATCGTATAAGCAAATTTACCCTTTTCTGGAGAAATAGTTACTAGAGTAACAGCAAACGCAATGTTTATTGCTAAAGCAAAAGAAGTTACCACTAACAAAACTATAGTACGCGCAGCTTTTATAAAGTATAGAGGCATACCGGCGCCTTCACTTGAAAATATTTCAGTTAGGCGTAGTATAAATTTTTATTATTGTATAAGTCTAGTTTATTATTCGAAGCTTTTTACATTAATAAACAGTTATCATCTTTTGCTTGATCTCGTACAGCCTTGGATATAGGCAAACTATCTGCAGGTAATTCACTAGTGCTCTCCACTTTTACTTCAACCGCCTCACGTAAAAATGCATCATCCTTAAGGACATAATCAAGCAAGAGCTTTTTAATATCTTCTTCATGCTTTTTTATTGCAATATCTATTGCGCTAAGATTTCCTACCTTGCATTTTTTATCCGCACAAGCGCCATATTTAAGCAAAAGCTCAACCATATTTTTAAGCCCATTACCAGAAGAATACATAAGCAATGTATATCCGTTCTTATCATCATAGGGATCATCTAAAGATAACCCTCCAGACGCAATAATTTTACACGCAGACGCCAAGCTTTTAGCCCGTAAAAGTTTATGAATTTCTTGTACTTTACATTTATTTAAGGCTGTACCGTAACGTGCCCCTTTTAAAACTAAGTAATTTCTTGTCATTTCATAAAGCTTATTTTTGCTTAGCATTCCCTCAAGTACATCAAGAAAAGTTTGACTTTCGTAGTTTTCGCTATTAATTTCTGCCTTGTGCTCAACTAAAAAAATCACAATTGCATGCACCTTCTGTACAATAGTCTGGGAATGATCGTTATTATAAAGTAAAGCTTGGTGAATTAATGTGTTTCCATGCTCATCACATGTGTTAACAGGAAATCCAGCGTTAATAAAGAAAACAACGACATGATCTCTTTTATATTTAAGAGCACTAATCAACAGTAAGCAAGCTGCTGCCGTACGGGACGCTTCTGGCAAACAGTAGATAAAGGCTTCAACACAGCTCATGTCTCTCGTAAGAAGTTCAAGCAATTGAGCCTCAATCCCATCACAAGTAGTATACTGCTGTACAGCAGCAGCAATGAGAGTGTAAGCTGAGCTTGTATGCGAATAAGTAATGAGAGAATTGGATTTCGATAATAAACTTGTTACAAAATCAATTAATCCGATAGCGTTAGTAGAAAGCATAAGCTGAACCTGCAAGAGCTTATAAACCAGCCAGGAGTTTTTAGGAGGAATAGCTGGATAAAGCTGTTGTTGCATACTCGATGTAACACTTGAGCAGAATAAAATATATACTAAGCTTAAAACTATTAAGAGATTTTTTGGCATAAAACCCAGTACTTACAGGCTGAATTATTAATCTAGTATAATATACTGGGTTTTTAAACTAAGTCTATACTGTTAGTTATTGATATCCGTATACTTGCAAACTGGGAAATGATTCGCGCAAAATACGGTTTCTTTCTTGTGCAGTAAATGCTGTTGAAGTACCCGTACGATTAAGATTTAATACTCTTAAGTTACGGGCAAAGGACGCTTGCGAAAGTAATCGCAAGCCATTCGCAACGAGTGGATTTTCTGCGATATTTAACACGCGTAAGCTACTAAAAGCGTTTTGACCTGTTAAATACTCAAGAACACCTGGAGTTATATTAGTATAATTCAAACTAAGTTCTATAAGATGCGATGCAAAAGCTGTTTGAGCAAGCCAGTTAAGAGCACTATTCGGATTGCCCGCAAAGTCTAAAGAAGTAAGGCGCGGAAAGGCTTGCAGTGCAGCTATAGTTTGCATGCCATGTGGGGAAATATAGGCTGAATTTATAAAAAGTGTTTCCAAGTTTGGGGCAAATCTAGTAGATGCCAAGTCTATAAAACCAGCATCACCTAAAACATTGCCTCCTATAGTAAGCGATATTAAACGCTCAAATGCGTTATTATTTCTTATAAGCAGGGCTCCAGTACTCGTAATTCCAGTATGCGCCATATTAAGAATTCTTAACTGCGAAGAAAATTTACTGTTTATCAAACTTTGCAAACCTTCATTGCCAAAAGCATTACTCGCAAGAACAAGCTCATATAGATTCACGAAATTACCATTTGCTAGCTCTTGTATGCTCTCTGCGGCTAGGTTGCTAAAACCCAAAGACAAAATTTCTAATCTATTAACAAACGCACAACCAACTAGAGCTCGAACACCTACAGTACCAAAAGCACCTCCCGAAGCACGTAAAATTCTTAAACGGGAAAATGCTTGGGATTTTCTCCAGGATTCAAATAATAAATGAGTAATATTATTACCACTTATACAAAGTTCTTCAAGGTAAGGCGCAAATATACTAGTACCCAATAAAGAAATAAGAGCATCGTTAAGCATATTATATGAAATATCAAGCGTTCGCAGACGCTTAAAGTTTCTAGTAAGCTGTTCGAAGGCTCTTAGTGTATTTGGGCTATGTGTATCAAGAGCTACTCTTGATATACGTAATACTCCTAAGCACGTTGAAAAACTTGCTCGTGCAAGCGCCTCAAAACCCTCGGCACCAAAAGCATTGCGTGAAACATCAAGCACACGCAAATTGGCAAGCGTATCTCGTTGTGCGAGAATTCTAAGAGCATCCGCTGTTGCTTGAGTATCAGAAGCATTAAGCACTTCTAGCGTATCATTAAATACCGCATCCCTAAAATATTCAAAGTGCTCATTTGTAAGTCTGTTATGAGAGATATCAAGCTCTCTTAAGTTGTTAAAACTAGTATGACGAGTTAAAAGATGAAAAGCATCAAGCGTTATACCAAGACCGGAAAGAGATAAATGGCTCAGATACGGGAAGTGCTGCGCTATAAGTAAAACTTGACGAGCATTCAAACACCGTTGGCTTAGCGCATGACGCGTTAGGGTCAAATGCGTCACATGATTATACGGCCCCCACAAGTGGGTGCGTATAAGATCAGATAAAGGAATTCTTAATACCCTTCGTAGAGAATTTGCAACTACTCTTTGATCTTGTGAAACTTGGCGTAGCACGTCAAGGGAATCTGGAGATAGGAAAGACATTATATGAGCCTGTGTATCAGCAGGAAGAGCTTGATAAGTAAGAGTTGCACCAGTTTGAACAGATTGCGTAGGAGCTTCCTGAGCCTCAACAGGAGCCGGCACTCTAGGGGCAGCTACGCTAACGACTGATAAAATAGCCTGGTTATGTCGCTGATCAAGACTGAGCCCCGCTTCGCTTCTAGTTCTTTTAGTACCCCTTGCCTGGCCCGTAGCAGGGTTAATAACGGGATCTGGGGGCCGCAACATGCCTGTGGGCCCTATCACAAAAGTAGGTGTTAAGCCAGTAAAATCAAAGGATGTTTCCATGCCCCAAAGAGCAAAGCCTTTAAAAAATAAAAAAAGAAAAAAAACTATATTTCGCATAAGAATACAATAAAAGGTAGTTAAAAAAGAAAACGCATAAAACAAGAAGATTGCTTTAAAATTGCTCTATTGTATTACTATACTACTTTTTATTTATAATTGCAAAAATATACACGATGCCTAAAGTAATATTCTTAAATAGAAGAAAATGCCGTTAGTCTTAGTATGTACAAAAGCACTTCATCAGGCAGCATTATAAATATACTTGGCTCGGTTTTTTTCCCTATAAAAAATCGTTTATAGAACCCGAAAACTTTTTCTTCAAGCAAGTTTCTCAGAGATAAGTATTCTCGAACACCGATAGCACTCAGCGTATTATAAATCGCAAACCGTCTTATAATCGAATTGGTCACTGTTAAAGCATCTCGTATACCCTGAGATGATGCATAAGGCATCAGAAGCTCTACAAACATACGATGAGCTTGCCCTAGCGCATAAATTAGGCATGCATCAATATGCTTCTGCGCCTGTTCATAGGTAAGCTCAAAGACATAGTGATGTACTTTTCGATGTTCCGATTCAGTAGTAGTAATCTTTGCCGCTGTATCATAATACGCTTTTTTAAGCCAGTAATGGGGAAAGTCTAAAGGGGTAAACAGCATACCAAGCAATTTAAGATATAATATTTCAGAAGGCGATTCTATATTCTTAAAAAGGTGGCTCAAGCGACCACGCAATTTATCAAGCATTTTACGAGTCTTCTCGTTTTTAAAATCAACGTATTTTCTTATAAATACTGCAACTTGATACGCATTCTTGTAGTTCCCTTTAAGAAGATTATGCACACAAAGAAACATAAAAAGATCAATACGTTTATTACCTAAACAAGCAATAAGGGATTTACTTGTAAATAATAAGTTCCCAAGCACTCTTTTAGCAAAACTTATATGATTTCTAATACCCCCATATGCTATCAAGAGACGATGAATCTTTTTCTCTCCTTGGGTAAGTGTTGCTATATAATTGTCATAAGCACGTATACTGCTACAAGCAGGAAAACACACAGGCCCAGCACCATGCTCAAGTAAAATTTGTATAAGAGTACTACTCCGTTGGGTGAGCGCTTTCCTTAAGCCTTCAGCTGGTACACAAGCACCATGTATAAGTAGCTCTCGCACACATAATGCCTGACTTTTAGTAATTGCAAAATCCAGAGCATTATTTTTGTCTAAATTATTTATAGAACTGTCTTGTACTATTTTTCTTACAACAGTAATACACCCCGTACCAGCAGCTTTACTTAAGAGTACACCTTTGTTTTTAAAAACTTCTTTATATAAAGCAGTATAATAACTATCTTGCGAGAAACTTAGTTGCTTTTCTAATGATACTAATAAAAGCCATTCAAGCACTCTTCTGCTTGCTATGGCGTTCAAGCGCCAACGAGTAGCTAAAGCAGGAATTATTCGCTTAAACACACTATACTCTTTTAACGAAAGCGCTAATAACTTCAAACAGGTTAAAGAAAAATGAGAGGCAGCGTACATGCATGCATCGATAAGCATAGTATGCATATCAAGAAAATTATTACTTTTACCAGTTGGCTCATGAATCAATCCAAGAATATAATTTAATTCATGAACGTCATAACGAGCAGACTCATCTGAAAACTCTGGTGAATTAACAAATACTTCAAATAACTTTCTGTTCTCTGATCCCTGCACTATTTCTTCTTCTAATAAAGCAACTGCTTTAAGTAACTCCGAATAACCAAAAGTTTGTATATGAGTTTTATAGTACGTAAGAGCTTTTTTAAATTTTTCCATTCGACGAGAAGTCTCTGCTCGTTTATAAGCCTCTTGAGCATAGGTATACGCTAACATATAATTTTTACATAGCAAAGAGTGAATCATAAGAAAAATTAAGAGCGTATCTTTTTTATCGTTTATAACAAACCACATTGAAGGATTGGTAAAGTGCATAAGTTCCGCAAGAGTAGGCCAAACATGCGCTGTTGTATCAATCGATGCCCCGTAAAGTATCAATAACCGCGCACAATCAATTATTCTATTTGCTGTTGCATAATCACTTTTATCATGCAGAAATTTAATTAACTCGAGAAGTTGAGCCGGAATCTCAGGTGCATGGTGAGAGCTACTCTCACTCTCTGTAAGCTCAGAAAGACTCACACATAATGCACCATTCTCAAGTAACAATTGAACTATATCAAAATTGTGCTCTGTAAGAGCTTTTAGCACTTCTTGCTTTCCCAATAAAATCTCATCTATAAGATCTTGAGAATCACTCATTCCACTAAGTAAACACGTAAAAAAAACAAATACGCAGCTTATCCATAAGATTAACTTTTTCATGCTACTTAATAATCACGTTTTGCAAAACTAGTTACACAGCAAGCTTAGCAAGAAACTATACTAATAAACAAAAGTTTTAATTTTAATTTTTATTGTCTGAATAAGTATGCAGCTCTGCAGCTGTGCAAGCACCATACTGCTTAAGCAACATAATTATATCTTTACAATCAACCTGGCAGTTATTTTCATAAGCAATGTCTAGAGCAGTTTGGTTCAATTCACTTATCTTGTTAACTTTAGCACCCTGCCCTAGAAGATATATAACCAAATGTTTCTTAAGCGCTTGAACTGCATACATAAGCGCTGTTTGTTTAGTCAACTCTGCAACATGATCCAGGTTTACTTCATGATGAATAAGTAGCTCTATAACTCGCTTTTTATCTTCAAAAACAGCCGCTATAAGCAAATCACCCACAATCTGTTTACGAATAATCGTGTAGCAAGGCTTTTGAAGCAAATATACAAGGGCTTGCACAACATCCAGGTCGCAGACCAAGTTAAGCTGAAACTCAAGTCGTAGAGGGTTATAATTCACTCCCAAACCTTGTTGCACATTTTGTATGTTATCATACGCCATAACCACATTTTCAAAAGCCTGAGCATCATCTTCAAGCGCAAAGATTAATTCTTGCTCTGCATGATCGTTAATATACTGCACCCAACGTGCTGCTCGAGCACTTAAAAATGGACAATCTGATTGCGTAAAAATATCTACCGCAGGAAATTCACCTAAAGTACTTGGATTCATACACAAGAGAAAACCTGTAGAAGAAATAATAAGCATAAAAACTACTTTTTTAAGCACATTGAACATAAAATCTCTTATAAAGCAAAAAGTTAATAATTAAGCTCTAAGAATACCAAATCTGAAGCCAGCAGGCAAAACTCTACAAATAAGCTTATTCTGTTGACTTTGAGAAATTTAATTTATTATAATAATTATTAGTAATTTATATAAAATAATTATAAATAATGTTAGGGAAAAAATAAATATGTACTCTATAAAACAACTTCATGTGCTACTAACTATAGCAGTCAGTACAGTCAGCTTAATAAGCCCTTTATGTGCTAAACCCAGCAAGCCCTATCCTTACGGTCGAAAAGCTTATGAAAGCCAGCAAAAAAACAAACGAATTTACAATGAAACCGTCCAATACTATACAGAACTTGCACCAAATATACAACTTTCACCAAAAGAAGAAAATGAAAGATTAGCTGTGCTGCTGCAAGCAATTGTACGTAAAGATTTAAATAGCGTTAAAAAGCTCATTGAAAGCGGTATAGATCCTAATTTAATTATTAATTTAAAGGACGCTTTTGCGGGACAAAAATTCTATGAGGGAGGAATTTATGTAGAAGGGCATGACTATAAAAAACCAATACCACTAGTGCATTATGCCGCCATAAAAGGTGATGCTAATATTCTTGGTTATCTCATGCAAAAAGCTACAGGAGTAACAACCTGGAATCCTGAAGATAATAATCTTGTTAATTTGGTTGGGCTCGTTATTAAAAATACGCAAGAGCCCGGAATTTTATATAAGTTTCTTAAAGATATACCTGATGAAGAAAGAGAGTATTACTTAAAATCACTCGTGAAATTATATCCCAAAAACTTAGCTCTTATTAGCGCCCTTCTTGATAGATTTAAAAACACGTTTAATCCTGATATTTTGCTTGCAGGAGCATATCCTCGTATCGATGCTATTAAATTGCTTATCGATAAATACGGTGCACATGTTAATGCTAAAACAGGAGGCAAGGGCAACTCGTTGTTATATAGAGCAGTAAGAGATAAAAAATTAGGACTTGTAAAAGAGTTATTGACTCTTAATGCAGACGTTAATATATGCAATAACGAAGGAGAAAAACCAATAGACTTAACACGCCCAGAATCTGAGCTTGAGCAGTTACTTGAGGATGCTGGAGCGTCGCGAGATTATAAGTGCGAGTATGCGTGCTACAATTACGGCCAACAAGGTGATTATGAAAACCAGCAAGCACTTGATGAAACTTATTTTCAGAAATTAATTAGATACGCAACAGGGCCAACTAATTATAAATGTTCATAAACGCACTGCTGTTGCTATTGTATACAATTATAACAATAGCAAATTTGTAGCTAATTTGACTATTGGCAGCATTGCATACAATGCTGCCAATTTTTTTAAAAGCAGCTATTTTACGTGGTATTAAATACACACTAGCACTCAAAAGCAGCTAAAAACAGTAATGCATTAAAAGACGCTTAAGGCATAAACACTGCTATTTACTACAAAAGCAAATACGCGCACTTGAAAGGGATTAAGCTTTTTATTGCGTAGAGAGCACAAGTTAGTTATTATGAAATTATAAGCTAACTAACATAAAATAATGGTAACAAATCATGCAAAAAAAACTATTGTATATTATTTTTATTTCTCTTATAGCAACTCAACTTCAGGCTTATAATTATAATCCTGCTCCCTGTATAAATAATAAAAACGATCTGGTAAACCAAGAAGCTCTTGATCGTGCTCTTTTACAAGCAATAGATAAACGCGATACACGGCTTGCACAAGAACTTCTTCACGAGGGAGCTAATCCTAATGCTCGAACTGACGAATTTTATAGCAACAGTGCTTTAGAAGAGGCCATAATGGCTAAAAATACGATTATGGTTAAGTTACTTATACAAAAGGGCGCAGACACACGTACTCCTAATAGATTTGGTGATTCGCCGCTTTTAACCGCTCTACTTTTTAGCTCTCCTGCAATAATAAAACTTGTTTTGGATACCAACCCTGAGATGTGCATAGTGAACCGAGATGGCCAAGATGCTTATGATATAGCACTGCTTAGAAATGAGCCTGAAATACTTGCTTGGATTACTAATGCACAATCAAAAGATGCATCTTAAATTTTTAGAGTTTTAGCTAGACTATAGTTATTTATGTTATTTTTTTCTACACTAGATCTAGATTTTTTTACTTTTTAGATAATTAGATGCTTATATATATTTTTTGCTTAGTTTTACTCGCAGTAAGCACAACTACCTCTAAGCCCGAGGAAACTACTGAGCAGCCTGCTTTCGAAGAAGCGGGTAGCGCTTCAGAAGACCTAACGGCTAAAGGTATCTACACTGGCTGGGGTGATATACCTCCTTTTTTAGGAATAGTGCGAACATATGACGACTGGCGTATACGAATTTATAGCTTTGCTGATGCGGTATACGACAAACAGGGAGGCAAGCGCGGTCAAACGGGCTTTTATAGCCCTAATGCTTTTGCTATAGCTGCTCAAAAAGAAGGAGAAAAAAGCTCGCTTATTCTAAGTTGCGTTCTCAGTTTAGAACCTTTTACTATTGGTCCTTGTGGGTACCCATTACTTCTTTCTGCAGGAGGAACCACTAACAATATAACAGCTTTAGTAGACCGAGGACTTCCCTTTACATTGCCTACCGAGCTTGGTGTTACGTATACGATTAACCCTGCAAAAGGGCATGCGCTTTTTACTTATTGGGCACCGGTGGGTCCCGCTGCATTAGGGCCTGTAGCCTCTCAATTTTATACAACAATCTATATGCCTGAACTTCCGATCACGTATGCTAATTTCAACTCAACGCGTATATCGTATGGCGTTATAACAGGTGGCTACACATACAAAACTACCACATTCGAAGCCTCGGTTTTTAAAGGGCAGGGTGGAGGCCAAAGACTTGTAACCATCGAAGAACCCCGTTTTGATTCATATAGTAGCCGCTTAGTCTCATTCTTTGATCCTTTTATTGCTCAAGTAAGTTACGGATTTATTAAAAGCCCCGATGTGACTGTGCCCGTTATCGACGTACGCCGGTTTACAACTTCGGCCAGCTTCTTTAAGAAATGGGATGCTACGTATGCTGAAATTACTGTCGGATGGGGCCGTGACACCTATCTTGTGAGCATGTTAACCCCAAACCCAATTATTAATAATCTTAATCATAAGTCTTTCAATGCTTTTTTTCTTGAGGGAATTTGTAATATCAACAATAAACATATATTTTTTACGCGAGGTGAAGTTCTTGAGACAGTTTCACTGCTCCCGCGTAGATGTCCTGTACGGTCTAATGCATTAAGCTGTTGCTCATTTGAAAGACAGCTCGATAGAGATCCGGATTGTATAGCTGCACGCAGAGCCCTACGAGGCCAATCTTTCACCGTAGGTAAGTTAGCGGGCGGGTATTTACGGCAACTCTTTTTCTGGAATAATATTCGTTTTGGTGTTGGTATATCTGCTAATATCTCGTTTGTGCCCCCTGTATTATACCCTTGCTATGGCAAGAATCCCTTCTCATATTTCTTGTTTGCTCGTGCCGAGCTTGCAGATGAATCAGAAGATACAAAGCTTAATTAAAGTTGCTAAACGTATTATTATTCTCAAATAAACGCTCGCTCCTCTTGCTATATTTTCTATAAATTATATACTAATAAAAAATATAAAACCCACTTAGCTCTATAATTTATTATGAAAACACAAAGCGTTTATTTATCTACTTTCTTAACTTTTTTACTCGTCTCACAGACATTTTATCCAGGCTTTTGTTATGAAGCTACAGAAACATCTGTGGCTCCTGATCGTATAGTATTTAGCCAAAACATAAACATAGCTAATACCCATTCTAATTCAACTGAAATCGCTCCAATTAGAACATTTACATATTACGACATTTTAGAGCTTATCCGGGAGCACGATAATATACCACTTCAGCTTCTTACTGCTCTTTCAGAGCATGATCGAGCACTACTTTTTCACGAGTTTACTCTGCAAGATTATCTATTTCTTGCGAACTTATCTAATGGCCACCGTGAGTTTATATGCGATCACTTAGCTACTATAGGACGTGTTAATCTTGAAGGCAATCCTGAATTTGCTTTAAGAGAAGAATATCTAACATTAGCGGCTTATCTACCAAACTTACGCCATTTGAGCTTAAATAATATGCAACTAAACGAATATCTAGTTATTCAACTCATTGCTCTATTTCCTGATCTTGTTTCTTTAAACTTAAGCGGAACGGATCTTTCTCTTAATACTTTGGCAACTATAGTTAACACTCTTCATAACTTACGAGAATTGCGCGTTGAGCCTAACCCGCAGTTAACACACGAAGCGTTAAGCGAACTTCTGCGCTACAGAATGCACTATGATACAGTTACTAAAACATGGAAAAAGCTCGATTCAAAGCCATCTATCGCGCGCTCTAGATAAGCTTATTCTCAACAGAACTTATAAAAGCATTAACGTATTCATAAAAAATTTTCAAGCTATTAGACATGAACCAGTCAGATCGCTCGACAGCTACTCGAGCTGGTTTGCTCTCTTCGTTGTTTGGATCAATTTGAGCACCATACAGCACAAGAAGATTAATAATTGGCTGATGGGCTAATGCATGAGCATACTTTAAAGCAGTGTTGCCAGCAGCGTCCGCTGTATTCACTAGAGCTTCTGCCCCGTGCTTTAAAAGCAAACTCACAAGCTGATAACGTCCCAAAAGCACTGCTATCATAAGAGGTGTACGTTTATGATACTCATCTGGAATTTTGCTAACATGTTTTTCAGGATCAAAATCTTCTAGCGCAAAATCTTTCTTAAAGATATCACCATAGCGTTCTGCGAGCCAGTTTTGTAATAAGTCAAAACAGACTCTACACTTTGCGTACTTAATATGACCTACTTTGCACTGATCTTGCTCATCAGCAGCCACTGACAATAAGTAAACCCATCGCATGAAGGTAGTTGGCTTATAGGCACCTACAATAAAGGCAAAAGGATCATCTTTACCATTTTGTATAGCTGCTCTTAAGTGCTCAGACGATCCTTCAATTAAACAACGCTCGAGAAGTGTATATTCTCTTGAATTTTCCCCTTTGCACCAGTCTTGATATTCTATCTGAAGCTGATCCAGTACCGCTTCCTCTTGAACTTTTTTTATTTTTTCACTTCCGTCATTACGAGAAGTCCAGTAGAGAAGCGTAGGACATGCGGGCAAATCACGCTTATTAAGTTCTTCACTTAAAAAACTCAATACTTGAGGCTGCACATGGTTTGTTCCTGGTAACTCATTAAATTCTTCTTTAAAAATATCATATAACTCTTTTTTGCTATCTTGAGGGCGTACTAAAGCCGGTTCTTCATCAAATTCTTTATCGTCACCACCAGCAAAAAGTATAAGATTAGGCATCAAGGCTATGCAGAAGTATAAGGTGCTTATTACTCTCTGTTTTTTGTTATACATTATAAAGTTCCTTTATGCTGGGCATCAAGATACATACCATGAATACCAAAGGGGATAGGATAGTCAACTTCAGCGCGACTCAGCTCAGTAAACGTCTGAGCATCTAAAACAAGTAAAAAAGATTTTTCTCGCTGCGCATCAAGCACGATCGATAAGACTACACCAGCATCTTCTTTAAAGTTTAAATTACTAGAATTAGGCTCTGCAACAAAAACTGGTTCTCCCGGGTAACAGTTATCACTGTACCATGAAAGCACTTCACCCGTTTCTGTATTAATTTTTACGAGTTTATCAAAAACATACGGTGATACGGTATTTTTGTACCCTGCACTATAAATATAGTTATAATACCGTCCATTATATTTTTCGTAATTAATACGAGGAAGCTCTATGTGTTCAGTTGTTATATAATTTTTACTCACACTTTTACTTTTTTTATCGATCGTAAAACGAGCCAGGCGTCCTACAGTAGGCGGTGTTTTAACTACATCACCAGCTAAAATAAAATCAAAATCGAGCTGATCAATAATACGAGTATCAGGGTAAATCACTATATCAAGTATTATTTTGTTATCGCGCTCAAATGCATTAACGTGATGAAAGACAAAAAACGGCTCTGTCTCGTAGATATCTAGAAGATGGCCGGTATGACGATTAACTATCACAAATTTCGTTTTATTTTCAGGCTTCCAGACAAAATTTTTAATAAACGCATTAAGCCGCAGCAATAACTTAAGCGGATTTACGGTAAATGGTTGCAACGTCATAATCGCATACTTTTCTGTAATAGCAAAACTGTGCATATATGACGGCTCTTTTACTTTTATCGAATATAGCTCATGGCGCGTATATGAATCATCTGGCAAGCTATAGAGCGTATGATAACTTTGTCGCCCAAAATGAGTAATAAAACCTAAATGCTCTTTCTTAATGGGGTCATAATGGGGATGCACCGTCTGCTGAGCTTTATTTTCAGGCAATGGATCGTCATAATGCACAACACCAAGTGTAGCAAGCGTAACCGGATCAAATTCTACCGGCAATGGCACTTCTGTCAATGCAACAAAGTCTTGTGCAATTTTACTAATATTAACATCAGCATTAGGTGGCTGTGGTGGATAAGCAAGTGACGGCACGAATAAGCAAAAAAAGCTTTTAAAAATCGATTTACATGGATCTTGTGCAAATCCCGCATAATTAAATTTACCTGTATCTTGTACTGTAAAATAGTTACTTGTTTTTAAATACTTATTGGTATAAATAACTTTGCTCTTTTCAAAGGAAAACGCATGGAGAACTCCTAATCCATCAATCCAATTGTTTACCCATGCAGAATCACACGTAAAGCGCCCTGGACCATTGCGTAGTAATGTACCATTAAGCCATTCAGGAAAAAACCCCCGTATTTCAAGCTCTTTTTGCTCATATTCATGCTCTATATTACTAAATCCAATACGATAACTACCACGCCATTTATTACGCCATAGCTTAAAAGGATTAAACATGCATTTATAATAATTTTTATAATAATTCCTGTATAAGCGATAAAAACTATATATCAAGCTAAGAATTATAAAAATAATAAATATAATAAAAAGGTTGCTTACAAGCATAAACATAGCTCAAATAATAAATACCGGATTAAAAACAAAATCAAGCATAGACATTACTTTACATAAAAAGCAAGTAGCTGCTTGGTTTAAAAAACTTTATGCTAGATACTTAAATCTACTATTTCTAGACATAACGTATATAAACAAACATGTACCACTATTTTATATCACTAATTTTTATGTTCTTGGGCACGTGCATACACGCGGCCTCTACACAAATAGTATCTCCTACAAAAGCTACTAAAATTACTACCTCTACCACAGGCGTCTTAGAACCTGATGTTTTTTCAGGAAAAACCAGTACGGCGTGCAACACGGACCCTCTAGCAGTTCCGGGGAAAAAATATAAAACGCATAGTACAAGCTCAACAAGCTCTTCGTATGCAAGCCGCTTAGCTCAATCACCTCAGGTAACCCGAGCAGAACAATCCGAATTTATCGAATTGCCCAAGGTTATACAAGAAGTTACTAAACACGATAAGTTAAATCTGGATATGACTTTAGAACAGGCTATTGCATTTGCGCTTATATTTACTTTGAGTGTAAAACCATGGCTAAGCCTATATTACGAAGTAGCACACCACACAAGCAACATGCAGCTTATGGTAGTACCATTATTCTATACGATACTCAATTTTATGTATTATCAATGCTTGAGCACATTAAAATTTGATATGTTTACCTTGCTTAAACGTACAGCTGGTATAGTGCTATCTTTGCATCTTCTAGCACAGCTTTTTACATACCAGCTCTTATCAAATGCTACAGGGCTTGTTCTCCACCCCGGAGATATTTTTTCTCTACTTTCTGTTACTACACTTGAAGCACGATTAATACTTATATTAGCTCATTTTACAGGAGCTATCTTTGCCGGCTATTTTGCCTATAGACAATAATACTTCCTGCAGCAAAGCTTTCTGTTTGTGTTTTTATAGCTTTTTTATATACTTAATTAAATCTTTAAACTCTCTACTTGATTTCTATGAAAAAAGTTTTTTCTTTTTTATTGTTACTCTTAGCAGCACTCTCTTTTTCTTCTCTTAAGATAGCTGCAATGGATCTCCCCAAATTCGAGCTTCGCTTGAGCGATGAGTTGAACTTAAGCGATAAGGATTCATCAGAGATTTCCAGTAGCGAATCAAGCACCGATAGCTGCAAAACAGATTATTCAGATGAAGAATATCAAGAAACTTTAGAGGCAAATAGTTCAGATATGAACCCCCAATTGCTTATTAACCACGAAAGTAGCGAACTTTCGGTTATAGAATCTGCTCAGCATATATATCTAACTACAAGCCAAGAAATACGAAATTTTATAGCAAGCCAAAAGGTTTCATCTCTTCAAGCTCAAAATTTTCTTAATAGATCTCTACTTACACTTTGTGCACATGTCGGTAAAATTGAACTAGAGAAAATAAAAATAGCAGCTCAAGTACTTATAGAAGCTGGTGCACATGTAAACGCATTTATTATTGACGTATCTGGCTTAAACTTTGCGCGCGGATTAAGTCCTTTCTATGTGGCGATCTTAACGGGTTCCTGCGAACTTGTCGATTTTCTTCTACAAAAAGGAGCACGTGTAGAGAGAGCAAATCGCTGGGGGCATACTCCCTTGATGGCAGCTACTTTTATAGCTCAGCGGGAAGATAATCAAATTTTGCCTATGCTACAAATTCTAATCGCGCATGGCGCTCGGGTTAATGCGTCAAGCACAAAGAAAGAGAGTGCCTTAGGATTTGCGTGTAGGGTTCATGCTCAACAATCTATTTTCTATCTTATTGCGCATGGAGCTTCCATTAGCAAGCTAACCAAACAGCATGAAGACTTAATTAAAAATTGCATACCAAGCGTACTTGAGAGAATAGCACTAATCGGCAAAGTTAATTTGCTTAAAGTTGCTACAAACATTCCTGAAGAGCTTTTAACCAGCCGCGCACTCTTCTATGCTGCAACACAAGGTCATGCTAACTTGTTAAAAGTTTTCTTAGATTATGTAGAACAAAATATACTACTTAATACGCAAAAATACTTAGATCTTATACAAGAAGCACTCAATCAAGTAGAACACATAATTTCTAGCCAATCGCCATACTTCTCTCGGCAAGAGCAAAAGTCGTATACTAGTACTGTTGAGTTATTACAGAATTTTTTAGCAAAATATCCTGAGCTAACAGAAAACACTACTACAACTTCCAGTAATTTTGAATCCGATTTAATGAGCTGGACAAACTATTCACCATTTACCTTTTTGCCCTCAACAACACCCCCCTTCTAAACTATAGTTATGAAAAATAATTTAATTATTGTGTTAGTTATTGTAGCCATGCTTTTTAAAAGCAATCAAGCAATGGATGATTTACAAAAAAACCAGCTTGCCCTTAAGTTTCAGGGATGGCCCGCTACCCCCTAACTACGCCTCCTAAGAAGAGTATGCCAGATCCGGATGCACCTATAGACGAAGACCAAGAAGGCGAAATTACACTTATAAGATTGGTTGTAGGTTCCAGAATAATAACCCAGCAAGAGTTAGTAAGCTTTTTTAAGAAGCATAAAGTAGCAGGTGCTAAAGCTAAAAACATACTTACACAAAACTTACTCAGGCTTTTAGCACATTTCAATAAGTATAATATCTCTCATGTAAAAAAGTGTGCTTATGCTCTTATAAAAACGAGTGCTCAGGTAAACAAATTTGTTAATAATCATATACAAATGTGCGAATTTCAAAGTATTAATGCTTTACACATAGCCACATTAAAAAACTCGCTTGATATGACCTCTTTTTTGCTAGCACACGGTGCTCAAGTAAACTTAGCAAACAAAAGTGGCGTAACACCTCTTATAACAGCTTTATTTGCCAACAATGATGATACTAAAATACATGCTCTAGTACAGCTACTTGTCGAGCGTGGTGCCCATGTTAATGCTAAAAGCAACAGCGGCATTACAGCATTATCTCGTGACTGTGCTCGTAACTTCAAGCAAACCATATTTTATCTTATTGAGAACAGCGCATATTTTAATACTCTTTCTGCCCCTCATCAAAACATCGTATTTCGCTATATAACTACGCCTCTTGAAAGTTATGCACTTTTAGAACGCGTTGAACTTTTAGAGGCTTTAGAAAACTCAATTACTATAAGTCTTTATGAAGATATTTTCGCGAGCAATGCCCTCTTATACGCTGCCGCACAAGGGCACACATTTATGGTTGAAAAATTATTATCATATGCGGCTCCTACTCCGCTCGCCTTTATGCTTTCTTCTCATATACAAAGAGCATGCCACTCTATAACTCTTATACTGGCTCGCCAACAGCAGCATCTTCCAAAAGAAATCCAGGAAAACTATGCACGTATTTTTAAACGCTTAAAAGAATATGTATATCAAGCACAACCACCATGTGAGCTCAAGCGTCACACACTATAGTTGAAAAGCGCTCTAAAACAAGTATATTTACTAACTATTGCTTTCAGATAGGCACTTTTTTGATTGTTGGGCTTTTTGTTTTATGGTATCTTTAACTCCAGTTTAATATTTGTATCAAAAGCACTAAAACTGCCGCGAAAATACCATAGGACAAATACTCATGTATATTTCTAAGAAGCGCTTAGCTTTAAGCATAGCTATCATTTCGTTTTTACTACCCAGCAACATACTCTATGGTTTATGGGCTGGCGCAGATACTATATATCCGATAGATTATTCAAGCCCATCAAAAACAAATACAGCAAATGAAAAGTTTATAAAAGCAGCAAAGCTTGGAGACATTAAGTTAGCAAAAAAAGCTCTTCAAGAAGGTGCTGGATTTCATTTTAAAGATAAAGAACATAAAAGAACAGCTTTAGATTGGGCAAAATATTATCAACATGAAGACTTAACACACTTTCTCATAAAGTATCAAAGAGAGCAAGCCAATGAGCAGCATAACATACCCGCTTATTACCTACACTCCCCTCTTTTCACCACTCTTTACTATAATTCAACGCCACATCTTGCAGCATTACTAGAAAACGGTGCTAATCTCCAAACATCTGTAGGACATAAAGATAGCCCACAAACTCCTGCACATTATGCTGCCTTTTTTGGCCGCGTTGGCTGTTTACGCCTACTTCTAGACCATGGTGCTGATGTCAGTCAAAGAGATTCTCAAGCAAATACCGTGTTACACGCGGCACTGAAAGGCGCTACTCAAGAGACAGATCAAACACACAAATCTTTGCCTATTATTGAAACGCTACTTCGCGCTGGAGCTCGAGCAGCGGTTGTTAATCAGGATGAACAAACCCCCCTTGATCTTGCACGCAGTACCAAAAATACACAAATAATCGCACTTATTGAAAAAGCATTTAACACTCAAAAAGATAATCCAGAGCAAGTTGCAGAAAATAGGGCTTTAAGAGCTACGCATGCTTATCAAGACAACTTATTAGCACATATAGTTTCACCAGCATGCAGAAAGCATAAATTAATTGGCTCTGAAGATACTGTTTATGCGCTTAGAGCAAGCAATGCAGGAAGCATCGATACGGAACTTTCTATTAATGGAGATTCAATCAGTTTTGCTTACAGCCCTTCAACCACTTCCCAATACTCGCAAGCCTTTGACTTTACGCACAAAGTGGTAGAAGATCGCAAAGGAAAGGGACATTTGCAACCATCTAATGTTGCACTTCCGGCAATGACAGCTGCAACAACAACCGCTTTATATCAGTTAGCACGTCTTGCTCAAAGAGCTCCTGTAAGTGGTCGCGCTCGTTTGCTTTCGACTATTACCGGAGGCTTATTTGGTATTCTTGCCCAAGAGCGCTATCGCGAAGAAATTAATAATTTACATAGCGATTATCTTGCAGCACGTGCATTGCCATATCGTGACGAAAAGCGTAATGGTTTTGTTGGCGGAAGAGAATATTATCAAGAGCAAAAATTTGTAACTGGTCCATCGAACACATTACGTGCTCGGTTCTTACAAGCTGGCCAATTTGTACACACACTATTTTCTTTTGGCGCTAGCCCACGCTAAACTTTACACTAAATATTACTATTAAAAACAACAGTTATTTAAGCTATAAATACCGAGGTGAAAAAATCACCTCGGTATTTATTTATGACTATTTATAAGTAAGTTAAACTTACTTTATATCAGCTTTTCGATGATTTGCCACACGATCAAACTCATCGTCCACATGATCTCTATGCCCACGACAGGCACCTTTACGGGCGGCAAGCGCAGTCATCGCTATAGACCAGCCACTCATGACCATATCTATACCTACAAAAAGACCTATCACCCAGAGGGCTGATACTGGCCACTGAGCAAGTATAAGAATACCTAAGAGCAGGGTAATTATACCATTAAATAAGAGCCAGCCCCAGTGTTCAACATTAATTAAAAGCGAAAAGCTTATTTTAAAGAGTCCTGAGACCATAAAGAATGTGGCCAACAATATCGTAAGTGAAAGTGCACTCTCGGTAGGACGTAAAATCATAAGTCCACCTACAACTATGCTTAGAATACCCATAAGTAGGTACAGGAAAAAGCCTTTCCACTTACGAGCCCAGAAGGCTTGAAAGGTCTGCACTACGCCTGAAACAGCAAGTAGGCCACCTAAAAATATCACGGTAGCAAATGTAGTTGCTACAGAAGAGCCGATAGCAAGCGCACCTAAGATAAGTAAGGCTACACCCATCGCAAAGAACCAACCCCAATGGCGGCATACTTCACGCATTTCACTTAAATTATACCGTGCATTAGTGTGTGCATCTGCTGAAAAAGAATGATAATCAGTCATGTTTCCTCCATTACTATTAAAATTATAATTAATAAAATTCCGCTCTTTATATTATTTTAGTAATTTTAACAAGTAAAAAGCAAGTATTTAATAAAAAAATTGAAAAACACGCTTAAAATCAATGTTTTTGCTTAAACACTTGTTTATTTAAATATCTTTGTGTAATGATTATTATTAAATATTTAAAATTAATATATAAAAAGATTAAATCTATGGGAAAAACACTAATAATACTTTATATGTTTTTATGCTTATCATTCGGTCTTTTTAAGTCTGATCAGACTTTAGCAAGTGTATCGGTACAAGAGCTTGCCAGCTCCGCAGCCCCGCTTAGCCTCTATCTTATAGGTATGGGAGGTACCTATGTGGTTGAATGGCTCATGGACAGTGTGGGGGCAAAAGGATTTACTCCTGAGATTAATAGACCATTGTCTAAAACGGAGCAGCAACAAGAATCTTTAGAACTTGAAGCACAATCAACCACCATTAAAGCACTCAAGCAGGGAATCTATACAGGCTTACGAATTTATTTGGAAAAGCTTTTAAGCGCTCTTAAAGATATCCCACCAGAAATCATCCCATTACTTATGAGATCATATGACGCAGGAAGTATGATTGATTACTTACGCTATGTACGTTTTAAAGCTTCAGAAGTGCTTAAAGACATAGCAAAAACATCGCTAGAAAGTAGCAAGCAGTTAGGAGAACTAACACTAAGCGGGCTAAAATTTCAAATTAATCAGATACTCAATAAGCTGATTAGTGTTACTAAAACGCCTTCTGCTTATCGTTATACGCTAGACTATCCATTAAAAACAACTACTACTACGATTACCTGTGGCCCTAAAGATAAGTATTGCACTCAAACACTCTCACCTACTGAACAGAAACTTATGACTCAAGAGATACAAGAATTAACCGATACAGCAGAAAAGTTTGTGCTTAATAATACACGCCTCATGCTTCAAGCTGGCACGTTAACAGTTGGAATTTTATTTGCATATTTATCTTTTCATGCAGGATTAGCAGTATCACAATTCTTGGTAAGCACTACGCTACCCGAATCAGCGGTTGCTCCAGCAATAAAGACACTAGTGCAAAAGACTATCGCACGAGCTATCGAAGTTACTACAGCAGAACGGCTAAAAAACTGGTTTATAGAAATTATTAATAAAACAGGACTTTTAGAACAGCAGGGTGGCATACAAACCGATACTATTATTGTTCCAGAATTAGAAAACATACTGAAAACCGCTGGATTTGGCGTAGTAGCTAAAGAGGCAGCAATACCTGCCCAATTAGATCATTTGCAAGCACTCTTAAATCTCAAGATTAGTTAAAATTAATTAAGAAAGAGAGCGGTCTGAATCATTGGTTCAGACCGCTCTCTTTCTTATAAGAATATATTTATATTTAAATTCGACCCACTCTTAGCAGAACTATTAGTTTTCCAGACGGCAGTTTTGCAAGAGTTTATTGTAATTACTTGTAACATAGTCCCAGTTTACAACGTTCCACCAATTAGTAATATACTCTGGACGACGATTATTATATTTAAGATAATAAGCATGCTCCCATACGTCTAAACCAAGTAAAGGAGTAAGCCCGTCAGTTATTGGATTATCTTGGTTTGGGGTTGAAATTATGTGCAATTTGCCCTTTGGATCTATAACCAGCCAAGCCCAACCACTTCCAAATCGTTTTTTAGCAGCCTCGTTAAATATCTCTTTAAACTTATCAAAGCTACCAAAAGCACGGTTAATCTCTTGAGCTAAAACACCTTTTGGCTGACCACCACCTTGAGGACTCATCCATTTCCAGAAGTATGAATGGTTTAAGTGACCACCGCCTTGATCCACAAAACTTTTTCTTATTTCTTCAGGAAGCACTGACGGATCTTTAAGCAACTCCAAAAGACTCTTTCTCTGAAGTTCGGGATAATCCGCTAAAAGCTGATTTGCTTTGTTTACGTAGTCGCGATGATGCTTATCGTGATGCAATTCCATCGTTTTAGCATCAATGTTTGGCTCAAGTGCATTATACGCATAAGGCAATTCTGGCAACGTATAAGGATAGCTAAAAATATTGGGCAGACTCTCTTTAGCCGCTTCTACCCCAAATGCTGCTTGCACCATACATAGTGATAGCATAAGCGAACAGAGTTTTTTCTTCATAATTTCTCCTTAAGTTAACTTAGTTATACTATAATATTATATTTAAATTACATATATTAGTATGCCAAATATAATAAATAAAACGCAATATTTTAAGCAAACTTATATTTTTTCTTGCGAGTATTCTTTTAAAACAAGCATTAATAGGATATGCTATGCTTATTGTACATTCGTATCTGTATTTTAGTTTGAGTAGATACACTAAAAAATTAAATCTTGTAAACCAAGCGATAGGACATTATTTATGATTTTTCATAAATTATTAAAGCTCACCGTTTTATATGTAGTAGCTTTATTTTTTAGCTCATTAAGCCCCGTAGATTTTCCTGTAGAATTTATAGAACAGCTCTACGTAGAAAGCATACCTGAAAGCCACGAATATATATTGGGTGGGGATATTGGAGGAACTAATAGCTGTTTTGGTATTTTTAGCATAGATAATAACAAACCGGTACTTCTTGTAACGCTTAAAACGGACAGTCAAAAAATCGTTAACTTCAGCAATGTTGTCAAACAAATACTTGAGACCATAAAAGAAAAATACAAAATAACTATTAAGCAAGCCTGTATCGGAGGTCCCGGACCAACATCACCTAATAAAGACTTTAGCAAATCGTACTGGATGCCAAGCGCTATTGATGCTAAAGATATAATTAAAAACACCGGGTTAGAGCGTGTCATTATTATTAACGATTTTGAGATTGTTGGTTATGGAATAGATCTTATCAATCCTGCTGACCTTATAAAGCTTAATGACATCAAACCGCGCCCCTTAGCTCCTAAAGCTATTATAGGCGCTGGAACAGGTCTTGGCACTGCACTTATGATTTGGAGTGAAGCGCGTAATCACTATCAGTCTCTTGGGCTAGGTGGTGGATTACTAGGCTTTGTGCCACAAACTCCTATTGAGCGCGAAATGGCCGATTACCTAAAAACTACTTTAAGTAGACATGTAAGCTGGGGGAATATTTTATCAGGATCTCGTGGCATTCCCCGCATTTATGAATTTCTAGGCACAACGGGACGCTATGACCCTACTATGACCCTTGAAGAAACGCATCCTGCTGCCATATTTAATAATAGGACACAAAGTCCACGTTGCCAAGATACAGTCGACTTATTTATGCTTTTCTATGCACGATTTATACGTGAGTTCGCGTTACTTACTCAGTCATATGGTGGCTTATACATTGCGGGCGGTGTAGCTGCTAAAAATATACCGCTTTTCCAAAAGTTGTCTTTTTTAAACCAAGTACAAACAAGCGAGAGCGAAGTAGCTCAAAATATTTTAAAGCAAGTACCACTTTATCTTATAGCAGACTACAACGTAAGCTTATATGGTGCTGCTCAATATCTACTTTTAGAAAACACCGACAATTGTTCTTCAGTAATTCCTCATTAATCTAAAAATATATTAAAGGGCTCTCTATAAGAGCCCTTATGGCGCTAAAATAAGTTAGATTAGGGCACACCCATCTTTTTTCTTGTGCTTCTTTTTTATGTCTTTATCAGATGCAGGCACCTGTTCTACTTCTTGCTCTTCGCACCGACTTTTCCATCTTTCTATTACAATAGCACAGTAATGAGCACCAATTTGATTGGCAAGATCTTGTGGCGTGCTACCATTTTTGTCGCAAGTAATTTGAGCACCATGTTCTAAGAGAAATTGAACGACATCAGTGGCAAAACCCAAACAAGCTTTATGTAAAGCTGTTTGACCAGTACTTAAATCTTGATGATTAACAGAAGCGCCATAACTAATAAGCAAACGTATTATTGCTGTTGAGTTCACAGAACAGGCCGCAGCTTGATGCAAAAGTATATCGCGCTCAGCAGCTACAAGCTTTGTAGGACCTATTACACTTGGCAACTGTTCCGATACAATCAGTTTATAACGCTCGCTATGCAGGGGAAGACCATCAATAGCGCTAAAATCTTTCTGTAAGAGCCATTTTACAAGATCACTATCATGTAATTGTATCGCCTCATACAAAGGGCTATAAGTACTTGAATGCACAACCGACCCTAAAGCATAATCTAAAATAAGACATAATACTTCTTCTGGAAGTGTCAAAAGGTAATTTTCATCGTCTTTAATGAGACGCTGCAGCTCAATTTTAAAAAGAATAATACGTGTGTTAAGAAGTATTTCAATCTGCTGATGCCATCCCATAATATTAAGGCTTGCATCTCCACGCTTACAGATTGTATTAAAAACTGCAACAGCTTCAGCCGGATTACAGTGTGGAATAAAATCAAGCACTTTCATTACTAAATATTTATTCATTCTTCCAACAGCAAAGGTTAAGGCGCGCCGTTCATTTGTACTATTTATTACTGTGCTATTGTTATGCTGATGCGGTAATTGTAAAAGCTCTAAAGGCTCTGGTACTAATAATTGCGATAGCGAGCGACGTCGTGTTCTTAAACGACTTATTATCTCCAAAAGCCTATCGCGCCTGTCATATATTACCGCCTGCTCAAGCTCACTGGGAATAGCCTTACAAATGAAATCCGTTTCTTCTTTATTTTGTGAGTCTAACTGAGCACCATAAGCAATAAGAAGCGGCATAACTTTATAAGCTTTGTGAACGTATGCCTGCCGTATACAATCTCGTACATAAAAGTCGATTTGGTGCACATGTGCTCCGTGTCGTAAAAGCACAAGCGCACTATCAGCATGATCATGCAAAATAGCATATTCTAATGGGCTCATTTCTAGCTGCTCGTCATATCCATCGACATGAGCACCTAAAGAAAGCGCATACTCTATACCACGTGTATTATGGGATTTAAGAGCGTACCATAGAAGCTCTTGCACGCTTTGAAACGCTTCCTTAAACACCGCCACTTCTTCGTGGTTAGTAAAATTGACACAATGACCGTAGGCTATTAAACATTTATAGAACTGGGTCTTTTGGCAACGTACAGCACGCTGCCAAGGACTTTCGCACTTTCTAGCACTATTTTTTTCATCGGGTAAACTTATTTTTTGAGCAGAAGCATAATGCACCTGCGCACCAAAACGCACAAGTAAAAGTACAAGCTCTTCACTTTCTCCCATTAATGCTTCATGCAAAGGAGTTTCGCCTAACCTATTAAAACAGTTCGGGTCAACTTTGCTCATTAATAATTTTTCAGCAAGCGCTATATTGCCAAAACGTGCAGCATAGTGCAAGAAAGTACACCCCTTTGCATCTTGCATAATCACATGTTGACCAGTTTGTATATATTCTTCGATAAGTTTTACTGAACTTTCTCCATCTTTAAATTTTTGCCAGAAGTGTTCATCGGCGATTATAAAATTTGAAGGCTGCTCACTAGCGCAAAGGAAAAAAGAGGCACTCGCCATAATCGAATAGAAAAGCAGACCGCATATACTATGTTGAAACGCACCAAACAACATGCAGCTTGTCCCCTCTTAGGTTTCTTACTTTTACTTCAGCATACTGCAGGGTTTAAGATAAAAAATAGATATTTCTATAAAAACTATTTAAGACGGTAACCATTTGCACTTTTTTCTACCGAATAACCTTGCGTGTCTGCCCATTGTTCAAACTCAAGATCTTCTCGGCTTATAAATAAACGTGCAATAAAAATACTTTTATAAATCTGGGTAAGCCCTAATCGTTTGATAGCATAAGGTTGATCGTCAAGCCACTTATTAAAACGTTGATTAAGGTGTTCTTGCTCTTCCGACGTAAATTGCATATAAATAACTTGTACCCGCTGCTCAACATAGACACTATGAGCTCTCTGTAGTGCTTCAATAGAAAGCACTTTTAAATTAGCATTCGAAAGTGTACTTTTATATAGATCCTCTTTACTAGTACAAGTCCCGCGCGCAGCACTTAACGTGTCTATCATGCCCCTGATCCCCTTTTTTATTTATTAAGACGGGTATTTAGTATATAGTTATTTTATATCAAGTAAATATGCGCACTAACTTATAGTATTATAGTAATTAGATATGCCTACAAAAAAACTATCTCTTGCAGTGTATATAGGTCGTTTTCAACCTTTACATAATGGGCATCTAGCCACCCTCGAAGCGGCTCTTTTAGAGTTCGATTATATTCTGATACTTATTGGAAGTTCACAAGAATCGCGAACATTCAAAAATCCATGGACATATAGAGAACGTAAAGAGATGCTTAAACAGGCACTCACCCCTAGCAATAAACGCAAACAGTTTAAAATTCTCCCACTGCCCGATTTTTCTAACGATCAAGAATGGCTTGGGTATATCAATAATCTCGTAACAAACTCTTTTACATATGATAAAATCAAAACAATAACAGCTATCGGCTATACCAAAGATCACTCTTCGTATTATTTAAATTTATTACCCTGGCCACTTAAAGAATTTAAAAAAGAAAAATTTCTTTCTATAAGCAGCACCCACATAAGAAAGAACTATTTTAGCTCTCACCCCTACCAACAAGATGTAGCACAGCCTGTAGCTCTGTGGTTAGAGCAGTTTAAACTTAAACACCCTCGTATTTTTAAATCCTTACAAATAACGTGTGCGCTATAACTAATTTTTCGCTACTAGCCTTTTTGTTATACTTGAAAATCTCTGGGCAAAAGAGTATTGAATATTTAAATTTATTATCAATTAAGGAAAACACTATGACCATTTCTGCACGATATATGCGCGTATTTCTTTCTGCTTTTCTTATATTTTTAGCGGCTATATTTTTAACAACGGGGTTACCTTTTTATATTGTCTCTCCTGGGTTCACTGCTCTGCAAATTCGCCTGGGTAAAATAGTAAATGCTTCTAGCGATGAGGGGCTTTATCTTAAAATGCCCTTTATTGACCGGGTTGTATATATCGATACTCGCATCAATAAAGCTGAAATAGAAACTAAAGCGCTCTCTAAAGACTTACAAACAGTTGACGTAGGCATGGTAGTCAACTACAAAATTAATAATCCGCTTAAAATATACCAAAATATTGGGACTAATTTTGTGCAGATTATTATTGACCCCTTTACCCAAGAAAGTGTTAAAGCTGTTATTGCCAAATTTACCGCAGAAGACTTAATCCAAAGTAGGCATGAAGCAAAAGACAAAGTAATAAGTGAACTTAAAGCACGCCTCGAACCGCAATATATCTCGCTTATAGATTTCAATTTTATACACTTAGATTTCTCACCTGATTTTATTCACGCAGTTGAAGAGAAACAGATAGCCGAGCAAAGTGCTAAAACTGCCAAAAATTTAACTGAAAAAGTAAAAGAGGAAGTACTACAAGCTCGCGCTCGAGCCGAAGCTGAAGCATTCGCGCTTAAAGTCAAACGAGAAAACGTCACCTCTGAGCTTATAGCCCTCAAACAAGTAGAAGCGAACATAAAAGCTATAGAGAAGTGGAACGGTGTTCTTCCAACCGTAACGGGCAATAATATACCGTTATTATCACTTCGCACAGGCGAAAACAACGCTACTTCTACAAAATAATTAGCTTAAAAGATAAGAAAAACCAGTGAAAGCCTCAGGAATATTCTCCCGAGGCTTTCTATATTACAAAAAGCTAACTAAAAAAAGCTTTCTTCAACTTTATAGAAATATATAATAAAGGGTAGAGCAATATGACTCTACCGTCTTAAAAAAGTTTATTCTTCAATCTTTTTACGAATTTTAAAAAATCCTGCATGTCGATTTGAATAAGCAACAGATTAGTACTAATCAATAGTACTTTTATACGTAGGCACAAATGCTTCGCTCTTAGAAATGTATTTTTAAATACCGGTTCCGTCTTACAAGTCAATCTTTATTGTACGTTTAGCTATTTACAACAACATTGCATATCTTTAAGAACGTTTGCTACTTTGTGATCACTTAACTTTCAGAAAACCCAAACAATAGGAAGTAAAAGTGAAATCTTTTTATATAAGATATTTTATATCATTAACTATCATCTTCTATAGTCAAGCAATAAGCAGCCACTCTGCTTCAAATCTTAAATTTATTAATCAAACCATTAAATTTATGGAGCATAAAACATTAGTTGGAGAAAACAGTTTTTTTAATGAACTCCAAACTATAAAAAAAGAAGAAAATGTTATTGCTGGTTTTTTAGTAAAATCTTTTACTAATCAACTTGTTTATAGCTTAACTTCAACGACTACACAAACAGGCTTGAATGCTATAGGAACTCCCCTTAATCAAACCAATCCTGCATACGCAGCAATTTTAGCGAGCCATCCCTACGTGGGCTTTAGCTGCTCCACACGCGTTACGCTCTTTGGAGAAAAATATTTTGCCCACTACAAACCATTTATAAAACAGTTTCCAACAGATGCAAACCCCCGGTTATATGGAACAGTCTTTGCAGCAAGCAAATGTTCTTTAATCCAGAGTAAAAAAGCGATCAATCAAGCAATTGATCGCGTAAACCAATTTATTATTTCTTTCACATTAGAACTATACAAACATCTTGCTGATCAGAATATTGTGTCCACCGTTTTTGTAAGGACAGGTAATGAATTTTTATATGCTTTAAATACCGTTCCCTCTTCTCCTAGCACAGTCGTAGTAGGCACAATCTTAGATCATTCAAATCCAGCTTACGCTTTGGCACTTAATGGACAAAATTTTATTGGTGAAGTCAGGTTGTTTGGCAGAAAATATTTTGCAAAATATAAGCCTTATAAAATTGACGGCCGGGTTGCCGGAATATTTTTTGCTGGAGTACCACTATAGATACTACATTATAGAATAGCAGGGCATAGTAGATTAAGAAATCTAACATGTCCTGCTTATTAACTTAGTATCCTCGGTCTCTAGCCTCTACTGAAGCTTCAAAATATGCATGAAATCCGAGAGGAAGCTCATGATAATCTATACCATTCTTGTGTTCAGGAAGTTTCACTTCTCCTGATGAAAAAGTATTCCAGAACAACACAACTTTCTTTGTTAAAGCATGATCTTGTTTTGCTTGATGCATGAGAGCAGCAAACGCTTTACCCGCATAGGTACCGTCAAGCTTTACACCCTCTGTAGAACTCAGTAGTTCTATAGCATCAGCAGCATCGTGCGTCACTTGAGCATAGTAACTACCCGCGTGATCAGTATCGATACTATAATCATTATCGCTAAGCTCAAACTTTGGTATTTGGGATGAATAGCCACTTAGCAAACTATTAGTATTTCTAAATATAACATTAATATGTTCTTTAAGTTCAGTTACACTACTTTTATCGATACTTACTGCAAGAACTTTCGTTTTTAAGTTGCACATTCTTATACCCAGTAGAAGCCCTGCAACAGTACCAGCAGTTCCTAATGGTGCTACAATGATATCTGGCTCAGGTAACTCATGCCGTTCAATTTGCTCTTTCAGTTCGTATACAGCATTAACAAAACCTAATGCTCCGTACGGTGTTGCTCCTCCAGCGGGAATCACATAGGGCTCTGTGCCATCATGCTCTGTATAATACTTAATGAGTTCTAAGACTTTATTTGCGCGTTCTTTATAGTTTTGGGTATGGTAGAGCGTAGCTCCATAGGCATAATCTATAAGCAAATTACGCTTTGTGTAACTAGTAACTGCTTGTGGCGCTAATACAAGCGTGCAGGGCAATCCAACATGATGGCTATAAACGGCCGTTGCAGCAGCATGATTAGATCCCACCAAACCCACAGTTATAATATGCTTAGCTTTTTTGCGCAATGCGTCACCTAGTAAAAACTCAAGCTTGCGCACTTTATTACCGCCAAAGAGTTCTCCTACCCGCGCGTCTTGCTTACAATAAAGATGCTCCATACGCATAAAACTACCCGTATTTTTAAGATGTATAACGGGTGTGGGAACGTGCGTAAATTCAACATGTGGAATATGCTCTTCAAGCTCTTCAAACACTTTAAAAAGATATGGCTTTGGACAAACAAAAAATACAGTAAATAAATTAATACCCAGTAAAAATCGACAGTAGTTCTGAGTATACATTCTAGACATATAAATCTCCCTATTTTTTTGTGCTGGTGTTCTGTGTATAACAGAGTATACCACTCTTTAAAGCATTAATAAGTTGCTGTTGATAAACAGTATCTTGTAAACGACTTTCTGCTTGACTATTAGATAAATAATCAAATTCAATCAACACTGCTGCTGGTGCAGGATTATGTGCAAGAACATTAAAGCGCGCGGCACGTATACCACGATCATGTTTGTTTAAGTTTCCCAAATTACCGGTCCACAAAGCTGGCACGACTTTAATAAGCTGTGCATGCACACAAGAAGCAAGCATATACGATTGCCCCGGAAATCCCGTATCAGTATAGGGAACATAAAGCTCAACCCCCTGTACACCCGCATCAACCGACGCATTACAATGAAGGGAGAGAAATATATCAGCACTTACCGTACGTGCTACATCAACACGAGCCATGAGATCATCAAGCAATTCATCTTTAAGTTGTGTATCAGTACTACGAGTTAACACTACTTTATGCTTTTCTGCTTGCAATACTCTCATAAGTTCTTGAGCAAGAGAAAGTGCTATAGTCTTCTCAATAATCTTGTTATTAATACTGGTAGCCCCAGAAAAAATGCCTCCATGGCCTGGATCTATAACGATAGTAAGCGCAGAACTTGATATATACATATATAAAAAATAAAAATAAAAAAGCTTTCTAAGCCCCATAAAATTTTCCCCTTACATTCACATATCTGGCTTTTTAAAGATATATTGTGTAAAGAGCGTACTTCAGGTATTTCAAAAGTAGCAAGATAAGAGCTTATTAGTTTTTATTTTCTATCTATAAAAACTAATAAGCCAATTTTTTTAAAAGCCAGTAGCGTGTACGTGTGGCTTATCTTCAAGATTACGAATAGATTTGAGTGTCAATAACTGTGAGTGTGTCGGGTCATACAAAAACTCAACGGCACAACAGTTATCTAAAGGCTGCTTGAGTTCTCCTTCAAGAGAACGTATAAGGGTCGATAAGACACGAGCATGCGTGACAAATACTATCGTTTTACCTGGATGCGCTGCAATAATCTCACCAAGTGCTTTATACGTACGTGCAGCAACCTGATTGAATGTTTCCCCACCTGGCAGCTCTGTGTACTCTCCTCGCTCAGGATAGCTGGCAAAGCGACTATTTAAGTGCTCTTCTACAGGCTTATATATGCGATCATACTCTTCAAATGACATACCTTGGCCAATACCTGCATGCCGTTCACGTAAAAGCTGAGTGGTTATGATCTGCTTATTGGTAAGAAAACTTATAGCCTCTGCAGTATTATATGCTCGCTGTAAGTCTGAAGAATAGAGCGCTGCAATAGCAGGCTCATGTGTTGCTAAAAGTTCAGCAATAAGCTTTGCTTGCATGCGTCCTTTGGTTGTTAACGGTATATCTTCCTGGCCTTGCAATAAGCCCTGAGCATTCCAACTGGTCTGTCCATGCCGTATACCAATCAAGCGCGTTGGTTGATTTACCTGTACTGGCAACGCAGCTTCTAGCATTTTTTTATAAAAGACTTTATGCATGGCTACCTCATATATTAAATATTATTTATTGTTATTAATTAATTTCAAGTATTAGTATATCACAAGAAGCTAGTCTTTTTAAGCCTCTAGATTCCAAAGGCAATTCCAGGAATAATTATTGAATAACACAAAAACCAAGTGTACACCATGGCACACAACAGGGCTCTTCACGCTGCTTGACTACTTTAATAAGATCTTCATTTCTGTATACTTGCGCAACTTGAATGGTAGCAGAATCAACAGTAGCACCATGCTTTAATAACAAATGCACTAAACCCGTTCGGTTACAACGTAGTGCACACATAAGTGATGTATACTGATTTCTCGTATCGCATGCAACGTGAACGCGCTCCTCTTCTGCTATAAGCGCTTTCACATTTTCTTTAGTTTTCCAGATACTTAAGAGTCTATAACGATCTTCCCGCGGGTGCATCTCTGCATTTATACAATCGACGGCTACTTCTTCAGCAAGCGCTTGCTCTACGCGTTTTTTAATGCCATAACGCGCAGCATCAAATAGAAGAATTTCTGGATTGCTGTATCGTTCGTAATAGATCGCTAAAGCTCTTTTATGAGTTTCAAGATTTTTAATTTCAGCTCCGTACAAAAGCAATAACTGAATTATCTGTTTAAGCTTTCGAGCAAAATAATAAGAGGTTGTTTCTTGTACCGCTAAAAGATTTAGCGCTAAGTCTAAAGGAGTTAGCTGACTTCTCTCATTAGGTCTATTAACGTTAGCACCATGGTGCAACAAAAGCTGAGTAGAGGGTACTTGTGTAGTCTTTATAGCATACTCAAGAGGAGTTTGAGGTTTTTCAGGCGACTCATAAGAATCAGCACTAATACAACATGCATCACCACTTACTGGCGTGCAAAAAATTTGACGTAGAAAGTACAGCTGGGTTTTGTCCGTACTTGTACCTCTTAAATGCTTCCATAACGCGTCTATTACTTCTTTTTTAGGTGTTTTTTGCTGAATAAGCTCCATCTCTATTTCATCAGGCTCATTTTGCATGCCCAGACATCCAGTGCTTATCAAGCACAAAGCCACATATATAGATTTTTTCATAGCCACACCACATAATTTTAGTATTTAGAAAAAAGCCTTAAATAGTAGTATACTAAGTTTGATATAGCACAGATTAGAGGAGGAGAGAAACCTTATGGCTCAAAAACAACTACTCGCACAATTAGCGCAGTACGCTTCGAGTATATACATTACACAAGAAGAGCAATCAACACTTACACGATTTAAAGATTTTGTTGCTCAAAACCCAACGTGTTTTGAGCGTTCTAATGCAGGCCACGTTACTAGTTCTATCTGGATAGTAAGCCATGATAAAGATAAAGCTCTGCTTACTCACCATAAAAAGCTTAATATCTGGCTTCAATTGGGTGGCCATAATGACGGCGATCATGATTGTAAAGCAGTTGCCCTCAAAGAAGCTCAAGAAGAGTCAGGAATAACGACTTTTAATTTTCTCATACCTACTATTTTTGATATAGACATACATCCAATACCCACTAAGTGCGCATATCACTACGATATTCGCTATCTTTTACAAGCTCTTCCTGAAGCCTCTTACACAGTCAGTGAAGAATCACACGATCTTGCCTGGATACCCCACGATCAATTAGAAAAGTATACGACCGAGCGGTCAGTTTTACGCCTTAATGAAAAGTTTAAGCAACATTTTCTCTAAATTTAGCAAGTTTGCCCTCTAAACCCATGTAAATTATAAGCTTATAGTTAAACTATTGCTTTCTCTTTATTAAATTATTTATTCTAAATAGTGATTAATATAAACGCAAAATAATACTATTTAAGGAGAGATCGTGAACAAACTAACTAAAAATAAAGCTTCTACGCTTGTTTTGTTCTCATTAGCACTTGTAGGGTGTCGTGCCCTAGGCTCTTATGCGCAACAGCTTCATAACGTGCGCCAAGAAAAAAGCCCAATTGGACGTCAGCAGGCGAGTTCTTCTACTCTGCAAACAGAGATAAAAAACTTGCTTAAAACCAAGCAGTCTCCTATCTTAGCTGATGCGGTTTCATTTGCTCTATCAGCTTTACCAAAAAATAACGACCCTAAAGAGCTTAGAACGGCTCTCCAACATCTTAATAGTCTAAAAACTACTGCTTTAGCTGAGTACGAAAAGCTCCCCGCAGCCCAGAATGCTAAGCAGAAAAAAGAACAATTTGCTAATCTCTATGATATAACGTTACTTATACTTACTATAGAGTTGCTTGAAAGACATGAGCTAGGCGAGATTAACCTTCATATCCTTAAAGAAGATATACAAGGTCATAAAAATCTTCGCGTTATTCTGCAAGATTTAGCAGGCAAAACAGGGCATAACAAATAGCCGATTCTACCACTCAGTCTAATTATTATTAAGCGAAGGCGTAAGTTTAAATGCTTACGCCTTCGCTTATTTTATTTAAAATAATTATCTTATTGTCCAGGGTGCACAAAACAAATACTTGTGTTTTTAAGCTTTTTTCTGCTATTTTTAATTCTGATATATAATTTGAAAAACCAAAGGACATCTTCATGTACCAAAAATGTACTTTACTACTTATAGCAACGCTTTTAAGCATGTTTTCGGACATCAACTATACTAGAGCTATGGATTGGCCACAGCCGCCAGAAAAGCCACACAGCTTTTTACCCATTCCTGCTAAAACACAAGAACAATTACGTGCAAAGCGTTTAAAGTTAGCCGTACAATCAGGAAATTTACAAGAGATCATGCAGAACGTTAATGCTCAAAACGTCAACCTGCAAGATAGCCGCGGCTTTACGCCTCTCTATTACGCTCGTACTGCTCCAGCTGCCGCCTTGCTTATTTTCAATGGGGCTAATACTCAAGTAAGAAATAATGCCGGCCTTACGCCACTTCATCAAGCAGCAGCTCTTAATGATTTAGACGTAGTTAGGTTACTCGTAGAACCTGCCCGTTATCCAATTGACTTTCAACAGATTTCTATTTTCTGGGATATTATAACAGATTGCCCAGAAGAAAATTGCCCTCATAGAGAAAAGGCAAAACAAGCAAAACTACCAGTAAGCGAAGTAAATCGCTATTTAGCTTCTAATGCACAAAGAATTGCCATACCTGCTAATGTTTCTGATGCTCAGCTTGGCACACCTACACCGCTGTGGTATGCGATACTTTACAATGCGCAACCAGTAGCTGAATACTTACTTGAAAGAATAAATGCTAACCCAGAAATGGTGCTTCCTGTTCTTAATGAAGTAGAAGCAGGAACACTTAGAAGCTTGGCTCATATTGCTGCAACACCAGCTTTAATTAACTTATTAGCACGCTATAAATTCCCACTTAACATGGAAGAAAGGTACGGATATACACCTTTAGAAGCAGCTGCTGCCAATAATAGAGATGATCTTGTACAAGCATTAGTTGCCAATAACGCACTTATTGGTGGGCCACTTAATAATCCACGCCCTACAAATGACCCACGACGTCAAAAAGTAATAGACGCGCTTAAAAGAATATATCAGCATGCAAACCCACTACTATACGCTCTATTAACGGGTAATTTTGACGACGCCAAAAAGATCCTTGAAGGCGCTCAAATTACTTCTGTGCAAACCACGGGACTTAGTGGCTTTTTTGGAAGGTTAACTGGAAGACAACAAACCGAAGCAGAGCGTCTACTTACAACACCTGTTGGAAATTTAACAGCACTAAGAGCCGCAATAGGGCAAAGATCAAGGCCGCTTACAGCATTACTTATAACTCATGGTGCATTAGCAAATACAAATGCTACTCATATAAGAGAACTTGAGCAACTTGCGCGTAATGTATCAAGCCCTGAGGTTATAAGTTTGCTTCTTGCAATGACTACTACTCAAGATGACACAATGCGACGCCGAATAGCACAACGAATCGTTAATGAGTATCTTCAAGAAAGAACTCCAGTCACTGATCTTGAAACAGGTACTACAGCAATAAATGTTGGTGAAGAGCAAGAAGTTGATCAACCTCAAGAACCCGTAAGACTTAGTTACCAGCATGCATTAGAACAAATACCACTGCACGTACCTTCAGCTTCTTCTAGTTTTGACAGTTTTGGTGGCGGTAGCCAAAGAGATTAATAATGGTACACTAAGTAAGAAAAAATGCGTTCTTGTTACGTGAATAATACAAACAGAGGATAACACAATGAAAGTGTACACCAATAAGAAGCTACTTTCACTTACTCTTCTTACTCTTGCAAGTGTTTCGTACAAAGCAACACATGCGCAAATAGATCCTTTTGCTTTTATACCTGATCAACATGGCCAAGCTGCTTATAATGCACCATACACCTATGGACAAGCTACACTTTCACCCGTACACGAAGCCGCATTTCGTGATGATATTAGCGATACTACAGGTCTTAGATATTTCTTTGACAAAGCACATATAGCAGAATCTCCTGATGCTTATGGGCACAATGCTCTGTGGTACGCTGTAGAAGGTGATGCATATAATGCTGCACGCTACCTGCTTGATACGTATCCAGGCTATTATAATCTTTTAGTAACTGCAGATCCTGCAACGGGAGAGACGTATTTGCATAGAGCAAAGTCTCCACGCATGGTTAACCTATTACTCTCTCGCAATGCGCCTCTTAATGCGCCAGATTTTTCTGGCAAAACACCTCTTGCAGCACTATGCGCAGAAGCTGCAGTAACACATAACCCAGCAAAACATAGTGTCATTCGAACTCTTATCGAAAATAACGCACGTGTTGTAGATCCTGCTAATGTTAATGGTGTTACACCTGCTGTTGTAAAGGTGCTTTATGATATTTACGGTACTAATCCCGTATTAGTAAATGTACTACTGGGCAAATTCGATGCGGTAAATGCTTTGTTAGAACAAGAACGTCAAGAGAATCCAACCGGATTATTAGGACTTGTGTTAGGCACACCAAGAGAAGATCTTAAACTAAATAGAACTGTTTATGGTTTAAGCCCATTGTTTGCAGCTATAGGTCAAAATAATGTTGCGATTGTAGCACTTTTGTTACTCTATGGTGCAGATTATAAAATACGTAATTTCCAAAATAAGAGCCCTTATGATGTTGCAGCTACACTTGGTCATGATGAGATCAAGGCGTTACTTCATCAAATAATAGGAGCACGTAATGACAATGAACGTCGCTCTATCGCTGGAGACTTTTTAAAGCGCTATAGGCCGGCGGCATATTAAAAACCAACACGATGGCCTGGTTTTAAGTAATCAGGCCATTAAACCAAAAGAGTTAATTATCAATAGACCAAAATAATTAAATACAAACCAATAACAACTCTAGGAGTATATATAATGAAAAAAAGAATAGTCTATTTATCACTACTTAGTTTAGTGAGTATTGCAGGTAAACATGCGTATGCTATGGATCCCTATGGCTATATACCACCACAGGGTCACGGTCAATATCCACAACAAGGCTATCAAGACCCGTATGGTTATCACCAGTATAACCAACCACCAGCACATTACGGGCAAGAGCAATACGGCTATGGTTATGGTTCGCAGGGCTATCCAGGGTATCAGCATCCAGCACCGATATTACAGCATACTCAAGAAGAGCCAGGCCTTTCAGCTCTTCATCAAGCAGCGCTTACAGGCGATATGGATACTGTAAATTATCAGTTAGGTAGAGCTAACATGGGTGACTCACCTGATGCTCAAGGACATAACGCACTTTGGTATGCAGTAGAAGGCGATCAACCAAGCATTGCAGCTTATTTATTGAATAATCACCCTACAGAATATAATGTGCTGACTATAGGTGAAGCTTCTAGCGGAGACACTTATCTTCATAGAGCAAAGAGCCCACATATGGCAGGATTTTTATTATCACACGGAGTACCTGTTAACGCACGAAATCGTGCTGGTATGACTGCTCTTGATCTAGCATTTGTAGCTGAAAACCGCGATCTCGCTCGTACGCTTATCAACGCGGGTGCCCGTGTGGCAGACCAAACTGGCGTATTGCCAATGAACGCACAAACAGTAATTGAAGCTGTTTACGGCGCTAATCCTGTGTTAGTAGATATACTTCTTGGTAGAATAAATCAATTAGAAACAACACTCCAGCAACAAGCTCCAAGTGGTTTCTTAGGAGGTTTATTACACTTAGCTACTGGCGGTACTGGCGCAGCGGCAAATCGTGCTGTTGAAGGTTTAGAACCTATTTTTGCAGCAATTCAGGAGGGTTCTATACCTGCAGTAGCTCTGCTTATCTTAAATGGTGTAAACCTCGATGTGGTTGACGCGCAACATAGAACACCAGCACAGTTAGCACGGGCGAATGGCCAACAACAAATTTCTGCCTTGTTACATCAGGTTGCTACAGCACGCAGCGATCAAGAAAGACAAACAATAGCACGAAGCTTCTTAAATCGTTACCGTAACGCTCCAACTGAAGGCGCAGAAAATCAACCGGCTGCTGATATTTTTGCAGGTATTGCGGGTGCAGCCCAGCTTCCCGAAGATGCACACACACGTCTAAGTTATCAGCATCAAGCACCAACAGCTACAGGTGGCATGTTTGGTGGATTTGGTGGTGGTTCAAGAAATTAAATCAAGTAATTTTACACGAGCGGCTCGTAGAGTAGCGGGCCGCTCGCACCCAAAGTAATTTAGTAAGAATAATTAAGTAATAAAAAAAGGAAAAGTAATGAAAACACAAACACTAAAACTTGTTATTATTTTTGTATTGAGCAGTGGCGTATTAAGCACACAAGCACAAAACACAACAACTCATCAACCAACATTATGGGATCTTTTATCAGGCGATCAAGAAACGTATCAAGAAACCTCTAAACAGCCTCAACAGGAACGCTCATGGCTTGACCGTCTCTTTGGTGGGCAATCACAACCAGAGCCTCAACCACAACAGCAACAAACTAAACGTCACTGGTGGCAAGATCTATTGGGAGAACAAACCCAACAGCAAACACAACAGCCGCAACCACAGCGCCAATCCTGGTGGGAACGTCTCTTAGGTCGCCAACAACAACCACAACCGCAGCCTCAAGCACAAAAACCACTTGAAGAACATTTACTTGGCGCTTTTAAGGATCAGAACTTCTTAAATGCACTTAACCGTATAAAAGCAAATCCTGCCGGAGTAAGCCAGTGGGTTAATACACCCGTGAACGGAACAACACCGCTTGTTTCAGCAGTTCAGCAGAATTCGTTGCCACTTGCTACACTCTTATTATTAACAGGCGCACAGCTCAATACAACTGATGCACAGGGTAGAACTCCGCTTCAGATAGCCCAAGCACAGGGCAATCGAGAGCTCATTACACTCTTACAACTTGCCCAAAGCTCAATGGGCCGCATGATAGGTGGGTTCTTAAGGAATATGATTACTAAATCTCTTATGCAAGAAGCTCCCGGGCAGCAGACTTACGGACAGCAGGATCTCACTTATTCTCATAAAGGTACTACTGCGCCAGCTTTAGCATCTGGACATACAAGTACCCAAACACCATACAGTATATAAGCACGTAAACGTGGGGGCAAAGATGCTCCCGCGTTTTTTAAGAGTAATATTTAGCTTTCAAGTAGCTTTATAGCAAAAAGCATAATAACAACATACCGCCAAATTTCTTGAGGAAGCTCTGGTAAAACAGCCGAGCGGTCCTCAAGATTTTCTGCATCTTGAGGCGTATGAGTTGATTTAAATAATCGCTTATAAAAAAGAGCTTGATAATCTAAAATACTGCTTTGTACGAGCCTATAGCGGTTATAGAGAATCTTAGCTCTGTGAGACATATAATCGAGCGATAAATTTTCGATACGCCTTAAAATAGCAGTTATGGTTTCTAATGAATGATTTACTGGTCCCTTAAGGCATGAAAGCAAAAACTCTACGCTTTCTAAACTAGCTGCGCCTACCGCATAACTGAGTGCTGCACCATAAGAAAGATAAATGCGGGATTGAGCTATACCAAGAACTTGGTTATAAAGAGCATAATCAACAGCTGTACTATAATTGTCAAGCTGCTTGCATAGCTGTTCTAGTTTAGAATTATTTATAGTTGCGCCGCAAAAAATACTATTAAGCTCCTTAATAAGTTCTAAACAATCATCCTGATAATGCGTAGGTTGCAAGAAAACTTGCTTGAATATTTTATAATAATAAGCAAGAGACGTTTCTAAGCGCTCTGCTTGTTCTTTAAGAGCATAGGGGCTATTTTTTATAACAAGTTCACATGCATTTTTATATTCCCCTTTTATAATAAATTCTAAGACTCTAAAAGCGATAAATTCTTCTTTATTATTCATTAAGGCCGCTCTTATAAGTATATTCTCAAAAAGTCTTTCTATTTCTTCATCCGTAAAAAGTGCACCATATAAACACAGTAAACGTGATATAGCATCATCTACAACAACCACTTCTGAAGAAAGCATGGGTAATTGCGCTCCATAGCTCAGCAATAAGCGTGCTACTGGAATATTGCCGTACGTACATGCACGATAGAGAGGTGAAATGCCTTCTATATTAATCGCATCCTCATCAGCGCCATAAGTAATAAGAAGCTGTGAAAGTGTACGATTATCGTGGCGCGCTGCTTTATGAAGTAATGTCTCGTGTTGAGAAAATCTTTTATGTGCCTGTACATTACCTTTCTCTAGAAGTCTTCGTACAAAACTTGTTCGTCCAAAGCGCACTGCATAATATAAAAGCTTTTGCTCAGTAGGAACGAGCGCCTCGATTACTGAAGCAAAGCGAGCAATTATTTCTGCAGGAGCATGCATAAAAAGTTCTATAATTTTAAGCTCTATGTTTGTATTTCTTTCAGTGTTAAGAAAATCTTGGCGTAGTCGCGCTACCAAACATGCAAGTGCTTGCGTAACTGATATATCAGGAGAGAGCTCTCTTAAAAATAAAAAAGCGCAGCGTCTTTTCTTTCCAAGAAGAGCAGCATTAAAAGCAAGAGAAAGCTCTTGATAAATTTCTTCTAAATTTCTACCCAAAAGCACAGCTTGATACTGCTCAGGAAGTATTCCTATGTAACTCTCTTGTGCAAGCCAACGCTGTTCCTGCTCTAAATTGCGATCACGCGTGCGGGAGGCCACTTGAAACAAATAACTTAGCACGTGCGCAAGAGTATTATTAAGTTTTTGAGCTCTTACGACTAAAAACTCACCGGTTTTCTCGATATTAAAAATAGTACGAATGATACGACAAGAGCAGTAAAGTTGCGCCCGTTCTGCAAGGCGCAGCGCACGCTGGTGCTCGCCACGCGTTATATAAAACATAAGAAGTAAAACAAAAAGCTTCTCTGTGTCATCCTGAAGAACGGCTTTAATAAATAGATTATGCTTAAAAAGAGTGTCTACAAGCTGTATATCCTGCTTATTTTTGCCATTTTTATCATAAGAGACTGCCCCGTACGTTACTAATAAATTTACTATCTTTTTAGCTTCAGGGTCTTGCGCTATATATTTCTTAATATACTTTTCTTCATGATTTTTTCTCTCAGCAAAAGACAAAGCACTTATTTTTTTATAACGATAAATATCTTCTAATGCGCCTGGATCAACCCCAAGTTCTAAAAGAGCTTCAACCACACTGCCCCAACCAAGCCAAATAGCTTCATGCAGCAAAGAGTTAAAATGTATCCTCAAGTCGAGCCGTGACTTATGTTGAATAAGCAAGCGAGCAGCTTCTTGCTGCTTAGAACAAAATGCTACAAAAAGGGGTGTGCACGGATAAAAAATATTAGGATCCATACCCCGCTCAAGCAAACTCTTTAAAAGAGATATATGCCCTAATCGAGCCGCTCGGTGCACTATTGTTTCGTAATAGTGGGGTAATATGCGCAAATTACACGCGAGATTTAAAGCACTTCGCACTTCTTCTTCGCGAACGTAATCGCGTTCAATAGCGTACTTATCTGCTCCTGCTTCAAGTGCAGCTAATACATCTTGCACTGAGCCACGAGTAGCAGCTTCGAGTAATCTTCTATTTAGCTCACATTTTTGGGGACTTTCATCACCCTGCATCGTATAGATTTGAGAAGAATAAAGTATGCATAATAGCCATAGCCACGAAGCTTTAAAGACCATAACATTGCTTTCGCGAAATTAATCACTATTATAATCTTTAAAAACTATATACTTTTCTTAGAGAGCTCGTATATAAAAAACTATAAATATATAGTTAGGAAGCTTCTTATGATGCTAATAAGAAACCCACACGTCAAAAAAATGTTTTGTATGTTATGCTTCTTTCAAGTAGTAACACCTATAACTGAGCTTGTTCAACGCCCATTACTAAGAAATTTTAGCCAGAAGAAATGGTATAATAAAGAAACGTGCGTAATTATATTTGGAGCACTTTTAGTAACCAGCTTTTTTGCCTTTGATAGATGGTGGTGGAATAATACATTAGAAGAAATGCATCCTGAGCAAAGTCAAAAAACACCCCGCTTACGTTTTGCCAAACCACATGTTGATTCATAGAAAAATAGAGTAACAACCCTTGGCCTAAATGGCATAAAATATACCAATTTCAGCAAATCCATGAATGCATACGTTTCATGCAATTGCGCTATTAAATACAATGCAAACCCGCTAGAATTAAAAGAATTTTATAAAAGCACCTCGCCGATAGCGCCTATTATTAGTATACTGAGATATATTTTTAATATTTTTAAAATAACGGGCATATACCGAGCATGGATATTAGCAGAAAACTTTTTGTGCACTACTGTATGACATTATTTTTGGGCTTAGCTGCATGCAACGCTCTTCAGGGCGCAGAAAGCTCCGAACCTGATAGTGATCAAAAGAGCGTGTGTAGACCAGACTTTTCATTAACTCATCTTGTTACTTTTTTTATTAAACAAAACTTTTCTTCAGAAGCTTTAGAAAAAGCATGCTTAATTCTTCCTAGCGATATTAGAAACAACTTCAATAAATTAATCGACTTTGAAGAATTTCATAACTTTGATAAAAATACTCTGCTAGAAGAAGATATACAAGAACTTTTAGGAGATCCGTTACTTTTAAATTATATATTACTTTATGGGCAAGAGACTTCAGCATACTTCTATGCCCTCGTATATCTAGCCCTCACTTATGACCAAGCTCCAAGCAATAGCGAAAAAGGCCTAGCCATACAAACTAATTCGCATGTACAACTTTTTAGAAGAGCTCTTGCAGAACTCACCGAAAAACAAAAGCGACACTACCAAGCAATAACAAATATCTATGAGAAAACATACGCTCTTGCTCCCGTAATTTTAAAGATACTTGCCTGGTTGGTACATACTCAGCTTGACTGCTCACTTATTGAACACTATTACCCAGTACAATTTAAAAAATTTAAGGGCTATCCAGAGCAATTTAAAAATCCTAGGGACATCGTCAAACATTATTTAGCAACAAGCTCATTGAAAACACAAGAGGCTGCACAAGCATTAGACTATTCCGAGAATTTCAAAAACTATTTTTCAGTGCCTGTAAAACTAGTTCGGCTCATAAATCGTTTTAACATACTACATGCGATGCTAAAAAAGTCTAATACTACAGAGTTTAATTTATTAGCAACAAGTACCACAGGGTTTAATGTATTAGCAATAAGTGACTTTTTATTGATGCAAGCGGTGGTTGAGCTCTTATCCTCTTATCATCCACGTTATAAAAATAAAAAGCTCGCTAGTTTTATGCACCAAGCAGCCTATGCAGGAAATAATCTCACCATTGATTATTTTCTTAAGCGAGGATTTACTGCTGATGGAGAATCGAACCTACATTGGGCTGCTTTTGGTGGACACTCAGATACGGTAAGATATCTTATAGCACATGGTGCTCAAGTTAATGCAGAATTTCACAACCATACCCCGCTTGACTATGCTGCACGTCATAAACATCGTTCTGTTATGAACGTACTTCTGCAGCATAGAGCACAACTTAGCTCCCAAAATGCAGAGCAAGCACGCAAATATAAGCATGAAAAATTGGCTCAAGAAATAGAAACTTATCTACAATCTGGTGATTTAAGTATTACTCCACAGTTTTAAACAATTTTTTAAAAATGCTAAGAAAGAAAAAACAGTATGAGCTGCGCATATTTACGTAAAAAATTTAACTTTTTTTGTATAGGTGTACTGGCAAGTATAGTTTCGCCAGTACTTTACGGATACGATGATATTAGAGACAAAGCAGAGCGTTGGGCACATGAAAGAATTTGGACTTTAGACCAAGGGGGCAGAAACATAATAGCCCAATATTTGTATTATCGTATGGCTCAATGTGACTTAGAGCTGATGAAATATTACGAAAATTATCCTTATCCACTGTGCACCCACTTTGATACGCTTACTGTTAAGCTTGCGCTTAATAATCTCATAAAAATGCTTTCATCAGAACCGTATAATAAAACGAAAACAGCTCTTATCGTCTCTCGCTTGCAAAAATACATAGAAAAGCAATCGGATGACCATGAGTTTTTCTTAAGAAATAAAGTCTACCATCTGACCTCGCCTACTAAAAGTGATACTACTGTACTCAAAATGCACGTGCTTGAGCATCAGCGATATATTATATGGATTTTTTATAGCCATCTGTACTGGAATCTTGATATGAGCGACAAAAATAGTAGACGCTTTAGTTTTGTAACACCATTCGTGATAGCGGACAATTATCAATTACCCGATCCGTATAATATTAGATTTAGCGGCAGTTATCGCCATTATACTATACCACCCGCTGAGTTCTGCATGAAGCATTCTAAAGAAGTCTTAAGAAATAACATCTGAAAGGCGCCAAAGCCCTAAGCTTTTGTCGGTATAAATGCCATTTTTTTCAGTACATGCTTCATTAATTAAAAGCAGTGGCTTCGGGAAATTAAAAGGCGGCTTAGTAAGATTTAAAGGCCGCCATAAAGGACTTTGAGTATCTAAATTGGTAGTTCGAGAAGTAAACGTGGTCGTTAAAATATAACGGGCCCCAGTCTTTTTAAAATTTCTAAGCGCTGCTAAGGCGTCTCTAAACGACAAATGCACTAAGCAGTCTCGGCAAATAATTAAATCAGCATGCGGAAGAACATCGCGTATAATATTACGTTGCAAAAAAATACGATGTGCTGTAACACCGTAGTGCTCTTTATTTTTAGTAATAAGTTCACGTACAATATCAACCCCTATATACTGTATAGGCGGCAAAGCTATTTTACTCATCCAATAAAAGTCACCACAAGGTGCATCTAGGATTTTCTTTACTTGTAATCTTGAAATAAGCTTAGGTAATAGCCCGCGTATTACTCTCGTTTGCTTGAGATTAGAACCGCTGCCTGAAACGGACTCAAGATCTCGCCATCCGTTTTGAACATAGGTACGCGTGAAAATAGTTTCTAAGTTTGCATCGGTATTACATACTTGACACAGCAAGCCTATAAAAACAATAGCCCGCGCCCTATGCTTATTCATAAATCTCTCCCTTAGTATTTATGAATAAAATCTCTCAATAAGTACGGTGAACGGGTGCTGTCCAGCTTCCTGTCCAGTGATGAATAGCAACCGTCTCTGGTTGAATGAATTTTTCTATAAATCTACGCGTTGGATTTTTCAAGGCATCTTCATGCGTAAGCGGGAAAAAATACGTGGCGGGAAAAGCAATTATAGGCCCTCGGTAATGCTTACCAATCTGCCAAAAGGCTTCCTGGAAATGAAAAGGCCCGGTTCGCCTTAAAGTATCAGAAGAGCCCCAGTTGTTTTTTACTGTATCTATACAGTGTTTTAAAATAGGATGACCTGGACATGACCCTATAACACCATTTGCTATAAACGACTGACAGGAAAGAGGGACTATGCCCGCATAGAAATCATACGTATGATGCAGAATATCGAGTGGTTTAATACATTCAAAATCCACATCTAAATAAACGCCACCAAAACGATACAGTATTTCGTAGCGAGCTAAATCGGAACGCTCACCGTAATTTTGAGCACTATCATAAAACCTTTTGTTAATTAAATATAAACGGTCAATATCTTCATCACGCCATAGTTTATATTCCCAATCTGGATGATACTTTTTTATACTTGCTTGGCAAAATGCAAACAGAGCAGGTGGCTCGTTTTTACCTACCCAGATTTGATGTATCCTTTTAGGAATAAGCGGCTTTGGATGCGGAGTTAATCTTCCTAAGTTATTTTTCTTATAAAGAGAGCGTAAAAAATGCAAAAATTCATGGCATTTACTACGCTCTAATCTTTTAAGATAAAAATTATCACGATGTTTTACATAACGCATAGATACATCAAAGTCAACGTACTGTAAACGAGCATTTGTCAAAAGTACAAGACTTACAAGAACTGATAAAGCTATATACTTGCAATACTTTAGTAACCGCATAGCCTCCTCTTTTCTTTATGATAATTACACCACTCTGGCAAGCTCCGTAAGCACAGTGCGTTAGCTTAAAATAGCTTAAAGTTCTAAGCTTCTTCAAGACCTCGCTGGTCAAAAGAATCATTGTCTTTTTTACACCACTTTTATTAAGCTTGTACTCTAGAATAGTTATTATTTTGTAAAGCTTACTTATGCGCTATCTATTGCTCTCTTTTGTAACTACTATCATCCTGATCCAGCACAGTGCTTATGCTCAGCATAAGTTTGTTATCGTTGCAAATGCATTTAATAATAAAGCTTACTACAAACAGCATATAGACTCTATTGCTCATCAAGAATACCCCCACTATCGCGTTGTATATTGTGACGACTGCTCGCCCGATAGTTCGGGATCTTTAGCGCGAAACTATATCGCAAGTTTACCCAATAGGCATCTCTTTACTTTTGTTCAAAATACCCTCCGCAGAGGGCAACTTGCAAACACATACGACGCCGTACATGCTGCAGATGATGATGAAATTATAGTTATCGTAGATGCTGATGATCAACTTATCGACAACCGCACTCTTGCCTATCTTGATTTTATCTACAGCAAGAAAAATTTATGGATGAGCTATGGGCAATTTAAATTTATTACAAGCACTATACATGATCGTCACTACAATAAAAATGGCTTTGCTGTCCCTTATCCTCCAACTGTGCTTAGCAATCGCTCTTTTAGATATTATCCCTCTTATCTATTAAGTCATCCGCGAACTTATTATGCGTGGCTTTTTAAGCTTATTAAATTAGAAGACTTACTCTATAACAACTACTTTTATCTTGCAGCAACCGACCCTGCAACCATGTTTCCTCTGGCTGAGATGGCAGTAGATCATTTAGCAGCCCTTGATAAAGTTCTGTATGCTTACACCTATCATGGAGGCCCAAGCGAAGCTCAGATAGCAATGCTTGAGCATATTCGCAAACGCAAAGTCTATCCTAAAATAAAGCAGCCTGTTTTTAACACTTTCTCACTTAAAAAGTCAGTCTCATGTATACTGAATGCTCAGAACTTATCGTATAAACCACTTGAACAGTTTTTACAAGAAGTTATAAAAAGCTGCCAAGCAGGCCAGCTCTTAAATACTATGTACATACTTGATTCAAAGTTTACTAAAACAGAAAAAGAGTTCTTAAGCAATAAATACAAAAACAATCTAATGCTTACCTGGATATCTGCAACGCATCTTGTAAAACAGATTCTTCGTTACGATACTGCACATTATATATGGTTGATACCTGAGAACATACTATCTGCTGGTAGCTCTGGCTTTCCTATAAGTCTTCATTCTTGTGCCACTTACTTAAAGCATTCCCTTGCAGATGGTTGTTTAGTTTCACACTCCTCTATTTCATCTGTACTCAATAATAAGCGAGCGCTTGCTGCCGGTGTGTATGCTCTCGATCAGGAGATCTCTAAAACAAGTTCGCACACATGCTCTTTAATAATTACTAAAAAGTTTCTTCAAAATCAAAAAGCTCTAGCAACATCTTTAGACAAACTAGTCAGTCACGTAGTAAGTAGTAATAATGTTAGCAACACGTTTTGGCTTTATTTCTCGTATAGCCAAGCCAAAAAAGCTTCTCTTTCACATATAGTTACCTGGAAAAGGTAGAAACTATGCTTAAATATATTTTACCAGTAACAAGCTTTATAATACTAAGTACTATAAGTACTAGTAGTTACGCGCTTCAAAGAGTTTTCTCAACCCCAAATATATTCTTAACATATAAGACTCGTATTGCTAAGCTCGTAAAAAACAACCCGCATCAGCTTTCAGCAAAAGAGTACACACTTATAGCTCAAGAAGTACTCAAAAAAGCACCTTGTAATCTTTTAGTTTTTGGCGTAGGAAATGATAGCAGCTTATGGATAGATCTTAATAAAGGGGGAAACACGGTTTTCCTTGAAGATAGTGAAAAATGGCTCACCAAAGTTCGTGAGCAACTTCCACAACTGTGTGCATATTTAGTACGTTATAACCATAAACGAAAACAATGGTCAGAGCTTCTTGCTAAATTAAATAATCATACGCTCTTTGCTAGTATCCCACCTCACATACTTACAACAAAGTGGGATATTATTTTTGTTGATGGGCCTGAGGGTTGGTCAGATGAAAAGCCAGGAAGAATGAGCAGTATTTACATGGCAGCACTTTTAGCTCATAAAAATAAAAACAGTCAAGTGTTTATACACGATTGCGATAGACAGGTAGAAGCAGTATATGCCAGCAAGTTTCTACAAGACAAAAACTTAAAACAAACAGTAGATCGGCTTTGTCATTACACCTTATAAACTATATAAACTTCTTCAGTTATTTACAGCAAAAAGCGGCCAGAAATCTCCAGCCGCTTTATTTTATTAATTGAGTATGTTTAGCTTACAACTAAAGCTCATCTTTTAAGATTTCTTCAGTTATCCCTTGAGCATTATTTACTGCTTGTGTTGCAGCGCTTAATATAGCTTGCGCCTGCTCTTTTGTAGCACGGCGTTTTTCTACTCTTTCAAGAGCTTGATTAGTAAAATCATACGTCCAGCGAAGAACTGGCCATGCTATTGCAAGGTAAACACCCGCACGCCCCCAGTAAAGAGCAGTTCGAGCTGTTGATACAGCAGACTTAATAGCAACAGCTCCTATAGCAGCTCCTGCTAGACCGGTTGCATAAGGGGACACCCCTAATTTGCCTGCTACAGCTTTATTAGATTCTAAAACCCAATCCTTAAGTGTATCTAATATAGTTGATATAGTATTTCTTGAAGCATATACAGGAAGCTTTGAAAGCGGTGCTTGTAAGGCTTGATACACTGAATAACCTGTTCCTGCAAGAGCACCGTATTGTACTGCGCTTGGCAAGAGAGGCACTACTGTCTTAATTGCCGGAATGCTTGCTTTTATACCTACAAAACCAAGCGACAATAAGATACCGCCCATAATGTTTTCAGGAAGCCCAAAGTATTCTGCTGTTTGAGTATTATAAGCAGCTGCTTCAGTTTTTAAATCACTTAATTTTTGTTTGACAAGCTCCCACTCTTCATCACTTAATAAATCACGTGCATCTTGAGGAAGTTCGTTAAGTAAATAAGTGACTTTATTTTGTGCATCTTGTTTAATCGCAGCATACTTCTCTTGGGCCCATTCAGAACCTTCTTTTAAAGATTCTTTTACTATATTCTCTACACCACCGCGACTGTCAACGTATTGCTGTACTGGTGTAACAATATTTTCTTTAAGAGCACCTAAGAGTACATCTGCCGTACTGGGTTCATTTTGTGCATTACCACTTAAGTTCATAAAAACAGAGCTTACAAATAGTACTGTGAAAATTTTTTTCATATTCTTTTTCCTCGTAGTTTTTAATATATTAATACTATTTTTGTATTTAATACTTTTCTAGTATAGTCTAAAATTAATCTCAAAACAAACAGGGGGAGCACTTCTCCCCCTTTAGCTTTCTTGCTTAAGTTTTTATAAGTTAAGCTTTTCTCGCTCTTGTGTGTCTATTTTCTTATCAAGCACTTTATCTCCTGGTTGCCAGTCAGCAGGTGTGATAGCATTAGGATCCTTATCAACCGTTTGCATAGCTTGCAATAAACGCATAATCTCATCAAAGCTGCGCCCATTAGCTATTGGATAATACAATAACGCGCGAATTTTCTTATCTGGATCGATAAAGTATACTGATCTTATTGTTTGTTTTTCGCTTTCATTTGGATGAATCATACCGTAGAGAGTTACTATTTTCATATCGGGATCGGCAAGAACAGGAAAATCGATTTCACGATCTTTATCAATCTTCTTCATCCATTCTTTATGAGTATATTTTGAGTCAACAGAAATACCCACAAGCTGGGTGTTAAGTTTTTTAAATTCTGGAATTAACGAAGCAAATTTTTTAAATTCTGTCTCACAAACGGGGGTAAAGTCAGCAGGATGACTAAACAAAATAACCCACTTGTCCTCATAGTCTTGAGGAAAGTTAACTATACCCTCTGTGCTGTCTGCCGTAAATGCAGGCGCTTTATCTCCTATGCGAGGGCCACAAATTGCTTGGTTAGTAGTTACATTTTCAGTTAAAGCTAATTCCTGTTGCGCATTAATTATCAAGGGTGCAAAAGATACGACTACCATTAACAACAACCATGCTTTTTTAGCTATCATTTTAGCTACCATGCTCTACTCTCCTTTTAATTTTTTATTTCTTGATTTTTATAAAGTACAAAGAGCGCTTTTTATTTTATTTTTAAGCGCTTAAAATAAGCGTATCATATATTATTACTACAAATCAATATTTTTATATTCTAATTAGTAAATATATATTAAAGTATTGCTTATTCACCCAGCATCCTTTTACACTAGACTCAAATCATTTATTCAATTTTCTTAGTATTAATTGGCATTTATCGGTAAAAAACGCTATGAAATTACATGTCTTAGCCGTATTTTTCTTAAGTATTAATACCTGCCTAGCCCGACTTGACACCGAAAAGCTTATCTTACTTGATACTCTTTCATATATAAAATTTAAGCCTTATGGCAGTAATTTAGCTCAATATTCGGGAGTTTATGAAGATGTTCATGGTGATACATGGGTAGTAAAGCCGCTCACATACGAATTCTCTCTTAAGCAATTGTGGTGTGAATATATAGCAAGTAAGCTTTTAGAATTGCTCGTTCCCGAACAAACTGCCCGCATAATAGTACTTTCAAAAGGTAATACATTTTTAAGTGGATCACGTATTATTGCTAATTTTGTTATGGAGGCTATGCTGCCTGACGAAACATACATAGAAAGAGCCGAAGGCAAAGAAAGGCTTTGTGCAGCGCTTCTATTTATAGGAGAAGGGGACAATAATGACGAAAATCGGGGCTATATTATAACAGAAAACAGTGTTCTTGCAGCACATGTTGATTATGATCACGCTTTTAAAAGGTTTGATTTAATTGAAAAAAATTTCAAGTGTCCTAATATTCATTTTAATACTAATTATGAAGCGCTTTTTAAAGCTTTTAACGCCTTTTCACACATGCCCTTTAAAATAATTAGAAATACTGTTCTTAAAGCTTGGTCTTTTCTTGAAAGCAATTTACCAAAACCTAAAGATACTTTTTTTACCAAACAGTGGCTTTTACAAGCATTAGCAAATCAGCAAAAAATTATGCTTAGATTGAAAAAGCCAGAAGAGAGTTCTCAAAATACGCTCTCTTCTCAACAATTAATTCTAACTTATAGTTCTTAGCTTGGGCTTACTACTTTTTCGGTAATAAACGAGTCAAAAGCATTCCAGAAAGCATCACGTATAGCTGGTTGCTCTCGTAAGATCTCATGGCGAGCGCCCTGAAGAAGTTTATGTGTACATTCTTTAATTTGCTTACAAATGGGTGCATCTTGTGCAGGTAATACTATTTGATCAGCTCCTGCAGAAACAAAGAGCACTGGCTTAATAATAGCTTTAAGCTTTGCGGGTTTTTTAAGCATGGCCGCTGAGTTGAGAGCGGCTTCAAGCCAACCATAGGTAGCGCCACCGACCGTAAGATTTGGGTTTTGATCACACAAAATCTTAATTTCTTCAAATCCTGCTGGATCACTTGTATAAAGATTATTTTTTGACTCAGGATCTAATACGATATCATGACCACCCGCTTGTTTTCCTTTAGCAATAGTCAAACCCTTTAAGAAACTTTTCAAGAGTGTTTGAGATGTTATATTAAGTGGTAAATGAGGGTTAATACCTGTCAGCGGCGAAATAAGTACACCGCCCGCCGTGTCGTTAGGATATTCTTCTAGATAGCGTAATACTATGTTGCCACCTGTTGAGTAACCCATTAATAAAAGCGGTAGGTTACCAAGCGTTGGTACAATTTTCTTGTTAATAAACTCATGAGCATGATTAATATACGTATCAAATGTGTCTATGTGCTGATGTAATGGTTTTTTCTCATGAAAGCGCGTTGAGCCACCTTGACCTGCTAAATCGAACATCCATACTTCAAAACCACGATCTAAAAGTTTTTTAATGGGTTCGTAATAATACTCTATAAAAGTTCCTCGGCCTTGCATGAAGAGAATAGCCCCTTTAGGAGTACCAGCAGGAGAGAAATGTACGTAACGCAAAATAGAGCCATCTGGTGCTTTAAAATAGTCTATACCACTCCGGCTACCTAGAGATAAAATACGAGTAGTATCAGCTGCTTCTGGTGCTCCTGGAGCAGCCATATCAAAAGGACACTGCTCTTCGGTATTAATACTTAAAATAGATCCCCTAAGCGAAGTTGACTTTTCACTTGCATATGTGTTTGTTAATACTGTTAACGCAAGGGCTACAACTAAAAATAAAGCTTTGTTATGATTCATATTTTAAATCCCTTAAATTATATTTAAACTAGACAAGTAGTACTCTGCAATCTATATAACCTGAAGTATACCAAAGTAAAAATAATTAAATCAATATATATTTGATATTTTTATTAAGTACTCCTTATTTTTGCTCATTGCTAAAAGAATAAATTTTATGATATGGTGTTAAGCAGCTTTTAGCAGCAAATACTGTTTTGACGCCAATAGCTGCTTTTATGCATAGTAAGTTAAAGCCCAATGCGCTTTGATGCGCCAAAGGTGGTATAGAATGAGAAAAATAGCAATTATTAACCAAAAAGGAGGTAGTGGAAAAACAACCACTACAGTTAATCTTGCAGCTTCTTTAGCAGAAAAAAAACGTAAAGTTCTTGTGCTTGATCTTGACCCTCAAGCCTCAACTACTATGTGGTTTAACTGCCCTACAGACACAAAAAGTCTTTTGGCAGTTTTTATAGAAAATACACCTATTGACTCAGTTATTCTTAAAACGGCTACTAAAGCCATAGATGTTATTCCCTCTTCGTCATGGTTAATAGGACTTGAAAAAGCTCTTGCGCATGAAGTTGGTGCTGAAACAATCTTAAAGCACAAATTACAAGCTTTGCCTGAAAAATGGGACTATGTTCTGATAGATTGTCCTCCCACTTTAGGAATCTTAACAGTGAACGCTCTCAGTGCAGTCGATGAAGTTATGGTTCCCGTCGAAGCACGAATAATGGCATTGAGTGGACTTGTGCAACTCTTGCAAACAGTTGAAATTATCAAAAAGCGCCTTAATCCAGCTTTAAAAATTTCCGGCATTTTACCGTGTCGTGTTGATGTGCGCACCAAACATTCACGTGAAGTAGTTGAAGAATTGCGTACTAACTTTAAAGAGCTTGTTTATAAAACAGCTATTAGAGAGAATATTCGCTTATCCGAAGCGCCCTCTTTTTCTCAACCAATTACCGCTTATGCACCAGATAGCAGCGGCACCTATGATTACCGTATGCTTGCAGACGAAGTTATAAAACAAGAGCAAATTTAAGTATTTTCAAGAAATATCAGGAACTATTATGAGCAAACAAAAAACAATAGGCATCAACCCTCTAGAACAGTATCTTTCTGGGACCCATTCAAAAATTACTGAGCCAGCTGTCGCTCAGCCTTTAGATGTAGTATCCCAGACTGAGCACACTACAGTAACTCCAGCTCTTAGCTCATCACTTACACCTACTGCAGTTGCTTCTCTAGAACCTGCTTTAGAGTCAACTATTAAGCAACGTATTACCATTCACCTTTCAACAGAACTTATTGATCGTGTTAAAAATGCTGTGTTCTGGGAACCGGGTCTTACTCTTGCCGCATTTGCTGAATACGCTCTTTATCAAGCAGTTGAAAAATTAGAGCAAGAACGGGGGGCGCCGTACCCACAGCGTCGTGAACAAAATCTACGCGGTGGCCGTCCACTTAAATAGCACAAATTGCCTCCATTATATCCATTGTAATAAAAGCAGGAAAAGCTACTAATGACATATAATGGGGGCTTTTATTTTTATAGCTTCTATGGCTTATAAAGCCGCATTTTACTAAATAGCAGCATTAGCATAAATGCCAACAATACATGTGTTTGCTGGTAATCATCTATTTCCTGCTTTTACAAATGACCATAAATATCTCTATTTTTTAAGATTTTTCAAGCCATTTTATACCCGCAATACCCACTTAACATACTTTTCATCAATAAGAATCTATGTCCGTTTTGCAGCAAATTTAGCTATTTATTACTTTTAAACTTTTGGCGCAATAGACAGCTAAGTTGACAATATCCGCAAAGTATACTTCGCATGGAATGCACGAATTTAAATAATTATCTAAAAAGCATTAAATATCCCAAACGTACACGTTTAAGATATTTAAGCTTATTGAGTATTTTGTGCATTAAACTTGAGAAGCAAGATTTTTATAATAAACACACAAAAAAGTAGAGTTTATATGTCGTGTGAAAGTACAGCAAGACGTCGACATAAAGATTCTTTGTGTACTGGCTTTATGCGGGGTGAAGGTAAAGGCCCGGGTGTTAACGTTGGCACGCTTATGAGATTAGTGTACATAAAACTACCCATAAAAATAACAAGACATGCTTTTGCGCAGATAGTAGTAGCCATATATTCCCCTAAAAAATTCTTAATCAAATACGCAAACAACTTTACTCTTTTACTACAGTAACTGCAACTGAACTTCAAGGACTTTATGGCTATGACTGTGCTTTGAAAAAAAAGGGCCGTAGCGATTAAAAACAGGGTGTTAGAGTATAAACTTATTTGCGCTTTAAATTTTTGCCACGTATGCCATAATTTTTTTAAATTTAAAATATATAAGCATCTGAAGCATGTTTTTCAGTATAACTATGTTGTATTTTTGCTAGTTTTTTAAACTCAATATATGTTTCTAGAGCTTTTTATTAGATTTATACAGCAATTCACAGATACTTGCTTTTTTATGAGTTTTTAAACTGACTAAGCACAAATAATTTTAGCTGCTTAATTTTTTAAAATAAAAATACTGGAATTAAAGTTATTTTTAAAACTAGTTTTTTATTAGAAATAAATCTCGTTTATAGAGTAAGTGTTAGCTTTCAGAAGATTTGTAAATTCGAAAGAAATTGGGTCTTAGTGTGAAGAAATAAAACAATCCAATGTACAACTATTCTCTTCGGGATATGTGTTTGCCTAAGACGCGTTTTTTTGCAAGGTACAGCACTTGGCCTTGAGGGTTTAAGTATGCGTTCCGTGTTTGTGGGGATCCGGATGTACATGCACTGCACAGCCGTGTGTCTATACGCGCGTAGGCGCGTACGTGTATACGTGTGTTATGCGCTTGCGTACTCACTTACGCCTACGCGGCAACGCGGTTGTTAACTTTCTAAAAACTTTCTAAGAACTTTCCGAATTTCAAAACCATCACCTAGAGCAGCGATTCAGACGATTTTTACCTCCATTAGGCTATAATGCTCCCTCCATTCGGCTAACTTTCTCCTTCCATTCGGCTATAAACTGTCCACCCATTCAGCTATAAAATTTTGACCCCTTCCTTTCATTACGCTATATAGCCGAATGGGTGGAGTACAAAAATCGTTACTTACTGAAAAAAAACGCATGAAATAGCCTTTGTCAAGGGGGGTAAGAAAAAATCATGTTTTTACTATACAACTTTGTGATTTTGGAATTTTGAGCTTTCTGATTTTTAATTTATCAAAATCACTTTCTGTACGAGGTATTAATGCTGTTTTTTATAAAGAATTTTTATATAGTAATTTTGTGATTGATTTTTAAGTGTGAATTGTATACGCTATTGAAAGTTTCCAATCGTTCTTTTAGTGCGATTTATAAATTTCTCAAAAAATTACTAGGATTATCTGTGAAAGTCGATAAGAAGCCTATTATAAAAGATGATATAAACTTCTTAGAAAACCCTACTTGGGTTGTTGATGAAAAGAGCAATCTCAAAGAGTATGTTATTCGAAAGGGAAAGGGAGTTTATGAAATCAAAGGAACTGAAGGTTTGCCTACCCGCTTTGATAAGATAGTTTTGTACTATCTCCTTTATAAACTCCTTGATTTGACGCAGTTTGAGCAAGAGCATCTTACCACAACACGCTATGAGATAGCACGTAACGTTTTTGCCAATAAGAAACATATTGGTAAAATTGAGTATGATCGAGTTATGTATTCGCTTAAAAAGTGGAGTGGTATTGCAATTAAATTTGAGGGTATTTTTTATGAGGGAGATGAATATACTTTTCGTCTGTTTCATATACTTGAAGACGTGATTCTTCATAAGGGTACAAGTCAGCTGTATATAAAATTTAATCAACAGTATATTAAGCAGCTTAAAGAGACTAAGTTTTATAAATTAATCGACTTTAAAGAGTATAAAAGGTTGAGCCGTTCGCTTTCTGCTCGTTTATACGAAATTTTAGTGAAAAACTTTAAAGAGCGTACGGTATGGCAAATACACATCGATAATCTTGCTGAGAAATTAACTTTGCATAAAAGACCGGATGCTAAGCGCTATTATCCCTCAGATGTTTTGGTTAAATTAAAGCCTGCGATTATTGAAATAAATAAAAATACGACGCTGCAACTTGAATGTACGTTTGATAAGGCAAGTGGTCTTTGTACTTTCGTTAAGCTTCATGAAAATATAAAAGTAGTTGAGACTACCACGCAGCTTATTAAATCAGCTGCTCAAAAAACTACCTATCCCCTGGTAGAAGTTTTGATAGCATATGGTGTTAACGATAAGAAAGCAGAGGAAATTTGTGAGCATTACGCTCCAGCCAAAATCAAACATAAGCTGGCGCTTTTAAAGCATGCCAAAGAAGATATTAAAAATATCACAGCCTGGTTACTCAAAGCGCTAGAAGAAGATTGGGATGCGCAAGCATATACGCATTACACGCTTGAGTTAAAAGCCAAAGAGGAGGCTGCCCGTAGACGAAAAGAAGAAGAAGTGCTAAAAAAGCGATTGCAAGAACTTAAAACAGAATATACACATTATAAAGAGACAAAAGCACAAGAGCTCTATACGCAACTACCACCTGCAGTGCGTAAGCATTTTGATGCACAGTTTACTCTTTGGCTTCAAGAAAAAAAGCAAGCAGCGCGTGGTTTTGCAATGCCCGAAAGTGTCTACAAACAGCAGTTTCTTACGCAAGTATTACTTGATGAAGAGGAGCAAGATTTTGAAAAATGGGCAGCAGGCAAGGGGCATATTCTTGTTAAAGCGGGAGCGGATTACGCATTCTTGCAATAACTTTTCTTAATAATTTATTTGAGTTTTTTGTAGCAAAAAGAGCGCTGTGAGTTATTTTATATCTAAAACACAGCGCTCTTTTTTTAATTTACTTAATTACTTAACGCCGAAAAGTTCAACGTCAAAAATTAATCCAGCATTAGGTGGAATAGCACCTGGCACGCCGCGTGCACCATAGGCAAGATTAGCAGGGATATAGAGACGGCGTTTTTCTCCAATCTTCATAGTGAGCACACCTTCGTCCCATCCTTTGATTACCATGCCTTTGCCAATAATAAACGTGAACGGTGTACCACGATCACGGCTGCTATCAAACTTAGTGCTTGGTTGGCCCTCTTTATCAAGCCAGCCAGTGTAATGCACGGTTACTTGGTTGCCGTTTTGTGGTGCAACTCCAGACCCTTCTTGTTGTATTTCGTACACGAGCCCTGATGGTAGTTTAATTTTTTCACTGGTCATTTGTGTTTCCTGTGTTTGAGCAGAAGTTGCTTGAACTGCTGTACGCATCACTCGTTGACGATACACGTACCCAAGTCCTAATGCAGCTACAAGTCCTAGAAATGTTAATAATAAAGCGCGCGACATACTAACCTCCTTTTTGTAAATTTTGTAGATAGAGTGCTTGACTAGTATAGCATCGTTGACTCTATCAATGAAGCTCGTTTATTAAATAAGCTTGAAGTGTGCGAATTGTTTTTTAACAAAATATTATTAAATGAGGTGCTTATGAGTGAAAGAAAGTGTGAACAGCGAAAAATTTGTTGTGCACAAGATACCGCATTAACGCTTATACGTCTAACACTTGGCTATACGTTTATACTTCATGGGGCACAAAAACTTTTTGGTTTATTTGGTGGACCAGGCTTACAAGGGTTTACCTCATGGCTTGGTACTCTGGGCGTTGGCTCTCTGTGGGCAAAACTTGCAGCAATTGCTGAATTTGCAGGCGGGGTATTGCTGCTTACTGGTATTGCTTCAGAAGTAGGAGCTTTATTAACTATACCTGTTATGCTAGGAGCTGTGTTTTTAGTACACTGGTCCAAGGGTTTCTTTGGCCAAAACGGTGGCTATGAATACCCCCTTAACTTAGTACTGTTTGCTCTTGCGGTTATTATAGGCGGTCCGGGCAAATGGGCTCTTTGGAATCCATTTAGAGCTTGGCGAAGAAGTTACTGTCGAGATTAAATAAATATAAGGGGTATATGCTTTTAGACATATGCCCCAATTTAATCTCTTATAATAAAACTCAATTTGTCAAAATTCTAATAAGCTTGCTATACTAGTATTATTTCTGATAAGCGACACATAATTTAAATTTAAAAAGCTTAGAAAGTTAATAGTATGCAGATTTCACATAATTACTTTCTCGTTTTAACAATTTTCTTTTTTAGCCAGTTTGTATCTACTCAAGATTTAAGTTTTTCAGACTATGCCCGAAGCCCAATATATTCTTTAGATAATTCTATAGGTCACTATAGAACGCTTCTTGCTGAAAATATTGGTTGTAGTGAATACGAAGCTGATTATCTTCTTAAAAATTCGCTAAGCTTTTTAGCTGCGCTTAAACATACTACCACAGTAACCGGTCCTTGGCGTGTAAGATTTAATTTTCTCTTGGGCCTTTATAACGCTTATTTCATTGCATTAGATCAAGTATATCGCCTGTGGCGTGTTCATATCGCTCAATTAAGCTCCCATAATTTAGAAGAGCTGCGCTCTATAATTAAAAAACAAACTGAGAAAATTGATGATTTTGCCTATAAAGCTGAAAAAATGCTTAGAAATTCAGATGAACAAGATGATAGTTGGATCGTATACGAAGACTTTGCTCAGCAAAAGCAGCCACTTACAAACAATACTTTCCCATTTTCTCCTTGGAATCAAACTCAAATGCAAGCATGTGTAAACTATACAAGCTTTAGGTTTTTGTATAATCCAGAAACGGTTTCTATTATTTTTAAAGGAATGTTCTATAGGCTTATGAATTTGTCAAAGCCTTTTAGCCAATTTCAAAGTTACTATTTAGGTATTCAAAATCCTATATCGTTAGGATATGTATATGCTCTAGCAGTTAAAAAAGTTTATAATGGTTATCTAAGCTTTTTTAATGATATGCCTGAGTTTAAAGTGCTTACCTCAAATCTTTATCCATATTGGCTTGCTGAGATTATTATAGGAATAAACTGCTATAGGTTTTCTATTGATTTCTTTACTACTGTTTATTCGTTTGCAAGCGGTTTTAAATACACATATTCCTACGAAGAATATCTTGAACAGATAGAAGAAGCTTCAAAAGAACTTAAATGGGCTAAAGAAGAGTATGCGAAGATTGCTCCTCAAGATAATCATGATGATGACGAATATTAAAATAACTTTTGTCCATTAGGTACTTTTGGTTCTACGGTAATTAAACAAACAGCGTTATTCTCGTCAGCAAACCCTACTACAAGACACTCAGACACGAATCCAGCGATATTTTTAGGTGCTAGATTAACACACGCTACCACTTGCCTGCCGATAAGTGACTCTGGCATATAGTGTATCGTTACTTGTGCTGATGTTTGTTTAACGCCTAATTCTTTTCCGAAATCTACCCAGAGTTTGTAAGCAGGCTTTCGTGCGCGTTCGAAAGCTTCAGCTTTAACAATAGTTCCTGAGCGTAAATCTACGTGCTCAAACTGTTCATAGGTTATTATGTTCATGAGAGTATCTTTCTTAAGTTTAGATGTTTTTATCTAGTATAAAGCTTAAAATTATCGAAAACTAGTCCAGAATGCGTTATACTTACCCCTAGTTTATTTTTTTATTTAAATAGTAAAAGGGGTAAGATCTCTATGTGTTTTTTGATCTCATATTTTCTTGCAATAGCGTTATTGTTCTCTTTACCAGGGCGTACACATGCTATGGGCTCAGAAAATTTATCTTCTTCTCTTCTGCTCGGTGCTCTTCCGCGAACAGATTCAGCAATGCTTAATCGCGCTCTTGCTAATTTATTGACGAGACAACAGTCGCGCGCAGGACAGCCGCCAGCGGCTTCTGTTGTCGAGCAATTAGTATCATTGCCTGAAATTGTGTTAGTGAATAACGAATCGTCATCTTGTACATCCACAGAAATATCTGAGCTTGATTTATCGCAAGAGCGTGAAATTACTGCTGAAATTTTACAGAGTTATGCTCTAAAATATCCTAAGCTTAAGAAATTAAGAATATCAGGATTGGATCAATCTAAGCGTCTTATCAAAGGTGAGTTGCTTAAAGTACTTGTTGAGTGTTTTCCAGGTTTAGAAGAACTTGATGTAAGTTATAATGATATCTCTACTGAAGATTTGCGAGCTTTAGGTGGGCTAAAATTTCTTAAGCGCTTAAAGATTAGTAGTATACGGCTAATGGATGCTGGTATAAAAGTTTTAGTTAAAGCAGGAGTTGCAGCGCGACTTACACACTTAGAAGTGAATTTTGCAGGTCTTAGTAATGCTTCGGTGAAAATTATAGTTAAAAGTTTTAAGGAGCTTGTTCATCTTTCTATAGCTGAGAACTTCATAACGCCTGATACTATTTCTATTCTTGAAGCTCAAGGCTATAGGTTTTTAGAAACAAAAAATAACTTAAGCGATCCTAAAGAAACATTAGAATATTTGAAAGCGTATAACGAGCGAAACAAAAAAAGTAAAAAATAATTTTAATTTTGATGAAATAGCTTATTGAACATATACGTACACTACGTGTGCCAAAATGCATTAGACGGCATTGTAAACTATATATGTTAAGTATGCTGTAGCTTCAAATAATATAAACACATAAACGTATACATTTATGTCCGGTTAAAATGAAAAAGCTTTTAAACCGGGCATTTTTATTAAATACTGTTATTTATGAAAATAGCAGTATTTGCAATATTATCAGGATAGTTGCCAAAGAATAAATACCGTATAAGTACGTAAAGTAATAATAATCTGCGTTTATGCTTACGTACGTATTGGTGTTATTTTAAATCGTTTTTGTGCTCTCTTGTAATTAGAAACTCAAGAAATATACAGTATAAGCATAGGATTATTCTCGTTTCTTAAGCGGGGGAGTGAGTATGTATACTGAGACGAAAAGAAAGCTTGTCCCCACTTGATACGCTTTTGAATACTTATATCCTGTACAAGAAGATTTGAATAATATTGAGCGAATATGCGACTGCATGGTTCTTATCTTACTCACTTGTTGCAAAATAACATAGTTCCTGCTTACAGAAAAAAAGAATTATTATATAAAAATGATACAGTCACTTTATCTAACGATACGAGTAAGAAAAATTTAAAGCTTATTTTAAATAATAAAGATTTTTATTTAGAGACAAGACGCTTGTCGTATAAAAGCGATCGCGAAATAGCGTATTGGCTAGCACGCCAAGTAGCCTGTTCTCTTGTGCAGTACCGTAGGAATAATTTGTTAATGCGCTTTAAAATAATGAGTGTCGTAGGAGCTTGTTTTTTACCAAAACTGCTTATAAATACGCGATTTGTTTAGAGAATTTTTTACCTCAGCGGATGCTCAAACTCTTCTTAAGTCCCTAGCTTATAGAGTATACTAGCTTAGATTAAACAAGCGCTAATAAGATTAAGGAGAAAAAATGAGTAATTTTAAGAAAATCTTAAAGAGAATTACTTTATTGCTTCTAGGATGCTTATTTGTAAAAGCAAGTGGTTCTTCTCCGAACTTGCTACCGCAGAAAAATGGTTTTTCAACATTGTTGATTAGTATTCCTAAAACAGGTACCTGGTTACTTGAGCAATGTTTTAGATTGTTAACAAATAAAACTAATTCTTTATGGCGCTTACAAAGTAGCCTTCTTCAACCTTACGTAGAAGATCCTCAAGTTCTTCCTTATGCTATACAGTTATTTAATCCATCCACTAGAATGTTTAATACTTGTACGAATCTAGGTTCTGAAGAGTTTCTTATTACTCATCTTACTTATGATAAAATTTATGAGGATATGTTACTTGAGAAAGATTTTAAAATTATCTTTCTTATACGTGATCCACGAGATCAGCTTATATCGCGGGTTTATTACACGCAGCGATACCCCTCCATTTTTAGTGGATTGCAACATTTATCTTTTGATGAGCTGTTAAGTGGTTATATGGGTATAGATGCTCTACCAGAGCAAAATTTTGAAGATTTGCTTATTAGTCATATCGGCTATTCTCATACACCTCACTATAAAGCTATTTCTCATATAGTTAAATTTTATGAAGCATTTTTACCTTGGATGCACGTGCGAAACTGCTATACTGTTCGCTTTGAAGACTTAGTTGGTGAGCAAGGTGGTGGTTCTTTAAAAGCGCAGTTACAAGAGATCATAAATATTGCTAATCATACCGGAACGCCTCTAGCATCAAAACATTTAATCGAAGTTGCTCAAAAGTCCTTTGGATTCCCTAGTGGAACATTTAGGGAAGGTAAAATTGGGTCTTGGAAGACACACTTTAAGCCTGAACATAAAGAAGCTTTTAAGAAAATAGCAGGTCAACTGCTTATAGATCTTGGTTATGAGAAGGACTTTAATTGGTAGTTTATACTTTTGTTATTAATTATTATTTGTTTACTCTTTAAGGAGCATATATGTCTGAGCCTATTAAACATCAGAGCAATTCAGATCAAGCGCATCATGAAGAAATTATTGATCGTCTTCATCACATAGATGAGCGTTTAGAACAGCTTGAGGAGTTACTTTTTGATTACGCTGCTCTTTTAAGCGAAGAAGAATGTGAAGAAGGTGAAGGGGAAGAGTTAGAAGAAGGGGAAGAATGTGAAGATTGCTACGAAGAAGATGAAGAAGAATATGAGGATGATGAAGAACTAGTAGAAGGCATAGAGTCGGCAGAGCACAATGAAGACCCTCATGAAGAAATAAAAGTTCTCCTTGAAAATATAGAATCTCGCCTTGATGTTATTGAAGATATAGTTGAAGAGCATGTGGCGCTTGATTTTGATGAAGATGAGTTTGAAGAGGGAGAAGGAGAAGAGTACCAAGAACAGGAAGAAACTCATCCAGAAGAACAGAAGTAGTTTTTTTAGAGTGCTGTGGCGTTCTATTTATGAGCAAAACAGTGAGGCTAATTATAATATTATTTAGCCTCACTGTTTTGCTCATTTTTTGTCTAATTTATAAAACTCTTCATAATGAAATTTAGATACGGTATATATTGACAAACGAAGAAGTGCTTAGCTTTACTATCAATAAATTTGTAAGAAGGTTTGTGTGAAGGGATATTCTCATATGGAAAAAAGTATGAATAAGTTACGCTATTGTTTGGTAATAGTGGGTTTGACTGCAAGCTTGCTTGTAAAAGCTCACAGTAAAAGTATTTTTATACCGCGGTCAATAACTACCGATTCTGTATTTGAGTTGGCTCTTACCAACTATGATCGTTATCATGACGACAGCGGAGCATGCTCTTATTTTTATGCTAAGCCATTTTATATGAGGTCTTTTAATAAAAAAGACCTGTCTCGTTATTTCTTGCCCAACAACAGAAGATGTGTAACATTTGATGAGTCAGGTGCAGGAGACTTAGATCCACTTTGGTTTAATCTAATATCGCCACAAGGCAGTTTCTACAGGTCACTAGTGTGTCTGTGCCCAGAACGTCAAGCTTACGGAGCAGTTCTTACGTTCTATACTCAATTCTGTGACGATTGGTGGTTTGGCCTTAACATGACGCCAATGCATGTTAAGCATAACCTGCACGTGCAAGAATCGGGTAGAGCAGAAGAGGGTACCCTTGAAGGCTTTAGAAATGCCTGTGATGCCTTTAACAACCCAGGCTGGACGGCAGGCCACTTAAGCTGCAGTTCTCGCGGAAAAACGGGGCTTGATGATATACAATTTAAGCTTGGTTATGACTTCTATAAAACGTGTAATGAGCACGCAAGTGTGTACTTAGTAGGTACAGCACCAACAGGCAGCAGACAAGAGTCATTTTACTTGTTTGAGCCATTGGTTGGTTCTAAAAATGGTAGCGTAGGTGTAGGTGTTAATACCGATTGTGAAGTTTACGCATGCAATGAACATGCACTTAACTTTATGGCCGACTTTAAATATCGTTATGTATTCTCTGCAACCCAAAGACGTTCGTTCGATTTGCGTAATAACGGCGATTGGTCACGCTATTTGTTGATAGTAACACCAAACGAGCCGTTAAACTCGCTTCCGGGAATTAATCTGTTTACCCAGCAGGTAAAAGTAAGTCCACGTAATACAGTGGATCTTTGGTTAGCGGCGCATTATGCTTATTGCGGATTTAACTTTGAGTTTGGTTATGATTTCTGGTGGAGACAAGAAGAGAAAGTATGTAGAAAATGCCCACTTCGTTCAGATTTTGGCATTCAAACATTAGCGCTTTGCTCATTGCCAATAACCAGTGCAAGTACTGCTAATATTTCACAAACAGCAGTGGGTGATAACGCTACAAGAACGGATAGCAGCTTTGTTGAGCTTACCGGTGCAGATCTTGATATTTCTTCGGGAACACACCCAAGTTCACATAGCTCAACTCTCTATGCAGCTCTCTCGTATAATGATAGTATTTGTGATTATCCAGTTATGCTTGGCCTTGGTGGCTCTTGTGAGTTTGCAACCAAGAATGCACTTGAACAATGGGCCGTTTGGTTTAGTGCTGGTGTAGGTTTCTAAATCAAGTATACTAGTTAACTAGTTTTTAATTATGGCTGCTCGCATGAAAATGCGGGCAGCTTATTTTTTTATATAAACATGGGGCAAAAATATTATGCTTAAAAACAGCAAGCAACTTATGTGTATATTAGTTTTTGTGATGTGGGCTAATGCACTGCGTGGCAATCAGCATGAATTTATACATGATATCGTATGGCAAAGGATATGGCTGCGCTTGCAAGCATGTGCTAGAATTATTGTTCACATAGAAGCAATAGAAACTAGACCTAAACAAGCAAGTGATTGGCTCTTAGAGCAAGCAGTAGATAAGCTCGACTCATCATATCAAGAAAAACTTACAAGAACTCAATACTTACTTGATTCTACACACGAAGAAGCGAAGAGTAGTTTTAAAAAATCTCGCGCCTATAATGCGTATACTTTTAATACCTTGCATGGGGCTGTCAAAGCGAGAAATATTAAAGCTGCTGAACACTATCTTGCATTTGGCTCTAACGTTAAAAAACGTGACAAGCAGGGCAAGAAGCCACTTTATTATGCGCTTCAAAATCGCGACGAAAGAATGGTAACACTTTTGCTTTTATATGGCGCAGAGCCTTATAATGCAAGCCAAGAATGGTGGATGCTTAAAGACTTTGTAGCTCAAGCGCGCAGCAAGCATGACGCTAGTTTTTCAGCTAACTGCTTTAGGTTTAGATCTAGTTTTATGTAAGTTAAGAGAGCCTGTTTTTGGACGGACTCTCTAATAGATATGAAAGCTTAGATTAAGTTTTGAAACTAGTGTGTCACTTTGATTCTTACACCTTTTTCGGGAGTAAAGCGGCAGCCACTGGCATCAACGATAGTAGAATTATACGTTGTCGTAATAGGGGGATGTACTACACGCGATACTTCTGAATATATATTCTCCTGTATTGCACCACCCGACCATTCAAGTGTGAAAGGAGCATATCCTACCGGTACTGCAATAAGCGTTACAGGCCGCCCAGCGTGAATAGTTTTATCAGAGGTTGCTTAGTTACTTTTGCTGAATAGATAGTAGTAGTTTGTGGTATAACGATACGTGTGATTGATGATGAGCTTTCAGCTAGAGTAGTGCCATCACACCACTCTAGTTGAAGCACCTAAAGGAAGCTCGCATGAGCCGATCAGTATATCTTCTTGAAAGCAGTCTAAAGTAAAAACTTCATGTGCAGGTAATGAAGGTACGGTTAAAGTAGCAACAATAGTTTGAGGGTTTTTAAATTGAAAATTTTGTAAGAGTGGAATATGCGCAAAAAGCGCGTCTCCATTTTTGTTTGTACCAATAGCGCTTGTGTTGACTATCAAAGTACTGACAGTGTCTGGTATATGTACGTTTGAATATTTATTGCCTGCTGCAAGTGTTCGTTCTATAGTTGTGTGATCTGAATTATCATCTATAAAAATACCTTAGAGATTAGGGACAGCATTAATTCCTGTTTCATCAATACCTATAAAGCAGTCTTGGCTGACTTGTTGCATTAAGAGTTATATAGGGAGCAGTAATATCGGGCAATCCCGACTTTAATTTTATGAATTGTATTGCACCTGGACAGATATCAAAATTAATATATATTGGCGGGTTTGGGTCTTGATTTGCTTGAATAATCGCTTCTCGTAAAGACCCGGATTCGCTATCATGTGGAGTGGTAACCGTAAACACTGATGCTTTAGTACTTGGAAAATTTAATAAGAATATAAGTAAGAGTGATACTGTTTTTTCATAAAAGCGCTTCTAGTAAAATCGCCCTTTGTTTAAGCTTTTAAGAAGCTAGTACACTCAATTTTTTTCAAGTTTATTACTTTAGTCTGCAAAAAAGTGCTTTGTTAAACTGATTTATATAGTTTTTTGCAGCTAGGTAAATTATTGATGATTTAGAAATGAAGTAGTACACTAAGTTGAGCAAAATTTTTAAGGAAATTCATAAAATGCTTTTTATTTTAAGTTTATTTTTTATACCATGTATGCTTAACGGTATGGAAAAACAGAAAAGTAGTATGCTTGAATTTGAAGAGGATATACATATTGCGCGAGTTCTAGCTCAGAAAAGAAGCGAGGGTGAGCTTGCTAGCGATCTTGAAGGATATAATGCGCTTGTTGAGGCCTGTGCTGGTCAAGATATTAAAAGAGTGAGAAGTCTTTTAAGAAAGGGTGTTAACCCTGAATTTTCCCTAAATAACCCCGCATTACGTGTAGCAATTACCTTTGAAAGTCTAGAAATAATTGAGTTGCTTTTAATTTACGGCGCTTTATCAGATGACCTGGATGAGGCAGGAGAGGGTTACTTACATAACGCAGCTTTGTCTAAGAATAAAGCTCTTCTGCGTTTGCTTCTTCAGTATGGTGCTCCGATAGATCAGCCTAATAAAAATAAAAAAACCGCACTTGAGAGAGTTGCAGTGCAGCTAGAAGAAAAGCTTAAAATTACAAATTACTCTGAGAGTCATGAAAATTTGGTATACTCATTACGGCGCATTATAGTTTTTCTTATAGTGCGCGGTGCTTTCTATAAGCAAAAGAATTTTCCACGTGTAACAGGCTACTTAAAAGAGCTGCTTACTTTTAAACCGAATCATCTTCGCTTAGCTACTGCTCTTGGATTAGATGAAAATGTAGCACATGCATTGTCAGCAAAAGTGAGCGCTTATTATAAAGGCAAAAAGCAGCAAACTCTTACAGCTATTGCATTAGCAGAATTATATGATCGAAAAGGTTTAGTTGGCCTATTTCATAAATGTAGTAAACCCGTAATCCCATAACTTTTTATATTTTTTTGATATGTTTAATTTTAAACTTAATTATTTAATAATCTTAGCATGCTTAGCTTCTAGAGATAGTTTTGCTTGCATAGATATAAGTAGCACTGATCATCTGGCTTATATTTCTAATTTAAACAGTATGCGAGAAGTAGACTATAAAAACGAAATGCTTGGCATAGCGACAGCGTATTTACTTTCACGAGCATTATATACTGCTGCAAAATTAAATGTTGCTGATTACCTAAGTCAAACAGAGCCTAGACACGTTGCAGAGCTTGCACAAGAGCTAGCAGTACATCAAGACTCTCTCTATAGATTATTACGTATGCTTGCAAGTCACGAAATTTTTAAAGAGATCACTAAGAATTATTTTATTTTAACACCACGTGCTTTATGTCTTACAAGCTATCATGCGTCTTCTATCAAAGATATTATTTTAGGCGAAGATGACACGCGCTGGAATGCTGTTGGAAGTCTTGATAAAGCCATACAGAATGGATATCCGGCATTTGATCAACTCTATGGTAAAAGTTATTTTGAATATATAACTAACAAACCCGCGTTGAGTGCACAATTTGATGCGCATATGAGTCAGTTAACACGTGAAGAAGATTTTGCGATTCTGGAAGCGCTTAATTTAGATATTTCTGTTAAAAAACTTGCTGATATAGGTGGGGGAAGAGGTAGTTTTCTTGCAAAGCTTCTTCGTAAATACATACATGTAACTGGCCTACTTTACGATTTACCTGTTGTGATCAATAATTCACAAAAACTTTTACTGGAAGATACCCAAGATCGTGTAGAACTCAAAGCGGGTAGCTTCTTTGACGAGATTCCAGCTGGAGCAGATGCGTATATCCTAAAACGTGTTTTGCATGATTGGAATGACGATGAATGCAGGCAAATCTTGGCTCAGTGCAAAAAAGCTATGAACTCTGCAAGTAAGCTTTATGTAATTGATGCGGTTTTGCCTGATGATAATTCTGCGCATATAGGCAAAGATATTGATATTTTTCTTATGGCGATCTTCTCAGGAAAAGAAAGAACAAAAACTGAATTTGAAGAGCTTTTTGCTTCTGCTGGACTTTCTATTAAAGAAATACATGCTACTTCTTCTTATATTTCTATTATAGAGCTGGAACTAGCTATTACTAAATAATTGGTTGCAAGTTTCTCTTGTTTTGTTATATTAGAAATAATATTTCTAATATAATCATCTTTGTTTTAAGAGTTTCTGATTTTTATGAACGTATATAAAAGTTTTTCATACCGCCTATTAGTTATAGCTTTGTGTAGTTTTTTCTCCGTAACTCTGGCTTCAGAATATTATGGAGATGAATTATTTTTTGAAGAACAACTTGCTAACTACCTTATGGAGCATCCAGTACATGAAAATTCCAGCTGTCATGAGTATCAAATTGCTTTGGTGATTGCGGGCACCCCTGATTTAGAATACAGGCTTGAACATGGCTCATGGCATGATCTAGATAAGTACATAACAGTACGTGGTGTTAAGGTAACACTTCTAGGTGTAGCTGTATGTATGGGAAGGCTTGATATTATTGAAAAGATTCTTAAGAGAAGTAATATTACGCCTGAGCATTTCTTAAATTCTGAAGACAGAAATCTTTTGCATTTTATAGTAAGACACCAAAATCTGCTTTCTATAAGTCCAGAGGTGATTTCTCTTTTGGTTCGCTATGGGGCTGATGTTAGCCATATTGAAAATGGTACGACTCCATTGAAGTGTGCTTATTATCAATATCATTTAGGAAAAGCGGGTATGGTTAATAAACAGCGTGCTCAAAATATTATTCGTATATTAATATTAGCAGGCGCTCATGGAGCTGTTGGCAATTTCACTGCAGCAGAAATTCTTAATCAGCCAGCGTGTTGTACTCTACGTCTATTAGCTGCTGTTTCACCGGTAGAAACTATCAGGCAAAGCTTATCTTCTAATAATAGTGCAACTGAAGTTAACAATCTTGGAGAAGAGGGCTTTTCGGCATTTCATTTAGCGGTTATTCGAGGTAATCAGGAAATAGTAAGCTTGTTGCTTGAATTGGGAGCAGATATTTTGCAACCTGCAGCAAATGGATGGACAGCATTAGAAATAGGCGTACGTCATAAGTATGTGAATCTGGTAAGATTATTAATTGAGCATGCACGAAAACACAAAATAATACTCAAAAACTTTGCACGATTTGCACGTATTGCGATACGGCAAAACGACTTAGCAACTTTAGAGCTACTGATTAATGAAGTTCCCTTAAACATAGATTGTCCAGCATTTGATAGACTTTTTGAAGATGTGCTTTTAAATGGTAGCATGGAAGTAATTAGCTTGTTTATTGCCCGAGCAAGTGCTTCTTCTTATGGGACTGTACTTATAGCACGAGGTATTTATGTCCTTCGTAATGGACTTTATGATCAGAGCCTAGCTTTAAACGCTATACAGCAAGATCACTATAATACCGTGCTCACCTTGCTTCAGCACGAGACATTCTTTATGCCTTTTATGCGTACAATGACAATTGCAACGGTAAACGCATATTTTGCTGCATCTCAGGTATTAATTGGTTTACTGCCAGAAGAAGTTCTTGTTCTTATAGCAAGTTATTTAATTGGTAGACAGTTAGAAATCGCTAAGAAAAAGTAGCATGTTCTTGTATAAGTCTTATAATTTTGCTGATGATAGCTTTACTAGCTGCTTTTCCAAATTAAGCCGCATTACACTAATATATTGTTGTGGACTCATTCTTATTTTGTTTTCAGGAAATAATTCACCTAACTCAAGTATATTTTCTGCAGATAAATTTTCTCCTGATATATCCTTCCAAATGAAATTGCTTGTGTAGCCCTTGATAATTCGTTTGTGTCTTTCTGATATTTTTGAGAGATTTACCAACTCAATTAGTTCTAAGCGGGATAAAACTGAATCTATATAATTAGTTGGCATTGCAAACAAGAAAGTAGGATCTTGTCTCAATTGTGCTCTATAAAAATTTATAAGGGTAATGCTAAATGGCGGATCAAATGAAGTATTTGGTGCCGCGATGACTGTTGCCTTTGTGTCCATAGCATAGAGAGCGGTGCTAAAACAAGCGCAAAATAAAAGCAGTATAGCCAATAAGTTATAATTATAAAATTTATTAAGCATGGTAACCCACTTTAAAAGAAATATATGTTTCTAAGATTATATATAATAAGAAATTTAGTCGCTAGTTTTACGCGACCCTTTTAGCTTTTTTATTATCCAGGGAACTAAAAGTACTAAAATAAGTAGTATAAGCATAATACTAATTTGGATACCAAAAAAGTCTCTTACTGTATGCGCAGTTTTAAGCTGCTGCCCTGCATACGCGTAAAGTACTGTCGAAGGGATAATGCCAAGCGCCGTTGTCCACATAAAAGTAGTTATCTTCACATGAGATAAGGGTGCAAGAATGTTAACTAAAAAGAAGGGAAAGAACGGTATAAGTCGCGCTATAAGAAGATATTGAGCACCCTGCTTTTCTATTGCTTTATTGAGTTTAGTAAGTTCTTTTTTGTATTTAGTTTGAACATAGTTTTTTGCTAATTTACGAACAACTAAGAATGCGAGTGCTGCTCCTAGTGTTGCACCAATAAGAGCAAAAAGTGTCCCCCAGCGTACGCCAAACAAGAAGCCTGCCGTAATAGACATTATGGATCCTTCAGGCAAAGCAAGTGCTGTTGAGGCGATATATGCTAAAATATAAATTATCACTGCTTGCCAGTAGTGCGTTTGCGTTATATGAAGCAAATGATCTTTATGATGCTCAAAGTTTTCCAGCGTTAGTATACTTTTTAAGGGCGTAAAGTAGTATAAAAGTGCAAGCAAGCTTATGGCTAAGAGACCTTTAAAAATATTTTTACTGGAGAAAAATAACATAGCTTTAAAACTGTTTTATGAGTTCTTTTACTTGAGTTTCTTCGGAGGCACCTTTTTCTATGCCACTTTCAAGTAGTGCTGCTATTTGTAACGGTAATATTATTTGATTGGATAATCTATCAAGAGAATTAGGGCTTAGTGCTAAACTGTTAAATTGTTCTTGAAGAATGGGATTATTTCTTGCCAAAAGAAAGCTATCATATAGTGATTTGCCCAATGGATCACCGATAATACTTACTGCTTCACGCCCAGCTAAATAGACAGGATCGCTTAAGTTTGTACTATACTTTTTACCCATTTCTTCCCATTTGGCTTGAACTTCATCTACTATAGCAAAATTAGGTAAGCCAAAAACTTCATAAGCACGTTCTGCGTTTGCTGCGGTTTTACTTTCTGGAAAGACTCCTGTGCTTACAGCTCTATCTAAATGCCTGCGTAAACTATCTGAAACTAAGCCATTTTTATAGCTTTCATAAAGATTGGCTGAGCCTTTTGGGGTGCGTAAAGCATATTCCTGCGTTGCTGAAGAATGCAAACGCCGTAACTGTTCTTGTATAAAACTGTTTTGTTCATTAAGAATCTCGGGATAATCAACAAGTGTGTTAAGAACCACTTTAAAAGCTTTGATTTGATTTTGAAGAAAATCATGTGCTTCATCGGTGTTTCGTGCTGTAAAAGTAAAAGCCGCTGAGGGTCTTTCGTTTCCCAACTTCTGCACGGTTTTCTGAGTTTGATTGAAGTTACTTATAAACTGTCTGATTCCAGTCAAAGCACTTTTTAAAGTAGGCAAGTTTGCAATTAGGTCTTTAGAAGAGCCTAATGTTTTTTGTAATGTATCAAGTGCTTCTGCTTGTTTGCTGAGTTCAAGCAAAACGGAAGTAGATGCTTGAGAAGCGCTCCCCAATCCTGCCCATAGACTTTTTAAGAAATTAATCACGGAGTTTAAAACAGAGCGCACTAAAGATTCCTGTGCAGTCGGAGCTTTTGTTGTCGTTACGCTTATTTTTCCCGTGCTCTCTTTTTGCCTAGCTTCTTCTGACTCTTTTCCTAAAGTTGTAATCGTCTCTTGTTCTTCTTCTTTTAAAAGATTATTAATATCTGTTATAGTTTCGTTCTCTTGCTCTTGAGCGCTTCTTGCTGAGATTTCTTGCTTTTGTCCTGCAAGCTTTTTCTGCTCTTCTTCCTGCTCCTGCTTTTCTTCTAGAAGATGTAGTGGTGCTTCACTATCATTGTACTCAAACTGTAGAGCAGATTCAGATTTAAGCTGCGTGTTTACTAATGTTAGCCCAAGTAACAGTATAAAAAATAAGTTAATCATAATATTTCCACTTATTATAGTATTATTTTTATTTTATTTATTATTATTTATGATAGCTAAAAAGCTTTAGAAATTTCAAGTAATAGTTTTTGGAGAAAAGTTTTTTGCCTATGATATACGAGCCAATGCGTAGCCATATCTCTTCAGGAAGTCTAGTAAAAAGAGAGTTATCTTCCAAATCGTAAAGATTTTTAAGGTTCCTGAATATAGATTCTTCAGACTCAAGCGTTTCTAGGAGTGTTTTATAATGTGCATATTTTTCTTGTATCAAAAACTCTTTGTTTGATTTTAAACATTTACACACTATTCTGAGCATTCTAATGCGTTCAAATAAGTTTAGCTTAAGAACGTGTTTTAGCGGTAGTGTTTCAACTAATGCGTGTACAACCTGCTTATTATTATTGTTAATTGCTAAAGCAAGAGATGTAAGCTTGTGGTAAAAGTTTGTTGACCCTGTCATAGAAGCAACATTTTGCAAAAAAAGAACTGTCAGGCCATAGTTATCAGCAAGTGCTGCAGCATTAAGTGGAGTTAAGCCGCTTGGGACAGATTGGTTTAGCTGGGTCCCATGCTCTAAAAGCTTTTTTACTATTTCTTGCTGATTGCGTAATGTGGCTAAATAGAGTGGTGTAAAACCCTCAGGCCCTGAATAACTTACAGACTGCTTTAAGCGTGCACATTCTAAGTCTTTGAGGGTTCCATTGGATATAATAAGGTTTTTAAGTGAACCCATATTCTTGCGAAAACGGGGTGAAGTAGGCGGTGTATTGCCCCATAGCATACAGACAATGGTAAAAGCTGCCACATGATTATTACAAGGGCACTCGTGAATATTTTAAGTTATTACTCATGATGCCGCCCCAAAGCTTAAGCATTTGTACTTCTTGAGTATAAGCATATTTTTTTTGGCAGGTACATCATGAAGAGTTGCATTTAATTTAACGAGTTATTGTACTATATTAATATATACGCATAAATTTTTAAGAATTACAGGAGAAGAATTTATATGCATGAGATAGTTATACGAGAAAAGAAAAATCGAGAAGAAACTCCAGACGATAATTTAGCTGTTTCGCCTGCTCTTGTATCAATAGATTGGGAAATTATTATTAAGCAGTTTATTGCTGCTCAGGACGTGAGTGCTATCTCGAAAGCTACGTATTTACGTCAAATTAGGCAGTTTGTTGTGTGGCTTGCCAGTGTTAATAAACTGCATACAGTGCATGTACTAAGTCGTGAAGATCTGCTTGAGTACAAAGAAAATTTAATTGCCCTTAAGATGAGCTGTTACACTATATCTGGTTATATTACTGTCGTGCGTAAATTATTTGAGTGGCTTGAATCTATTAAATTATTTCCTAATATTGCACGAGGACTTAAAGGGGCAAAAAAAGCAAAGGGCTTTCGTAAAGATTGTTTGACCATAAGCCAAGTAAAAGATGTTTTACAAGTAATAGATAAAACTAACTTGCAGGGTTTGCGTAATTATGCACTTATTAATTTACTGGTGAGAACGGGGCTACGAACAATAGAAATTACTCGTGCACGTATAGAAGATTTGCGTCAGGAATCGGGTGAAGCGGTACTTTGGGTGCAGGGTAAAGGACGTGAGTCAAAAGACGATTTTGTGTTATTAGTGGACGAGACGCTTAAGCCCTTACGCGAATATCTTTCTAAGCGTAAACCAAAGTCTGAACAAGAACCGTTGTTTGCGCCACTTAATCAGCGGCATAAAGAGCGCTTTTTAACGACACGCATGGTGAGTGGCATAGTAAAACAAAGTTTTAGAAAAGCGGGTCTTGATGACAAGCGTCTTACTGCGCACTCTTTGCGACATACGGCTATTAGTTTGAGTATTAAGGGGGGCGCTTCTCTTGTACAAGCGCAGGCCATGGCCAGGCACACAGACCCTAAGACGACTATGGTGTATTTTCATAACCAATCACGTATTAAATCGGGGGCTGAAAAATTTATTAAAATAGAGTAAGCTTGAGTAACTTTAAAAAATGGGAGTGTACGAGTAATGAAGCCACAAGTACTTTTATTTTTTATGTGTATTTTTATGGGTTGTGCTTTGCAAGCGCAGCCCATAACACTTTCTACGCCTGCACAATCTTTTCTGGTTTTTCAAACACCTGATGGTAGATTCTATTCCGCAAAAGCTCAAGCGCATACTCAAAAAGAGGGGGTGCTTACCGCTTTTTTTAAAAGCAAAGACGATAAGTGGGAATGTGATAGTCTCTTTCAAGACGATGAAATACAAAAAATATCCGCATTTGCTTATGGTATAGCTGATACTGTTCCTGTACTTTTTGCTGCTGCTAATGACGGCGATATTAAGCTTTATGATTATTATGGAGGTGACTGGCGCTTTGCTGATCGCTTTCAAGCGCATGAAGGGCCTGTTACTGCTCTTGCAGCCTTCGATTATAATAATAATATTTTTGTTGTGTCGGCAGGAACAGATAGTACTGTTGCGCTTTTCAAGCAAACAGTTACTGATCGGTATTTTATTACGCGTTTGACTATTTCGGCTGATAAAGCGCCTGTATCATCACTGATTATTCTTACTAATACTGTTGTTATAACTCATGAAGACGGAAATATAACGCTTTGGGATATTAGCAACTTAATTGAATAAGATAGGAGTTTTCATGAATAAAAATTTTATACTACTCTTGCTAAACGTGTTCATAGCGTCTAGCCGTGCTGAAAAATTATATGATATTACGTGTGATACGACTATTAAACCTGTGGTTCTGCAATGTGGTGTTGGTAGAAGCAATACTGGTATTTTTAACGTAGGTACTTATAAGAAGAGCGATAATAAGAGAGTAATTGTTGCGCCTGCTGGTTATGGTCCTATTTGGCTTTGGCAGGAGACCCAAGGCGCCTGGGAATATGTTACTGCTCTTGAAGGTGAAGTTCCTCCTATCAGATCGCCGGTAAAACTTATTAAGCCCACTAAATCTAATAGGCCACTAGTAGCGACAAGCGAGCTACTGAATAGTAATTGGCTGTCTAATACAGGTAATTTTACCGTGTGGGAGGGGCTAGATAATAACAAATGGCGTGCAACGAGTGTGGTAAATATACCTGATTTTGGCGTAATATCAGATATTGACGGATTTATTTCACCTAATAGTAATCTTACGGTAGTAATATATGGTATAAACCCTTATGGTCCGGATAGTGTTACCGTTATGGAGAAAGAAGACCAAGAATGGAAAGCTACCTGGAAATTTAATACTACTGAGACTGCGCCTTTTCATATATTTAAAAATAGCAACCAAGAACAACATATAGTTTTAACAGAATATTATAAGCCTGAGTGTGTGATTTTAAAGAATCAACAAAATCAAGTGTGGAAGCACGTAGGTAGTTTTGAAAGTGGTGCTCTTTCTAAGAGCAATATAATTACTTTCTCTTATGCAGAACTTAATAACACACCAACACTTTTTGTGGGTACGTATTCTGGAACTATAGTAATAGCTCAAGAGTCTAATAACCAATGGGATTCTGTTGAAAATTTAGCTGCTCATAACAGCACTGTAACTGGTGTGTACGGATTTGAGAACAGCAAGCAAACTTTTATGATCTCGGGGTCGTGGGACTCTACTATTAAAATTTGGAAACAACAGCATAGCAGTTGGCAAGTTATTAAAATAATTTGTATGCCTGAAGGCGTGGCTACCATTCGATCGCTTGATTATTATATGAATGACCAAGACGAGCTTGTAATTATCTCAGGGCACAGTGATAATAGCGTACGAGTATGGACAGTAGGTAAACTGAGCTAATCAGTTCTAGAAATATCTAAGAAATGAGAGAATTTTAATGAGTAAACTTTTTAGTTTTATTATAAGCATAGCTTTTGTCGCTCATGCTTTCTCCCTTGATAATTCTGCATGCTTGAATGTAAAGCCCACAGTGCTTACCAATTGCGGCTTGCCGGTGTATAGCACAGCAATCTTTGCGGATAAATATAATAAAACATGTTTGGCGTTTTTACCGTCAGAAAACTTTCCACAAGTATGGCAAGAGCATAATACTACTTGGACACATGTATCTACTCTCATGCCGCAGAATCTAACTACTTGGTCTTTGGCTGAAGCTTATGATACGCAAACTAATCAAGCCACGCTTTTATTGTCCGGGACCGATAAATTTAACGAAACATATCCCCCTTATAGTAATGGTAACTTTAGTGTATGGGAGCAGCACGATCAAACAAACTGGAATCAAGTTTCACAATGGGGATATCCCCATATTATGGCTATTTACCCTATAGCAGGCTTTACCCCTCCGTCAGGTAATTTTACGATTGCAGCCCAACTTATGTGGCCCGGCAAAGTTGCTCTCTTGAATTTTAATAGCAAAAGTAATGATTGGGAAATAAGCGCGTATATCCCTACGTATTCACCGTCTTTACCCTTTATTACGCCCGATGGCCGACAATTTTTTGCCGCATGGACCTTTGCTCAAAATAGTAACACTGTTTTAGAGACTAATATTTGGGAGTATAAAAATAATAATTGGCAGCTTGATACTACTTTTAAGTATCAGAATACCGGTCTTATACAAGCATTTGCTTATGGTGTTTCTAATAATACGCCATTACTTATAGCCGGCTCTGAATACGGATTTATCAAACTATGGGAATATAGTAATGGCAATTGGACGAGTGCCGGAGAATTTAAAGCGCATGAAGGTGGCATTTCTTCGCTTGTTACTTTTGCACATGATAATCAGCTTTATATAGTTTCCGGTTCAGTTGATACGACTATTGCTTTCTGGAAACAAGAAGCAAATGAATGGAAATGTTTTGCCCGATTGTGTACTGTTGATAATGGAAACGTTTGTTCGTTAAAAATGTCCCCTGATATATTTCTTGTATCAGGTCATGAAACAGGCCAGGTATGTTTGTGGGATATTAAAAGTATTATTTAGTTTTTAAGTAATAACAAGAAGGAGTGCTTATGCGGTTTGGGAGAATAGCAACTAAAATAGCACTATGGGACATTAGAGCTGAAAAAAACTATTATTATACTGCTATTAGGTCAACCATCAAGTGTGAAATGTGCTACCCGAATGTATGATCTTCTAAGTGTGTTTGTTTATAGCTTGAGACGGATCAAGCTTAGGTATTAATTAGTTTAAGTTAACAGGAAACTTCCATATGTAAGCACAATAAGAGTACCATAATCTAGAGAGCCACAGAAGCAAGCTTATTGAAAAGAATAAGGCAGCTAGTTAGTAAATTTTTAAGAAGGATAAATACATGAAAATATTATTGAGAGGTAACTCATATAAAATAGCAAAGCTATTTCTAACAACCTCTTTTTGTATGTTTCTTTATGGTAATGTACAATCGCCTATTTTGGTTACTTCAATGCCTAAATGTGGAACCCACTTACTCACTAGAGCAGTATCATTCTTGACTGGCAAGGAAAAAGTAATTTTTGATTATCACGAGTTTTATAAAAGTCTTACCTTACCGGTATTGCAAAAGAATCAGTATTTTCAGCATCATGTCTATTACACCGATGAAGTTGCAGCATTCTTAAGAGCAAATCATTTTAAGATTTTATATATTTATCGAGATCCTCGTGATCAAGTTGTTTCACGAGCTTATTGGGTTAAAGCAATGCCGGAAGCACATACTCAGATGCCTAAGCATGACAAAATATCTGATATTATTACGTATTTAATTACAGATATAAATGCGGCTTATGCTCCATTTATGAGATGGACGCAAGAACCTAATGTATGCAGTCTTAAATTTGAAGATCTTATAGGGCCTAAAGGAAAAGGAAATCTGAAAGCTCAAGTACTAGCTTTTAGAAAAATTGCAGCATACTTGGGGGTAACTTTAACGCAGCCTCTGTTGATTGATTGTGTTAATAAGCTATTTGGAGATTCTGCAACTTTTCGTAAAGGTGAAATTGGTTCATGGAAACAGCACTTTACTCCGGCTCAAAAAGAGCTTTTTAAAAAATACGGTGGAGATCTGCTTATAGAACTAGGATACGAAAAAAATAAAAACTGGTAGAAAGATCCAGTGTTATTTCAATGCTCTGAGGTATGGATTAATTTGCTAATGGTGCTAATCTAGCTCTTAATTTAGAGCGGCTTTTGTTAAATTTATCGTATAGTTAAATTACTTATAATTTCGTGAGTAATTAAAAGGAGGAGTCTTATGCAATTAAGTAGGCTAAAAAAAATCTTTATGTACGGTTTGGGCCTATTTTTTTGTTTAAATAGTCTAAAGGTATATAGTTACCATTCTATTATTGTTACTTCAACTATTAAGTGTGGAACGCACTTATTGACACAAGCAGTGAGCTTGCTGACGGGTAAGAAAAAAGTTGTTTTTGATACGTATGAATATTATATACAAAATAACAAAATACCTGCTATAAAGTCGGATGAATACTTGCAAAATCATATAGCTTATACGCAAGAGACTAGTGAGCTTTTTAGAAAAAACAACTTTAAAGTTTTATATATTTATAGAGACCCGCGTGATCAATTAGTATCTCGTGCCTACTGGATTCTTGCAAAACCTGAAGCGCATCCTGAGTATCAGGGCTATACTACGGTGTCAACTTTAATTACACGTCTTATTCCTGAGATTGAACTTGTGTATAAGCCGTTTATGGGTTGGATGTATGACAATACCGTATGCACAGTAAGGTTTGAAGATCTTATCGGTCCTAAAGGCAGAGGGGATGTTAAGGTACAAGTAGGCGCAGTCAAGAGGATAGCCCACTACTTAGGAATACCTTTAACGCAGTCACTCCTTACATATTGTCTTACTAATTTATTTGGTGGTAAGCGTGAGACATTCAGGCAAGGTCAAATTGGTTCTTGGAGATACCACTTTACTAAAGAACACAAGCAGCTCTTTAAAAAGCATGGCGGAAAATTACTCAAAGAATTGAGCTACGAGAAAAACAATAATTGGTAACGGGTCTTTTATGTCTAAAAAACTTTATTATTTAGTAATTACAAGCTTAATGTACGCATGTGTAAGTAGTGCTATTTCCGCTGAGTGCGATACAAGTATCCAGCCTGCTTTTTTACCAGGGCTTGAAACAAATACACCCGTTCTTGCTTTAGATCACTTCTATTATAATAATACTGCGCATATTATAGGTGCCGAATTATGGCGTGCTGTTCATATATGGCAAAATCACAATAATTCAAGCAATAATACATGGGAGCTTAACGAATCACTGTCTACCGGTGCTGCGGGTACAGTTGTGATGAAACTCTTAACTTTTGATGATCCCGCTAGATCTTTGCTTGTAGTAGGAGGTTCTCAGACTAACTTAACTAATGGCATATTTGCTGTTTGGGAACGTGATAAAGAAAGCTGGGCTTATAATTCTGAGGTTGTTTTGCCGTATGAAATAGTAGTTGCGTATACCAATGCTTTTGTTTCTGGTGATTCTCATAATATTACTATTATAGCTCAAGGGCTCAAGGGAGATGGCCTACAATTCTTCACACAAAATAACTCTGACTGGAAACAAACAGATTTAATTGTTAATGATGCGCCAGTTGTAACGTTTACTGACGCAAACAACAATCTTTTTTTAGCTTCGATAGAGTCTAAAGGCCAAACGGTGCGTGATTTGCATTATTTTATAAATATTTGGCAGCAACATGGTCAGGCTTGGGAATTTGTAGTCCAAATTTCTGTTGGTAAGCATTATGTGTGTGAGCTTGCGTATACGCTTATAAATAATCTGCCTACGCTTATTGCCGGTACAGAAGCCGGAGCACTGGTTATGTGGCAACAAGATAAGCAGGGACGATGGCCTTTAATCGAAGAGATACAAGCACACAAAGAGCGTATTTCCGGACTTAAAATAGTTGAATACTTAGATAAAAAATATCTAGTTTCTGGTTCTTGGGATGGCACGATTAAAATTTGGCAGGTTAACCAAGACTTGTGGCAACCTGTCAAAACGCTTTGTACTAAAGAATTTACCGGTGGTCGTGTAGAATCTATGGATAGTTTTCTTGACGAGCAGTCAAATCTTATTATTGCAGCAGGTTGCGCGGAGGGTCAGGTTACCTGCACCGCATTGTGGAGCATCAATTCTGCAGAACTTGTTTAAAGATAAAGGGAGAAAAGTATGACACGCAATAAGTACTTGTACTGTTTGTTTATAGTAATTTTTAGCGCGCAAGCTGAATCTATATTAGAGCACAAGTGTGATACCAATATAAAACAAGTAGTGCTATCAAACAAAGTTTACGGAGCATTAGCGCTTGGCTCTTTTATTGATAGCTCGAACAAAACTACTTTTTTAAGTGTTACACCGCACGTACAACTTTGGCAAAAGAGTGAGAGTCAGTGGGAAAATATAGCTACATTAAAACCTCTCTGTTTGCCGCAGACTGCTCAAGCAATAATAAACACTGAAACCAATGAGCCGCTTATTGTTGTGGGCGCTGGTTCTTGTTTTAGTGTTAACAATAAAAAAGGCGCATTTGTCGTGTGGCAACAAGAAGAAGATACTTGGAAAGCAACGTCAAGTGATGTTGAATCAAGTGGTCAGCCGTTTACGTATATTGATGCTTACTTTACTAATACAACAAGTGCTGAGCCAGTTATTGCAGCAGGGTATTCCAATCAAACAGCGCTGTTTTTTGAAAATAATGGAAATATGTGGCAAGAAGTATCTTCGTTAGAACGTGTAGTAAAATCTTTTTATATTCCCGGTTATGGTCAATGTGCAGTTTCTCAAGGCAATAGTAATAATGTAACTGTGCTTGAGTTTTGGCTTTACACAAATAACATATGGGAGCTCGTTCAGTCTTTTGATATAGGCGAAGATACTGTTTACGCTGCTGACTATGCACTTGTAGATGGCTTACCCGCATTTATTGCTGGTACTGCTTTTGGTCAGTTAGTTACAGCTCAATTGCAAGATGGCGCTTGGGTATTCTCCAAACAGAATAAACTAGCTGGAGGTGGTACTATATCGAGTATCGCTCATGTTCAGCAAGCAGATCAAACGTATTTGATAATTCCCGATTCAGTTGGAGTATACATACATATTTATCATAGAATTGATAATTCGTGGCGAGTTTTAAAAACTATATGTCTTAATTCCTATGGAGATTATGTACAAGGCACCGTTGGTGGTTTTGTAGATGAAGATAATAATTTTATTGTAAGTGCTGGTTATGGTGATATGTACTGTAGTTGGACCGAAAGCTGTGAGCTTGGTCTTTTTTATGTAGGTAACATAACCGGTGATTCTCAGACTCTTACAGAAAGTAACGCATACTATGGTTAAGGTAATTTTTATAGTGTTGGCTCTCCTTTGGGCGATTACTACAAAAACCTGTGAAACTATTGAGCCAGAGACGATCATTTCTCAAAATATGGGAAATATTTTTACTCTAAAACATGCGTTTGCCGAGAATAATCAACCGGTAATAATAACACTGACGGACAAAGTGCAAGTATGGCAAAATACAACTGGTAGCTGGCAGGCAGATACGCTTGAGCTTTTATGTAACCCCATAAGTGTGCAGGTGATTACTGATCCAGCAACACAACAACCAGATATTATAGTTGGTGCGCAGTCATGCTTTAATTCTCATGATGGTATCTTTGTAGTTTTTCAGCAAGATTATACTGGTTGGCAAGCATACTCAAGTGATGTCATAGATAATGCAGGCGCTTTTTATAACATTAATGCTTTTGTAACACCAGATAATTATCTTGATATAACCGCTTCCGGTAGCAAAAACCATAGAATATATTTTTTTGAATGGGCAGAAAAGCAATGGTTTGAAATAAGCTGCTTGCCGATACCAACTGCAGGAATGAACACTGCTCTAGAGACTTTTTATCTGCCTAACGGTACTAGTTGCTTGGCAGGTACAAACCCTAACGAAAGTATGCTTGATTTTTGGACACGCACAGCTGAAGGTTGGCAGTTAACGCAACAAGTTTCTAATAATTGTAGCGAAGCAACTGTTTATGATTATTTTGTTGAAAATAAGATACCAACGCTGGTAGCAGGTTGTAGTTCCGGTACGTTGCTTACTTCTCAGCTTGTTAATAATATAACGTGGTCCGAGCCAGATTATACGCAAGCTCATAGTATCAACGTTTCTACACTTACGCATGTCGAACAAAACGGGGTTATTGTACTTATTTCTGGCTCACACGATGGGACCATTAAATTGTGGCAAAGAGTTGGTGATAGCTGGCAACTGTTACATACTATTTGTGTGCCAGAAGCAGCTCCGGTAAAGGCTGCTGGTGCTACAAGTAATAATGCTAATACCACGCTTGCTATAAGTGCTGGCTATGGCCAAGCAGATTGTGAAAAAAATAGTAACTGTACTTTAGGTTTGTGGTATATAAATTCGGCTTAGCGGTAGCAGCGTTATTTTAGCTTACGAAAGTTTTATGATGCAGAGTTGCTTGAATTTTGCCAAGAGCATAAAATAAGTGTGCAAGCATGGGCGCCATTGGGCCCGGGTCGCTTGAGTAACAACGAGTTTTTAAGTGATCTTAGCAAAAAACACAACAAAACTGCTGCGTAAATAGCAGTGCGCTGGATTGTACAGCATGGATGCATGCTACTGCCAGCAAGTAAAAACCCAGTGAATATAAATGAAAATATAAATATTAGTGATTTTGAGCTTACTGCTGAAGATGTGGAGATGATGGATGCAAGAGCCCGTGCTGGACAGCGCGAACGGGTAACATTTGCTATGGGTCTTGGTTTTGAAGATGAGTTTGATTTTGTCTAGGAAGAATGCTGGCCATAAGATGTGCTCTCTGTTAACTTAATTTCGCTGAGTTTATAATCACTTAAGAAAAATATATACTATTACACGTATTCTTCTAGTTTTTTAATTAAACCTAAAGTGATTATTTATGAAACAGCTATTAGTGTTTTTTGTTTTTAGTATAGTGGCTTCAACAATGATTTGTGCGATGGACAGTGGCAACCCTAAAGAAAATAAAGAATATTTTAACTTAGAGATACTTCTGAAGGTAAACAAAGTTGAATTGGATGAGTCTGAAATAGAGGATACTTTGGAGTTGGATAGAGAAAAGGATATACGAGCCGTTGCGACTCTTTTAGTTGGATCCATTGGAAGAAGAATGGCTAGGGCATCTTTAGAACTCGGCGGCGTGGAATGGATGCAAAATACTAATACTGGTTATCAGCTTATAGGTTAATGAGAAAATGAGAAAGTCGATACTATTCAAGATTAAATAATAGCATGATGCGTAACGTTTGCTAGACAATATGATTTTAAGTTAGCATAATCTCGAATCTGATGAGAACGCAATCGCTTAGTAATACTGGCAGTAGTTTAATCAAGATAGAGATTTATTGTGAAATCGTGGGTTATTATTTTGATGCTTTTAGCAGCTAATATGCATAAAATGCCTGCTGTTATGGGGAATAAGCTTTATCATACAACTAAAAGCAAAGCACAGAGGCCCATCAAGCAAGTAGATGAAAAACGCGAGAAATAGCTAAAAATTCTTAGCCCCTGCATTAAAGAGAAAAATAGTATGATTGATATAAGAGAACTCTAACAAGAGAAGTGGCTCAGTAACTTTTTTATCTCTCTTGAGAAGGCAAGTTGCTGAGCACTCTTTATACTATTTAGCTTAGTATGAACTCTTGAGTATTGGACATAGCTTTAAGCTCGCGCGTCCACGTCAACAATACTGATTTTATGAGTATTGAAATTCTATTCATGATCGTATCTTCGAATAATAAATATGTTCTAACAGTGCAAATAATTAAATATTTATTTGCATGCATGAGTTGATCACAAGATACAGCTTATGTTCAAACTATGCGACTTTACAATAATTGCCACAGCTCGTGTTTACTTATAAAACACAGCCTAAGCTTCTTGAAAGTGCACGGGAGAAGACGAATAGTTCTGGGAAGAAAAGTAAATTGGAAAAGCTAGCTAATAATCTGCGGGGAAAGGATTATTGGCTCTCATTAACCGGTTCCTTGTGGATCCTAACTAATATCACTGAGCACTTCTACTACAAATTCTATAGATATTTTATAAAAAGTCAACAGTAATTACTTTTATAAATATTACTAGGCGGGGGGCTTTACCTATCCGCCTAGTAATTAGTGTATTTTTGGCCGGTTTTTACTTGGTCTTTTCTACGGCTTCTTCAGCTATCTCTTGATTGTGCCTGGAGATGTTGTTCAATATGATTTCTTCTAAGATCTGCTGCAGCTTTTCTTGAGCTTCAGCTTCGT